>Ga0055455_10000001_pt1 | contig 23635 bp, 21 predicted proteins | sample Goodyear_PhragC__FD_57684 | JGI IMG/M metagenome (GOLD analysis project Ga0055455, IMG submission 57684) | Wetland microbial communities from San Francisco Bay, California, USA, that impact long-term carbon sequestration - Goodyear_PhragC_D2 | ecosystem: Environmental > Aquatic > Marine >...
AACTCAAAACTCAAAACTCAAAACTCAAAACTCAAAACTCAAAACTCAAAACTCAAAACTGTTCCTTCCTCTCCCCTCTTCACTCCTCGCTTCTCACCGATTCAAGCCGTCAGTCCGCCGTTTTCGCACAGGTCGATGAAGGCGGCCGCCACCTCGGGATCGAACTGGGTACCGGCCTGCTGGTTGATCTCGGTCAGTGCCGTGGCATGGCTCCGGGCCTGGCGGTAGGGGCGAGAGGAGGTCATGGCATCGTAGGTGTCCGCCACCGCCAGGATACGCGCCTCGATGGCGATCCCACTGTCGGCCAGGCCCCGGGGATAGCCTTTGCCGTCGAACCGTTCGTGGTGCTGTTCGATGATCTCCCGCACTCCTTTGAGAAAATGGATCGGTTCGAGGATGCGGACGCCGATGGTCGGATGCTGGCAGAGCACTTCCATTTCCGCGGGGGAGAGTTTGCCCTCCTTGTGGAGCAGCGCGGTGCCGATGCCGATTTTGCCGATATCGTGAAGGATGGCGGCCTGTTCCAGCAGGCGAACCGCTTCGGGACGCAGGTTGAGATGGCGCGCCAGGGCCAGGCTGTAGCGGGTGACGCGTTCCGAGTGGCCCCGGGTATAGGCATCGCTGGCTTCGATGGTGGAGACCAGCGCCTGCACCGTACTGAGGTAGGTATGCTGCTGCTCCTCGTAGAGCCGGGCGTTGTTGATGGCGATGCTGGCCTGGGCGGCGATCGTCGACAGCATCTCCAGGTCCTCATGGGTGAAGGCGCCGGTGTCAATCTTGTTGGCGATGGTGATGGTCCCGATGATTTCGTCCTTGATCAACAGCGGGGCGCAGATGACCGATTCCCTGGTGAACCCGAGCCGGCTGATGCGGCTGAATTCTGCGGCTTCGTTGATGTCCTGCAGCAACAGCGGTTGGCGTTTGCTGACCACCCAGTGTGAACAGCCGCCTGGTTTGAGGGGGATGGAGACGTTTTCGTCGATGTGAGCGGGAAGCCCTTCGGAGCTGGCAATGTGCAGAACCGATCGCTCCTCGTCCAGCAGCAGAATGTAGCCGATGCGAGCCTTGAGGGTGGTCATGGTCTTGTGCACCAGCAGCGAGAAGAGGCGCTCGATGTCCATGGTGGAGTTGACTCCCAGCCCCATTTCATAGAGCGCCGCCAGGCGGGAAACTGCATTTTCCAGGTTGGTGTTCTTGTCCTCCAGGTCGCTGGCCAGATCGGCGATCTTGTAGTTGGCCTCCTCGATCTCCTCGATGCGTTCCTCCAAGGTAATGTTCAGGTATTCGATTTCCTTGAGGCGTTCCTCGAGGGTGAGGTTCATGCTCCGGATCTCATTGTGATAGGCCAGCTTTTCCTGAGTGATCGCGATTTCCCGCTCGTGGGTAATGGTGGTGTCGAGCAGACCCTTGAGGCGATCGACCATCAGATTGAACTTGCTGAAGAGCAGGTTCATTTCACCGGAACTGCGATCCTGGATTTTCGCCTGGTCGAACTGACCGTTTTCCAGTTGGGTCATCGACGCAACCAGACGGCGGATCGGCCGGTCGACATAGATCAGGATGAAGCCGTAAATGGCCAGGGTCAGAATGAGCAGCATCCCGGCGGAAGAAATCAGGGTTGCCTGGCGGCCCTTGGTCTGGAGGCTTTCGATGGCTCGCAGCGAGAGGTGGACGTTGAGGATACCGAGGACCTTTTCCCCATCGCCATGGCAGGTGTAACAGGTGGGGGCGTTGTAGATGGGGACGAGGACGCTGTGGTATTCCTTGCCGCTGGTCAGCTCGGCGAAGGAATAATTGTGGCCACGGTAGGCGAGCAGGTCGGCCGGGGAGACCACGCTGCCGATCTCTTCCGGAATGCCGGAAGTCAGGATAATTCCCGATTCGTCGAAGATGCGCACCGCCTCGATGGCGGGTTCGCGCTTGATTTTTTCGAGGATCCGGCCAACTTCGGCATTCTGGCCGTTGGCCATGTGGGTGACGATCCCGTTGCGGATGGTATCGCCTATAATCCGGCTGTTCTGATCGGCAAAACGGACCAGCATGGCCCGCTGGGTCCGAAGATTGTGCCAGGCAGTAAAGCCGACTACAACGACCAGGATGAGCATGGTCAGGTTGAGAATTTTGAACTTGAGCGAATTCATCGTTCCCCTGCAGCCGAGGCGCCCCCACCTTTGCAAACGCCTGGCGGGCTGGCGGCGAACAGTCCCGGAGCGGGTTGGAATATGAAACCCTGGCGTCGTGACGTTAACAGAGAACCACGGGAAGGACAATGGGTTTTTCTTCATTTTTCTTTTTCCCGGATACAGTTCCCTTGCGCTGGCCCCCTCACCATCGGCGCCGGTGCAGCCGCGGCGCTTGACAGGAGGGGGGGGAGGATTTACTATACCGCCCCGGCAAAGGTTGCCGGCCTCGTTGCTAAAATCGGCCATCGGCAGTCTGCTGCGCGGCGGAGGAGGCATGAAGCTACTGCTCATGGTCGTCGGTCTGGCCTTTATCCTCGAAGGCATCCCCTGGTTCCTGTCGCCGCGGCGGGTATGCAGCCTGCTTCGGGAGTTTGCCCGGCTCCCCGACGGCCTGTTGCGCGGCTGTGGCCTGCTGGCCATGGTCCTGGGGCTGCTGTTGGTCTGGATGGGACGCTGAGCAAAGACGAAAGAACGTTGACTTTGCACCTCGTATTATGGTTTCTTTAGACGCTGATTTTCGCCCCGGTAGGAGTCGTTGTGCGCCTCGATGATTTCGCATTCGACCTCCCCGAGGAATTGATCGCCCAGCAGCCGACGGCAAAACGCGAGGCATCGCGTCTGCTGGTTCTCGACCGCGCCGCAGGGACCATCAATCATCGCTCCTTCGCGGCCATCGGCGAATGGTTCCGGCCCGGGGACCTGCTGATCGCCAACGATACGCGGGTGATCCCGGCGCGGCTGCTGGGCCGCAAGGAGAGCGGCGGGCAGATCGAGGGCTTCCTGGTGCGCAGGGAGGGCGGCGACGAGAAAGTCTGGCGTTGCCTGACCCGCTCCTCCAAACCGCCGCGGGCCGGCAGTCGCGTGATATTCGCCGATGGCAGCCAAGCGGTCTTCCTGGGCGGCGGCGAGCCGCCGCTGCAGCGGGTGCGCTTCGAGAGCGCAGGAGATTTTTCCGCCTGGCTCGAGGCCAATGGCGAGATGCCCCTGCCGCCCTATATCCGGCGTGCCGCCGGGACTCTGGACCGGGAGCGATACCAGACCGTTTTTGCCCGCCATGCCGGAGCCCTGGCGGCACCGACCGCCGGCCTGCATTTCACGCCGGAGATCTTGGCAGACCTGACAGCTCGGGGGGTGGAGGTCCAGGCACTGACCCTGCACGTCGGTCTCGGGACCTTTTTGCCGGTGCGCGTCGCGGACCCGCGCGAGCATCGGATGCATCATGAGAGCTACCTGGTGCCCGAGGCCACGGCGGCGGCGGTCAACCGGGCCCGCGCCGAAGGGCGCCGGATCGTCGCCTTGGGGACCACCAGCACCCGCGCCCTCGAGGCCGCCGCTGATGCCGACGGACGGGTTGCGGCCGGGCCGGGCGAGACCGATATCTTCATCTATCCCGGATACCGGTTTCGGGCGGTCTCCGGGCTGGTGACCAATTTCCATCTGCCGCGTTCCACTCTGCTGATGCTGGTGGCGGCTTTCGCCGGTCAGGAAGCCGTTCTCGAGGCCTACCGCCAGGCGGTGACGGCCCGTTACCGTTTTTTCAGTTACGGCGACTGCATGCTGATCCTTTAGTGGATTCGGGCGCGGATAGACCCTTGGACCCATTCAAATTTGCTCTTTTACACGAAGATGCCGCAACCCGCGCCCGGCGCGGGCGGTTGCTGACCCGGCGCGGGACGGTCGAGACGCCTGTTTTCATGCCGGTCGGCACCCAGGGAACGGTCAAGGGGATGCTTCCCGAAGCCCTCGCGGAGGTCGGCGCCCAGATCATTCTGGCCAACACCTACCACCTGTTCCTGCGTCCCGGCCACGAACGGGTCGCCCGTCTTGGCGGCCTGCACCGGTTCATGCACTGGGACCGGCCGATCCTCACCGACAGCGGCGGTTTCCAGGTCTTCAGCCTGGGAGAACTGCGCAAGATCGACGAGCAGGGGGTCCGCTTCCAGTCTCACCTCGACGGCTCGGCCCAGGTCCTGACCCCCGAATCCTCGATTGCCGTCCAGCAGGCTCTCGATGCCGACGTCATCATGGCCTTCGACGAGTGCATTCCCTATCCGGCGTCCCGCGAGTATGTCCTGGAATCAACCCGACGTTCCGGTCGCTGGGCAAAACGCTGCCGGGAGGCCCGCCGCCCGGGGGATGGTGCCGCCCTGTTCGGCATCGTCCAGGGGGGGATGTATGCCGACCTGCGCGCGCAAAGCGCCGCCGAACTGATCGAGATCGGTTTCGAGGGATACGCCCTGGGCGGTCTCTCGGTCGGCGAGGAGGCCGAAGTGATGTATGGGGTCATGGACCAGGCCCTGCCGCTGCTTCCCCGCGACCAGCCGCGCTACGTCATGGGGGTGGGCACCCCGGAGAATCTGGTCGAGGGGATCGCCCGCGGCGTCGACATGTTCGACTGCGTGATGCCGACCCGCAACGCCCGCAACGGGGTGCTTTTCACCAGCTTCGGGCGGATCAGCATCAAACAGGCCCGCTACGCCGACGACCCGGAGCCGATCGATTCGGAATGCGGCTGCTACGTTTGCCGCAATTACAGCCGGGCCTATCTGCGGCATCTGTACCAGAGCAACGAGATTCTTTCATCGGTCCTCAACACCCAGCACAACCTGCACTATTACCTGCAGCTGCTGGCCGAGGCCCGGACGGCCATCGAAACCGACCGCTTCAGCGAATTCCGCCGCGCGTTCTATGCCCGGCGCAGCGAGTAGCGGATTGCTGGACCTTTTCTACCACTCAAGATCGAGGAGGAAATTTCAATGAACCTGTTTTCTGCGACCGAGGCCTTCGCCATGGCCGGCAATCCCCAAGGCCAGCAGGGTGGCGCCCCCGCCTATCAGGGGATCATCATGCTGGTTATCATGTTCGCCATCTTCTACTTTCTGCTGATCCGCCCCCAGCAGAAACGGGCCAAGCAGCACAAAGAACTGATCGAGAGCCTTACCGCCGGGGACCAGGTGGTGACCGCCGGCGGCGTGCACGGCAAGATCGTCAGCGTCCAGGAGTCGATCGTCACCCTGGAGATCGCGACCGGCGTCAAGATCAAGGTCAACCGCAGCTCGATCGTCGGCGCCAGCCGCGAACAGCAATAGTCCAGCCTCGGCTCCGCTCGCGCGGCGGCCGGCCGTAGTCATTGCACGCCACCAATCCGAAAGGAGAAACAGGCTGTCATGTCCAAGAGCCTAAATGTACGGGGGGGGGTCATCTTCCTCTGTTTGGTCGTCGCGCTAGCAGCGCTGGCACCGACCTTTTTCCGGGGCGATCTTCCCACCTGGTGGAACAAAGCCTTCGATCCGATTCACCTGGGGCTTGACCTTCAGGGCGGGATGCATCTGGTCCTCGGAGTCGAGGTCGACAAGGCGGTCGACAGCCGCCTCGACAGCATGGTCGACCAGGTCGATACCCTGTTGCGCGACAAGGACATCGTCTTCAAGCGGGTCGCCCGAGAAGGGGACGACCGGATCGCGGTGACGGTCTACGATCAGGAGGCCAGCAGCCAGGTCGACGGTCTGATGAAGGACAGTTTTCCCACCCTGGAGCCGCTGACGGTGAACGACAGCAGCGGCTATATCGAAAAGTACTATCGGCTGAGTGACAAGGAGATCGCCTCGATCAAGGACTATGCCGTGCGCCAGGCGCTGGAGACCATGCGCAACCGCGTCGACCAGTTCGGGGTCAGCGAGCCGGTCCTGCAGCGTCAGAGCGATGACCGCATCTTGATTCAGCTCCCCGGAGTCAAGGACCCGCAGCGGGCCATCGCTCTGCTCGGCAAGACGGCCCGCCTCGAATTCAAGATGGTCGACGAGGATGTCAATCCCCAGGATGCGGTCAAGGGAAATCTGCCGCCGGGAACCGAGCTCCTCTACGAAAAACACGTCGACCGTCGCACTGGCACGACGAGCGAGACGCCGATCGTGGTTTTTTCCAAGACGGAGTTGACCGGTGATCTTCTCTCCGACGCCCAGGTGCGCATCGACAACCGCTACAACGAACCCTACGTCGCCATCGAGTTCAACAGCCTCGGCGCCAAGCGTTTCGATCAGATCACCGCCGCCAACGTCGGCAAGCGGATGGCGATCGTGCTTGACGACGCGGTCTATTCGGCGCCGGTGATCCGCGAGCGGATCTCCGGCGGCAGCGCCCAGATCAGCGGTTCTTTCACCTCCCAGGAGGCGACCGACCTGGCCATCGTGCTGCGGGCCGGATCGCTGCCGGCACCGGTCAAGATCCTGGAAAACCGCACCGTCGGACCATCCCTGGGCCGAGATTCCATCGAACAGGGAACGGTGTCGGCGATTGTCGGCGCGGCCCTGGTGGTCCTCTGCATGATCCTCTACTACGGGTGGGCCGGGGTCGTTGCCGACTTGGCGCTGATTTTCAACCTGCTCTTCATCCTGGCCCTCCTGTCCCTGGTCAAGGCGACCCTGACCATGCCCGGCATCGCCGGTATCGTCCTCACCCTGGGCATGGCGGTCGACGCCAACGTGCTGATTTTCGAGCGTATCCGCGAGGAACTGCGCCTCGGCAAGCCGGCCCGGGCGGCTCTCGATGTCGGCTTCAGCAAGGCCTTTATCACCATCGTCGACTCTAACGTCACGACCGTGGTGGCGGCGCTGATTCTCCTGCAGTTCGGGACCGGCCCGGTCAAGGGCTTCGCGGTGACCCTGTCGATCGGCATTGCGGCCTCGATGTTCACCGCGATCTTCGTCTCGCGGGTTATCTTCGACTACTTCCTCGACCGGCGCCAGGTCAAGCGGTTGAGCATTTAAGGAGACCGGTATGCAATTCATCAGACCGGATATCAATATCGATTTTGTCGGCAAGCGCAAGCTGGCGATGATTTTCTCCTGGGTTCTGATCCTGATCGGGATGGGGACCCTGTTCCTCCGCGGCCCCAACTACGGCATCGATTTCGCCGGCGGCACCCTGGTGCAGGTCAAGTTCGAACAGGCCACCAGCGCCGGGGACATCAAGGACGCTCTTAAAGGGGTCGATCTCGGCCCAGTGATCGTCCAGCAATTCGGCGACCAGACCAACAATGAATTCCTGATCAAGACGCAGAGCAGCAGCGCCGAACTGGAGGGACTGTCGCAGAAGATCAAGACAGCACTGGAGAATGTCTACGGCTCCGGCAAGGTCGATCTTCGCCGGGCCGAGATGGTCGGACCCCAAGTCGGGAAGGATCTGCGGCAGAAAGGGCTGATGGCTCTGCTCTGGGCGATGATCGGCACCCTCATCTACATCACCTGGCGCTTCGAATTCCGGTTCGGAGTCGGCGCGGTGATCGCCACGATACACGACGTGCTGATCACCCTGGGCGCTTTCGCGGTTTTCAACCGGGAAATCGACCTGACGGTCATCGCCGCCTTTCTGGCCATCATGGGTTACTCCCTCAACGACACCATCATCGTTTGCGACCGCATCCGGGAGAACATGGGTAAACATTCCAAGGACGGTCTGGCAGCGATCATCAACCGCAGCGTCAACGAGACCCTGTCGCGGACCCTGTTGACCTCCGGTACCACCCTGCTGGTGATCCTGTCGCTGTTCATTTTCGGCGGCGGCGTCATCCATGGCTTCGCTTTCGCCATGCTGGTCGGCGTCCTGATCGGTACCTACTCATCGATCTTCGTCGCCAGTCCGGTCATCCTCTTCTGGGAAGGTCGCAAGGGGCAGCGGAGTGAGACCGCGGCGACCGGGAGGAGTTCATGAAGAAGGAGACCTGGCTCTTTGTCGGGGTCACCCTGGTCGTCGGGATCCTGGCCGGGGTCCTGATCACCAACCGGGTGAAGAGTCCCACCCCCTCCGGCCCCAGCTCCGCGCCGCCGAGTGCCGCGCTGCCGGCGGTCAACTCCCAGCAGCAGATCAGCATGCTTGAGGGGATCGTCGCCAAGGATCCAGACAACCGCAATGCCTGGGTTCAGCTCGGTCACAATTACTTCGATTCCCATCAGCCGATGAAGGCCGTGGAGGCCTACGGCAAGGCGCTGGCGCTGGACGGTAACGATCCCGATGTCCTCACCGATCAGGGGGTCATGTTTCGGGAACTGGGGTGGTACGACCGGGCGGTCGAGAATTTCACCAAGGCCAACCGGATTCAGCCTACCCATGCCCAGAGCCTCTACAACCTCGGCGTCGTCTACCTCTACGACCTGAAGGACCCCGTCAAGGCCAGCGCGGCCTGGGAAAAGTATCTGGCCATCGACCCCAGCGGTCCGGGGGCCGACAAGATTCGCGCCGAGCTCGAGTTTCTCAAGAGCCACCAGGAATCCCCGACGCCGATGCCCCAGGGGATAAAATAACCTGCACCACACCTCCGGCCGGCGCCTTGCGCCGGCCGGCCCCGTCTTGGAGACCGATGAAACAACGGCATTTCCCCCAACTCCCGGCCACGCTTTTACCGCCCCCGGGGCCCAAAGGCTCCAGCAACCGGGCCGCGCCCGTGGCGGTTCCCACGGCCGCCGGGCCAGCCCGATGATGATCCCGGTGGCCCGCCGCCGCTGGCTGCGGCGCGGCACCGAAGCGACCAGCCCAGTGCTCGCCTCGCTCTGCCGGGAACTCGGGATCGGCAGCCTGACGGCCCGGGTCCTTGCCGGACGCGGCCAGACCGCACCCGGAGCCGGGAGCGCCTTTCTGGCCGCCGGGCTGCGCGACCTTCCCGATCCCGAATCCCTGAGCGGTATCCGGCCGGCGGTTCAGCGCCTGGTGCAGGCGATCGATGCCGGCGAGCTGATCCTGGTTCACGGCGACTACGACGTCGACGGCATCACCGGCACGGCGCTGCTGGTGGAGACCCTGCAGGCCTGCGGAGCCCGGGTCAAGTCGCATATCCCGTTGCGTCTGCGAGACGGTTACGGGCTCTCCGCAGCCGCCCTGCGGCAGGCCGCCCATGATGGGGTGACGGTGGTTCTCTCCGTCGACTGCGGGGTTTCTGCGGTCGCCGAAGCGCGACTCGCCCGCGAACTCGGCCTCGACCTGATCATCACCGACCATCACCAGCCCCCCGAACCCCTCCCTGATGCTCTGGCCATCGTCGACCCGCAACTCCCCGGGGAAACCTTTCCCGGCCGGGAGCTGGCGGGGGTGGGCGTCGCCTTCTGCCTGCTGGTGGCTCTGCGCAAGACACTGCGCGCGGCCGGCCGGTTTGACGGCAACGGCGAGCCCGATCTGCGCCGCGGTCTCGACCTGGTAGCGCTGGGAACGGTCGCCGATCTGGTGCCGTTGACCGGCATCAACCGCATCCTGGTCCGGTCCGGGCTGGCCCTCCTGGAACAGGACCGGCGTCCGGGGCTCAAGGAACTGCGGGCGGTGGCCGGGGTGCGCCGGATGAACGCGGGGGCGGTCGGCTTTCAACTGGCGCCGCGCCTCAATGCCGCCGGCCGGCTGGAAGATGCCGGGCGCGGCGTCGACCTCCTGCTCGACCGGGGTCAGGGGCAGGCGCCGGAACTCGCCCGCCAACTCGACCGTTTTAACCAGGAACGCCGCCGGATCGAAGAGACGACCCTGCAGCAGGCGATCGCCGTCCTGGAGCGGGACGGCGATCCCGGTTGCCATGCCATCGTCCTTGCCGACGAACGCTGGCATTCCGGAGTCATCGGCATCGTCGCCAGCCGCCTGGTCGAACGCTACCACCGGCCAACCGTATTAATCGCCCTTGACGGGGCGCAGGGGAAGGGGAAGGGCTCCGCCCGTTCCATCCGCGGCTTTCATGTATATCGCGCCCTGGCGGCCTGCAGTGACCATCTCGACGGCTACGGTGGCCACGAATTCGCCGCCGGCCTGAGCCTGTCGGCAGCGGCGATGGACGATTTTCGCCGGGCTTTCGAGGCCTGTGCCCGGCAGACCCTGGCTCCCGCGGACCTCATCCCGGAACTGGGTCATGACGGTGAGGTTCTGATCGAGGAACTCGGTACCGCCGCCGTCGAGGATCTCGAACGCCTCGCCCCCTTCGGCGTCGGCAACCCCGAGCCGGCTTTCGTTCTGCGCGGGGTCATCGCACGCCAGGTCCGGACCCTGGGCGGTGTTCACCTGAAATTCCTCGCGCAGCAGGACGGCTACAGTCTCCCCTGCATCGCCTGGCGGATGACCGAACGCCGGGAGCTCCTCGACGGTCCCGTGGATGTGCTGGTGCATCCCGAGTTCAATGAATGGCGGGGAGGGCGGGAACTGCAACTGCGGGTACGGGATCTGCGCCCGGCGGGAGGGGAGGAAGAAGGGGAGGAAGAAGAATAAAGGCCGTTTTGAGTTTTAGGTTTTGGATTTTGAATTAACGCAAAATATTAAACTTAAAACTCAAAACGGTTTTTGCGATTTCTTGAGGTGCACGGTCCAGTAAACCTTTCTCCCGGTTTCTCAAAACCCCACTTCTTTGGCGATCTTTTCCCAGGCCGGCAGGCTGCGGTGGATAATCGCGGCGTCAATGCAGTAGGCGATACGAAAATAACCCGGCGCGCCGAACCCGGCGCCGGGAACGAGCAGGACATTGTGCTTCTGGGCCAGCTTGACGAACTCGATGTCGTCGGCCAGCGGCGAGCGGGGAAAGAGGTAAAAACCCCCTTCCGGCTTAACCATGGAGAATCCCATGGCGGTCAGGTTGTCGTAGAGGAGGTCGCGTTTGGCGCGGTACGCGTCGACGTCGACGCTCTCCCGCTGCAGACCGGCCACCAGGCGCTGCATCAGCGCCGGCGCATTGACGAAGCCGAGCACCCGGTTGCAGAAGACCGCCCCCTCCAGGAACATCCTGACGTCCTCCAGGGCCGGGTTGACCGCCAGGTAGCCGATCCGCTCCCCGGGCAGGGCGAGGTCCTTGGAGTGGGAGGTGGCGATGACGGCGTTGCGCACGTAGCGGAAGATGCCGGGGACCTCAACCCCGTCGTAGCTGAGCCGGGCGTAAGGCTCGTCGGAAATGACGAAGATGGTCCGTTCCAGTTCCCGCTGTTTGCGCTCGAGCATTTCACCGAGGGCCTGCAGGCCGGCCGCCGGGTAGACCACCCCCGTGGGATTGTTCGGCGAATTGATGATCAGCGCCCGGGTGTTGGATCCGATTGCCCGCTCGATGGCGGGGACGTCGAGCTGGAAGGTGGCGGGGTCGGTCCAGACTTCCTTGGTGTTGCCGTCGTGGTTGTCGACGTAGAACTTGTATTCGACGAAATAGGGGGTGAGGATGATCACCTCTTCACCGGGGTTGAGGATCGTCTTCAGCGCGACGTTGAGGGCCCCGCCGGCGCCGCAGGTCATGATCACGTGCTCGGCGCGCAGCGGCAGGGGGGATTTCTCCGAGACGACCTCCGCCACCGCCGCCCGGGTTTCTTCGTAGCCGGCATTGTTCATGTAGCGGTGCATACCGGGCTGCGGATTGGCGGCGAGCCGCGCGAGTTCCCGGTGCAGCGCTTCGGGGGGCTCCACGGAGGGGTTGCCGAGGGTGAAATCGAAGACGTTGGCTTCACCGTGAATGGCCCGCAACCGCGCCCCTTCCTCGAACATCTTGCGGATCCAGGACGAGCGCTCGATACTGGCGCGAACTTTCAGGGAGATGGACATAGGGTGGCCTCCTGCCGGGGATAGCGTACGGTGGCGAGCAGTCTAGCGGCGGGCCGCGAAGCGGTCAAGGGAAAGTGGGCGAGGCGGGAGAGGTGAGAGGGGCCGTTTTGAATCTTGAGTCTTGAGTCTTGAGTCTTGAGTCTTGAGTCTTGAGTCTTGAGCCGTCGAAGGAATTGCATTTTCCCTGCGGATGGGCTACATTTCCCATCCCTTTTGTGGTTGACGAGGTGAACGATGGGACCAGGGAAACTCGACCGGCTTCGGAAAGAGATCGATGCCATCGACGACCGGATCCTCGATCTGCTCAACGAGCGGGCCAAGGTGGTCATCGAGGTCGGCAAGGCCAAGGCCGGGAACAGCCAGCAGTTTTACGTGCCGGGTCGCGAGCAGGCCATCTACCGGCGCCTGGCCGGACGCAATGCCGGCCCCTTTCCGACCGAGGCGATCCGCCGGGTTTTCCGGGAGGTGATCTCCGCGTCCCTTTCCTTGGAGCAGCCGATGAAGGTCGGCTTCCTCGGTCCCCTGGCTACCTTTACCCATATCGCCGCCATGCAGCAATTCGGCTTTTCAGCCCAGCTGCTGCCCCAGAAGGGGATCGCCACGGTCTTCGACGAGGTGCTGCGGGGACGGGCCGACTACGGGGTGGTGCCGGTGGAGAATTCCAACGAGGGGGTTGTCACCCACACTCTCGATATGTTCATGGAATCCGACCTCCAGATCAACGCCGAAATCCTCCTCGAGATCTCCCACGATCTCCTTTCCCGTTCGGGGGATTTCAGCCGCGTGCGTAAGGTGGTTTCCCATCCCCAGGCCCTGGCGCAATGCCGCAAGTGGCTGGAAGAAAACCTCCCCGATGTGCCGCTGGTCGATGTCGCCAGCACCGCCCTGGCCGCCCAGATGGTCGTCGAGGACGACAGCGCCGCGGCGATCGCCAGCGAGATGGCCGCGTCCCTTTACGACCTGCAGGTGGTGAAGAAGAAGATCGAGGACAACCCCAACAACTACACCCGGTTTCTGGTCATTGGTCGGCACACCCCGGCCCCGTCCGGGCGGGACAAGACTTCGATCATGTTCAGTGTGCGGGATGAGCCGGGGATCCTCTACCGGATGCTTGAGCCCTTCAGCAAGCGCAGCCTCAATCTGTCGAAGATCGAAAGCCGCCCCTTCAAGAAGAAGGCCTGGGAATACATCTTCTTCCTCGACCTCGAGGGACATGCCCAGGAGGCCGCGGTGCACGATGCCCTCGAAGAACTCAAGGGTTACTGCACCCTGTTCAAGGTCCTCGGTTCCTACCCGCGGGCCAAGTAGAAAGGCAATTTTGAATTTTGAATTTTGAATTGTTTGGGCACTGTGTTCTGTTGCTCCCGACGGCGTAACCGGCGGGTTTAATTTAAAATTCAAAATTCATAATTCAAAATTTCTCCAGGATTAACCATGTCATCAGCAGTGGACGAAAAATTCTTCATCCCGCGTCTCGCGGTGATCGGCGTCGGGCTGATCGGCGGCTCTCTGGCCCTGGCCCTGAAGGGTGCCGGGGTGGTGGGCGAGGTGGTCGGCGTCGGCCGCGGGCTGGAGAACCTGCAGACCGCCCTGCGTCTTGGCGTTGTCGACCGTATCGAGACCGACCCGGCGGCCGGCGTCGCCGAAGCCGATCTGGTCTTTCTGGCCACCCCGGTACAGAGCCTGGCGGCGGTTGCGGCCAGGGTCCTGCCGGCAATGAAACCGGGTGCCATCCTCACCGACGGCGGCAGCGTCAAGGGTGTGGTGGTTGAAACGATTGCCCCCCTGGTTCCGGCCGGCATCCATTTCGTCCCCGGTCATCCCATCGCCGGCACCGAAAAGAGCGGTGCCGAGGCCGCTTTTGCCACCCTCTATCGGGGCAAGCGCTGCATTCTCACTCCGACTGCCGGGACGGATCCCGCCGCCCTCGAGGTGGTCCGCAAGGCCTGGCAGTCCGCCGGCAGCGAGGTCGTGCTGATGGAGGTCGAGAAACACGACCGGGTCCTGGCGGCCATCAGTCACCTGCCGCACATGGTCGCCTACGCCTTGGTCAATGCCGTCGGCGCCTACGACCGTTACCAGGAGAACATTCTCGAGTATTCCGCCGGCGGTTTCCGCGACTTTACCCGCATTGCCTCTTCCGATCCGACCATGTGGCGGGACATTGCGATGACCAACCGCGAGGCGCTGCTGGAGATGATGGAGCAGTTCGAAGCTTTTTTCGCCGAGCTCAAGGAGGACATCCGGCGCGGCGAAGGTGAGCGTCTGTTCGAATTTTTCCACCGTTCCAAGCAGAGCCGGGATGCGATCCTTTGAAAGCCGTTTTGAGTTTTAGGTTTTGAGGTTTAAGTCATCGACCTGAACTCAAAACTTAAAACTCAACCCTTAAAACTTCTTTTTTGAGGTTTTCCATGGAAACCCGTACCGTCAGCACCGCCGCCGGCCTGCACGGCGAGATCATCGTCCCCGGCGACAAGTCGATTTCCCACCGGTCGATCATGCTCGGCTCGCTGGCCGACGGCACCACGGTGGTTCGGGGATTTCTCCACGGCGAGGACAACCACGCAACCCTCAACGCCTTTCGCAGTATGGGCGTTGATATCAGCGAAGCCGCAGACGGCGTGCTGTCCATCGGCGGCCGCGGGCTGCACGGCCTGCAGGAGCCGGGTGATGTCATTGACTGCGGCAACTCAGGAACCACCATCCGCCTGATGACGGGGCTCCTGGCCGGCCAGCGCTTCTTCTCGGTGCTGACCGGAGATCGCTACCTGCGGCGGCGGCCGATGCAGCGGGTCCTCAACCCGCTGGCGACAATGGGCGCGCGGATCTGGGGCCGCGGCGGCGGCGACCTGGCCCCTCTGGCTATCCAGGGGAGTCCCCTGCACGGTACCAGCTACGATTCGCCCATCGCCAGTGCCCAGGTCAAGTCGGCGCTGCTCCTCGGCGGCCTCTATGCCGAGGGAGAGACCACGGTGCGCGAACCGCACCTCAGCCGCGACCACAGCGAGCGGATGCTGCGATACTTCGGCGCCGACGTCCGCCCCTTCCCGGGCGGCGTCACCCTGGTGCCCGGCCGTTCCCTCGAAGGGCGGGAGGTGGTGGTGCCGGGAGACATCTCTTCGGCCGCCTTCTTCCTGGTGGCGGCCCTGATCACTCCTGGTTCGGAGCTGCTCATCCGCAACGTCGGCGTCAATCCGACGCGCAGCGGTATCATCGACATCCTCCGCGCCATGGGTGGTTCCATCGAGCTGGTCGAGCCGCGGGAACTCTCCGGGGAACCGGTGGCCGACCTCCTGGTCCGCAGCAGCCCGCTGCAGGGGATCGAGATCGGCGGCGAGGTCGTCCCCCGCGCCATCGACGAATTTCCCGTTGTCAGCGTCGCCGCGGCCTGCGCTGAGGGGACCACGACAATTCGCGACGCCCGCGAGCTGCGCGTGAAGGAAACCGATCGGATTGCCGCCATCAGCACCGAACTCGGCAAGCTCGGGGCACGGATCGCGCCCCGGGAAGACGGCATGGAGATCGAAGGGGGCGCCTTTCTGCGTGGCGGGCGGGTCTCCTCCCACGGCGACCATCGCATCGCCATGAGCATGGCCGTCGCCTCGCTGGTGGCTGGCGGCGAAGTGACCATCGATGATACCGCCTGCACCGCCACCTCCTTCCCCAATTTCTGGGAGCTGCTGGCTAACGCGAGGAAGTAGGCGAGTGGCGAGTGGCGAGAGATACCGTTTTGAGTTTTGAGTTTTTATACGCGAAACGCGTCCCGTGCCGCCTGATCCCTGATCCCTGACTCCTGACCCCTAGCCTCTAGCCCCCTGTTCCCACCATGACCGATAAAAATCCAATCATCGCCATCGACGGCCCGTCCGGGGCCGGCAAGAGTACCCTGAGCAGGCTCCTTGCCCGTGAACTGGGACTGACCAACATCGATACCGGCGCCATGTATCGCTGCGTTGCCCTGGCCGCCGCCCGCCGCGGCATCGATCCCGATGATGCCGCCGCCCTGGAGCGGCTCTGCCGCGACCTGCACATCGGGTTTTCCCGCACCCCTGCGGGGGAACAGGTCCTGCTCGACGGCGAGGATGTCTCCGCCGCCATCCGCACCCCGGAAATCAGCCTGCTCACTTCCCGGGTCGCCGCCTGTCCGGAGGTCCGCCGCGCGCTGGTCGGCCTGCAGCAGGACCTCGGCCGGGAGGGTGGGGTGGTTCTGGAGGGACGGGACATCGGCAGCGTCGTCTTTCCCGCGGCGGACGTCAAGTTTTTCCTCTCGGCCAGTGCCGAAGAACGCGGCCGGCGGCGTTACGAAGAGCTGCGGGCCAAGGGGACGGATGTCGATCTGCAGCAAACGGTCGCCGAGGTCCGCGCCCGCGATGCCGCCGACAGCAGCCGGGAGCATGCGCCCCTGGTGCAGGCTTCGGATGCCGTCGTCATCGATTCCACCGCCAAGGGCATTGCCGAGGTGTTGGAGGAGATGCTGGCGGTAATTCAGGAAAGGCTCGGGAAGGAAGCGAGAAGCTAGTGGCGAGTGGCGAGTGGCGTGACACGAGAGGTGGGAGGGGAGTATTATGGTTTTTCCGGGTTCCGAGCCCCGACAACTGACAACTGACGCCGGCGAATGCCGGCTGACAACCCACAGCATTTGAAATGAAAATCATCCTTGCCAAAAGTGCCGGCTTCTGTTTCGGCGTCAAGCGTGCCACGCGGATGGCTTTCGATGCCGCCGACCAGATGCCGCGCATCTGTTCCCTGGGGCCGATCATCCACTCGCCGCAGATGGTGCGCAAACTGGAAGAGAAGGGGGTGCGGGTGGTCGAGAAGGTCTCCGACCTGGAGGCCGGCGCCGTGATCATCCGCTCTCATGGGGTGACGGTCGACGAACTGGAAGGAATTCTCGGCCGCGATCTGCAAATCGTCGACGCCACCTGCCCCTTTGTCAAGAAGGCCCAGGACTATGCGGCCCAGCTCAGCCACGAGGGGTATGTGGTGGTGCTGGTCGGCGAGAAGGACCATCCCGAGGTACAGGGGATCGTGTCCTACGCCCGCGGGGGGGAAGTTCGGGTGGTCGCCGATCGCCGCGAAGCTGAAGCGCTCCCCCGCACGCCCCGTCTGGGTATCGTTGCCCAGACCACCCAGTCGCTGGAGAATCTCCGCGAGGTGGTGGATGCCTGTCTGCAACGGAGCAAGGAACTGCGTGTTTTCAACACCATCTGCGACGCCACCGCGGTGCGCCAGAACGAAGCCCGGAAGATTGCCGCGGAGGTCGAACTAATGCTGGTGATCGGTGGTTACAATAGCGCCAACACCAACCGCCTGGCGCAACTCTGCCGCGAATTGCAGCCGCGGACCCATCATGTCGAAACCGCAGTGGAGGTTGACCCCGCCTGGTTTGGCGGGATAGCGACCGTCGGGATCACCGCCGGCGCCTCGACCCCGCGCTGGATCATCGACGAAGTCGTCGAACGGGTCGAGTCGATTGCCGCCTGCCGGGAGGTCGGCGGACAGGTTTTGCCGACGCAGCCGGTCGAAAAATAAAGATTTGTTTTTTCAGGGACCTTGTGTTATCGTCCCTGCTCATGGCCTCAGGGCCTGCTGTCGGCAACGACAGGAAAATCGTTAGGGGGTAACAGTCTTAATGGCGGACAAAACTTTCAACAAGCACGACGATGCCGAACTGATGGACGACGAAAAAGAGTTCGGTGAAATGGAGCAGAGCTTCGAGGACCTGTTCGAGAACAGCCTCAAGGAGCTCAAACCCGGGAACGTGGTCACCGGCACTGCGGTCCAGGTGACCGGCGACACGGTTGTAGTCGACGTCGGCGGCAAATCGGAAGGCGTGATTCCTCTCAGTGAATTCGTCGACGAAAACGGCCAGATGAAGGTCAGTGTCGGGGACGAGTTCGATGTTCTCATTGAGCGCACCGAAAACGAAAACGGCCTGATCAGCCTCTCCAAGGAGAAGGCCGACCGACAGAAGGTCTGGAACGCTCTGGAGGAGAATGCGGTCGTCGACGGCCGGATCGTCTCCCGGATCAAGGGCGGGCTATCGGTCGATATCGGCGTCAGTGCCTTTCTTCCCGGGTCCCAGGTCGACCTGCGCCCAGTGCGCAATCTCGATAAACTGATCGGCGAGACCTTCCAGTTCAAGATCATCAAGCTCAACAAGCGTCGGGGGAACATCGTTCTCTCCCGCCGCGTCCTGCTTGAGGAACTGCGGGAAAGCCAGCGCAGCATCACTCTGAAGACCCTTGAGGAGGGACAGGTGGTCGAAGGTGTGGTCAAGAACCTCACCGATTACGGCGCCTTCATCGACCTCGGCGGCATCGACGGTCTGCTGCACATCACCGATATGTCCTGGGGGCGCGTCAATCACCCCAGCGATATCTTGGCGGTAGGTGACAAGATCAACGTCAAAGTCCTTAAGTTCGATCGTGAAAAAGAGCGGGTTTCCCTCGGTCTCAAACAAATCGCGCCTGATCCCTGGCTCGATGTTGAAACCAAGTACCCGGTCGGCAAGAAGGTCCAAGGCAAGGTTGTCAGCCTGACGGATTATGGCGCCTTTGTCGAACTCGAGGAGGGGATCGAGGGATTGATCCACGTCTCGGAAATGAGCTGGACCAAGCGCATCAAGCATCCCAACAAAATCCTCAACGTCGGCGATGAAGTCGAGTCGGTGGTTTTGGCCCTTGATGTTCCCAACCGGCGGATCTCTCTCGGCCTGAAGCAGGTCGAGCCCAACCCCTGGGATGTCATCGGCGAAAAGTTCCCGATCGGCACGGTCATCGAAGGGCAGGTCAAGAACATCACGGATTTCGGAATCTTCGTCGGTGTCGACGAAGGGATCGACGGCCTGGTGCACATCTCCGACCTCTCCTGGACCAAGCGCATCAAGCATCCCTCGGAGCTCTACAAGAAGGGGGATATCGTCAAGGCGGTGGTGCTCAATATCGACCGCGAGAACGAGCGCTTTTCCCTTGGGGTCAAGCAGTTGACTCCCGATCCGTGGTCGGAGATCCCCCGCCGCTATGCGCCGGGCACGATCATCCACGGCAAGGTCACTTCGGTGACCGATTTCGGCATCTTCCTCGAAGTCGAGGAGGGGATCGAAGGCCTGATCCATGTGTCGGAAATCAGCAAGGAAAAGATCGATACCCCCAAATCCTTTGCCAACGTCGGTGATGAGCTCGAAGCCGTGGTCCTGCACGTGGACACCGGTGAGCGCAAGATCGCACTGTCGATCAAGCACCTTGCCGACCAGAAGGAAAAGGCGGAAGTCGATGCCTTTCTCGGTGCCCAAAAGAACGCCACCTCGAACCTCGGCGATCTGCTGCAGGGTGCTATCGGCAAGAGCAACAGTGAAAAGGGCGACGACTAATATCTGACCGTGTCGAGGACCTCCGCAGCATCCGCCGCGGGGGTCCTCGATTGTCGGGGTCTTTTCATGAAAAAACGTCCCTTCCTGATGGCCCTGTTGACACTTGGCGCCATCTTTCTTTTTTTTCTGGTCATGATTTACGCCGCGGCCAGCTTGATGGGGCATGCCCCCGCCCTGGCCATGGGTGAAAAGGTCGGCGTCGTCGAAGTCCTTGGGATGATCACCGATTCACGCGCGGTGACCAAGCAGATCGACGGCTTCCGGGACGACGCTTCGGTGCGCGCGGTCGTACTGCGCATCGATTCGCCGGGTGGGGGGGTTGCGCCTTCCCAGGAGATCTGCGAAGAGGTCGGCAAGCTGGCGCGTGCCAAGCCGGTAGTGGTTTCGATGGGGTCGGTGGGGGCTTCCGGCGGCTACTACATCGCGGCCCCGGCCACCAGGATATTTGCCAATCCAGGGACGGTCACGGGCAGCATCGGCGTGATCATGGAGTTTGCCAATATCGAGGACCTGCTGGGTAAGATCGGGCTGCGCAGCGAGGTGGTCAAAAGCGGGCCGCACAAGGACATCGGTTCCCTGACCCGGCCAATGACCGCCTCGGACCGCGTCATCCTGCAAGGGATGATCGACGACGTCTACGACCAGTTCGTCCATCAGATTGCGACTTCCCGCAAGCTCCCTCTGGACGATGTCAAAGCCCTGGCCGACGGACGGATATTCAGCGGCCGTCAGGCGCTTGCGAAGGGCCTGGTCGACGAACTCGGCAACTTTCAGGATGCCGTTGCCGCTGCCGGCCGGTTGGCTGGGATCGAGGGGAAACCACGCCTGGTCTACCCGCCCAAGCAAGGGGATCGCCTGCTCGACTACCTGATTGAAGAGTCTGTTACCCGCTTCACCAGGGGGCTCTCCGGTAGGGTCGCCCCTGGTCTGCAATTTCTTTGGTCGAACGCTAAATAGGAGGAGTCATCTCATGACCAAAAGCGAACTGATCGAACAACTGTCCCTGACTGCCGATGTCCTGAACAAGAAGGAGGCGGAGTTGGTCGTCAATACCATCTTCGACAGCATCGGGAATGCCCTGGTCGATGGCGACCGGGTCGAAATCCGCGGCTTCGGTTCGTTTACGATCCGGGAGCGGGACGCCCGTGAGGCGCGCAACCCCAAAAGTGGCGAAGTGGTGAAAATCCCGAACAAGAAGACCCCATTTTTCAAAACCGGAAAAGAGCTGCGGGCACGGGTTAACCAAGGCGAAGCCTGATCCCGGCTCCGCTGCTGCAATTCCGGCGGGCCAGGTCGGCTGAAAAGAAGGGAGGGCCCCGTTGCGTCAACGGGGCCCTCGTTCTTGAAGGCGGGGCAATTGGCAGGGATGAATCATCTACTCGAAGGCTCCACCGATGGACCAGGCGTCCGCAGGTGGCAACGAATCTTTCGATTGTCGGCTGAATCTCCGCCGCCCCCTGGTATTCCGGGGGTCAACATGCCAATTGCCCTTTCTTGAATCCGGGATGCCGGCCGCCGTCCCCACAATGGGACCTTTTGAGAGCCAACGCTGTCCTTGAAGACCGTTTCAGGCGTCCTGCTTGAAGGCAGGCTGGCACACCACGATCTTGACCAGGGGCGCGCGCGAACTGAGTGTTGGTCGCAGCCAGAACGGCGTGTCGTGCATCCCAGATGTTTCAAAGAGCAGCTTTGATTTTCAGCCTAACAAAAAAGATGGCGCTGTCAATTCATCGAAATAAAGTTCCCTCGACCTCCCGGCAATCCACCGCCGCGGGGCGTTTTCTTCGCCCCCCGGGTTTCGGCCGGAGGGGGAAGCCCGGGGCATCATGACCGCTGAGGTCTGGCGCGAGACGGTAACGGCCGAGGCGGCCGGTGAGCGGCTCGACCAGTTCCTTGCCCGCAGCCGGGAAGGACTGTCGCGGACCCTGGCGCGCAAGCTGATCGAACTCGGCGGGGTCCATCTCGACGGGCGCCGGGTGCGCCGTTGCGGGCAGACCCTTGCGGCGGGTCAGAGGATCGAGGTCTACCGGGACGCGGGGCCCCTCGAGCCCTTCGTGCTGCAGGAACATCACCTGCTGTTTCGCGATCCCTATCTGTTGGCGGTGAATAAACCCGCCGGCGTGGAAACCCAGCCGACGCCGGCCCGCTTTCGGGGAACCCTCTATGCGGCGCTGCTCGACTTTCTCCATGACCCCTTCCGTCCCCTCGACCGGCCGGCACTGGGGATGGTCCAGCGCCTCGACCGCGACACCTCCGGGGTCATGGTCTTTTCCATCCATCCCCGGGCCCACAAGGCCTTGACGACCAGCTTCGCCGAACACCGGGTCGTCAAGTGTTACCTCGCCCTGGTTCAGGGGCGGCTGAGCACTGAAACGGGTGAATTTTCCAGTCTTCTCGCCCGCAGCCGCCAGGGCAACCGAGTCCGCTCCGTCGAACGGGGCGGGAAGGAGGCGGTGACCCGCTTCCGAGTGCTTGAACGTTTTCCCCAGGCGACCCTCGTCGAAGTCGAGATTCTGACGGGTCGCACCCACCAGATCCGGGTTCATTTCGCCGAAGCCGGGCATCCCCTGCTTGGCGATCGCAAGTATGGCATTGCCGGGTCGGGCTGCGAACGGCAGATGCTGCACGCCTTCCGGCTCAGCCTGAACCACCCGGTCACCGCTGCCCCGCTGGTTCTCGAGGCACCGCTGCCCCCGGATATGCGTGCCGTTCTCGCGCGCCTACGGGCCGGGGATGCAGGGCCCGGGCTCGCAGACCCGGGCTGAACCGTTACCCAGAGTTCCAGACAGGAAACGTCAACCATGCTCACTTATCCTCAGATCGACCCGGTCATCGTCCGCATCGGCCCCCTGGCGGTGCGCTGGTACGGCATGATGTACCTGATCGGCTTTGTCGGCGCCTACTTCAATATCCGCATGCTGGCCCGCCGTCGCAACCTGGATCTTGACAACGACACCCTTTCGGATCTTCTCTTCTGGTGCGTCTGCGGGGTCATTCTCGGCGGCCGGCTCGGTTATACCCTCTTCTACAATTTGCCCTTTTATTCCCGTCACCCGTTGCAGATCCTGCACATCTGGGAAGGGGGGATGAGCTTCCACGGCGGCCTGCTCGGCGTGGTGGCTGCGGTGGTGATCTTCTGCCATCGCCGCGGCCTGCCGACTCTTCTGGTTGGCGACATCGCCGTCGCCGCCGCCCCCATCGGCCTCGGCCTGGGTCGGCTCGGCAATTTCATCAACGGCGAACTTTGGGGACGAGTGACCGATGTTCCCTGGGCCATGGTCTTTCCCGGCGCCGGCCCCCTGCCGCGTCACCCCAGCCAGCTTTACGAGGCGCTTCTTGAGGGGCCGGTGCTATGGCTTCTGCTCTGGCTCCTCCATCGCCGCCAGGTTCGTCCCGGGATTCCCCTGGCCACCTTCTGCCTCGCCTACGGATGTTTCCGCTTTACGGTGGAATTCTTCCGCCAGCCCGATGCCCAGCTCGGCTTCCTCTGGGGCGGAGCGACGATGGGGCAACTCCTTTCCACGCCGATGATCCTCGGCGGCCTTGGCGGCCTGATTTGGCTGTTGCGGCGGCCCGGAGCACAGGGATGAGGAGGGTTCGCGGGGTCATCTACGACTGCGACGGGGTCCTGTTTGAAAGTCGCCAGGCCAACCTCTCTTATTACAACGCGGTGCTGGAGGTCATGGGCGCGGCGCCCGTGTCGGCCGCCGATACCGAGCTGGCCCGGATCTGCCATACGGCGGCCAGTCCCGAAGTCTTTGGCGCCCTGCTCGGGGAAAACCGGGTGGCCGCGGCGCTGGAGGCGGCGGCCGGCCTCGAATACCGGCGCTTTATTCCCGCCATGACCCCGGAGCCGGGGCTGGTCGAAGTTCTGGAGATCCTTTTCCGGGACCTGCCTCTCGCCGTCGCCACCAACCGCGGCACCAGCATGGCCGAAATCCTCGAACACTTCTCCTTGGGGATTTATTTCCGGGCGGTGGTGACGAGCCGCGATGTCCCCCGGCCCAAGCCGGCGCCCGACATGCTGCGGCTGGCCGCACAGCGGCTGCAGCTGGCCCCGCAGGAACTGCTCTTCGTCGGGGATTCCGAACTCGACCGGCAGGCTGCCGCGGCCGCGGGCATCCGCTTCGTCGGGTACCGGACGGCAGGAGGGGAGGAGCGGGTCGAGAGCCATCGCGGGCTGCTCGACCTGTTGGTCGCCGAAGGGGTCTGCGAGTTCTGCTGAGGCGAGTGGCGAGGGGGGGCCGTTTTGAATTTTGAGTTTTGGGTTTTGGGTAGTAGACGGGGAGGACGAAGACGCAAGACTCGGGGCTTGGGGTAGGGACTTAAAACTTAAAACTAAGAACTCAAAACGTAGAACTTTGAACTCGGGACTAGGAGCCTGTCGGACTATGCGGGGCGAAGCGAAAATTCGGATGTTTGAGACCAGATTTTGGCTCGTTTGCGGGCTCATAGCCCTAGCTATGGGTCAAAAAGGAGCCGAAATATGGGCCGGACAGCCGGATTTGCAGCCGGCGCATGGATAGTCCGACAGTCTCCTAGG
>Ga0055455_10000003_pt1 | contig 17882 bp, 16 predicted proteins | sample Goodyear_PhragC__FD_57684 | JGI IMG/M metagenome (GOLD analysis project Ga0055455, IMG submission 57684) | Wetland microbial communities from San Francisco Bay, California, USA, that impact long-term carbon sequestration - Goodyear_PhragC_D2 | ecosystem: Environmental > Aquatic > Marine >...
TGGTCCCGGTCTCAAGCCTGGTGGCGGTGGCCCCCGCTCAATAGAACTGTCCGGCGATGCGTGCGGCGGCTGCCCGGAACGCGCCATGCTGCTCGTCGTAGAGAATCTCTTCCGGCACGTCGGTGCTGACCCGGCGCACCAGCAGGAAATCGTCTCCCAGCCGTCCCTGTTCATCGCACAGGGTGCGCCGGGCCAGACGCTGCAGCAGCCGTTCGACGTCCCGGCCGGAGGTCTCCTCCAGGTCGACGACCTTGTGGGAAACCTCCAGGCCCTCTTCGTCGAAACGGTAGAAGGAGAGTTGCTGGCGGTAGAAGCTCCGGGTCCCGGGCGCCCGGCGCAGGACGAAATAGGAGCGCAGGGCCGATTCCCGGAAGAGTTCCCGCAGTGGATCGCCGTCGGCCGGCTCCTTGGCCGCCTGATAGATATTCCGGAAGACCATGCTGGCAAAACACTCTTCTTCCAAATAACCGGTCAGGGTGCCGCTGCCGGTTTCCGCATAATACCCCGCTGCCCCGATGTTCCCCTCCTGCACCAGCTCCCGCTCGCACACCAGGCAGCTGCGCTGCAGGGCGGCGAAGCGCCCGGCGAAGGCGGCGCTGCGCTGTTCGCGGCGGAGTTGTTGGACGTGCGCCAGGGCCGTCAGCCGCAGCTCGTCGCAGTCGCGCATGTCCAGGAAGACCTGGCGGGCCAGGTGGCTGAACTGCAGGTGGACTTCCGTTCCGCGGCCATGGGTGATGATCGGATAAATCCGGCCGGCGGGATTGGTGTTCAGAGATTCGACCTTGGGGCTCTTGGCGATGTAACCTTCCAGGCACCGATAGCCGCGGTTGATGGCGTAGGCCTTGAGCAGCTGATAGAGGTCGCGGAAAGGACCGTCGTAGCGAATCCGCGAATCGATCAGGCAGGGCAGGATGCGCAGGGCCCTTTTGGCCAGTCCCTGTTCGGCGAAGAAGGCGTAGAGGTGCCGGCAGTTCTCCAGGGAAGGCATATCCTTGACCGGAACGATGACCCGGTCGGCGGCATACAGGGCGTTGCGGGTAAAAACGTCCAGATCGGGGCGGGTATCGATGATCAGCACCCCGGAGAGCCGGGAGGCGCAGAGGCTGCGGGCCAGGATATCGGGGGCGGCCAGCCGTTCGCGCAGGCCGGCAAGATCGCGCTGGGAGGGAATGAACTGCACCCCGTACTCGCCGATCTCGATCAATTCCTCGGCGGGAGTGCCGCGCAGCAGATCAGCGACATCGCCCCGCGGGGCGTCGCGACCGATCCGGAACATGCGGTCGACTGAAAAATGGTTGTCGAAGCTGAACAGGGTGACCGGCAGGTCCTCGCAGAGGGCCTTGAGGTAGATGGCGAGATTGGTCGCCAGGGTGGTCTTCCCGACGCCCCCCTTCTCGCTGGATATGGTCACCACGTAAAGTTGGGACATGGCGGTTCCTTGGTCTGTCGAGGGATCTCTATATATAGGGAATCAGGCCGCTGATGTCAAATCAAAACCACAATATCTGGTAGTCGCCATCATGAATGAAACCATGCCGCGCCTGACCGTTTCCCGTCTGGTGGCCCTGCTGCGGGAAACCGTCGAGGATAATTTCGTCCAGGTCCTGGTGGAAGGAGAGCTGTCCAATTTCGCCGCTCCGGCTTCGGGGCACTGGTACTTTACCCTCAAGGACGACCAGGCCCAGTTGCGGGCGGTGATGTTCCGCGTTCAGAACCGGCTGTTGCGCTTTCTGCCGGAAAACGGCATGCAGGTCGCCTGCAGCGGGCGGGTATCCGTCTACAGCCAGCGCGGCGAGCTGCAGCTGATCGTCGACGCCCTCCACCCCCTCGGCGCCGGTGGCCTGCAACTGGCCTTCGAGCAGTTGAAGACCCGCCTGGCTGCAGATGGGCTGTTTGCCGCCGAGCGCAAACGGCCCCTGCCCGCGCATCCGGCCACGGTGGGGGTGGTCACCTCGGCGACCGGCGCGGCCATTTACGACATCCTCAACGTCCTTCGCCGCCGCGCCGCCGGACTGCGGATCATCCTGCGCCCGGTCCGGGTCCAGGGGGAGGGGGCTCCCGCGGAGATCGCCGAGGCGATCGGCGACCTCAACCGCCAGGGGCTGGCCGAAGTGCTGATCGTCGGCCGGGGCGGCGGTTCGCTGGAGGATCTCTGGGCGTTCAATACCGAGGTGGTGGCGCGGGCGATTGCCGCTTCCGCCATGCCGGTGATTTCCGCCGTCGGCCACGAAATCGACGTCACCATCGCCGATTTCGTGGCCGACCTGCGGGCGCCGACGCCGAGTGCCGCCGCCGAGCTGGTGGCCGCCAGCCGCTTGGAGCTGGAGCGGCATCTCGATCACCTGGTGCTGCGCCTCGCCGGCCAGATCCGGGGGCGGCTGGCTTTGTGGGAGGAGCGCGTGGCCGGTTTCAAGGGGCGGCTGCGCTCCCCCCTGGCCGACCTCGCCCTCTCCCGGCAGCGCCACCTGGCGCTGGAACGGCGCCTGCTGCGCGCCTGGCAGGGGCGGCTACGCGAAACCGCCGGGCAGCTCGCCACCCTGGGGGCCCGGCTCGACGCGCTCTCGCCGCTGCGCACCCTGGAACGGGGATACGCGGTCGCCGTGGCCGAAAAGGACGGCCGGGTGGTCACCGACGCGCGGGACCTGGCGGCGGGCGACCGGCTGCAGCTCCTCTTGGCCCGGGGCCGGGCGCGGGTGGTGGTCGAGGGGACGGATGCCTGAACCCCGGCGCCGGCCGGGAAGACGGGCGCCCTACGGGGCAGCCGGCGACCGGAAGATGGTTCCCTGCGCCGGTCCCGATAACGGGAAAAATCTTGACTCGACCAGGGCCTACGGCAATAATTGAAGTTCCGGCTCAAGGAGAGAATGATGACGAAGAAAAAACCGGTAACCCTCTCTATTGAAGCAGAGCTCAAGGCCTTGGAAACCGCGGTTGAGCGCCTGGAACAGGGGGACCTCCCGCTTGAGGAGGCGCTGGCCTGTTTCGAACAGGGGGTGCAGGCCGCAAGCCGTTGCCAGGGGCTGCTCAAGGATGTCGAAACGCGGGTCGAGTGCCTGCTCAAGGATCGGGCCGGCGATCTTCACCTCGAAGCGTTCCCCATCGATGAGGGCGATTGACGTGATGGATCTGAAAGCCTACCTCGGCGAACGCCAACAGCGGGTCGACCAGGCCCTGGCGCGGTTCCTTCCCGCCGAGGATACCCTGCCGGCGAATCTGCACAAGGCCATGCGCTATTCGGTCTTTGCCGGCGGCAAGCGCATCCGGCCGATTCTGATGATCGCCGCCTGCGAGGCCGCCGGCGGGGATCCCGTGCTGGTGTTGCCGGTCGCCTGCGCCATGGAGATGATCCATACCTACTCGCTGATTCACGATGATCTTCCGGCGATGGACGACGACGACTTCCGCCGCGGACGCCCCACCAACCACAAGGTCTTCGGCGAGGCCACGGCGATTCTCGCCGGTGACGGCCTGCTCACCGAGGCCTTCGTGCTGCTCAGCAATCCCGAGCTCCAGAGCGGGATTGCGCCTGCGGTCACCCGGGAGGTGATTCACACCCTGGCCCGCTGCGCCGGCAGCCTCGGCATGGTCGGCGGTCAGGTGGTGGACATGGAATCGGAAGGGAAGGGGGTCGACCTGCCGACCCTGGAGTATATCCATACCCACAAGACCGGGGCCCTGATCCTGGCCGCCCTGCAGTGCGGCGCCCTGATCGGCGGCGCGTCCGCTGACGCCTTCCAGGCCCTGAGCCGCTACGGTGAGGCGGCGGGACTCGCCTTTCAGGTCGCCGACGACATCCTCGACGTGATCGGCGACCTGACCGAGATCGGCAAGGATGTCGGCAGCGACCAGGCGCGGGGCAAGGCGACCTATGTTGCCCTGTTGGGCCTCGATGGAGCGCGGGAGCGCGCCCGGGAGCTTCGCGATCTGGCGGTGGCCGCTCTCGAGCCGCTCGGCGCCCCGGCCGAGCCGCTGCGGCAGATCGCCCATTACATCGTCAACCGCAGTTCCTAACCAAGGCGACCCATGCCCATGACCGATATCCTTGCCCGCCTGCAATCCCCCGCCGAGCTCAAGGAGCTTTCCCCTGCCGAGCTTGAGACCCTGGCCGGGGAGCTGCGCAGCACGATCATCGAAACCGTTGCCCGGACCGGCGGCCACCTCGCCAGTTCGCTCGGCGTGATCGAACTGACCATTGCCCTGCACCGGGTGCTCGACACCCCCCGGGACAAGATCGTGTGGGATGTCGGCCACCAGGCCTATGCCCACAAGCTCCTCACCGGCCGTCTCGAGCGCTTTCATACCCTGCGCCAGCTCGACGGCATCAGCGGTTTCCCCAAGCGGCAGGAGAGTCCCTACGATTGTTTCGACGTCGGCCACTCCAGCACCTCGATCTCGGCGGCCCTCGGCATGGCCGCCGCCCGGGATGCCGTCGGCGGCAGCGAGAAGGTGGTGGCAGTGATCGGCGACGGCTCGCTGACCGCCGGTCTTGCCTTCGAGGGGCTCAACCAGGCCGGACACCTGAAAAAAGACCTGGTCGTGATCCTCAACGACAACGAGATGTCGATCTCGCCCAACGTCGGGGCGATCTCCTCATTCCTCAACCGGAAGATGACCTCCGACTTCTTCATCCGCTTTCGGCGCGAAACCGAGCACCTGCTGGGGACGGTTCCCCGCTTCGGCAAGGACCTGATCAACCTCGCCCGCCGCGCCGAGGAATCGGTCAAGGGCTTTCTGACCCCGGGGATGCTCTTCGAAGCCTTCGGTTTCGACTATGTCGGTCCCATCGATGGCCACCATTTGGACGACCTGATCGAAACCCTGGCCAACGTCACCCGCCTCAAGGGACCGCGGCTGGTGCACGTCGTCACCAAGAAAGGAAAAGGCTTCAGCGCCGCCGAAAACTCCCCCTCGGTCTTCCACGGCGTCGGCCCCTTCGACCCCGAGAGTGGCGCGGTCCGCTCCAGCAAGGGCGGCCCGGCGAGTTTCACCGCGGTCTTCGGTCAGACCCTGGTCGAGCTCGCGGAGCGGGATTCACGGCTGGTGGCGATCACCGCGGCGATGCCCGACGGGACGGGCCTGAGTTCGTTCGCCGCACGCTTTCCGGGGCGGTTTTTCGATGTCGGCATCGCCGAGCAGCATGCCGTGACCTTCGCCGCCGGGCTGGCCTGCCAGGGTCTGCGGCCGGTGGTGGCCCTCTACTCCACCTTTCTGCAGCGGGCCTACGACAACGTGCTGCACGACGTCTGCCTGCAGAACCTGCCGGTGACCTTTGCCATGGATCGCGGCGGCCTGGTCGGCGCCGACGGACCGACGCACCACGGGGTCTTCGATCTCTCCTACCTGCGCCACATCCCCAACCTGACCTTCGCCGTCCCGCGCGACGAACGCCAGCTGCAACGGCTGATGGTCACCGCCCTGCGGGCCGCCGGCCCCTTCGCCTACCGCTATCCGCGGGGCAACGGGCTCGGCCTGGAGCTGACCGGAGACCCGCAACCGCTGCCGGTCGGCCGCGGGGAAAAACTGCGCCCGGGACGTGACGGAGTCATCTTCGCCCTCGGCACCATGGTCGCCCCGGCGCTGCTGGCGGCGGAAACCCTGGCTCGCGAAGGCTTGGAGCTGGCGGTGGTCGATCCCTGTTTTGTCAAACCCCTGGACGACCAGCTCCTGCTCGCCGAGGCGCAGCAAACCGGCAAAGTGGTGACCATTGAGGAGAACGTCCTCCAGGGCGGCTTCGGCAGCGCGGTGCTGGAACTTCTGGGAGATGCCGGTCTCGCCCTCCCGACCCTGCGCCTGGGACTGCCCGACCGCTTCGTCGAGCAGGGGAGCCAGGCCGAACTGCATGCCCGCTACGGCCTCGATGCGACCGGCATCGCCGCCGCGGTGCGGGCTTTCCTGCGCAACGGCCAATCCCTGGCGGTATCCGGGTAACTTCCGGGCGCTCCCGCCAGGCGCTTGGTGCCCCTCCTCCCACGGGGGGCCTAAAGCCACCCATCACTCTTGAGCAAAACAGGGCGAGGGACCGACCGGGTCCCGCGCCCTGTTTTGCCTTTGGCTCCAAGCGGCCAGAGTGATCCCATCCGGAAGGCCGGCAGCCCCCCGTTCCGGATCATTTGATGTCGGGACGATCGCCGTGCGCCCGTTTGCGATAGAACGAGGCCAGCGCCAGGCAGACGCCGAGCAGCATCGCCGCCGCGCCGGCGAGGGCCAGGTGCGCACCCGGGTCGCGGTTGACGGTGAGAATCGAAACGGTTCGGTAATGGGGCTCCAGCGGGCGCAGCAGCACACCGGCGCCGGCCAGTTGCGGCGGCAGGCCCTGGCGCAGGGCGTACCAGCCCTGCCAGATCGGGCGCCCTGCCGCCAACAGGCGCAGCCGGAAGGCGGGGTCACCGAGGTTTCCGCCGCGGGGGACCACCCGGCCGTCGGCATCGACCCGGGCATCGGGAAGAAAGTCGAGGACCTGCAACTCGCCGCCGGTGCCGAGGGGGAGACGGCTGCCGGCGACAAGATCGACTTCTCCCCTCCCGGCGAGAAGAAAACGGAAGCCGCCCGGACGCTGCCCGAAGCTCTGGGGGAGGATCACCAGACCCCGCCACAGCAGCGGGTGATTGATGTGGATGACTTTGGAGACCTGCGGTTCATCCCCCTGCAGCACTGTCACCGTGCTGCGCATGTCGATCGGTCTCCCATCGCGAAAAACCGGGTCGAAATGGTCCAGACGCAGGTAAACCCCGGGATTTTTCGCCAGGGCGACTGTCTGGCCTTCCCCGAGAGCCAGGCCGGGTTGCCGTACCCCGGCCAGGGCGCCCCACAGGTAGGCGCCGACGATGAGCACGAAACCGAGATGGAGCAGGTACTCACCGCTCTTGCGCCAACGGCTGCGCAGGCGGGAGAGCCAGTCGAGGAGGCAGCACAGGGTGTTGACGGCCAGCAAAAACATCAACCCTACCAGCAGCAGCAGCCAGGAGCTGAGCGCCGGGTGCAGCCGGCCCAAGGCGAGAAACCATTCCCCCAGCGGGTGCTGGTCGAGAGCCCCGAAAACCCCCGGCAGAAAATGGATGACCAGCGAGCCCCCCATGGTCAACAGGGTGGCCAGGCTGGCGAGGACGATGGCCAGCTTGAGGGAACAGCACAGGGCCCAGAGACGTTTCCAGCGCGGAGAGGCGGTCATGATTCAATCCAGGGGATGGTTGCTGACCAGCAGCAGGCCGATGCCCAGGTAAGTGAAGAGAACGACGGCGAAGCCGGCGATCGACAGCCAGGCGTACCCCGTCCCCTGCCAGCGGCGCACGAACTTGGCGTGGCACATGCCGGCGTAAAAGAGCCAGACGATGAAGGACCAGACCGCCTTGACGTTCCAGGAGAAGTAGAAGCCCCAGGCCAGGTAGGCCCAGAGGCTCCCCCAGAGCATGCACAGGGTGAAGAGGCAGAAGCCGAGGAAAACCGCCTCCTCGTTGAGCCGGCGCAGCTCGCGCAGGCCGGGCAAAAGCGGGGAGTTGCGCTTCTGCTGCACCAGGTAGAGAACCCCCAGCGAAAAGGCCATGGCGAAGAAGGCATAGCCGAAGAAGGAGAAGCCGATGTGCAGGGTGAACAGCGGCGTATCGAGGCTCGGGATGAGCGGCGGAATGGCCGGGTTGCGCGGCAGGGCGCTGCCGAGCAGCAGCAGGTTGAGGAACATCACGAACAACCCGGTCGCCCCGATCCGGTAGCGCAGCTCGAAGTAGAGGAAGGTGGCGGCCAGCGCCCAGCTGAAGAAGAACTGGGTGGCGAAGAGATTGGTCACCGGCAGATAGCCGGCACTCCACCAGCGCACGCTGAGGCAGATGCTCTGCGCGAGAAAACCGCAACTCACCAGTTGTAGGGCGCTGCGCGACAGATGCGGTCGCTGCAGGCGCAATTGGAGGAGGTAGAGGATCACGGCGAGCAGGTAGCTGCCGAAGGCTGTGGCGAGCAGGCTGCGGGTGAGCAGGATCATGACAGGGTCCGTGGCTGGGCAAGCCGGAAAGAGGGAGCGGGCCGGGGCAGGGCGTAGCATAAACCAAAGTGGCGCTGCCGCCAAGGCCTCTGATTGTTAACCGCCGCCGTGAGGCTGGTTGACAATCGGCCGCTCCCATGCTAGCTTCTCCCCCCATGAATCCCCCTCTTTACAGCCTGCGCATGCACGGCACCCGCGACGGCCGCCACCTCTCCGGAGCCGAGCGGCTCGTCACCGCGGAGGAGTTGCCGCGGGCCGGCCGCGAGCTGCTGCGCCGCGCCCTGGAACATCCCCGCGGCCGGGCTGACGCCCTGCGCCTGACAGCCGAGGAGATCCCGCCGGAAGCGGTCCGCTACGGACGGCTCCCCGACCTGCGCACCCTGCCGGTCGCCGATTACCGCTCCGGTCGCCGCCGCGCCGCCGAGCTGCTGCTCGCGGCCGGGGTCGGCCGTCCGGCCGCGGAGCAGGCCATGACGGCCCTGGCGGCAGGCCCCGGGCCCGGGGGCTGCAGCATGCGCGGGGCGATGCTGGTCGATGCCGCCAGCGGCGAGCGGCTGGAAGCGGATCGTGCCCGCGGCGTGCGCGCCAGCCGCATGGATCTGACCCGGGCCGCCGAAAGCCAACTGCGCCGGCGCCTGGCGCGAGTCGGGCTGGACAATCCCCATGTTCGCGAGGCCCTGGTGCTGGCCGCCAAGGTGCTGGCCGCGCCGGGGATTGTCGCCGAGCTCTGCTGGTCGGACGATCCGGACTACACCGCTGGTTACGTGGCGGCGCCGGAACTCGGCTACCTGCGCCTGCCCCACCTCAAGCCGGCCGGGGAGGAGCGCGGCGGACGGGCCTTCTTCTGGCGTCCCGGGGCAGCGACCCTGGCGGAGACGGTAGATTTCCTCGAGCGGCAGGTGCTGCTCATCGATACCCTCGGCGCGGTTGCCGCGCCGGAATGAGTGGAGGAGTCACATGGAAGCCTGGCGCCACGAACTGGACGCCCTGAAAGCGGCGGGGATGTACCGTTCCCTGCGTACTATCGACGGTCCCCAGGAGACGCGGGTCCGGGTTGACGGGCGCGAGCTGCTGCTGCTCTGCTCCAACAACTACCTGGGCCTGGCCAGCCACCCGGCCCTGGTCGAGGCCGCCTGCCGGGCCACCGCCCGCTACGGCGCCGGCTCCGGCGCCAGCCGTCTGGTCTCCGGCTCGATGCGTCCCCATGCCCAGCTCGAAGAGGCCCTCGCCGCCTTCAAGGGGTGCGAGGCGGCGCTTCTCTTCAACTCCGGGTATGCGGCCAACACCGGCATCCTGCAGGGGCTGTTCGGCCCTGACGACGTCATCTTCTCCGACGCGCTCAACCACGCCTCGCTGATCGACGGCTGCCGCCTCTCCCGGGCGCGCACCGTGGTCTACCCCCATGCCGACACCGCCGCGCTCGAGGCCCTGCTCGCGGTCGAGGCGCCGCGCCGCAAGGGACGCTGGCTGATTGTCAGCGACGGCGTGTTCAGCATGGACGGCGATCTGGCCCCGCTGCCGGAGCTGGTGCGGCTCAAAAAGCGCTATGACGCCCTGCTGATGATCGACGATGCCCACGGCACCGGGGTGCTCGGCGCCGGCGGCCGCGGCACCGCCGAACAGTTCGGCTGCCTGGGGGAGGTCGATCTGCACATGGGGACCCTCGGCAAGGCCCTCGGCTGCAGCGGCGCCTACCTGGCCGCCCCGCGCCCGGTGATCGAGATCCTCATCAACCGCAGCCGGCCCTTCATCTACTCTACCAGCCTGCCGCCGGCGGTCCCGGCCGCGGCGCTGGCGGCGCTGGAGATCGTCGCCGGCGCCGAGGGCGCGGACCTGCGTCGGCAGTTGGAAGAAAACCGCCGGCGTTTCAGCGCGTTGCTGGTGGCTGCGGGTTGCGACCTGCTCGGCAGCACCACCCAGATCGTACCGGTCCTGACCGGTGAGCCGGTGCCGACCATGGCCGCTGCCGATGCGCTTTTCGAGTGCGGCATCTTCCTGCAGGGGATCCGACCGCCGACGGTGCCGGTCGGGCACTGCCGGCTGCGTGCCACGGTCATGGCCAGCCATGCCCCGGCCGACCTCGAGGCGGCGGCCGCCGCCATTATCGCCACCCTGGAGGGCCTGCGGTGAAGCGTCTGCAGCTGGCCGCCGGCCACGACCTGGCCTGGCGCGAGACTGGCGGCGGGCCGCCGCTGGTCCTGCTCCACGGCTGGTCGATGTCTTCGGCGGTCTTTAGCGAGATGCTGCCGCTGCTCGGCGCAGAGCAGCAGGTCCTTGCCCCGGATCTGCGCGGCCACGGCGCCTCCGGGCCGGGCGGCGGCTACGCCCTGGACGATTTTGCGGCCGACCTTGAAGAATGGCTGCTGGCCTTGGGTCATTCTGCCATCGACCTGCTCGGCTGGTCCCTCGGCGGCCAGGTGGCGATCCGTCTGGCCACCGCCGGTCGTATCCAAGTGCGGCGGCTGCTGTTGGTGGCGACCACGGCGCGCTTCGTCGCCGCCGCCGACTGGCAGCACGGCCTGCCCGAAGGGCAGGTGCGGGTCATGGCCCGCGACCTGCGCCGCGCCTACGCCAAGACCCAAGGGGACTTCTTCCAGCTGCAGTTTGCCGGCGAAGTAATCTCCCGCCAGCGGCTGCGGGAGATCGTCGCCTTTGCCGTGCGCGGCGGTGGTCTGCCGGCGCCGGAGGTGGCCCTGGTCGCGCTGGAGACGCTGCGCGGCGGGGATCTGCGGGTTGAGCTGCCGCGGCTTGCCTGTCCCGTCCTCGTCCAGCAGGGGGAGGGCGACCGGATTACCCTGCCGGGCGCGGCCAAAGCCCTCGCCGCCGCCTGCCGGCAAAGCCGCCTGGTGCTGCAGCCGGGCGTCGGCCATGCCCCTTTCCTCAGCACCCCGCAGGCCAGCGCCGCCCTCTGGCGCGAGTTTCTGCAATGACCCCCCCAAAGCCGGTCGACCGGGCCCTGGTTCGCCGCAATTTCGCCCGCCAGGCCGGCGAGTACGAGCGCCATGCCCGCGTCCAGCACCGGGTCGCGCAGCGCCTCGCCGGGCTGCTCGAAGGGCTCGCCTGGCCGGCCGGGCCGGTCCTCGAGGTCGGTTGCGGGACCGGACTCCTCTCCCGGCCCCTGGCCCGGCTCTGCGCCGGTGCACCGCTGATCCTCTCCGACCTGGCCCATCCCATGACCTGCACTGCCGCTGGCGAACTGCCGCGGACCGCGGCGGTCGATGCCGACGCCGAGGCACTGCCGTTTGCCACCGACAGCTGCAGCCTGATCGCCTCGGCCTCGGTCTACCAGTGGCTCAACTCCCTTGCCGCCGCCTTCAGCGAGGCCGGCCGGGTGCTGCGGCCGGGAGGGGTGCTCGCCCTGGCCCTGTTCGGCGGCCGGACCCTTCACGAACTGCGCAGCGCCCACCGGCTGGCGGTGGCGGAAAGCGGCGTTGCGCGTCCTTCCCATGCCTTGAATTTTCCCGGCCTCGACGATCTGCGCCGGGCGCTGCAGGGGAGCGGCCTGCAGGTGCTGCAACTCTTCAGCGAGGAGGAGCGGGAACGGCATCGTGATGTGGCTGAACTGCTGCGCGGGCTGAAAGGGCTCGGCGCCGCCAACGCCGCCAGCGACCGTCCTGCCGGGCTGGCGCGGCGCGGCGTCATGCTGCGCATGCAGCAGATCTATCACGCCCGTTACGGCCGCCCCGGGGAAATCCCCGCGACCTACGAAGTCCTCTACCTGCTGGCCCGCAAGGGGTGAGCCGGTCGGAACTGCTTGCAGGAGGGTGGCCAGAGGGTATACTGGCCGCAGTCTTTTTCTGCGGGGAGGATGAGCATGCCGATGGTTATGGTCAAGACGGTGGGACCGGTCAGTCCCGAGGCGCGCAGCGAACTCATCGAGCGGATAACGGTGGTGATGCAGGAGGTGCTGGGCAAGAACCCGGCCACCACCCACGTCATCATCGAGGAGGTCGCGGCAGAGAACTGGGGGCTGGGCGGCAAGTCGGTCGCCAACATCCGCGACGGCAAGTAGCGGCGGGGAACCCTGTCAGAGAAGCTGCAGGATGACGCACTTGAGGTATTCGGTTTCCGGACAGGAAAGCAGGACCGGATGATCCAGGGCCTGGCCGCGCACCTCGAGCAGCCGGGCCTCGCGGCCGGCCTGGCGGGCCGCCTGGCGCAACAGGCCGAGGAAGGTCTCCCGATCGAGGTGGTGGGAGCAGGAGCAGGTGACCAGGTGTCCGCCGGGCAGGACCTGTTCCATCGCCCGGCGGTTGACGGTCAGGTAGCCGCGGATCGCCTCGGGAAGCTTCTTGCGGCTCTTGACGAAAGCCGGAGGATCGAGAATCACCGTGTCGTAGCCGGCTCCCGGTTGCCGCAGCCGTTCGAAGACATCGCCCCGCTCGAAGCGGCAGGTCCCTTCGAGACCGTTGCGGCGGGCGTTTTCCGCGGCCAGGGCGACGGCAGCGGCGGAGATGTCGACCCCGGTGACGCTGGTAGCGCCGAAGCTGGCCGCATGCAGCGACCAGCCGCCGGCATAGCAGAACAGATCCAGGACCCTTCCCCCCTCCACCCGGCCGCGCAGCGCCTGGTGGTTTTCCTTCTGGTCGAGAAACGCCCCGGTCTTCTGGCCGCCGAGGAGATCGGCGCGGAAGGTCAAATCCCCCTCCCGGAACAGAACCGGTTCCGGCAGTTGGCCGGCAAGCAGTTCGACCCTTTGCTCCAGCCCCTCCAGCTCCCGGACGGCCACGTCGTTGCGGGCGACGATTGCCCGCGGCTGGAACAACTCCTCCAGCACCTGGAGGATCAGCTCGCGGCGGCAGTCGATCCCCCAGGTCAAAAACTGCACCGAGAGCACCTCGCCGTAGGCATCGACGATCAGTCCGGGCAGGCCGTCGGCCTCGCCGTGGACCAGCCGCACGCCGTCCAGGCGCCCGTAGAGGCGGCGGCGATGGGCCGTCGCCCGTTCGATGCGCCGGAGATAGAACTCGGGCCGGTCGATCTCTTCGCCGCTGCGGCTGAGGATGCGTGCGGCGATCAGCGAATGGGGATTGAAATAGCCGCTGCCGAGATAGGCATGGCTGGCGGTGCGGATTTCGACCGCGGTGCCGGGGGGAAGGTCGGCCGGGAGATCTGCGATTTCGTTGCTGAATACCCAGGGATGGCCGCCGCGGACTCGCCGCTCCCGGCCGGGACGGAGGAGCAGCTGGTTCAAGGACAGCTGCCGGGCTCGAAGAGGGCGTTTATGACCTGGCGCGCCTGCTCGGAGGTCACGTGGTAGAAGACCTCCACGCCGTCGCGGCGGCCGTCGATGATCCCCTTGTTCTTGAGCAGGGCCAGGTGCTGCGAGACGGTCGCCTGCGGCAGGCCCAGGCACTCCCAGATCTTCTTCACGTTGCAGGATTGGGACATCAGCCCGGCGACGATCTTCAGTCGCACCGGGTGACCGAGCACCTTGAGAACTTCGGCTTCCCGGTCGCAATTCAGGCCCTTGTCAAATTCCACCTGGTCCATCGGCGTCCTCGTGGTTAACGTGGCGGGGTGTTAATCTGAATATGCGAATTTTAGTGGCGCTTCAGGAGGCTTGTCAACAAGATTCCCGGCGGCGGCGCAAATTATCGGGGTCGACATTTTCCGCCTGCCGGCAGTAAACTGTTCGCTGGTCGCCAACTCCGCGCCCTGTCGCCGCCGTTTTGGCGGGACCTGGAACGATGCTGCCAACGGCGCGTCGGCGGCGTATTGCCAACCCCCGCGGCGGCGGGATCCTGCGCCCAGGTAGCTTCGGCAGGTGGCTGCCCTCCACGTCTGAAAGGATTTCGATTTGCTGCGTCTTCTGCTAACTCTCGTCCTGCTGGCCGGCGTGCTACCCTCTGCCGGCGCCCAGGAATTGACTCCCGACATCCCGGTTCTCGAGTCCCACCGGCTCTCCTTCGATGAGCTGGTGGGCCGGACCTTCCTCTACAACATCTCCTTCCTCTGGTTCGATCATCTGGCCAAGGGGCGTTTCACCCTGCAGCCCGGCGATCAGCCCGGCACCTACCGGGCGACCCTCGAAGCCCGGACCCTGGGGCTGGCAGCGTGGCTGACCCAGGGCCGGGTGCAGGGCTACGAGTCGCTGATGGAGCGGGGGGCCGACGGCAGTCTGCATTCGCTGCGTTACGAATCGCGCATCATGCGGCGTCACGACGATAAGATGATCGACCGCACCAAGCGCTTCACCTTCGACTACGCCAGGCACGAGGTCCATGTCGAAAAGCTGGCCGACGGCAAGCCGGTCTGGGAGGAAGTCCTCCCCATGACCGGCGATAAGCCCCCCAACGACATCCTCACCAGTTACTTCAATTTCCGCGACGGATTTTTCGGCCCCCTCGAACCCGGCCGTCACTACGTGGTGCCGACCTTCAACCGCCAGGGGGCCGGCAATATCGAGATCGACCTGCTGACGAAGGCCGAACGCCAGGGCCTCGACTTCTTTCCCGCTGGCGGGCTGGTAGCACGGGTCAAGGTCGATCCGGAGATCTTCGACTCAAAAGATGGGGGCATCTATGTCTGGCTGGACCCGCAGCTGCTCCCGGCGCGGGGAATCATCCAGAACGTCATCGGCCTCGGCGACGTCCGCGGCACCCTGCGCAAATAATCCCAGAAAGGGCATCTGCACCGCAAAGTCGCAAAGAACGCAAAGGAAGTCAAATAGCTATCAGACGAAGGGCTTCGACCCAATGGGTTAGGTGGTCTGTCTTTGTAAGTGTCTGAATTGCTTTGCGAACTTTGCGCCTTTGCGGTGAGGCACTGCAGCATTCGGGATAATTCGTTTGGCTTAAGGAACCCTTATGGACCAGACCCGCATTTTCGTCATCGGCCACCGCAATCCCGACACCGACTCTATTTGCAGCGCCCTGGCCTACGCCCGACTGCGGCAGCTGCAGGGGGTGCAAAACATCGTCGCGGCGCGGGCCGGCAATGTCAATCGCCAGACCGAGTTCGTCCTCGAGGAGCTCGGCGTCCCCCAGCCCCAATTGCTGATCGACGTCCACCCGCGGGTGCGCGACGTGGTCGGCAAGGAGGTGGTGACCATCGATGGCGACGCCCCCCTCTCCCGGGCCTTGGAGCTTTTTCATCTGCACAATTTTCGCCTCCTGCCGGTGGTCGACGCCGAGCGCCGGCCCTGCGGCCTGCTGGTCCTCAAGCGGGTCGCCGAACGATTCCTGGTCCCGCGCGAGGAGGCGGCCATCCGCCGCGTCGAGGCCTCCCCGGCCTCGCTGCGCCGCTGCCTGAAAGCGACCGCCCTGACCGAGTTCGATGCCGAGACGATCGAGGAACTGTCCCTGTACGTCGGCGCCATGGCCTCGGCGACCTTCGATGCCAAGTTCTCCCTGCTCGATGCTCGCCGCCTGGTCCTGATCACCGGCGACCGGGAGAACATCCAGCGCAAGGGGATCGAGATGGGGGTGCGGGTGTTGATCGTGACCGGCAGTCTGCCGGTTTCGGAAACGCTGCTGGAGGCGGCCCGCAAGCAGGGAGTGACGGTTCTCTCCACCCCCTTCGATACCGCCACCAGTGCCTGGCTGACCCGGCTGTCGACGCCGGTTGCCCGCCTGGTCAGCGCAGACTTCATCAGCGTCGGCCTCAACGACCGGCTCGACGAACTGCGCCTCAAGCTGACCCACGGCAAGGATCCCGGCGCGGTGGTGCTCGACGGGGAGGGGCGGGTGGCGGCGGTGGCCACCAAGAGCAACCTGCTGAAACCCTCGCCGCTGCAGCTGATCCTGGTCGATCACAACGAACTCTCCCAAGCCGTGTCCGGGGCGGACAAGGTCGAAATCAGCGAGGTGGTCGACCATCACCGGCTGGGAAATTTCCATACCGAGGCGCCGATTCGCTTCATCAACCAGCCGCTGGGGAGCACCTGCTCGGTGGTGGCCACCCTCTACCGCCAAGCCGGACTGGAACCGGAGCCGCAGATCGCCGGTCTGCTCCTGGCCGGGCTTCTCTCCGACACGGTGATTCTCAAGTCGCCGACCACCACCGGCATCGACCGCGACCTGGCCGGCTGGCTCGGCACCCTGGCCGGGCGCGACCCCCAGGAGTTCGGACGCCGCATTTTCGCCGCCGGCAGCACCCTGGCCGCCTATCCGGGGATTCGCCAGCTGCTGCTGGCCGACTTCAAGGAATACGCCGCAGGCGACAAAACCTTCGGCGTCAGCCAGGTAGAGGTGGTCAGTTTTCACGAATTCCAGGGGATGAAAGCGGAAATCGCCGCGGAACTCGGCAAGCTGAGGGAGGAGCGGATGCTCGATTTCGCCGGCCTGCTGGTGACCGACATCGTGCGCGAGACGAGCCTGTTGCTGGCTGTCGGCGGCCGGGAGCTTCCCTACCTGATCGGCTATACCCAGGTGGAGCCAAACCTCTTCGATCTGCCGGGGGTCCTTTCCCGGAAAAAACAGCTGGTCCCCCACCTGTTGAAGATTTTCAAGGTCTAGAATTTTTTCCGGAGAGCAGCGCGAGCAGGGCGTCGGCGCCGTGAACGGGCGGCAGGCAGGTCCGTTCGCGGCAGAGCTGGGCGCGCGGGCTCTCCCCTGCGGCGAGCTCCTCCCCGGTCCCCTGTTTCAGGACCAGGCCGGGGCGGAACTCCTGGTGGACCCGCGACAGGAGTTCGCTCAACCCGCCGCCTTCCGCGTCGGCCCAGAGGGTCAGCTCCTCCTCCGGTCCGAGGGCGAAGTCGAGGGCGCAGAGCGCCTGCGCGTAGACCGAGGGATAACGCTCGATCTCCGCCAGGGCGCGGGCCAGCAGCTGCCGGCCGCGCTCTTCCAGCGCCGCATCGCCGCTCAGCCGTCCCAGGTGTAGCAGGTTGCCGATGGCCACCGAAGTCCCCGACGGGATGGCCCCGTCCTGCAGGGAACGTCCCCGTCCGAGCACCTCCTCGGCATCGCTGCCGCTGTCGTAGAGCCCTCCCTGGCCGTCGCCGAATAGCCCCTCCATTTCCGCCGTCAAATCCAGCGCCAGCTCCAGATGGGCGGACTCCAGGCGCGCCTGGTGGAGTTCCACGAGCCCCCAGCAGAAAAAGGCATAATCGTCCAAAAAGCCGGGGATGGCCGCCTCCCCGTCGCACCAGCGGCGCAGCAGGCGCCCCTGCCGGCTGCGCAATTGATCCCCGACAAAGGCGGCGGCGCCGACCGCGGCCGCCACCAGCTTCTGTCGCCCCAGGACCGCCCCGGCCCGGGCCAGGGCGGCGATGGCCAGGCCGTTCCAGGCGGTGATGATCTTCTCGTCGCGGTGGGGGCGGGGGCGCCGCGAGCGGCGTGCCCGCAGCCTTTCCCGGGCCGCGCGCAGGCGCTCGGCCAGATCGGCGCCATCGAGATTCAGCTCGGCGGCCAGGGCGTTCAGGTCCTGCGCCAGGTGAGGAATGCTGCGCCCCTCGAAATTCCCCACGGCGGTGATGTCGAAACAGCGGCAGAAAAGGCGCGCCAGCTCCGGGTCTAGGGCGTCGGCAACCTGCTCCGGACTCCAGAGATAGAAGGTCCCTTCCGCTCCTTCCGAATCGGCATCCTCGCCGCAGAAAAAGCCCCCCTCCCCATGGCGCAGGTCGCGCAGCAGGTAGTGCGCCGTCTCCTCGGCCAGTTGCGCGAAGAAGGGATCGCGGCTGACCTGCCAGGCCTCGACGGCGGCCAGGATCAACAGCGCCTGGTCGTAGAGCATCTTCTCGAAGTGGGGCACCAGCCAGTGGTCGTCGACGGAATAGCGGTGGAGGCCGAAGCCGACCTGGTCGTAGATGCCCCCCAGGCGCAGGGCCTGCAGGGTGCGCAGAGCCATGGCGGTGGCCTCCGGGGCCTCCAGGCGACGGCCGAGGCGCAGCAACAGGGAGAGGTTGTGGGGCGCCGGGAACTTGGGTGCGCCGCCGAAGCCGCCGTGGGCCGGGTCGAAGTTGCGGCGG
>Ga0055455_10000005_pt1 | contig 17179 bp, 16 predicted proteins | sample Goodyear_PhragC__FD_57684 | JGI IMG/M metagenome (GOLD analysis project Ga0055455, IMG submission 57684) | Wetland microbial communities from San Francisco Bay, California, USA, that impact long-term carbon sequestration - Goodyear_PhragC_D2 | ecosystem: Environmental > Aquatic > Marine >...
CGAAGGCCTACATCAGGTAGGTCGAGGTCCTGAAAAAACGCCGTAACGCCGTAGGGCGGATTTTTTGCGACGCCATCAACCTTCAGCCGCCACGATGCCGATGGACCCGAACCTGCCCGAGCGTGCCCAGCTCCCCTTCGAAATCCTCCCCCAGCCGGACGAAATCACCTGCGGGCCGACCTGTCTGCACGCCCTTTACCGCTTCTACGGCGAGACCCTCCCTCTCGACCAGGTTATTGCCGAGGTCCCGATGCTCGAAGGCGGCGGCACCCTGGCGGTGCTCCTCGCCTGCCACGCGTTGCGGCGCGGTTACCGGGCGACGATCTACAGCTACAAGCTGCAGCTCTTCGACCCCACCTGGCTGACCGGTTCCGGGACCGACCTGCCGGGCAAGCTCCGGGCGCAGATGGCCTTCAAAGCCGACCCCAAGCTCCAGGCCGCCAGCCGGGCCTACCTGGAATACCTCGAACTGGGCGGCGAGCTGCGCTTCGAGGATCTGACCACCGGTCTGATCCGCCGATTCCTCAACCGCGGCATCCCAGTGATCACCGGGCTGTCGGCCACCTATCTCTACCGCAGCCCACGGGAGTTCGGCCCCAATGCGGATTACGACGACATCCGCGGCGAGCCGTCCGGGCACTTCGTGGTGATGCGCGGCTACGACCGCCAGCAGCGCACCGTGCTGGTGGCGGATCCCCTGGCCACCAACCCGGTAGGAGCGGGCCAGCGCTACGAGGTGAACATCGACCGGGTGATCTGCGCCATCCTCCTCGGGGTGCTGACCTACGACGCCAACCTGCTGATCGTGCGTCCGCTGGAGTGCAGGGGAGGGGCCCATGCCAACGCTCATCATCGTTGACGATCCGGCCGACTGGCCGCTGACGATTCCCGGCACCGAACTGGTCCCGGCCCGGGCCTATCTGACCGAGACCCGGTTCACCGCCTTGCGCCACGTCAAGGTCTTCAACCTCTGCCGCTCCTACCGCTACCAGAGCACCGGCTACTACGTCTCGCTCCTCGCCACCGCCCGCGGCCACAAGCCGCTCCCTGACATCACCACCATCCAGGATCTGAAATCCCAGGCAATCGTGCGGGTGGCCGCCGAGGATCTGGACGCCCTGATCCAAAAGAGCTTCAGCCACCTGCAGTCGAAGGAGTACACGCTGTCGGTCTATTTCGGGCGCAATCTTGCCAAGCACTACGACCCGCTTTGCCAGCGCCTGTTCAAGCTCTTTCCGGCGCCGTTTCTGCGCTGCTCCTTCGTCTTCTCCGGCAAGGCGGGACGCTGGCTGTTGCAGAGCCTGACCCCGGTGGCGGCCAGCGAAATCCCGGCAGACCATCGCGAATTCGTCGTCGAGGTAGCCGGTGAGTACTTTCGCGGCCGTCGGCCGCGCAGCGGCAACCAGGCGCGCAGCCGCTACGACCTCGCGATCCTGGTGGCGGCGGACGAGGCCGATCCCCCCTCGAATGCGCGGGCGCTGCAACGCATCCTGCGGGCCGCCAGGCGCGTCGGCTTCGCTCCGGAATTGATCGGCCGGGACGATTTCGGCCGGCTGGCCGAGTTCGACGCTCTCTTCATCCGCGAGACGACCAGCGTCAACCACCACACCTACCGCTTTGCCCGCAAGGCGGCCGCGGAGGGGCTGGTGGTCATTGACGACCCGGAGTCGATCCTCAAGTGCACCAACAAGGTCTTTCTCGCCGAACTGCTGGAGCGCAACCGGGTGCCGACGCCGCGGACGCTGATCGTTCACCGCGGCAACCGCTCCCAGGTCAGCGCCACCCTCGGTTTCCCCTGCATCCTCAAGCAGCCCGATTCCTCCTTCTCGCGGGGGGTGGTCAAGGTCGAGAGCGAGGCCGCCTGCAAGGAGGCCGTGGGCCGGCTGCTGGAGAAATCGGAACTGGTCATCGCCCAGGAATTCCTCCCCACCGCCTACGACTGGCGGGTCGGCATTTTCGACCGCCAGCCCCTTTATGCCTGCCGCTACTATATGGCCAAGCGCCACTGGCAGATTCTCAGGCATGACGGCAGCGGCAGGCTGGTCGACGAGGGGCGCTTCGACACCATCCCGGTGGAGCATCTGCCGACCCCGGTGCTGCGCACCGCTCTGAAAGCGGCCAACCTCATCGGCGATGGCCTTTACGGCGTCGATCTGAAGCAGGTCGGCGATCAGGTCTACGTCATCGAAGTCAACGACAATCCCAATCTCGATGCCGGGGTCGAGGACCAGATCCTCAAGGATGACCTCTACCTGCGGATCATGCGGGTGCTGCTGCGGCGGGTCGAGCAGCGCAAGGAAAGGCTGATCGTATGAGGCGCCCCCTGCGGCTCTTCGAAGGTTTTGGGGTCGAGATCGAATACATGATCGTCGCCCGCGATACCCTGGCGGTGCTGCCGGTGGCCGACCGGGTGTTGAGCGCCGAGGCCGGCGAGCTGACCGACGAGGTCGCGGTCGGCGAGCTCGCCTGGTCCAACGAGCTGGTGCTGCATGTCATCGAGCTCAAGACCAACGGTCCGGCGCCGTCGCTGGTTGGGCTGGACCGCCTCTTCCAGGACCACGTCCGGCGCATCAACGACCACCTCGCGCCGCTGGGGGGGATGCTGCTTCCCGGCGGCATGCACCCGGCGATGGACCCCCTCGCCGAGACCCGGCTGTGGCCTTACGACAACAGTCCCATCTATCAGGCCTACGACCGAATCTTCGGCTGCCGGGGGCACGGCTGGGCCAACCTGCAGAGCCTTCATCTCAACCTCCCGTTTGCGGATGCCGACGAGTTCGGCCGGCTGCACGCGGCGATTCGGCTGGTGCTGCCGTTGCTGCCGGCCCTGGCGGCCAGTTCCCCGCTGCTGGACGGGCGGTTCACCGGCCTCCTCGACAACCGCCTCGAGGTCTACCGCCTCAATCAGCGGTTGGTGCCGTCGGTGACGGGGCGGGTCATCCCCGAGCCGGTTTTCACCCCGCAGGCCTACCGGGAAGAGATCCTGGCGACGATGTACCGGGACATCGCCGGGCACGATCCGGAAGCGATCCTGCAGCACGAGTGGCTCAATTCCCGCGGTGCCATCGCCCGCTTCGAGCGCAACACCATCGAGATCCGACTCCTCGACGTCCAGGAATGTCCGGCCGCCGACCTGGCGATCGTTTCGCTGCTGGTCGCCTTGCTGCAAGCGCTGGTCGCCGAGGAATGGTCGAGTTACGCCGAGCAGCAACTCTGGCCGGTGGCCGAGCTGGAGCCGCTGCTGCTGGCCACCATCCGTGACGGCGAGGCGGCGCGCATCGAGGACCGCCGTTACCTGCGGGTCCTCGGTGCGGCGGCCGAACCCTGCAGCGCCGGCGAGTTCTGGATGCAGCTGGTTGAGCGGCTCGATCTGCGGCTGTCCCCGCCGTTGCAGGAGGCGCTGGGGCGGATCTTCACTGCCGGGACCCTGGCCCGGCGGCTGCTGCATCGGCTGGGGTCGGAACCGACTGCCTCGGCCGTTCGCAGCTGCTACCGGGAGCTCGGTACCTGCCTCGGAGAAGGGCGGTTGTTCCATGGCTGAGCGGCACCTGATCCTGAGCTGCGAGCACGCCGAGAACGCGGTTCCCGATCGCTGGCGGGGGGCCTTTATCGGCCATGAAGGGCTGTTGGCAACGCACCGCGGTTACGACATCGGCATCCTTTCCTTTGCCGAACGGCTCGCTTCCCATTTCCAGGCTTCAGTGCATACCTGCCCCATTACCCGGCTGCTGGTCGATGCCAACCGCAGTCTGCACAGCCGGACACTCTTTTCCGAATTTGCCCGGGCCCTCCCGCCGGGGGAGCGGCGGTTGCTGCTGGAACGTTACTACTTTCCTTATCGGGAGGGCGTGACCGAACAGGTCGCCGCCGCCCTTGCCGGGGGCGCCGGGGTCCTGCACCTGTCGCTGCATTCCTTTACCCCGGTCTTTCGGGGGATGGTCCGCAACGCCGATGTCGGGCTCCTCTTCGATCCGGCCGCCGCGGCCGAGGCAGCCTTCTGCCGGCGCTGGCAGAACCTGCTCCGGGCGCAGACCGGCTGGCGGGTGCGCCGTAACTATCCCTACCGCGGGGTGGCCGACAGCCTGGCCACCTGGCTGCGCCGCCATCTTGATCACCGTGGCCGCTTTCTCGGCATCGAGCTGGAAATCAATCAACACTGGCCGGAGACGGGAGGGGCCAGCTGGACGCGGTTGCAAGCGGATCTGCTGGCCACCCTGGGCGCCATGCTTTGCTGAATCCGGAACCGATACCAAGCTGAGGAGATAACATCAACCCAGGCGGCCGCAGCGCTGGTCCGTGTCCGCCACTGTTCAGAGGAGGTTTGCTCATGCCCGATTTCGGACATCCCTTTGCCGGTCTCGCTGCCGATCGGAAACTGACCGGGGAGGAACTGATCCGCGCCGTCCGTTTCGCGGTGGCGGCCGAATACGAGGCGATTCAGCTTTACATGCAGCTCGCCGAATCGACCGACCATCTTTTGGCCAAGGAGGTCCTCCGGGACATCGCCGATGAAGAGCGGGTTCATGCCGGCGAGCTCCTGCGCCTGCTCTACGAACTCGACCCTGAGGAAAAAGACTTTTACCGGGAGGGGGAGGAGGAGGTCGAGGAGATGCTGGCGGCGCTGCGGCAGCGCGGGAACCAGCCGCGCTGACCCGCACCCGGTTGTCCCGGGCGACGGGGCATGGTCGTCAGCCGCCTATCCTGCGCCGGGATTTCCTGCCCTCGCCAAAACTCCGGACTCCTGAGCGGGTCGCTGACCGGTCTCAGGCGGGAAAGACCAGTCCGGTCTGCTGTTGTAGAAACTCCAGGCAGGATGCCTGATCCACGAAAAGATGAACCTTCAGCCCAACGCGGGCGGCGCGCTCGACATGCCCGGCATTGTCGTCGATGAAGAGGATCCGCTCGGGAGGGAGCTGCAGCCGGGCGGCGACGTCGAGAAACAGGGCCGCATCCCGCTTCCCCTTGCCCAGGTGGTAACTGTTGAAGACCTGGTCAAAATGGTCGAAAAAGGCGTCCCGGCGGTTGAGGCGGTCGAGCCAGTCGGTCTGGTCGCTGAGGATGGCCAGTTGGTATCCGGCCCGGCGCAGTCGGTCCACCGCCCGCAGCAGGAAGGGACGGAGGACGAAACGGTCGAGAATCTCCGTCGTGAACCCGGGGCGATAGGGCGGCAGTCCGGTCCGGGCGGAGAGCCGGGACCAGAATTCGGCTTCGCTGCCCCGGCCGGTGACGTAGCCGGAGGCGTAGACGGCTTCGGCGGCAGCAGCAATCAGCTCCTCAGGGTCTAGTCCGTAGCGCCGCGCCAGGGCGTACAGGCCGTTTTGAAACCCTTCCTCGGCGAGAACGCCGCCATAATCGAATAGGACCGCATGGATGACTGTTGTCTCGTTCATGAAAAACCTTCCCCTGCGTGGCCGGGATGGAAGCCGGCATCAATTGACAGCGGTGGAGATCAAGTCAGAATTATAGATGACCCACCTTGCCGAGGGAAGCCCATGAAGCTGTTCAGAAGGTTGCTGGTGGCGCTGCTGGTACTGTCCCCGCTGGCTCGGCCCGTCCCTCTTCCCGCCCAAGGTCAGCCGGAAGCCCCTGTCGCTGCGCCCGCGCAGGAAGGCGCTGCCCCCTCCTACCCGGGGATTGCCGAAGTCATACCCCGCCTTTCCAGATTGAGCGAAGAGGCCGGGTCGGCGCAAGCCAGAGTCGCCGACATCCGGGAGCAAAGAACCTTCGCCGCGGCTCTTCTCCAGGCCCGAGAGCGGCAAACGGCCCTGGACCAACGGCTTGCGCAGCTGGGCGACCCGGCGGGTTGGAGCGTCGACCGGCTTCTGGATATTCGCGGCGCCCTGGCCGAACAGCGCAACAGCCTCAAAAAGCTTCTTGACTCGATCTCCCAGTTAATCACCGAGCTCGACCAGATGCGGACGGTCTGGGAGCAGAACAAAAGCTTCTGGCAGGCCTGGGGCAAAGAACTGCGCAACCAGGGGCTGACCCTTCCCACGGATGCCTTTGCCACGGCCCGGGAAACCGTGGATGCTGTTCTGTCTCACGTCGCCCAGGTCTTTTCCGCCCTGGTTGAACAGCAATCGGAGGTGACCTCCCTGCAGGAGCAGAACCTCAAGGAACTTAACCGGATCGACGCCAGCCTGGAAGCCCTGCGCCGCAATACCTTCAACAAAACCGGGCCTTCATTTTTCAACCTTGTATTTTATCGTCAGTTCAATGGCGAGCTGTGGGCGCGCGTCGGCCAGGGCGTGGGCGATATTCGGCGGCATTCGGCGGAATATTTCCGCGATCAGGGCTGGTTGCTGCTGGTCCAGGGCGGATTGACCCTGATCCTCGGCTGGTTCATTCGGAGCCAGCGTCAAAACCCCGAGGTAGCGGCCGAGTGGCGCTTCATTCTCAAGCATCCCTGGGCCACCGGGATCTTTGTCTCCGTGTCCGCCCTGAGCTTTCTCTACCCGGCCCCCCCCGCCCTGTGGCGCCTGCTCCTCTGGGGCCTGGTCGTCGGTTCGGCATCGTTGTTGATTGCCGGTCTGCTGGAAAATCGTCGCAAGATCTTCGTGGTCTTTTACCTGGCCGGCCTGTTCCTGGCGTCGCTGGTTCTGCAGACCGTGACTTTGCCACTGCCGCTCTATCGCCTTTATCTGGCCCTGGCTACCCTTTGCAGTATCCCCCTGCTGCTGGTCGTCGCGAAGCGCAACCAGCGCGCCAAGGGTGGCAAAAGTGACCTCTTCGTCTTTGCCCTGAAGGGGGGCGGCCTGGTCTTGTTCGCGGCCTTTGCGAGCCAGGTCGGGGGCTATGCGGTGCTCGCCTCGCGCTTGTTCGAAGCGTCTCTGGAGACGGTCTTCCTCTGGCTGATGACCGCCATGGCGATGCGCTTGGCGCGGGGCGGAGTGGAGTTTCTGTTCAGCCGCCGCCTGCTGCAGAAGAGCCGCTTTATCCGTCGGGCCGGGAACGACCTTGCCGGTCGTCTCAAGGGCGTCTTCGACGTCTTCGTGGTGGGCTATGCGATTTTCTACCTGCTGGTGGTCTGGGGACTGTTCGATTCCGTCTCCCAGGCCTGGGGACGGCTGCTGGAATTGGGATTCCCCTGGGGAGAGACTTTCATCTCGGTGCAGATGATCCTGTTTGCGGCGCTGGTCATTTATCTCTCCATCGTTATCTCTTGGGTCCTGCGTGCGGTACTCGAATGGGAGGTTTTCCCCCGCAAGGGGATGGATCGCGGCGTCCGTGATGCGATCAAGAAATTGCTGCATTACACCCTGATTTTCCTGGGATTTCTGCTGGCCGTCAGCCTGGCCGGCATCGACCTGAAGAACTTTGCGGTGCTGGCCGGTGCCTTCGGCATCGGCATCGGCTTTGGCCTGCAGAACATCGTCAACAATTTTGTCAGCGGGATCATCCTGCTTTTCGAACGGCCGGTCAAGGTGGGCGACATGGTGGTCATTGAAAGCGAGTGGGGGACGGTGCGCAAAATCGGCCTGCGCTCGACGATCGTGGAAACCATCGATCAATCGGAAATCATCGTCCCCAACTCGGATCTCGTTGCGCAGAAGGTGACCAACTGGACTCTGTCGACCAAGGTCGCCCGGGTGACCCTGCCGGTGGGAGTGGCCTATGGCAGTGACCTGACAAAGGTTCTGGAGGTGTTGCTGGAGGCGGCTGGAAAGCAAGAAGAGGTGTTGGCTGATCCTGCGCCATCGGCGATCTTCACCGGCTTTGGCAACAGCTCCCTGGACTTCGAGTTGCGAGTCTGGATCAGCGACATCGCCCGCCGGCAGGTGGTCCGTAGCGAGCTTGGCCAGCATGTCGATCGGCGCTTCCGCGAAACGGGGGTGGAGATCCCGTTTCCGCAACGGGATCTCCACCTGCGTTCGCTTGCGCCTTCAGTTTTCGAGAAGCTGGGAACCGCACCGGTTGAGCGGCAAGTCGACCCCCGGGAGAATGGCGGCGGCAGGGATGAGGATACCTAGTTGGCGAAGGTTTATTTCCAGACCCCCGCCAGTTTCCGCCGTTGGCGGTCGAGGCTTTTCTGACCTTTCTCCAGGGTTTCCATGAGATGATTGCGCCATCCTTCGGCCACCTCCTCCCCCTGGTCAACCAGATCACCGGTCCGTTCCGCAAGACTTTCCACCGCATCGCGCACCGCGTCCGCCGAGTCACGCACCACTGCCTCGGCTTCGTTGCGGACTTTCCTGCCGTAACGTTCCAGTTGCCGTCGGGTCTTCCTCCCCGCTTGCGGTGCGTATAACACTCCCAATCCGGCGCCGATCAGTCCACCAGCGACGAGCATGATTGCTCCAACGGTGGTCGCCTTTTGATTGTCGTTCATGGTGCCCTCCCTTCCGCATGGCGGGTTTTCTCTCTTCTTTAGCATAAATCGGCGGTGGTGCAAGCGATCGGCAGGGGCTTGCATTCGTCGGTCGGCGCGGTAAACTGAAAACAACGGGAAAGGAGGTAACGAACCATCGAAGACCACATCGAAACATAGCAAAACCCGACCCCCTTCGGGGGGGATATCGCTCTGCCCCGCAGGGTGAGGCAGCCGGCAGCAAAAACTCGGCTGAGAGAAGGCACCTCCCGCCAGTGAAGCGGGAGGTTGCCGTTTGGAGATAAAAAGCCCGATCCTAAGGACCGGGCTTTTGGTGTCTACAGATCCGGAAGTTTACTGTCCCCGCAGTTCCTTGAGGATCTCCGGATTGGCTTCCTCTTCGGCAAGCAGGGAATGGCAGGTGTCACAATCCATGGAGATCGTTTCCCCCGAGTCGGCCACATGCTCTTCGTCATGGCAGCGGAAACAGCCAAGATCCTGGTTGTGACCGATGTGGCTGGTATAAGTCCCCCACTTGATGTTCATTTCCGGGAAGACGTTCTGGGCATAGGCCGCCTGGACTCCCGAAATGGCCTTTTCCAGTTTGGCCGAATCCTTCTGCACAAGATTGGGGTAGTTCTTCCGATACCAGGTGTTCAAAGTACTGGCGATGGCAGTACGGGCCGCATCTTGCGAGGCGTAATCCTGCTGCACAACCTCCATGGCCTGGCGTTTTATAAACGGTAGGTCGGCGGGGATGGCGCCAGAGAGAATTTTGTCATTGATGGCAACATTGGCCGGCTGATAGACATGGGTAGGCCGATTGTGACAATCGATACAATCCATATCCCGGACTTCCAGCGCATTGCCGGCCGCCTTCAATTTCTCCTCGGCATCGGCAGTCTTGAAGACGACTTCCGTACCATCCGCCTTGTGCAAGGTCACTTCTGGAATTTCCATCCGGTCCCAGCTGGTGGCCCGGTAAGTAATACGATTTTGCGGGGCGACGTGCCAATGAATGCCGTGGGAGCTGACTGCCCGGTCCCCCGCCGTCCCGATTTTCATCAGCAGCACGGTTTGCACGTGGGTATTTTTCTCGTCCTGCTTGAAGTCATCCTTGACCACCAGTTTGTCGCCGTGAAATTTTTCCGGACGATGGCATTCCTCACAGGTCTCACGCGCCGGACGCAGCCCGTGAACCGGAACTTCGATCGGGCGGGAATAGGTATCCAGTGCCACTGCGAACAACTGGCGGATGCCGGAAATTTTTGATTTGACGAACCAGGTAGCCCCGGCACCGATGTGGCACTCAACGCAAGGGACCCGGGAGTGAGCCGAATTGCTATACGCGGTGAATTCGGGAATCATGACCTGGTGGCAGAACTGCCCACAAAAGCCCACCGATTCCATGTAGTTATAGCCACGGTATCCGAGCAGACCGAAGATAAAGAGGTTGATACAGGTCAGAAAAACCGCGAAAAAGACCAGCTTCCGCATTCGGCTGAACTTGGTTGGGTCGGTGAAATAGTCCCGCAGGTAGTCCATGGTAAAGAGGCGGACCTCCTCCTTGCCTTTAAAGAAAAAGAGGCCAAGGAAGACCATGACCAGGCCGGCAATGAAGGCCGGACCCAGGACCATATAGACGAGCGCGGCAAAATAGGTGTTGCGAATACCCCAGATGACGTCGTAAAGGAGAGCGCCGAGCAGGAAGGGGAAGATGACGGTGACGACCATCGAACCGATAAGGGAAACCCGGCTGCGGGCGATGCCTTTGGCGAACGCGCCCATGATATCGGTAATCCGTTTCATGTCTGATCCTTTTGCTGGGTAAAAAGGCGGGTGGGCAGCCAGCAGGCCGCGGCCGGTTTGAATTGTTCGCAAGAAACAAAAGTGTCTTGTGGAGCGTAATTAGGTAGCATTAATTACATCCTCTTGTCAACAAGGATGTCGCTTATGCCTTCGAGATGGCGGGGGAATCCGGGAATCGGCAGGGGCGTTAATCAGTGTCAATGAAAGACGGCGGCCGCCCAGTTGGGCGGCCGCCGTTGGATCTTCGGCCGTGGAGGCGTTTAATGGTTCGGGGACTTATCCTCCATGAATGCCGGGAAAATCATATTGATGAAGTAGAAGATGATAAATGGTGTCACCCCGACCAGAAGTGCCCCGCCGAGGCCTTCCTTGAAGGTTTCCATGTCATGGGGAATGATCGGCATGACGTAATCCATGAAACCTTTGAAGGAGAGCGAAAAGGCCTGACCGCCGATGACGACATTCCAGCGCATCATAAACACACCGAACAGGACCAGGACGGAGGCCAGTGCTGCCCGCCGCACGGTAACCCCCGGGACCAGCAGCATTATGAACGGCAGGACATTGCCGATGCCGTACTGCATGATGAAAATTTTCGCAAAATCCTTGTGGTAGATCACTTGGCGCAGGGCATCCCAGGATCGAACCGCGGTGTAGCCGCGGAAGATCATATCGAGCATTTCCAGGGTAAGCGCCAGGGTCATGAAGATCAGCAGGTACTTGGAGGTCATCTTCACTTCATGGTCCTGGACGCTGCGCAGATGTTCGTAGTTCACCGCGGCGCTGCCGTGGGCCACGGCATCCGGCAAGAAGAAATTCTTGCCGCGCTTGGCCGCCCACTTGCGAAGTTCCATGAACAGATAATAGCTGACGATACACAGCGCAATCCCCGAGACGACCGCCGACATAATGAAAATAACCGGCATCAACGGCGTCATCCACAGGGCGTTCGCCTTGACCGAGCCGAAGATGAAACCAGCGTAGCCGTGTAGAAAACAGGCGACCGGAATGCCCAGGGCGGCCATGAACTTGCACGCCTTGTGGTCCGCCTCAAGCGCCTCGTCGCTGATGTCCCGAGCGCCCAGGGAAAGGAGCTTGTAGATCAGCAGCAGCAGGCCCTCACCTGCGGAACGGTTGGTTGTGCTTTCAAGCCGCATCAGCGACTCGACGATGAACTTGCGATAGACAAACCAGATCTCGGTGCCGACGATGAAAGCATAGGTCAGAAAGACGATGCCGAAAGCCGAAATCGCCGAGGTGAAATGCGGCGTCATCAACACATGAATACCGCGGAACGGTTGCTGCAGATGGAGCAGCAACGGCATCATCGCCACGGGTAGCAGGGCAAAGGAAAAAACCAGGGCAAACCGAGCGATATTTTTGAGTTTTTCTACGCCAAAGACGTGGTAGAGGGACGACAGGACGAAGGCCCCGGCGACCAGACCGGTCATGTAGGGATAGAGTACGATCTGGATCGACCAGTAGACGTATTCGTTGGGAAGAACGAAGAGGTCCTTGACGGTCCAGGCCTCGCCGTGGACGAGCATGTGGGCAACGTGTTCAACCATGGCTAGCGCACCTCCTTGTCCAGGCCGATATAGTAGGCATTGGGGTTGGTCCCGAATTCTTCACGCAGGATGCCGACCCGCTGATTAAGCACCGCCTTGGCTACCGGGTCGCGTGGGTCGCGCAAGTTGCCGATGCGTCTGGCGCCGAAGGGACACGCCTGGGCACAGGCGGTATTCCCGCCCTTGGTGATGCGGTGGTAGCAAAAGGTGCATTTGTCGGCGGTGTGCACCACCGGGTGGAAGAAGCGTGCGCCGTAGGGGCACCCCATGATGCAGTAGCCGCAGCCGATGCACCAGGTGCGATCGACCAGCACCACCCCGTCCGCGGTCTGATAGGTGGCTCCAACCGGGCAGACCTGAACGCAGGGTGGGTTCGAGCAATGGTTGCAGAGTTTGGGGACGAAGAATGCCTTGGTGATGTCGCCGTCGGCAATTTTTTCCATGCCTGCGGCATTCTCGTCCATCTCTTTGCTGGTAAAGCCGTTGAGACCTCCCATCGGGCTGTCGATCCAGATCTTGCCCTCCTTGGTCATGACGTACCGTTCGACCCAGGTCCGGGTCACCTTGGCATCCAGCGGAATCTCGTTCTCAATCTTGCAGGCCTTGACACAGAACCCGCAGCCGACGCACTTGTAGGTATCCACCAGGAAACCCCAACGGAGATCGGGATTGGCGGCCAGAACCTCCCCTGGCTCAAGGATTTCCAGGGCGGAAAGGGAGAGGGTCGCCCCGGACACGAAAACGGCCGTGCTCTTCAGGAAGTCCCGTCGTTTCATGTTCACATATCCTCCAAATTCGGGTGATGCGGGTTGTGGCATTCAACGCAAGCCGTATCCGGGTTGTGGGTGGCCGGGTCAATCCCGGGGATGGCGCTGCGCCCGCTGGAGGGGGTGACCAACTGCGAATGGCAGCGGATGCAGAGGTCCCGGCTACGGTTGATCGCCAGTTTTTCCGGGTCCTCGGGGTGGTTGAAGGCCGCGCCGTGGCAATTCTCGCATTGGATTATCGAATGTTTCGATGTCGCCAGGCTGGATACCTTCTCTTCGTGGCAATCTTTACAATAGTCCCGGTTTTTGTATTTTGACGGGAAGGATTTCCAGTCCTGCTCGTTGCCCAGACGATGAAAGCCGAAAGTGTACCCTCTGGCCTGGATACCGAAATCACTGGGAACATAAAACGCTCTCACCACGAGGATGAGGACTACGATGGCGATGACCACGTAGAGCGGCCTCCAGACGTGACGTTTCACTGCGCACCCCTTTCGAGCTAAAGAGAGAAACGGTGTTTTAGGCTAAATAGTATTGTCGTTCCTGGAAAATTGTCAACCGGTTCATGGCCCTTTTAAAAAGATTTTGTCTGGTTGGCGAATGCCTACAGTCGTCATTTTGCTTCAGCGAGAGACGTGCCGGCAAAAAAGCAAAATTTAATAATAAAAAAATAAAACATTAAATTGGAAAATCATTATACGGGTAGAAGTAGCCGAGAAAAAATTCAAGATATTAACCAATAAGCGTTCATCACTGCGGCAATTACCTGCTATGAAAAATAATAGAAGGGTGTTATATTATGCAAACAAAAAGAAATTAATCCGGCATAATAAAGCGAAATTGAGACTCGGACTCGAACTACAACGTTGGCCGGAAAATGGATATGTTTTGGCTGGCGATCAGCGTCGTCACAGGATTTTCCAGGGAGGTAGACAGACGCTTCAACCATCGGAGTTGCAGCTGCGGAGGTGGCAGGCATGGGTGAAGGCAGGCAAGGGTTAGAGGGCAGGATAGCCTGGTTGGAAGAGCAGGTGAGGGGGCTCAATGTGCAAGTTGCCGACCTCAGCGCCCGCCTCGATAGTGCCGGAAGAATCAAGCCGAAAGCGGAGCGTACGACCGTGGCCGGGGATGCGGCCGATGCTTCCGAAGAGATTCTCTCCTGGGTGGGAAGGACAGCGCTTCTACCCCGAATCTCGACCCTCTGCTTTCTGCTGGTGGTTGCCCTGGCGTTACGCACGGTGACCGACAATCAACTGCTCGATCCGCAGGTTGGCTCCCTCCTGGGAATGGTCTATGCCGGTTCGCTGATTGCCTGGGGGGCGTACAAGTATCGGCAACAGAGTCCTCTGGCCCCGGTTTTCACAGTAACTGGGACCTTGCTTATCTTCAGCGTGGTTGCCGAGACGCATGCCCATTTTGAGGCTCTTTCGACGATCCCCGCCTATGTCATTCTCGCTGTCGTTGGTGCCGCCGCGGCATTGATCAGTTATCTGAACCGGGTGGCGGCTCCGGTTTTTGCCGGCACCCTGGGAATGAGTGTGGCCGGGCTGGCCATTGATTATCCGAGCCCGGTGTTTCCCTACCTTTCAATATTGCTGCTGGCAGCTAACCTGTTCGGGGTTTATGCTACCCGGCTTCAGCGGTGCTCCTGGCTGCGCTGGATCCTCCTCGTTATTACCCTGGTGGTCCTGCAAATCTGGAGTTTCAAGCTGGGTATCTATCTCGGCCACGAGCGTTCTGTCGATCTTCCCTTTGCGCTCAGTGGATTCCTGCCGTTTCTCGCCGTGTTTCTAGCTTTTTACCTGGGGACGGCACTGGTTGGTGTTGTTTGGCGCGGGCAGGACAGGATCGCGCGATTCGATCTGGCGCTTCCGACCATCAGTGCCGGCTGGGTATTTATTCTTGCCCGGTACGCTGCCAACGCCGGTTACGGCAATGCCCAGGTCCTCGGCATCGTCGGCGCGGCCCTGGCTGTGGCCCTGTTCGCGGTCGCCCACTGGCTGGGTACCCGCCGGGATGACAAGGCGCGGGGGACCAACGCCTTTTCGCTGGCGGCAGCGGTGCTGCTTGCCTTGTCTCTGCCGCTGGCGCTGCGGCACCCGCTGCTGGCACTGACCGTTTTATCCGCCACTGCTCTGTTGCTGGCGAAGGCCTCGGAGCGCTGGCAGAGCGGCGGGGTCCGGGTGACATCCTATCTGCTGCAGCTTTATGCCTGTGGGGGGTTGGTCTTCGATCTGTGGTCTTCGGAGACGGCCTCGCCGTCTGCCCTCAGTGCACTTGCCGCCGGTGCCCTGGCCTGTATCGGGCTCTGGCATTTTCGATGGGTGCGCAGCCATGCTGCGACCGGGGAGTCGGTAGTTTATTCTCGCTTCGACACGGAGGATCGCTGCGCCATCCTGTTGCTCTTGGCGGCCTTGACCAGCGGGTTCTTTACGCTCAGGGTCGGGATATTCCAGGCGCTGCAGGCGTTTCATGTCGATGGGCCAGGAGCCTTTGGCTGCTACCAGAGTGTGGTCGTCAATATTTCCGCGGTCGTCCTGATGACGATGGCCTTGTGGCGCAACAACCGCGAATTGCGTAATGTCGCTATCCTGGTGACCCTGGTAGGCGGCAGCAAGGTCTTTTTCGGCGATCTATTGGGTGCCAAAGGTGTGCCCCTGGTCTTGAGCGTCTTTTCTTTCGGAGTGGCCGCTGCCGTCGATTCCGTCATCCTTGGGCGTTGGCAAAAAATTTCTGTCGAGCACCCTAAATCAACTGAAAATCAAGAATTTGCGAGCGATGTTTAGGCCTCCCGGGCCGAGCAAGCGGACTGGGGCGAGTGAAGGCACCTCGAGCGGGAAGAGGATTAGAAAATAAAAATTTGAAAGATTAAATAAAAAATCAATTTTTAATCATTTTTCATATTGACACTCTTCGCGGGCGCTGGTATTTTCTGTATTAAAAGAAGCAAATAACAGAAATACAATTAAAAACAGCAAAGAGTCGAAGACGGGGTCGATGGCCCTGGCAGACTCCCAAACCCGAGAAGAGAGGTGACTTATGAACGCCGAAAACCGTTTCATGGATGTCGCGAAAACCAGTTATGTCCTCGGTCTGCTTGGGGTCGTCGGCGTCTTCGCCGTGATCAGTGCGGTTCTGATTGCGTGGCCAGCCCTGGCCTACCTCGGCGCCAAGCTCTTCTGAGGGTAATGAACGACAAGGGGCCCGGCTGGGCCCCTTGTTCACAGCGAAGAAATCCAAAAATCCATACATATTGAATTAAGGCCCTAGGGCTGATAAAGGGAGAATAGAAGCCATGAAGCGAGAGGAACTCGTTCTGCCTGCGGAACAAAACCGGGCTAGCACCACCTATGTATTGACGGTTCTTTCGGTCCTTGGGGTATTTGCTGCGGTCAGTGCGGTGTTGATTGCCTGGCCCGCGCTGGCCTACCTGGGGTCCAAGGTGATTTAGGCCTCAGCGCAGTGCATTGACGAAAAGCAGAAAGGGCACCCCGGTGGGGTGCCCTTTCTGCTTAGGGGGAACAAGGGGCGGGTTTACCAGGACTTATTCAGTTCGTCCTGGATCGTCTTGAAGTCGGAATCAACGGATTTGAGGATGGCCTGGGCGTAATCGACGTTGTGGACGCCTTTGGTGCCGTCATTTTTGACCAGATTGAGATTATACAGAGTCTTCTCGTAAAGTTTCCACGCCTCGGTCGTGTTGCGGTGGACTTTATCGGCCTTTTTGAGGGCCTCTTCAATCTCGACCCGATCAAGTTTGGCTTTTTTCAGCATAGCACTCGTCTCCGATTCCCAGGAATTGAAGACCTCTTTGTAGGAGTCGTCGTGGCAGCCAAGGCAGGTCGAGCCCGAGGGGCGATAGGTTCCTTTGGTGACGCCAGTATGACAGTCCTGGCAACCAATGCCGGCCTGGATCATTACGCTCGCCTCTCCGGCGACGCCCTTCGCGCCGGTGCCATGATTCATATTGTTCTGGGCTTCATGGCAGACGGTGCAGTCCTGCAGCTGGGGTGCCGAGGTGTCTTTGTTCTCAGCATGGCACATCAGGCAGAAATTCATCCGGTCGGTCTTGGTCATCGGGTTGTGGACTACGCCAAAGTGACAATCCCGGCAGACGAATCCGAAGGATTCGATATGAAAGGAGTGGTTGAAGTGAATGCCGCCGACGAAGGTGTCGGTCATTATGTCCGGCAAGCCTTTGCGCACCCGGAAATCGGGGTTCTTGACGGTATCGACCATGCGCATTCTGACGACCTGCATGGGCAGCTTCTGTTTTTCACGGTATTCCTCGTTGCCTTTGTCGGAATGACAGAAGAGACAATGCTCAGGTGGTACCAATTCAGCCTTGGGATTGGCCAGGACCTCGAGCTTTTCCTTTTTGGAAATGGTCAACTGCATGTAGGTATCTTTGAGTCCGCCCAGTTTGGCCTTGATATAGCCCAGGACCCCGGGTCGGCCGTGGCAATCGAGGCAGGAGACCCCTGCTTCCGAGTGCCCGGAATGTTCCCAGGAGTCGACCTCGGCCAGAGGACCAACCCCCTGGGCAGGATGACAAAGGGCACAGAACTCGGGTTCCGAGGTCATATGCAGGATCTGGATGTTGATAAAGCCGAAGACGAGAATGAAGCCGACGGCCAGCAGTGTGACGATGAGGAGGTGTCGTTTGCACCAGGCAAAAAAACGAGACATGATTTTGTACCTCTTTCGGGGGATTCACTCTGGCAGGG
>Ga0055455_10000007_pt1 | contig 16042 bp, 15 predicted proteins | sample Goodyear_PhragC__FD_57684 | JGI IMG/M metagenome (GOLD analysis project Ga0055455, IMG submission 57684) | Wetland microbial communities from San Francisco Bay, California, USA, that impact long-term carbon sequestration - Goodyear_PhragC_D2 | ecosystem: Environmental > Aquatic > Marine >...
GAGGTGGGCGATCTGCTCGATCGCGACGGCATCGTCTCCAGCTCGATCCTGTTCCAGATTCGCGCCACCCTGGCCGGCAAGCGCTCCAACCTCTACCCGGGCCGCTATGCGCTTGCGCACGGGATGAGCTACGGCGCGGCGATCGACGCACTCTCGACGGTTCGGGCAAAGAAGACGACGACGGTGACGGTCCCCGAGGGCTACAGCCGCTCCCAGGCGGCCCAGATCGCAAGAGAGGTTGGGCTGAGCGGCAGCTACACGAAGGCGAGTGTGCGCTCGAAGTACCTGAAGCCCGCCAGGTACGGCGGAGCCGGCGCCGAGAGCCTGGAGGGATTTCTCTTTCCGGACACCTTCGAATTGAAGGCGGGCGCGCCTGCCGCCGATCTGGTCCAGCTGCAGCTGCAGGACTTCAAGCGGCGCATCAAGCACGTGAACATGCGCTATGCGCGCTCCAAGAACCTCACCACCTACGACGTGCTGACGATCGCCTCGATGGTCGAGCGGGAGGCGCAGGTCGAGAGCGAGCGGCGTCTTGTCGCTGCAGTCGTCTACAACCGCCTGCACGAGGGCATGCCGCTCGGGATCGACGCGACGATTCGCTTTGCCACCGGCAACTACGACGAGCCGCTCACCGAATCCGACCTGGCGGTCGACTCCCCTTACAACACGCGGCTCAACACCGGCCTGCCGCCGGGGCCGATCGACAGTCCGGGTCTTGCCTCAATCAGGGCCGCAGCGAATCCGGCGAGGGTCGACTACCTCTACTACGTGGTGAAGCCGGGGACCTGCGGGGAGCACGCGTTCTCGTCGACCGACGCCCAGTTCCAGGCCGATGTCGCCCGCTACAACCGCGCCCGCGAAGCCGTCGGTGGCCGCTCGCCGGACACCTGCGGATGATGCGTCGCCTCGCTGTCCTCGGGCACCCCGTCGCACACTCTCGCTCGCCAGCGATGCAAAACGCCGCCCTCGCCGAGCTGGGGCTGGCAGGAGAGTGGACCTACGAGGCGATCGACGTTGCGCCGGATGAGTTAGAGCGGCGGGTGCGGGCGATGCCGGAGGAGGGGTTTGCCGGCGCCAACGTCACCGTTCCCCACAAGGGCGCGGCGCTCGTCCTCGCGGACGAGCTGTCCGAGACGGCGCGTGAGATCGGTGCGGCCAACACGCTGAGCTTTGCGGACGGTGAGGTCCACGCCGACAACACTGACGCCGAGGGGTTTCTGAGAGCGCTGCCGGCTTCGCCCCACGGGGAGGCGACGCTGGTGCTGGGCGCGGGCGGCGCCGCGCGAGCGGTGGTCTGGGCACTGCTCCGGGAGGGAGCCCGCGTCGAGGTCTGGAACCGCACCGAGCTTCGCTCCCGCAACCTCTGCGAGGAACTGGGCGGCTCGCCTGTCACAGCCCCTGACAGCTCAAGCTACCGGCTGATCGTCAATTCGACCTCGGTCGGGCTGCGCGGCGAGGACGTCTTCGCCGAGCTTCCGTTGAGCGCCGGCGGGTTCTCCTCGGGCCAGACAGTGGTGGACCTCGTATACGGAGTGGGACCGAGCCGGCTGCTGGCCACCGCGAAGGCCGCCGGGTCGACCGTGGTCGACGGGATCGAGGTGCTGGTTCGGCAGGGCGCCCTCTCGCTTGAGATCTGGACCGGCAGCGAGCCGCCGCTCGACGCGATGCGCGCAGCAGCGCGCGGGCCTTCCGGAAGTTAGCGTCGCTGGGCACCAGAGGAGGGTCGACTTGCCAAACGTCCCAGCGCGCGGTGCTCGCCCCGTGCGCCGATAGCCTTGCGTCCATGAGCAACCTCCACTTCACGACCGCGGGCGAGTCGCATGGCCCGGGCCTGACGGCGATCGTCGAGGGCATCCCGGCGGGGCTGGTCCTCGACCGAGAGGCGCTCGATCGCGACATGGCGCGCCGCCAGCTCGGCCACGGGCGCGGCGGGCGGATGCAGATCGAGTCCGATTCGGTCGAGGTTCGATCCGGCGTGCGGCACGGCCGGACGCTGGGCAGCCCGATCGCCGTGCTCGTCGCCAACCGCGACTACGCGAACTGGGAAGAGCGGATGAATCCCTGGCCGGTCGATGCCGGGGTGGACGAGGTCCATCTGCCGCGCCCGGGGCATGCCGACCTGGTCGGTGCCCAGAAGTATGGCCACGCGGACATCCGCAACGTCCTTGAGCGGGCCAGCGCGCGGGAGACCGCGGCCCGGGTGGCCGCCGGCTCGATCGCGCGCGCCTTCCTGGCGGCGGTCGGGGTCAGCGTCCACAGCCACGTGACGCAGATCGCCTCGGTGAGGGCGCCCGAGCGCCCCGACCTTGGGCCGGAGGACTTCGAGCGCGTGGATGAGGACCCCGTGCGCTGCCTCGATCCCGAGGCGAGTGCCGCGATGGTGGCGGAGATCAACCGGCTGCGGAAGGAGAACGAGAGCCTCGGCGGCAGCTTCGAGGTCCGCGCCTTCGGCCTGGTGCCGGGGCTGGGCTCCCACGTCTCCTGGGAGGAGCGGCTCGACGGGCGGCTGGCGGGTGCGGTCGCCTCGATCCAGTCGGTTAAGGGAGTCGCGATCGGCGAAGCGTGGGATGTCGCCGGGCGGCCGGGATCCGCGGCCCACGACGAGATCTTTTGGTCCGAGGAGCGCGGCTACTACCGTGAGTCCAACCACGCTGGAGGCCTCGAGGGCGGGATGACAAACGGCATGCCACTCTCGGTACACGCGGCGATCAAGCCGATTTCGACCCTCACCAAACCGCTTCGCTCAGTTGACACCGAGACCCACGTGCCGGCCGAGGCGCTGCGCGAGCGCACCGACTCGACGGTGGTGCCCGCCGCCGCGGTCGTCGCCGAGGCAATGGTCTGCCTCGCCCTGGCCCGCTGTTACCGCGAGAAGCTCGGCGGCGATCACATCGATGACGTGCTCGCCGCCCTCGGTGCCTACAAGAGGCGCATCGACTTGCGGGGATGAGCCGGTGAGCCGGCCCGCAATCGTCTTTATTGGATTCATGGGCGCTGGGAAGTCGCGGGCGCTGGAGGCGGCGCGCGGGGCAGGCCTGGATGCGACCGAGCTCGACGAGCTGGTGGAGCGCGAGTTGGGCGTACCGATCGCCGAGTTCTTCGACGGCAACGGGGAGGAGGAGTTTCGCGCCCGAGAGGAGGAGGTTGCCGTCACGCTGCTCGAGCGGGCCGGCGGTGGAGCGGTCGCGCTGGGCGGGGGGTCGGTCCTCTCCGACCGGGTGCGCTCGGCGCTTGCCCCGCATACCGTCGTCTGGCTCGATGTGGACGCCGGAACCGCGTGGGATCGCATCGCGGGAGGAGACGATCGGCCGCTGGCGCGGGACCGGGCGCGGTTCGACGCGCTGCTCGAAGAGCGATTGCCACTGTATGAGGAGCTGGCTGACGTTGTCCTGCCGGTGGGCGAGCCGGAGATCGTGACCCGCGCGTTGCCCGCCATCGAGGCGCTGGCGAACCTGCCCGAGAGCACGAGGATGCTGTGGGCGGCGAGCGTTTCGGGCGATTACCCGGTGCTGGTCGGCCCGGGCCTGCTGGGAGCGGCCTGGTGGCCTGTGGCTGGGAGGCGTTTCTGCGTGACTGACGCACACGTCGCCCCGCTCTACGGCGATCGGGTGGCTCCGCTCGAGGCCTGTGTCGAGATTCCGCCGGGTGAGGGAGCCAAGACCATGGCCGAGGTGGAGCGGGTGCTGCGCGCGCTGGCCCGCGCCGGGATGACCCGGGAGGATCACCTGGTCGCGCTGGGCGGGGGTGTCGTCGGCGACCTGGCTGGATTCTGCGCTCACACATACCAGCGCGGCGTCCCCGTCGTACAAGTGCCGACCTCGCTCGTCGCCCAGGTCGACTCCGCCTACGGCGGCAAGACCGGGGTCGACCTTCCCGAGGGCAAGAACTACGCGGGCGCCTATCACCTGCCCACGGCGGTCGTCGTCGACACCGCGACGCTGTCGAGCCTTCCGCCCGAGGAGCTGGCGGCGGGATTTGTCGAGGTTCTCAAGACGGGGCTCCTCGCGGGCGGCGAGCTGTGGGAGAGGGTGCGGGCGATCGACGCGCTGGACCCAGCCGCGCTCGACGACATCGTCTTCGCCTGCGCTCGCCACAAGTGCGCGGTGGTCGCCGCCGACGAGCGCGACGGAGGGCTTCGCGCGACGCTCAACCTGGGCCACACAGTCGGTCACGCAATCGAGGCGGCGGGGGGCTACTCACACCACCGCCACGGCGAGGCTGTCGGGCTCGGCCTGCTGGCCGCGCTTCGACTCTCGGATGCGCCCGAACTTCGCGATGAGGTCGCCGAGATCCTGGCCCGCCACGGGCTGCCCTTATCGCTCGATCCGGCGATTGGGGTTGACGCAGTGCTTGACGCGCTCCAGCGAGACAAGAAGCGCACGGCCGAGGGGGTCGGCTTCGTGCTCCTTGCCAAGCCGGGGGCGCCACGGGTCGGGCAGCTCGTCGATCCGGATAGGGTCCGGACGGCGATTGAGGAGCTATGAAGTGAGCGCCGGTCGAGTGTCCACACCCAGTCCACACGAGTTGAGGGAGCAGCGAAGGTTGGGCGCGAGATGACCAGCGCTCACAACCGAGTCGCGGTCCTGCACGGCGTCAACTTCGACATCCTCGAGCGCCGCGATCCTGATACGTATGGCGGTCTGTCGCTGCGCGAGCTCGAGCAGAAGATCCAACGGTGGGCCCACGACCTCGGCCTGGAGGCGATCTTCTTCCAGACCAATGCAGAGGGAGAGTTCGTCGAGTACCTGCACCGGGTGCCGGAGCTCGCCGACGGCGCGCTGGTCAACGCCGGCGCCTGGACGCACTACAGCCGGGCGATCGCCGACGCTCTTCAGGTCAGCGGAGTCCCGGCGGTCGAGGTTCACCTCTCCGACGTCGAGTCGCGCGAGGACTGGCGCCGCCTCTCGGTCTTCGACGGGCTGGTGGTGGAGAAGATCTCTGGCAAGGGGCCCGACGGCTATCGCGATGCGCTCGCGACTTTGGCCCGGGCGCTCGGTGTAGCCGCCGAGCAATGAGCGCTCGGGGCGACCGCCTTGCCAGCGGGCTCGCCGAGCGCGAGCTGGACCGGATGCTGGTCACAAACCTCGTCAACGTCGGTTACCTCACCGGGTTTGGCGGGACCAACGGGGCTTGCGTGTGCGGGCCCGACACGCGCCTCTTCTTCACGGACTTCCGCTACACCGAGCGCGCCGAGGCGGAGGTCGCAGGCTGGGAGGTCGTCACGGTCGAGAGCGATTGGCTGCCTAGCATCGCCGCGCAGCTGACTGGGAGGGTGGGTTTCGAGGACGACCATCTCTCGGTGCGTACGCTCAAGAAACTGGAGGAGAAACTGCCGGACGGAGCGGAGCTCGTGGGGGCCGGGGGGGCCGTCGAGCGCCTGCGCCGGGTGAAGGACCCAGCCGAGCTGGACGCAATCGCCGCGGCGTCGGAGCTGGCTGACGACGTTTGGCGCTGGAGCCTGGAGCGCGGCCTTGCCGGGCGCAGCGAGCGAGATGTGGCTCGAGCGGCGGAAGCGCGGATTCGTGAGTTGGACGCCGAGCCCTCCTTCCCGGCGATCGTCGCCGCCGGGCCGAACGGGGCCCTCCCGCACGCTGAGCCGAGCGAGCGCCTGATCGGCCGCGGAGAGCTCGTCGTCTTCGACATGGGGGCCAAGCTCGACGGCTACTGCTCCGACGGCACCCGCACGTTCGCCACCGGCGATCCGGGCGCGGGCGCGCGCGAGGTCTACGACCTGGTGCAGCGAGCACAGGCCGCGGCGCTCGCTGCGGTTGGGGCCGGGGTCGAGGGCGAGGCGGTCGACACGGCGGCGCGGCAGCTGATCGATGCTGCGGGCTTCGGCGAGCGCTTCGGCCACGGGCTCGGCCACGGGGTCGGCCTCGAGGTGCACGAGGCGCCGCGCCTGTCCCAACGCTCCGACGACGTGCTGGGAGCGGGCGAGGTCGTGACGATCGAGCCGGGCGTCTACATTCCCGGCGAGCTCGGGGTGCGGATCGAGGATCTCGTTGTCGTCAGCGAGGACGGCTGCCGTAACCTCAGCGGCCTCTCCAAGGAACTCCTCCTCGTCGAATAGATGGTTGATTCGATGGCGAGGTGTGACTGGGGGCGCGCCTGGCCAAGCGGATCAGAGGACGCATGGCGCAGCCTTTGCCGGTGGGCAAAGGCAAGCCCGAGGACGCAGAGCCGCCCAGGGTGCCAGGCGCATCAGCCAGGCGTGCCTGGTCGGAGAATCAACCATCCAGGCGCCGGGAGCGCTTCTGCAGTGCTAAGTCTCCGCGGCCGGGTGTCGATGCCACCTCGTGAAGTTGACCAGCGCAACGATCCGGCCGTCCTACGAGGGTGGCGACCCGGCCGCGTCGATTCGGCAAAGCGAGTCGCTCGCTTCGGTTCGCGACGAAGCTCGCCGCGAACGCCTGCTGGACATGCAAGTCCGCCTCCGCCCATACCGGTTCGCCACCTTTGCGATCCTGGCGCTGGCCCTGACGGCCGTCGGCTCGGAAGTGGGCTGGTGGTGGATGGTGCCGCTCCTGGCCGGTCTCGCTGGCTTCACCGTCGCTGATCGATTCATGCGCGGCAGCGCGCACCCCGCAGTCTGGATCGCCACCGCCTGGGCGATCCTTCCCCTGCTGCTCGCCGACGCCGTGGTCATGACCGGCGGCGCCGCCAGTCCTGCCCTGACGTGGTTCGCGCTGCCCGCGATCACGCTCGGCGCCCGCTTCGAGCCGCGGGGCATTTTGCTCGGAACTGCCTACATCCTGGGGCTGCTGTTGGTGAGCACCGTGATCTTCGATCCGGCCGCCGCCTCCGAGCACCACCAGCACCTGATCGCCTCCATCGCCCTGATCCTCTCCGCGGTTGTTCTCTCCGGTGCCCTTGTCGAGTCCGACCGCGCCCACCGCCATCGCTCCACGCTTGATCCGTTGACCGGCCTCTTCAACCGCAATGCGCTTGAGCAGAGGCTTAGCGAGCTCGAAGGCCAACCGGCGAACGGCGATAGCAAGCTCTCCCACGCCCTGCTGCTCTGCGACCTCGACAACTTCAAGGGCGTCAACGACCGCTTCGGTCACGCGGCGGGGGACGCGGTCCTCCAGGACATCGCCTACACGATGCGCGCCACGCTGCGCGCGGGCGACTCGATCTACAGGGTTGGCGGCGAGGAGATTCTCGTCGTCCTGCCTGGCGCCACGAAGGTGGATGCGGTCGCCATCGCCGAGCGTCTGCGCGAGGCGGTGCGCGAGCGGCACCCGGTGGGAGTCGCGGTGACCATCAGCATCGGCGTCGCGGTTTCTCGACCCGGCAAGCTTGACACGGATGGCCTGATAGCCCGAGCAGACACCGCGCTCTACTCGGCGAAGTCCGGGGGCCGCGACCAGGTGATCGTCGGCGCCTGATTCTCGCGGCCGGCATCCCCTCAGCCTGAAAGCGAAGCGCCCGCCGGCTTCAGCGGCTGAGGTCGACGCCGTCCTGCAGGCGGGCCGCGAAGGATGCGATCAGCTCGACGGTTGCCTCGACGTCGGCGAGCTCGACCAGCTCGACCGGCGAGTGCATGTAGCGCAGTGGGATCGAGACAAGGCCGGTCGGGATTCCCGAGCGGGAGATCTGAATCGCGTCGGCGTCCGTGCTGGTGCTGCGCCCGCTGGCGCTGATCGTGTGGTCGATACCGGTCTCCTCGGCCGTCTCCACGAGCAGCTCGAAGACCTTTGGCGAGAGGGTCGAGCCGCGGCCGATCGCAGGCCCGGAGCCGAGCGGATGGCTGCCCAGCTCCTTCTCATCGATCCCGGGCGCATCGGTTGCATGCGTCACGTCGATCGCCACGGCCAGGTCGGGCCGCACCTCGAACGCCGATGTCCGCGCCCCGTAGAGCCCAATCTCCTCCTGGACCGCGGCCACCGCGGCCATGCTGCCACTCAGCGAGCCCCGCTCGTGGCAGCGCCGTAGCGCCTCCAGCGCGATGTAGGCGCCGATCCGGTTGTCCATCGCGCGGGAGGCAAGTCGTGTGCCCGCCAGGAGCATGGGCTCGGCCGAGATCACGGCCGGATCGCCGACGCGGACCAGCTGCTCGGCCTGCTCGCGGTCCGTTGCGCCAATATCGATGTGAAGGCGCTTCATCTCGACCACCTTCTTGCGCTGGTCGATGTCGAGCAGGTGCAGCGGCTTGCGCCCCAGCACGCCCGGAACGATGCCGTCTCGTCCCCGAACCTCCACGCGCTGGCCCACCAGCACCTGCGGGTCCCAGCCGCCGATCGGGGAGAAGTAGAGGAAGCCCTTCTCGTCGATATGGGTGATTACCAACCCGATCTCGTCGATGTGGCCGACCACGGCGAGCAGCGGCTTGCCGTCGCCGACGCGGGCGATCGACGATCCGATCCCGTCGGTCGAGAGGGAGGCGAACGAGGCCTCCTCGCGCCAGACCGCGGCAGCCGGCCCCTCATGGCCGGATGGGGCCCCTGGGCGAAGCAGCTTGTCGAGAAGTGTGGGAACTTCGGGCATCTAGGCCATACCAGTATGTCGCCTCAGCAGGACCAAATGCAGCGTGGCGGGCGATTCGAATAGCGTTTCCGGAAGTGGGAGAGACCGTGAAGACAGCGTTGATCACGGGCGCCTCAAGCGGAATCGGCGAGGCAACCGCGAAGCGGCTCTGCCGCGAGCCGGGGATGGAGCTTGTGCTTGTCGCGCGTCGCGAGGAGCGGCTTCGGGCGCTCGCCGAGTCGCTTCCATGCAGGGCGACCCATCTCGCCGTCGACCTGACCGACCCGGATGCTCCGGAGCGGGCGCGTGCCCACGTTGCCGAGCACCACGAGCGCCTCACGCTGCTTGTGAACAACGCCGGTGCCGCTTGGCGCGCGAGCTTCTCCGGCGGCGGCTACGCAAACGTCCACCGCCATATGGCCCTCAACTTCGACGCCGTCGTTCGCCTGACCGAGGCGCTGCTCCCCCTGCTGCAGGAAGCGGCGCCGAGCGCGATCGTCAACGTGGCGAGCACCGCCGGGCGTGTATCTCGCGCAGGCAGCGGGTCCTACTCGGCGAGCAAGTTTGCCCTGATCGGCTGGACCGATTCGCTCTACGCGGAGGAGCGTGCTCACGGAGTCCACGTGGGCCTGGTCCTGCCGGGATTCATTGCGACGGAGGGATTCCCCGCAACCGAGCTGCGCGAGCGGGCGCTCACTCGCTGGCTTGTGTCCAAGCCCGAGCGGGTCGCCGACGCGATTGTCCAGGCCGGCCTTGGGGGCAAGGCGGAGCGCTATGTGCCGCGCTTCTACGGCTTTGCGGGGGCCCTCCGCATCCTGGCGCCGGGCCTCCTCCGCAAAGCCCTCGCCGGCGGCTCCGCATCCCGGCTCACCACCAGGACCGGTGCGGAATCGTCGGACCGGTCCTCTACCTGAAGCGCGAGCGGGTGAGGCGGCAGTAGTGGAAGCCGAAGACGAAGCCGACGTTGTTTGCGGCGTTGCTGCTCCGTTCGATGTTGATCGATTCATGGGTTGCCTTCAGCCGTTCGCCGGCCTTCAGCTCCCTGCCAAGCCGCCCCAGCCTTGTCTTGACGATCCCGAGGAACTTGACCCATTTCTGCAGCCTGACGTCGTCGCCAGGCGGTGGCGGCACCGCGGCGATCCGCTTGATCGCGTTCCCCATGGCGATTGAGACGTGGATGAACTGACGGCCCGCCGGGGCTAGATCGCGCTTCTTGATCCTCTCGCTCGCTCCCTTGAGGATCCGTTGGCTGACAGAGGTGTTCCGCTTGCAGATCGTCTCGACCTTCGCCACATAGCCTTCGCGGGTCGGCTCTTCGGCGGCATGGGCAATTGCGACGACGGCGAGTGTCGTCGCCGCGATTCCGGCGATTGTCTTCGGAAGTCGGTTCATCCCCCTGGCTCCTGTCAGATTAGGGAACACCGGCTTCCCGCTTTCCTCTCGGTGGTTAGGATTCGCCGCCGTGATCTCAACCAACCAATTCAAGAACGGCTCCCACATCGAGATCGACGGAACCGTCTACAAGATCCTCGAGTTCCAGCATGTCAAGCCGGGCAAGGGCGGAGCGTTCGTGCGGACCAAGCTGCGCAAGATCGAGGATGGAACGGTGCAGGACAAGACCTTTCGGGCGGGGGAGAAGTTCCGGCCCGTCCACACCGAGTCCCGAAAGATGCAGTACCTCTACGACTCCGGAGAGGCCGCGGTCTTCATGGACAATCGCGACTACGAGCAGATCGAGATCCCACACGACGTGGCTGGCGATTCGATGAAGTGGTTGTTGCCAAGCGGCGAGGTCGATGTGCTGTTCGTCGACGAACGGCCCAGTGATGTGCAGGTGCCGAGTGCGGTCGAGCTCAAGGTGGCGCAAACACAGCCGGGGGTAAAGGGCGACACGGCGTCGGGCGGCGGCAACAAGCCGGCGACACTTGAGTCGGGGGTGACGGTGCAGGTGCCGCTCTTCATCGAGGAGGGCGAGACGATTCGCGTCGACACGAGAAGTGGCGAGTACGTCTCGCGCGCCTAGTGTCCCGATTCGTAAATTCGCGGCCGCCTCGGGGCCAGCCACTCGCGACGCTGCTCCCGAATTTACGACTCGGGACACTAGATGGTCGATCTTCGCGCGGCGCGGCCGATCAGAGGAACCGGTCGCTGGAGGGCTCGGCGCGAGAGAATGTAGGCATGCGCCGATCCGAACAGCGCCGCGACGCCGTCTTCGCCTGCTATCAGCGCGACGTCACCGGCCATCCTCTCGAGGAGCTGGTTGCCGGCTCGCGGCCCTTCACACGGGAGCTGGCGAGCGGCGTCGAGGAGCATCGTGAAGAGCTCGACACCACGATCGCCCGCCACGCCAGAGGCTGGGAGCTCGATCGGATCGCGCCGTTGGAGCGCAACGTGATGCGGGTGGCCCTCTATGAGATCGAGCACTGCGGCACGCCGCCGGAGGTGGCGATCGACGAGGCGGTCGAACTCGCCAAGAGCTACTGCGGCGCCGATGCGCCCGGCTTCGTCAACGGAGTGCTGGGTGCCGCTGTGCGCGAGCGCGAGGGGGTGCGGTGAGCCGTCTGCGCGAGATATCCGCGCGGCTTGCCGAGATCGCCGCCGAGCTCGAGGGGGAAGAGGCGAGCGACGCGCGTGCGGTGGAGCTTGCGCGTGAGGCCGCGGAGCTCTCCGCTGAGGCGGTGGAGGAGGCCAACCGCCGGATTCGCCAGTCCGAGAGCACATCCGAGTGAGCGGGACCGCCGGGTCCTGATGCACCGCGAGGACGCCTATCCCGAGGACCTGCGCTCGCTGGTCGACGGCGCCCTGGAGCGGCTCGAGCTCTCGACCCCGCCGCCGGCGGCGGGACTCGAGGAGGCGATGCGCTACTCGCTGCTTGCCGGGGGAAAGCGGATCCGCCCGGTGCTGGCGCTGGCCACGGCGCGGTCGCTTGGCGCCGACCCTGCGCGGTACCTGCCGGCAGCATGCGCGATCGAGCTGATCCACACCTACTCGCTGATCCACGACGACCTGCCGGCCATGGACGACGACGAGCTTCGCCGTGGGCAACCAACCTCGCACGTCAAGTTTGGCGAGGACGTGGCAATCCTGGCGGGCGACGGACTCTTTGCGGAGGCGATCCGCCTTTTCTGCGAGCAGCCGGGCGACCCGGCGCGGGTGCTGGCCGCGCTTCGCGAGCTGAGCGGAGCGACGGGCCTCGACGGCATGGTCGGCGGTCAGTACGTCGATGTCAGGGGCGAGGTGGGCGACGCCGCGGGACTCCGGGCACTACACGCCCTCAAGACCGGCCGTCTGATAGCAGCAAGCGTCGAGGTTGTGCTGGCCCTCGAGGGTGTGGGCGAACCTGAGACAATTCCGTATCGCCGGTTCGCCGGTGAGCTCGGCGTCCTCTTCCAGATCGTCGACGACATCCTCGATGTGACGGAGAGCGACGAGCAGCTAGGAAAGACCAGTGGAAGCGACGAACGACATGGCAAACTCACCTACGTCAGCCTGTTCGGGCTCGAGCGTGCGCGCGAGCTGGCGGCAGAGTCCCACGCAGAGGCGCTGGGGGCCCTGGCTCGGGCGGCCGGAGACACCGGCGACCTGAAGAGGGTCGCCGACTACATCTTCACCAGAAACGAATGAGTGAGAAGCAGGACACAACGGGTGCGGAAAACGGCGTTCTGCTGGAGCAGATCAACGGGCCGACGGACCTGCACGGCCTCGACGACGATCAGCTGCAGCAGGTGGCGCAGGAGATGCGCACCTACATCATCGACACGATCGGCGAGATCGGGGGCCACTTCGGCGCCAACCTCGGGACGTGTGAGCTGGCGGTCGCTCTGCACAGCCTCCTCGACTCGCCGCGCGACAAGATTCTCTGGGACGTTGGCCACCAGGCCTACCCCCACAAGATCCTCACCGGGCGGCGCGAGCAGCTGCGGACCATCCGCCAGTATCAGGGCCTCGCCCCCTTCTGCTCGATCTTCGAGTCCGCGCACGACATCATGGGTGCCGGCCACGCCTCCACGTCGATCGGCTACGGGGTCGGGCTGAAGGAGGGGATGCGCAAGGGGATCGGCGAGGACGGCAAGGTCGCCGCTGTGATCGGTGACGGAGCGCTGACCGGTGGCGTCGCCTACGAGGCGCTGCACGCGGCGGGCGGCCTGCAAACCCCGATCGTCGTCGTCCTCAACGACAACGGGATGTCGATCTCGCCCAACGTTGGCGCTCTCTCGCGCTACTTCAACCGGGTCCGCCTCAACCCGCGCCTCTACCACGCCCGGGAGGGCGTCGAGGACCGCCTCACCAAGCTGCCGCTCGGCCTCGGCAAGCGGATCGAACGGCTCGGGCCGGAGATCAAGGCGGCGATCAAGGCCTACTGGGCTCCCGGCCTCCTCTTCGAGGAGCTCGACCTTGCCTATATGGGCGTGATCGACGGGCACGACGTTCACGCGCTGCGCGACGCGCTGCGCGAAGCCTTCGACGCCGAGCGCCCAGTCGTCGTCCACATCCAAACCGTCAAGGGCAAGGGGTTCGCCCCAGCCGAGGAGGGCGGCCTGGAGGGGATGGAGAAGTGGCACGCGGCGAAGCCAAACTCGATCGTCAACGGCGAGCCGGCCTCCTCCAGGCCGGTGCCGGTCAAGGAGTCGGATTCCCCGGACTCGATCGCCCCGGAGCGGCTGGAGAAGCCGCCGCCGCCCAGCGCCCCCCCTCAGTACACGAAGGTGTTCGCCGACGCGATGGTTGCCGAGGCCGAGCGCGACGAGCGCGTCATTGGGATCACCGCCGCGATGGCGGGAGGGACGGGTCTGCAGAAGCTCGCCGACGAGTTGCCCGAGCGCTACTACGACGTCGGCATCGCCGAGCAGAACGCGGTGCTGCTTGCCTCGGGGATGGCATTGCAGGGAGCAAAGCCTGTCTGCGCGATCTACTCGACCTTCCTGCAACGCGCCTACGACCAGATCATCCACGACGTGTGCCTGCAGGAGCTCGACGTCACATTTGCCATGGACAGGGCCGGCCTGGTCGGCGACGACGGCCCGACCCACCACGGGGCCTTCGACGTCTCCTACTTCCGACCGCTGCCCAACGTCGTCGTGATGGCGCCGCGAGATGAGGCGATGCTCGTCCACATGCTGCGCACCGCAATCGCCCACGACGGCCCCGCGGCCCTGCGCTATCCCCGCGGCGCCGCGGAGGGCGTCGAGCTGCCGGGTGAGCCGATCGAGATCCCGATTGGCAGCGGCGAGCTGCTGGCCAGCGGGGAGCGGGTGGCGCTGCTGGGCTATGGCTATGGGGTAGCCGTGGCACTGCAGGCAGCCAAGCTCCTAGCCCGCCACGATCTCACCCCGACCGTCGCCGACGCCCGCTTCGCGAAGCCGCTCGACGCCGAGCTCCTCGAGCGCCTGGCGCTGGGCCACGACCTGGTTGTCACGATCGAGGAGAACGTGCTGCCCGGTGGCTTCGGGTCGGCCGTCCTCGAGCACCTCGAGGACGCCTTCGCGGACCGGCCCGCGGACCGCGCACGGGTTCTGCGAATCGGCCTTCCGGACCGCTACGTCGCCCACGGCAAGCCGGCCCAGCTGCGCGAGGAGGTCGGTCTGACGGGCGACTCGGTAGCCGAGCGCGTGCTCGCTGCGCTGCGCTCGCCGGAGGCCGTCGCCGGCTGAGAACCGAGTCGGGATTTGGCGGCCGCCACGCAGAGTTCGGTCACTCCTGAGCCTTGGCAGAACCGGCCATCCCGCCCCTCCTTGCATCAAAGCGCTCAATCGGCTAGCCTGCGCCAGCCTCTTTGGTGACAGCAGCGCCCCTCGCATTCGCAGGGCCGCTTCTGGGGTTACTACAGGGAGAAAGAGGTGTGTGCCTCTGTATATGCGGTCCAGCTGGGCAGGATGGACCGCTGCCTGCGTGACCCGCAGTCATAGGGCGCGGCACTGAGCCTTGCCCGCGATCTCGGGCGGGACCCTCCGATCGGGCGGTCGTGTCCGGATCAACTGTCTCATCCAGGGGTGGGACCGGATGCCATCTCAGTCCGTTTTGGAGGGGATGAGCAGCCTCTTGCCTCTGCTACCGTGGCCGGCGTGATCCAACCGAGGCGAAATCGCTCGCACGGCAGGCAGGCGCAGCAGGCGCCGGCCGCGCCGGTGCTGAGCACAGAGGGGAGCTGGAGTTGGATCACATCGACAATGACTCGGAGGTAATGCCAGGACTTCAATCGCGAGATCTCCAGTTTCCGATCGCGCGGTTCGAAGGTGCAGGCGATTTACCGAGGATGCTGTTTGTGCGCGAGGTTCTCGAGCGCTCTCATAGAGTGGTCGTGACCGCGCGGGGCGAGCGCGAGGGCGATCCGCTTTCCGTTGTGGAAGCCGAGAAGCTAGGAACGAGAGTCCAGGTGAGCATCGACCGGCGCGGCGTCCGAGAGGCCCTGCTGCGCTCGGAGGACGGGCACCCGATATTCCTGGAACGCGGCTACGGCGGAGCTTTCGAGGTTTCGGTGGCGGCTGCGGACGTCACCCGAGCCGGCCAACTCGCGGAGTCGGTTGCAGGCGCTATCCGGGTCGCACCCGGGGCGCGCGAGGACCGCGTTCCCGTTGCATTTTGGTCGGGCGCCGGCGAAGGCCTGCTCTCCAGCCCCGAAGCGCGGTGGCGGCGGCTCAAGCTGCCGCTCTTTGCGGACATCGAATCCAACTACCCGACCGACGTGGGCGGTCGCCTTGGCGAGTTGCTTGCGTGTTCCACCGGACATGCGCTGCCCGGACGGCTCGCACTTTGGCACGGGCCACCCGGCACCGGCAAGACGTGGGCCCTGCGCGCGCTGGGGCGGGAGTGGAGCGAGTGGTGTGACCTCCACTACATCACCGACCCCGAGCGCCTTCTCGGTGGCGACACGAACTACATGCTCGGGGTCCTGGCGGGCGATTCGGAGCCTCCGAAAGATGATCCGGCGGACCATGACGGCTTCTCCACGGGCGAACGCGACTCGGAGGCCCGCTGGCGCCTGCTGGTTCTGGAGGACGCCGGCGAGCTGCTGGGAATCGGCGCGCCAACCGAGGTCGGTCGCGGCTTCGCGAGGTTGCTGAACATTGCCGACGGCCTGCTGGGCCAGGGAACCCGCGCGCTGATCCTGGTGACGACCAACGAGCCCCTCGGCAAGCTCCATCCCGCTGCACTCAGGCCCGGCAGGGCGATGGCGACCGTCGAGTTCGCGCCGCTCGAGGCCCCTGAGGCAACAGCCTGGCTTCGGGACCGCGGCACGGACCGCGAGCTGAGCACCCCGGCGACCATCGCCGAGCTTCATTGCATGCTTGCCGGCACCTCGGCCGAGGTGCCGGCCAGGTCACACGTCGGTTTCGGCTAGACCCGCTCGCCTGGCGGCGCTGCGCGGTGCACAAGTTGCGTAGAACATCCGATGGAGTTACTTGCCTGGGCGGGAATGGTTGTTACCGTCACGAATACGCCAGTGTTCGGAGGACCAGGGTCAGAGTTGGGTTCTGGATCGTTGGCACGAAACGCCATGTGAAACGCAAGTCCGTCGGAGGACGGACCGCGCAGAGTCACGGGACTCATTGAGTCCGCCGGGCCGCCGCGATGCATG
>Ga0055455_10000008_pt1 | contig 15734 bp, 12 predicted proteins | sample Goodyear_PhragC__FD_57684 | JGI IMG/M metagenome (GOLD analysis project Ga0055455, IMG submission 57684) | Wetland microbial communities from San Francisco Bay, California, USA, that impact long-term carbon sequestration - Goodyear_PhragC_D2 | ecosystem: Environmental > Aquatic > Marine >...
CGGCGGCCGAAGATCGCCAATCGCACCGGCGGCCTCTCCGGGCCGGCGATCCGCCCGGTGGCGGTGCGCATGACCCACCAGGTGGTGCAGGCGGTGAAGATCCCGGTGATCGGCATCGGTGGCATCAGCTGCGCCCGCGACGCCCTCGAATTCCTCATCGTCGGCGCCAGGGCGGTGCAGGTCGGCACCGCCAACTTCGTCGACCCGGGGGTGATGATGCGGATCATCGCCGATCTCGAAGAGTTCCTGATCGAGGAGGGGCTCGACGACATCGGCCAGGTGATCGGCAGTCTGCAGGTCTAAGCTATCAGCTATCAGTTATCAGTTATCAGCTTATGGGGCGAGGGCCTGTGACTTTGGTGTAGACTTTCTGTCAGGTCTTGGCTGAATGCTGTCGGCTGACCGCTGAAAGCTGGATTCAATGGATGTCATCACCACCCACATCAACGCGGATTTCGACTGCCTCGGAGGGATGATCGCCGCGCGGCGGCTCTACCCCGACGCCGAGCTGGTCTTCGCCGGCTCCCAGGAGAAGAGCCTGCGCGAGTTTTTCCTGCGCAGTACCGCCCACGCCTACGACTTCAAGCGCCTCAAGGACATCGACCTCGACGCCGTCACGCGGCTGATCCTGGTCGACGTGCGCCAGTCCGACCGCATCGGTCCCTTCGGCGCCGTCGCCCGGCGCGCGGGGGTGGAGGTGCACATCTTCGACCACCACCCGACCGGCCAGGCCGACCTCAAGGGCTCGTTGGAGGTCATCGAACCGGTGGGCGCGACGGTCACCGTCTTCTGCGAAATCTTCCGTGCGCGCGGCATCGAACCGAGCCCCGACGAGGCGACGATGATGATGCTCGGCCTCTACGAGGACACCGGCTGCCTACGCTTCAACTCGACCACGGTGCGCGACCTGCAGGCGGCCGCCTTCCTCCTCGAGCATGGCGCCAACCTCAACACCGTCTCCGATTTTCTCACCCAGGAGCTGACCGCCGAGCAGGTCGCCCTGCTTCACGAACTGATCGAGTCGCGCACCGTTCTCAACGTCAACGGCATCGATATCTCCATCGCGCACGCCTCCAGCGACCGTTTCGTCGGCGACCTGGCGGTCCTCGCCCACAAGCTCAAGGACATGGAGAACCTCGATGCGCTGCTGGTGGCGGTGCGCATGGGGGAGCGGATCTTCCTGGTCGGTCGCTCGCGGATCCCCGAGGTCAACGTCGGCGAGATCCTCGCCGAGTTCGGTGGCGGCGGCCATTCCTTCGCCGCCTCCGGGACGGTCAAGGAGCTGACCCTGCTGCAGGTCCTCGATCGCCTGCCGCAGGTCCTGAAAGGGCACGTCACCCCCCGCTGGGAAGCCCGCCACCTGATGTCGCGCCCGGTCAAGAGCGTTCTGGTGAACGCCAGCATCGACCAGGTGCGGGAGATCCTCACCCGTTACAATCTCAATGCGCTGCCGGTTCTCGACGGGGAAAAGGTGGTGGGGCTGGTCACCCGCCAGGTGATGGACAAGGCGGTCCATCACGGTCTCGGCCGCTCACCGGTGGTCGACTACATGAGCACCGAGTTCGTCGCCGTGCCGCCCGACGCCTCCCTGGAGAGCCTGCGGGAGCTGATCGTCGACCGCAACCAGCGCTTCGTTCCGGTCCTCGACGGCGGGCGGCTGGTCGGGGCGATCACCCGTACCGACCTGCTGCGCCAACTTGCTTCGGGCGGGCGGCTCTCGCCCCGCTCCGGCATCCTGAGCAGCGTGGCCGGCCACGGCCTCAAGCGCCGCCAGGTGCTGCGCCTGGCGCACGATCTGCTACCGGAGCGGCTGCAGGCTCTGCTGCATCAGCTCGGCGCCGTCGGCGACGAGCTGGGCGTCAACGTCTTCGCGGTCGGCGGCTTCGTCCGCGACCTGCTGCTGCGCCTGGAGAACCTCGACGTCGACATCGTCGTCGAGGGGGACGGCATCGCCTTCGCCCAGGCGTTCGCGCGCCGTCACGGCTGCCGGGTGCGTTCCCACCAGAAGTTCGCCACGGCGGTCCTCATCTTCCCGGACGATTTCAAGATCGACGTCGCCTCGGCGCGGCTGGAGTACTATCTGCAACCCGGCGCTCTGCCCAACGTCGAGCACGCCTCGATCCGTCTCGACCTGGCGCGGCGTGACTTCACCATCAACACCCTGGCGCTGGGGCTGAACGAGGGAAACTTCGGCGAACTGCTCGACTTCTTCCAGGCCCAGCGCGACCTGCGCGAAAAGGCCATCCGGGTCCTGCACAACCTCAGTTTCGTCGAGGACCCGACCCGGGTCTTCCGGGCCATCCGCTTCGAGCAGCGCCTCGGTTTCCACCTCGGCCAACATACCGAGCATCTGCTGCGCAGCGCGGTGCAGATGGGCTTTCTCGACAAGGTCGGCGGGACCCGGGTCTTCAACGAACTGGTGATCATTCTGCGCGAGGCCGATCCGCTCCCGGCCCTGCTGCGCCTCGACGAACTCGACCTGCTCCGCTCCCTCCACCCGCAGCTTGCCGCCGGGGGGCGGACCCGCGAGCTGTTCACCGAAATCCACCGCGTCCTCCACTGGTACGAACTCCTCTTCAGCGGCGAACCCGTCAGCCGCTGGCAGGTCTACTTCCTGGCCCTGACCCGCGATCTCGACGCCGCGGCCCAGGAGGATTTCTGCCGGCGCCTGACCGTTCCCGGGCGGTTTCTGCCGCTGTTCACGGCCCAGCGCCACGAGGGGCTGCGGGCCCTCCACGAACTGGAACGCCGCCGGGCCCGGCGGCGCCTGCCACGGCCGAGCGAACTGCATGCCCTGCTGCAGCCGCTGCCGATCGAGATCGTCCTGCTGCTCCTGGCGGCCACGCCCCGCGAGGAGGTGCGCCGGTTGCTGTCCCAGTACGTCACCCACTTGCGCGGCCAGCAGCCCGAGCTCACCGGCCGGGACCTGGAATTGCTCGGCCTTCCGCCGGGCCCGGCCTATCGCGAGATCCTGGCGGCGCTGCTCGACGCCCGGCTCGATGGCCAGGTCGCCAGCCGCGAGGATGAGCTGGAACTGGTCCGCCGCCGGTTTCTGGCACCGCGGTCGAGCGGGCATCGCCGCTGAGTCCCGCGTTGACTTCATCGCGCCCATTTGTTACAAAGACGTAGTTTTTCCGGCAGATTCCCTGCATGTGGGGCCCCCGCTCGATGGCCCGTCGCCGGCCGCCTTCCCCGGCGTTTCCCAAAGGCGCAATCTTGGATCACATCCTCGCCAAAATCTCCATCATGCTCGTCCCCGCCCTGTTGGCGGTGACCCTGCACGAAGTCGCCCACGGTTTCGTGGCGGACAAATTCGGAGACCCCACCGCCCGCCTGCTGGGGCGGCTGACCCTCAACCCGTTGCGTCATCTCGATCCGATCGGCACTCTGGCGCTGCTCATCTTCGGCTTCGGCTGGGCGCGTCCCGTGCCGGTCAATTTCCAGAATCTGCAGCGGCCGCGGCGCGACATGATCCTCGTCTCACTGGCCGGGCCGGGGACCAACCTGGCGCTGGCGGTGGTTTCGGCGCTGCTGCTGCGGGGCCTGGCCTGGCTCGCCGGCAGCGGGCTGACCGCGGGGACGGTGCTGGCCGCCGGGCTGGAACCGCTGCGACTGATGGCCGGCTTCAGCCTTTATATCAACGTCATCCTCGGGGTCTTCAACCTGCTGCCGATTCCCCCCCTCGACGGCGGCCGGGTGATGACCGGGCTGCTGCCGCGCCGGCAGGCCGAGCTGCTGGCCCGCGTCGAGCCTTTCGGGTTCGTGGTCATCATCTTCCTGATCTTCTTCACCAGCCTCTGGCGGACCGTGCTCGGCCCGGCCATCTTCCACCTGGTGGCCTTGCTGGCCGGACCCCAGGCGGCCATCGTGCAGCAGGCGATGCACTTCCTGTTCGGACAGTAGGGGGGCGCGGATGGGATTCGATATCCACCTTGAAAATTTCGAAGGTCCCCTCGATCTGCTGCTCCACCTGATCCGCAAGAACGAAATGGATATCTACGATATCCCGATCGCCGAGATCACTGCCCAGTACCTGGCGATCCTCGATGCCATGCAGCATCTCAATCTTGACGTCGCCGGGGAGTTCCTGCTCATGGCGGCCACCTTGCTGCACATCAAGTCGCGGCTGCTGCTGCCGGTGAGCGAAGACGAGGTGGTCGAGGAGGAAGAGGAGGACCCGCGGGCGGAACTGGTCCGGCGGCTGCTCGAATACCAGAAATACAAGGATGCCGCCGGCAATCTGGAGCATCTGCCGCATCTGGAACGGGAGGTTTTCGCCCGCAAGTTTCCCGCTCCTGAACTGGCCGAGGCCGAAACCGGCGAGCTTGAGGCCGTCGGCCTGTTCGAGCTGGTCGAGGCCTTCAAGGCTTTGCTGCAGCAGGCGCCCGAACCCTATGTCCACCAGGTCGAAACCGAGCGGCTGTCGGTCAGCGACCGGATCAATGCCATCCTGACCCTGCTCGGCGACCGGGAGAGCCTGGCATTCATGGAGATTTTCAGTGTGCGGCCGGATCGCCACGAGGTGGTGGTGAGCTTTCTGGCCACTCTGGAACTGGTCAAGATGCGGCTGGTGCGGCTGCTGCAGAATGCCCGATTCGGCAGCATCTGGCTCTACCCGGCGGTGGCCGGCGACGACGCCGCCGCCACGGCCGTCGATGAGGAGAACCTTGGATATCTCTGAACTCAAGCCGATCGTGGAGAGCCTGCTCTTCGTCTCCGACGTGCCGCTGCGCAGCGAGCGGATCTGCGACGCCCTCGAGGTGGAGCGGCCGCTGGTGATGCAGGCGCTGGGCGAACTGGTCGGCGAATATCGCGACGCCCATCGCGGCTTCGTCCTGGAGGAGGTCGCCGAGGGCTATCAATTTCGCACCCGGCCGGAATACGCCGACTGGGTCCTGCGTCTGACCAAGGCCCGGCCGGTGCGGTTTTCGCAGGCGGCCCTTGAGGCGCTGGCGATCATCGCCTACCGCCAGCCGGTGACCCGCGCCGAGATCGATTACCTGCGCGGCGTCGATTCGGGGGGGGTGGTGAAGACCCTCCTCGAGCGGCACCTGATCCGCATCCTCGGCAAGAAGGATGTGCCGGGAAAGCCTATGATCTACGGCACCACCCGGGAGTTTCTCGAGTTCTTCGGGCTGCGCGACCTGGCCAGCCTGCCGACCCTCAAGGAATTCAGCGAGCTGGCCCCGGGGGAACTCGCCGCCGGAGAAGCCGCGTTGGCGGAAGCGGGAGCAGAGATCGATGACGGTACCCCCGACTGATCCGCGTCGCACCTGCCGCGCCGGGGTCTTCCCGGCGTTTTTCGTTGTATGGGAGCTCGGAAGATGAGGCAACGCCTGCAAAAACTGATCGCTGCCGCCGGGCTCGCCTCGCGGCGGACCGCCGAGGAATGGATCGCTGCGGGCCGGGTGATGGTCAACGGCCGGGTCGCCGGACTCGGCGAGAGCGCCGATCCGCAGCGTGACGAAATCCGCCTCGACGGCAAACCCCTGGCCGCGGCGGAAACTCCTTACTACGTCCTGCTTTACAAGCCGGTCGGTTACGTCACGACCCTGAGTGATCCCGAGGGGCGCCGTACGGTCAGTGCCCTGGTGAAGGAGATTCCGGCCCGCCTCCATCCGGTGGGGCGTCTCGACCTGACCACCGAGGGGGTGCTGCTGCTCACCAACGACGGCGCCCTGACCCATCACCTGGCGCATCCCCGCCACCAGATCGACAAGACATATCTGGTCAGGGTCCGCGGGTTGGTGAGCGAGGAGACCATCCGTCGGCTCAGTGCGGGGGTGACCCTCGAAGATGGTCCGACCGCTCCGGCCCGGCTGGCCAGGGTACGCTTCAGTGCCGGGCACACTTGGTTCGAGATGACCATCCACGAGGGGCGCAACCGCCAGGTGCGGCGGATGTGCGAGGCGGTCGGTCACCCGGTCAGTCGCCTCAAGCGGATCCGCTTTGCCTTTCTCGACCTGGCGGGACTGCGCCCCGGGCAGTTCCGCACCTTGTCGGCAGCGGAAATCAGCCGTTTAAAAAAGCTCTGACTTCTGGCATAATCAAACGGAAAATCAAAAGCTTCCCCGCTTTACGCGGTGACCGGGGAGGTGCCGCCGGCAAGGTCCATCGGGGCGGGCAAACCGCCGGTTCCGCCACCGTTACGGTCCCGTTCATGACGATTCTCTCCGGCCCCGGCCCCGCTCTCTTGATGGGGTCTAAAACGCCGCATTCTCAAGGAATTGCAGGGATTCTTTGACCTTGACAGGGTCGTCGGCGTTGGTTTAAGTTTAAAACTTATCCCATTTTCCCCTCAAGGGTGTCCATTTTGTCCAATAAGGAAAAACTCCTCGCCTCGGCCCAGAAATTTCTCCAGAAGGGGCAGATTGCGCGCGCCATCAAGGACTACCAGAAGCTGCTTGAACTGGATCCCCGGGATGTCAGGATCAGGCAGAAACTCGCGGAACTGTACAGCCGCGACCGGCGAACCGAGGAGGCTCTCGAAACCTACGAGGCGGTTGCCAAGCACTATACGGAGAGCGGCTTCTACCTGAAGTCAATTGCAGTCTACAAGCAGATGCAGAAAATCGAGCCGACCCGGGCAAGCATCTATCACCGGTTGGCCGAGCTCAATGAAAAGCAGGGGCTGATCGGCAATGCCCTGTCCGAATACCGCAGTCTGGTGGCCTATTACGAGAAGAACGCGATGCTTCCCGAGGCGATCAAGGTACTGCAGAAAATGAAGGAACTGGAACCCGAGAATCTCAACCTCCGGGTCAAAGTTGCCGAGACGTATGCGCATGAGGGACTCAAGGAGAAGGCTCGCGAAGAGATCCTGGAGATTCTCGAAAAACTGCGGGAGAAGCAGGATTTCGCGCGCATCCTCAAACTCTACGACCTCTTCCTGCTGCACTTTCCGGGGGATTTCGAGCTGCAGACCGGTCAGGCGCGCGCCCTGCTCGAACAGGGCGAAACCGACCGGGCGCTCGAATCCCTCAAGGGGCTGTTGCCGCAGGACCCCGACAATACCGTAATCCTGCCGCTGCTGGCCCTCTGCTATCGAAAAAAAGAGGAGTTCGAGAACGAACGGCTCACCTATCAGCACCTGCTGAAAATTGCCCCGGAGGACCTGGCTTTTCGGGAGGGGCATATCCTTGCCAGCCTAGATCTGGGGGATTTCCCGCGGGCGCTGAACGAGCTGGAGGAATGGCAAGAGGCCTTTCTTGCCGCCGGAAAAGTGGATCTGCTGAAAAAGTTTTATGAACAGCTGGGCGACAGCGGCATCGATGACCCGCGTGCCACGAAATCCCTTCACGCTCTCTACGCAGTGGGCAGAGAAGGAGACACGCTTTTCAGTCTGCTCCCGGCCATGCCGGCGGAGGGCGAAGTCTCTGCCGCGGAGACCTCCGTCCCTGCCGCCGAGGCAAGCCTCGATGAATCGAGCCGCGAGGTAGCAACCGAGGCGCTGGAAGAGCCCGAGAGCGTCGTCGAAATTGCCCCGGAACCGCCGGTTGAGCCGGAGGAAGGGCCGGCAGAGCCGGAGGAACGGCCGGCAGAAGCGTCTGGGGCGCATGCCGCCGCGGAAATTCCGCTGGCATTCCTCGAGGGCGTCGACGAAGAAGTGCCCGACGCGACGGTCTCCCCGGAGCTGGTTTTTGCGACGCCGCCGGCCGGGACGGAGCCGTCGGCGGCAGCGGAGGTTGGGGCAGCGGCCGCCAGCGAGGAGGAACGGGAAATCGAACTGGAGCTCGACCTCGATCTGGACCTGGCAGAGGTGCCTTCTGCCGGGGAAGGGATGGCGGCGGCTCCAGCGCAGGCAGAGACCGCGGCAACCACTCCCGCCGAAACGGCCGAAGCGCTGGAACCTCCGGAAGCGGCCGAAGAGCTGGAGGTCGAGCTGGAACTGGCCGATGAGCTGGTACTCGAAGACGAGCTCGGCCTGGAACCGATGGCGGAGGAGGCGGAGGAAGACCTGCTGGTTCTCGATGAGGAGATCGACCTCGCACCCGCCCTGGCCGGGCCTGCCGAAGAGATCGCCTTCCCGTGGGAGCAGGAGCCGGAATCGGCCGCTGCCCTCGACGAACAGGCTGTCGCGGCCGAGTTGGAAGAAGCCGAGTTCTATGTGCAGCAGGGACTTTTCGATGCCGCCGAACGGGTCTTGAACGAGCTGGTGGCCACGGTGCCCGCGTGCCCGCAGGCCCTGGCCAAGCTGGCTGAACTCGGCGCGGCCCGCACCAGAACGGCGACCGCCGCCGCTCCTGCCACTCCGGCCTATGTGGATCTTACCGAAGCGCTGCTGGGCGACGTCGAATCGGCCCTCGACCGGGCCGGTGCGGAGGAGGCCGAAGCCTTCCATTTCGATGAGGAGTTTGCTGCCGAGGCCGGAGCGGAAAGCGAGCCGATCGATGTCGAAGACGCCGAGTCCCACTACAATCTGGGCATCGCCTACAAGGAGATGGGGCTGATCGATGAGGCGATCGCCGAGTTCGACAAGGCGTTACATAATCCTGCCCGCGCCCTCGATGCCCTGACCTTGAAAGGGATCTGCCTGCTGGAAAAGGGCCTGCACGCCGAAGCCGAGGCGGTATTCCTGGCCGCCCTCGACCGTTTGTCCCTGTCGGCAGCCGAAGCTGCCGGGCTGCGTTTTGAAATGGGGTTGCTCTACCAGCGCTGGGGCCGGCCGCAGCAGGCTCTTGCCGCCTTCGAGACCGTGGCGGCCACCGACCCCTTCTACCGCGAAGTCGGCGTGAAGATTGCCGCCCTGCATGAGGAGTTGGGCCTTGGCGACGGCAACGACGAAGATGCCGGCCAGAAAACCGGGAAAAAGGATCGGGTGTCATTCGTCTAAACCAGGGATGTTGCAGCCAGGGGGAATTTGCTGATGAGTTATATCGAGCATTTTGGCTTGGAACGAGAGCCGTTTTCCAATGCTCCGGAGGCCCGGTTTTACTTCAATAGCGACCAGCATGGGCATGCGCTGCTGCGCCTGATGTATGCCGTCGATTCCAATAAAGGCCTGGCGGTCCTGGTCGGCGGGGTCGGTACCGGCAAGACCACGCTGGCCAGGCGCATGCTCGACAACCTTCCTGAAGAGAAGTACGAATCGTCACTGCTGGTCATGGTTCATTCGGGCATCACCCCGGAATGGATCCTGACCCGTATTGCCATGCAACTGGGTGTCCAGAGCCCGGCTGTCGGTCGTCTGGATCTGCTCAAACAGCTCTATGAACGGCTGCTGCAGATCGAGGCCTCCGGACGTCGGGCGGTGGTGCTCATCGACGAAGCGCAGATGCTGCACAGCCGGGAGCTGATGGAGGAGTTCCGCGGCCTGTTAAACCTGGAGATCCCCGGCAAAAAGCTGCTCAACATCGTCTTCTTCGGACTTGCCGAAGTGGAGGAATGCCTCCGCCTCGACGAGCCGCTGGCGCAGCGGGTGGCGATCAAATACCATCTGAAGTCGTTGACCCCGGATATCACCACCTCGTACATCAAGCATCGACTGGTGGTGGCCGGGGCCAAGCGGATGCTGTTCGCCGCCGACAGCCTCTCGCTGATCCACGGCTTTACCGGCGGCGTACCGCGGCTGATCAATACCGTTTGCGACAACTGCCTGTTCGAGGGCTTTTTGCGCAAGCAGAATCTGATCGACGGCAACATCGTGCACAGCGTAGCCGGCGACCTTGGGCTGCTGCTGCAGACGACCGGGAAGGCGGCTGGTGGCGACGAGGGGACCGATCTCGATGAGATCGAAACCATGCTCGATCGCCTGGAACAGAAGTTCTGATGCCGCGGTCCGGGCGAACAGGTAGCAACTTACGGCCGGGGTTCCCGGCCGTTTGCATTCCCGGGTCGGGAACCCCGGCGGAGGAGCAATGAGCAACAGGATTCGCATTCTCGCCGAAAATCTCTGCAACAAGATTGCGGCCGGAGAAGTGGTGGAGCGGCCGGCTTCGGTGGTCAAGGAACTGCTGGAAAATGCCTTGGATGCCGGCTCCGGGGAAATCCTCGTGGAGGTGGAGCAGGGGGGAAAGGGGCTGATTCGCGTCAGTGACGACGGCGAGGGGATGGGCCGGGACGATGTGCTGCTCTGTGTCGAGCGCCATGCCACCAGCAAGATCGCCAGCGACGACGACCTCTTCCGGCTCTCCACCTTCGGTTTCCGGGGCGAGGCCCTGCCGTCGATCGCCGCCGTTTCCCGACTGACCATCCGCAGTCGGGCCGCGGACGCGGAGGCCGGCTGGGAAGTCTACCTCGAGGGGGGGACGGTACGGCGCTCCGGGGCGGCGGGGCTCCCCCGCGGCACGGTCATCGAGGTGCGCAACCTCTTTTTCAATACCCCGGCGCGCCGCAAGTTCCTGCGCCGGGACGAAACCGAGCTCGGCCATGTCGGCGACGTGGTCACCAAGCTGGCCCTGGCCAACCCCGAGGTGCGCTTCCGGCTGCAGCACAACGGCCGCACCCTGCTCGACGTCTATCGCCAGCACAGCCTTGAGGAACGGGTGGCCGCACTGCTCGGCCGGCCGCTGCTCAAGGACCTGCTGCCGCTGCGCCAGGACGGCGAGGGTCCCCTGGCGATGCATGGCCTGGTGGCCCAGCCGGGGCAGAACCGCTCCACCGCCAATGCGATCTTTACCTATATCAACGGGCGCTACATCCGCGATCGGGTGGTCCAGCACGCAGTCCTCGAAGGATACCGCAACCTGCTTATGAAAGGGCGCTACCCCGTCGCCGTGCTGTTTCTCGATCTCGATCCGGAGCTGGTCGACGTCAACGTGCATCCGACCAAGCACGAGGTCCGCTTCCGCGACCAGCGCCAGGTGCACGATTTCATCGTCGCCGCGCTGCGCGAAACCCTGCGCCCGGCCGGATGGATCGGCACCGCGCCTGCTACTGCAGCGGCGCCTCTTCCTCCCGGGGATTTACCCCGGACGCAGCAGGCCCCACTCATCCCACCCCAGCAGGTCTATCAAACCCGCATCGCCGAGGCCCTCCAGGCCTATTCCGGCAGTTCTCCTGCGGCCATGTCCTTTCCCGACCGGGACGCCGTCCCGGCCGCCCGGCCCCCGCAGGCGATGGCTGAAAAGGCTCCCCCGGCCGCTGCCGGGCAGCCGGCCGCGCGGGGCTTTTTCAGCTCCCTGCAACTCCTCGGCCAGTACCGGCGCAGCTATCTGCTCTGCCAGGATGGGGACGATCTGCTCCTGATCGATCAGCATGCGGCCCATGAACGGGTTGGATTTGAACGGCTCAAGACGCAGTTCCTCGGTAACGGCATCGAACGGCAGCTGCTCCTCTTCCCCACCGTTCTTGAGCTGGACCACCGCGAGGCGGCCTGGCTCGGCGAACACCTGGAAGATTTTTCCCGGCTCGGTTTTGAAATCGAACCCTTTGGCGGCAACGCCTACGTGGTCAAGGCCCTGCCGCAGCTGCTCGGCGAGGTTGCAGTGGCCGACCTGGTCAGGGACGTCGCCGGCGAATTGGCCGCCCAGGGAAGCAGCAGTCTGCTCGAGGATGCCCTCGACGCCATTCTCATCCGCATGGCCTGCCACGGCATGGTACGCGCCAACCAGGCGCTCGCTCCGGCCCAGATGCAGGCGCTGCTGCGGGATCTCGACGGCGTCGACTTCCGCGGCCACTGTCCCCACGGTCGGCCGGTCATGAAACGGCTGACCCTGGGGGACGTGGAACGCATGTTCAAGCGCAGTTGACCGTGACCAAGCAAGGTGCCGACAACCCACCTGCCCCCCGACCGAAGGTGGTCCTCCTCTGCGGACCGACCGCCTCCGGCAAAACCGGCTTGGCCCTGCAGCTCGCCAGCCACCGCCGGGTGGAGATCGTATCGGCCGATTCCCGCCAGGTCTTCCGCGGCATGGATATCGGCACCGCCAAGGCCACCCCCGCCGAGCAGGCGCTGGTCCCCCATCACCTGCTCGACGTGGTCGACCCGGATGAAGAATTTTCCGTGGCCGACTTCCTGCCCCGGGCCCGCCGCATCATCGCCGCCATCCACGATCGCGGGCGCCTGCCGCTGGTGGTCGGCGGCACCGGGCTCTATATCCGTGCCCTCACCGAGGGCCTGGTCGACGTCCCCGGCGCGGACCCTGTCCTGCGGCAGCGGCTGGCCGCCGAGGAGCGCGCCGCCGGCCCGGGGACACTGCACCGCCGCCTGGCGGCGGTCGATCCGGCCGCGGCGGCGAACATCCCGCCGCGGAATCTGGTGCGGGTCATTCGCGCCCTGGAAATCTGGGAGCTGACCGGTACGCCCCTTTCCGCCCACCAGGCCGCCCACGGTTTTGCCGAGCGCCCCTACCATTGCCTCAAGCTGGGCCTGTTGCCGCCGCGGGAGGAACTGGAAAAGCGGATCGCCGAGCGGGTCGACGAGATGCTCGCCCGCGGCCTGGTGGCGGAGGTGGCGGGGCTGCTCGAGGCCGGCTTTTCCCCCAATCTCAAGGCGTTGCAGACCATCGGCTACCGGGAGGTCATTGCCCACCTGCAGGGCGATTGCGGCCCCGCACAGATGCGCGAGCGGATCATTGTCAATACCCGGCGTTACGCCAAGCGCCAGCTCACCTGGTTTCGCAAAGACAAATCAATAATTTGGGTTGATTCCTTGCGAGAGTCTGCTAGAATCCTGTCGTTATTTGACGATTTTATGACCCAATGAAGGAGTGGACATGGCCAAGACACCATTCAACATTCAGGACCAATATCTCAACCAGGCCCGTAAAGAGCGGGTTCGGGTTACCGTGGTGATGATGTCCGGAGAAAAACTGGAAGGCTACATCAAGTCCTTCGACAGCTTCTGCGTACTGATCGAAAGCGGCGGCGATATCCTGCTTTACAAGCACGCGATCTCCTCCATTACCTCCAGTGACGGCTCCTTCCGCCTCCATGGGGGAAAAGACTGACCTGCCCCCCCGGGGGGGACCAGGCCGTCAACTGCGCTTCGCTTCACAAGTCCCTGCCTGGATGGAACCTCCCTCCGGCGGGGACTTTTGCGTTTACGCGGCGCAGTGACTTTCCCGGCCTGGGAACCGGCCGGCTGCTGGTCTGAGGAACGGACGGTTGTCATTGACGGAGCGGGCATGAAAAAGGCGGGGTTGCTTCCCTACCTGATCGCGCTGACGGTTCTGGTTGCCATCGGCTGGCTGCTGGTGCTGTTGCAGTCGGTGGTCATTCCGCTGCTGCTGGCGCTGCTTCTCGCCTACTGCTTCGACCCGGCGGTGCGCTGGCTGGAGCGGAAAAGGCTGCCGCGCTGGGCCGGGGTGCTGGTGGTGTTCCTGCTGCTGACCCTCGGGATCGCGGTCTTTACGGCGTTTCTGGTGCCGGCGGTGCGCAGCGAACTGCAGGCGATTCAGCAAGCCCTCCCGGCCTATGCACAGGGGCTTTACCAGGCGCTGCCGGCGGCCTGGCTGGAACGTCTCGGCATCTCCAGCCAGGGGGATCTGCAGCCCCTGCTGGGGAAGCTGCTGGCCGGGGTGAGGAACCTCTCCTTCGACGTGGTCAACCAGTTGGCGGTCTTCGTCTCGCGGGCCTTTTCAACCACCATCGGCTTTCTGATCGCGGTTCTCGGCTACCTCATCATCCCGGTCTACCTCTTTTATCTGCTGGTCGATTTCGACCGCCTCCATGCCGGGATTCTTGACCTGGTTCCTGCCCGCTACCGGGAGCAGCTCCAGCAGCTCGGCCGAGAAGTCGACGGGGTGCTCAGCGCCTTCCTGCGCGGACAGCTCAGCGTTTGCCTGATTCTCGCGCTCCTTTACAGCATCGGCCTGCTGCTCATCGGCATCGACCTGGCACTGATCATCGGCCTCCTGTCGGGGCTCGCCTTTATCGTCCCCTATGTCGGCACCATCTTCGGCATCGTCGTCGCCGGCACCATGGCCGTGGCCAAGTATCATGATTTTCTTCACATGGCGCTGGTGATCGGCTGGTTCGCCCTGGTGCAGGCCCTCGAAGGGCTGGTGATCACCCCGCGGGTGGTCGGCGACCGCGTCGGTCTGCACCCGATGGCGACCATCCTGGCGGTGCTGACCGGCGGTGAGCTGTTCGGTTTTCTCGGCCTGCTGCTGGCGGTGCCGACGGCGGCGGCCGGCAATGTCTTGTTGCGTCACCTCCTTGCCCGCTACCGGCGCAGTGCCTTCTTCCAGCAGGGGGAAGGAGAGGTCCGCCCCGATGCTTGAAATTCTCGCCGTGGCTTCCGGCAGCATCGCTGCCGAGCTGGAACTGGAGGCGGGGGACTGCCTGCTGGCCATCAACGGCAAGCCGGTGCGCGATCTGCTCGATTACCTGCTCTACGAGGCCGACGAGGAGCTGCTGCTGGAGGTTCGCAGGCGTAGCGGGGAACTCTGGGACCTGGAACTGGACAAGGACGCCGGCGAATCCCTGGGACTGGAATTCGAACATCCCCAGCCGACCCAGTGCGGCAACAACTGCCTCTTCTGTTTCGTCCACCAGCTCCCCCGCGGGATGCGCCCGTCGCTCTATGTCAAGGACGAGGATTTCCGCTTTTCCTACCTCTACGGCTCCTTCGTCACCTTGAGCAACGTGAGCGAAGCGGATATCCGGCGCATCGTCGAACAGCAGCTGTCCCCCCTCTATGTCTCGGTGCATGCCACCGACGACCGGGTGCGGGAAAGTCTTCTCGGCCGCAGCGGCCCGTCGATCCTCGAGCTGCTGCGGCGCTTGACCGCTGCGGGCATCGTGGTGCACGCCCAGATCGTCCTCTGCCCGGGGATCAACGACGGGACGGTGCTGGAGCGGAGCATCGCCGATCTCCAGACCCTTTATCCGGGGGTGCGCAGCCTGGCGGTGGTGCCGGTCGGTCTGACCGGTTTCCGCCGGCGCCTTCCCGTCCTGCGGCCGCCGGAGCGGGCCGAAGCCGAGGCGGTCATCGCGCAGATTCACGCCAGTCAGGAACGCTTTCTGGCCGCAAGCGGCAGCCGCTTCGTCTTTGCCGCCGACGAGCTCTATCTCCAGGCGGAGCGGGAGCTCCCGCCGCTCGCGGCCTATGAGGAGCTGGCCCAGTTGGAGAACGGCGTCGGCCTGCTCGCCCGCTTCCGCGCCGCGGCTGCGGAAGTGCTGCAGGAGGCCAGGGCGCTTGCCTGTCCGCCGCTGACCGCCGTCACCGGGACCTCGGCGGCTGCCGAGGTGGCGCGCTTCGTCGCCGCGCTCGGTGCCGCGACGGGGGTGGAGATCCGTCTCGTCGCCGTTGCCAACCGCTTCTTCGGCGGCCACGTCTCGGTCACCGGCCTGTTGACCGGCGCCGACCTGCTGGCGGCCCTGAGGGAGATGGACCTCGGGGCGGCGCTGCTGCTCCCCGCGGTGATGCTGCGCGAGGGAGAGGAGCTGCTGCTCGACGACCTGTCGTTGGCTGATCTGGAACGGGAGCTGAAAGTGCCGGTTCACATCATCGAAGATTCACCTTGGGGGCTGCTCGATGCTCTTGAGGACCTGGCGGACCAACTGCCTTGAATGGCCCCGGCGGAGAAAAACACCCTGGATGAACAGCCCTTTGGTAGCGTGAGCGGCTGCTGCTGCAGATGGCGGTTGCTCTGGAGCGTAACGGCATGCCGAGCCGGGTCTTTGCCGACCGGAACCCGGCGCTGGCCTATCTCGCTGGCGACCGGCGCTGCGGGTCACCGGGCTTTCGGTCTGCATGATCAACGACAGCCTCGGCTACTGAAGACCGGGGCAGGGAGAAACGACGATGAGCGAACTTGACGATCTGCTGCGGCGCGGCCGCGAAGCCC
>Ga0055455_10000009_pt1 | contig 15326 bp, 13 predicted proteins | sample Goodyear_PhragC__FD_57684 | JGI IMG/M metagenome (GOLD analysis project Ga0055455, IMG submission 57684) | Wetland microbial communities from San Francisco Bay, California, USA, that impact long-term carbon sequestration - Goodyear_PhragC_D2 | ecosystem: Environmental > Aquatic > Marine >...
CCGAGCCAGACTCCCCCGCAACCGGGGCATTGGTCAAGCGGCACCCCGCGAAACTCCTTGGCTTCGATGGGTTCGCCGCACTTGGGGCAGCGGTTGCGGCACGCCTCGCGGATCAGTTGCTCCCGTGCGGACTCCCGCATGCGCTCGATCTGCTCCTTTTCGAGCTTGTAGAAGTACTCGTTCTCCAAGGCCTTCTTGCGCTCCTCCCACGCATCGGTCATGGCAGCACCTCCCCGGAATCATTGCCTTTTCGTTGAGTATAGCGGAATTTTCCGGGGCCACAACCGTTACCGTCGAGAAGCCGTCAGCCCGGCCACCGCCCGGACCCCAATTCCAGGGCAAAGTGGCCGGCCCCATACGCCGCCCCTTTGCCGATCCCCACCAGGCTGCCGAGGTGGAGCAGGGACAACAGGTCCTCCTCCGTGGTGCTGAAGGTGACGGTACCGGTCAATCCGCCAAGATCGACGCTGCGGTCATCCCCCGCGAGGCTTCGCCAGTCCTGCCAGGCCAGTCGGCCTTGGTGCACGACAAGGTTCCCGCAGCGTTCGAGCAAAAGCCTCGGATCGGCGATCAGATCAATACCGCAATGGGCATGTGCCACAGAGGTGACTCGCCGCAAAATGAAGGGAACGATTCGCTGCAGATCTCCCCGGAACAGGGGCCGCCCGGCGACCAGGAGGCGCGCCGGAGTTGTCAGCACCAGCCGCCAAACCGTGGCAACGGGGAGGCTGTCGAGGAACCAGCGGGCACTGATGATAGGCAGGTTGCTGCCGATTCCAGGACCGGAGCCCTGAAGTTGTTGCGTTTCCCCGGCGGGGCCGACCGTCTCCACCGCCCCGATCGCGAATCGGCCATCGTCCCGCCACAGACCGGAACGGCCCAATGCCTCCAGGCAAGCGAGGAAATCCGCCGCGTAACGGATCCCCTGCCCGAACAGGCGGAGATCCAGATCCAGGGCCTCCCCGGCATCCAATACCGCCGGTTGGTGGCTGGAAAAAGCCAAGACGAAGGCCGGCCCCGGGCGCTGATAACGCCGCGCACTGACCGCATCCCCGGCGACCGGCGGATCGAAGAGAGCCGAAAAGGCCGGCCCCTCGCCGAGCACTTGCACGGCCGTCCGACGCAGGTCACGGCGCAACCGCAAGGTTGCGAAGGCGGGCAGGTTCACCGGCGACAGCAGGTCGAGGCGGAGATGCAGATGACAGAATTCGAATTGGTCAAGATGCTGGAACACCGGCAACCTTTCCGTCGGCGAAACGATTTTCCTGCAGAGAACCGAAAAAGGGCGGATCCGAAGATCCGCCCGAATTCAGACCGCAGCCGAAAAGACTGCGGGCATTTCACCCATCGTGGTGCTACTCGCCCTTGGGCAGGGCCTTCATCAGTTCGCGGTTCATACGGGCGATGAAGGTCGCCTTGATCCCTTTCGGGCAGGCGGCTTCGCACTCGTAGTGGTTGGTGCAGTTACCGAATCCTTCGGCGTCCATCTGCTCGATCATGGCGCGCACCCGGCGGGCGGCCTCCACTTCTCCCTGCGGCAGCAGGCCGAGGTGGGAAACCTTGGCGGCGGTGAAAAGCATCGCCGAGGCGTTCGGACAGGCTGCGACGCAGGCGCCGCAGCCGATACAGGCGGCGGCATCCATCGACTTGTCGGCATCCACCTTGGAGATCGGGATGGCGTTGCCGTCAGGGACCCCGCCGGTGTGAGCCGAGGTGTAGCCGTAGGCCTGGATGATGCGGTCGAAGGCGCTGCGGTCGACCTGCAGGTCACGGATCACCGGGAAGGCCTTGGCACGCCACGGTTCGATGTAGATGGTGTCGCCGTCCTTGAACTTGCGCATGTGCAGCTGGCAGACGGTAACCAGGTCGTCGGGACCGTGGGCGATGCCGTTGATCAGCTGCGAGCACATGCCGCAGATCCCTTCGCGGCAGTCGTGATCGAAAACGATCGGCTCTTTGCCGTTCTTGATCAGATCTTCGTTGACCACATCGAGCATCTCCAGGAAGGACATGTCGGTGCTGATGTCCTTGGCCTGGTACTGCTCGAATTTGCCCTTGTCGTCGGCATTTTTCTGCCGCCAGACATGCAGCGTCAGGTTCATTCCTTTTCCGGCCATTATTTGTAACTCCTCACGGCAAGATGGACATTGTCGAATTTCAGCGGCTCTTTGTGAAGTTCCGGCTCCTTGTCGTTGCCCTTGAATTCCCAGGCGCCGACATAGCAGAAGTTCTCGTCGTCGCGCATCGCCTCGCCATCCTCGGTCTGATGCTCGGTGCGGAAGTGACCGCCGCAGGACTCTTCGCGGTGCAGGGCGTCCTTGGCGAGCAGTTCGCCGAACTCGAGAAAGTCGGCCAGGCGGCCGGCATTCTCCAGCTGCTGGTTGACTTCGCCGGGGCCACCGGTGACGTCGCAGTTTTTCCAGAACTCCTCGCGCAGGGCGGGGATCTCCTTGAGGGCCAGGGTGAGGCTCTCCTTGGAGCGCGCCATGCCGACGTTCTCCCACATGATCTTGCCGAGTTCGCGGTGCATTTCGCTGACAGTCTTCTTCCCCTTCATGGAGAGAAGCTTGTCGATCTGCCCATTGACCTCTTCTTGCGATTTCTTGAATTCGGGATGGTCGGCCTTGACCGAGCCGGGCTTCACCGTCGCCAGGTAGCCGGAGATGGTGTAGGGGATGACGAAATAGCCGTCGGCCAGGCCCTGCATCAGCGCCGAGGCACCGAGGCGGTTGGCGCCGTGGACCGAGAAGTTGGCCTCGCCGAGGACGAACAGGCCGGGGACGTTGCTCTGCAGATTGTAGTCGACCCACAAGCCGCCCATGGCGTAGTGCGGCGCCGGATAGATGCGCATCGGCTGTTTGTAACCGTTCTCGTCGGTGATCTTCTCGTACATGTCGAAAAGGTTGCCGTAGCGTTCGGCGATGGTGTGCTGGCCGACGCGGTCGATGGCCGACTGGAAGTCGAGGTAGACGCCACGCTTGCCGGGACCGACGCCGCGGCCGTCGTCACACTGCTCCTTGGCGGCGCGGGAGGCGATGTCGCGGGGGGCCAGGTTGCCGAAGGAGGGGTACTTGCGCTCCAGGTAGTAATCGCGATCCTGCTCGGCAATCTCGCCGGGCTTCTTGTCGCAGTCTTCCTTCTTCTTCGGCACCCAGCAGCGACCGTCGTTGCGCAGGGACTCGGACATCAGGGTCAGCTTCGACTGGTGCTCGCCGTGCTGGGGGATGCAGGTCGGGTGGATCTGGGTGTAGCAGGGGTTGGCGAAGTAGGCGCCTTTTTTCGCTGCCTTCCAGTTCGCAGTGACGCTGCAGCCCATGGCGTTGGTGGAAAGGTAAAAGACGTTGACGTAGCCGCCGGTAGCCAGGATCACGGCGTCGCCCCAGTAGGACTCGATTTCGCCGGAAACCAGGTTGCGGCAGGTGATCCCCTTGGCGACGCCGTCGACCACCACCAGGTCGAGCATCTCACGGCGGGTGAAGAGCTTGACGCTGCCGGCCTTCACCTGCCGGGAGAGGGCCTGGTAAGCGCCGATCAGCAGCTGCTGGCCGGTCTGGCCACGGGCATAGAAGGTCCGGGAGACCTGGGCGCCGCCGAAAGAACGGTTGTCGAGGTAGCCGGCGTAGTCGCGGGCGAAGGGGACGCCCTGCGCCACGCACTGGTCGATGATGTTGTTGGACACCTGGGCCAGGCGCCAGACGTCGGCCTCGCGGGCGCGGAAGTCACCGCCCTTGATGGTGTCGTAGAAGAGACGGTAGATGGAGTCGCCGTCGTTGGGATAGGCCTTGGCCGCGTTGATACCGCCCTGGGCGGCGATCGAGTGAGCGCGGCGGGCGCTGTCCTGGTAACAGAAGGCCTCGACATTGTAGCCGAGTTCGCCAAGGGAAGCCGCGGCGGCGCCGCCGGCGAGCCCGGTGCCGACCACCAGGATCTTGAATTTGCGTTTGTTGGCGGGATTGACCAGCTTCATGTCGAAGCGGTGTTTATCCCAGGAATTCTGAATCGGTCCGGTAGGACATTTGCCGTCGAGAATCACTGTTGGTACCCCCTAGCCGTTGACTGCGCCGATGATGATGAGAAGCGGAATGGAGACATAGCCGAGCAGCAGCACGAAAGCCACCACCTTGCCGAACACGCCGATCCCCGGGAAGGTCTTGTCGTTGGTCAGGCCCAAAGTCTGGAAGAAGCTCTGTACGCCATGGCCGAGGTGGAGGAAGAGGAAGATCATCCCCACCACGTAGACCAGGGTGACGAAGAGGCTGTGAAACGTCGTCACGACCATCGTGAAGACATTGGGGACCATGTTGCCGTGGAGCTCCGTGAGGTGCGCCTTGGCACCGAAGGGCGTGATGCTCGGCAGCTGGACGGTAAACTGCAGCAGGTGGTAGATGATGAAGGCGAGGAGCACCAGGCCGGAGATGATCATCGTCCGGCTGGAGAAGGTCGCCTTAAGGTTTTCCTTCACCGAGTAGGCCAGCGGCCGGGCACTCTGGTTCTCCAGGGTCAGCTGCACCCCGAGAGCGATGTGGATGGCGATCACGACCAGCATCACCAGGCGGAACACCCAGACCAGGGGCCCCAGGGAATGAAGGTGTTCGGCATAGGCGTTGATCCCGCTGGGTCCGATAAAGATCGACGAGTTGCCGAGCAGGTGGACGACAACGAACAGGACCAGGATGAGCCCGGTAGCTGCCATCAGGAGCTTTCTGCCCACGGAGCTTTGCGTCAGTAGCATGATGTCTTATCCCTCGATTGAAATTTCACTTGCCGACTGGGGAGTTCTATACTCCAGGCCTCTATGCTGTTGGACGGCTTCGCCGCTGGCAATCACGGAACGCTCCGGGAAAAACCGGCGTCAAAAACCTGGGGAGAAAAGGGTGGTGCACGCCATTCGCCATAGGATTTCATGAGCAGACCCCCTGTTGGGAAAGAAAGATGCAGCGAAACCGCCATCCCGCCAGGCATGGCCGGGAGGCTGTTTGAATGGCAAAATTTTAACGGGGCAGAAACTGGTCCTAAGTACCATTCGGGGTGTATACGTGTCAACCCAAAAGTGCACACTGTATACACCTATCAAACGCTGTTCGGACCGCATCCAGGCGCATTTCAGGGCACCGTTGACGCTCTTCGGAAGCGGTTGCTTTCCGCCCGGGCATCTGCTAGAGTCCGGACGCGGACCCGGCGGGCCGTTACCGTCAACGGGTCGCCGTTCTGCCCCTCCTGCCAACCCCAACGGATCCTTCCGATGTTCGATTTTCAACTCCTGGCCGTCGACCCGGCCACTCGCGCCCGCCGCGGCCGGCTCACCACGCCCCACGGGGTGATCGAAACACCGATCTTCATGCCGGTCGGCACCCACGCGGCGATGAAGGCGATGACCCCCGCCCAGGTCGCCGAATGCGGCGCTCAGATCATTCTTGCAAACACCTACCACCTGCACCTCAAACCGGGCGAGGCGCTGGTCCAGAAAGCCGGCGGGCTGCACCGCTTCATGAACTGGGAAAAACCGATCCTCACCGACAGCGGCGGGTTTCAGGTCTTCTCCCTGCCGAAGAAACGGATCACCGATGACGGGGTCTTTTTCCGTCACGAGGTGACCGGCGAGGAGATCTTCCTCGGGCCCAAGGAGGCCATCGCCATCGAGAATGCCCTCGGCGCCGACATCATCATGGCCTTCGACGAGTGCATCCCCTATCCCTCCGATCACGCCTACGCGGCGAAGTCGATCAGGAAGACCCTGCGCTGGGCCGAACAGTGCCGCACCGCCCACCGCCGGGCCGACCAGGCCCTGTTCGGCATCGTCCAGGGGAGCGTCTATCCCGACCTGCGCCGCGAGTGCGCCGAGCAGCTGACCGCCCTCGATTTTCCCGGCTACGCCATCGGCGGGGTCAGCGTCGGCGAAGGGCTGGAACTGCTCAAACAGGTGGTCGACTTCACCGAACCGTTTCTGCCGACCCACAAACCGCGGTACCTGATGGGCGTCGGCCTGCCCGAAGACATCTTCGAGAGCATCGCGCGCGGCATGGACATGTTCGACTGCGTCATCCCCACCCGCTACGCCCGCAGCGCCACCCTCTTCACCAGCCGCGGCAAGATCCGCCTCACAAACCGTCGCTACCGCCGGGATTTCTTCCCCGTCGACGCCGCCTGCGACTGCTACTGCTGCCGCAACTTCACCCGGGCCTACCTGCACCATCTCTACAATGCCAACGAGATCCTCTCGGCGATTCTGGCGGCGATTCACAACGTGCGCTTCTACCTGAACATGGTGGCCGGGGCACGGCAGGCGATCGAGCAGGGATGTTACACGGAGTTCAAGGAGGAATTCCTCGGCAGCTACGGGGCATCGACCGGGGACGACTGAGATACCGAGCCCCCCAAAACCAGGGATAATGGCGAAGCGGCCAACCATGGTGGGCCATGACCGATAATCCGCGGTGGGAAAATCTCGACGCCGGCCTGGCCCGGCGCCTGCGGTCAGCCCTGACCGCAGGTTACGACGGGCTGTTCCAGACCTTTCAGGATCCCGCCCCGGAGGTTCTGCGGGCCGGCTTAAAAAACCCCAATCTGGCCAAGGAGCACCTGCTCGCCCTGCTGAAACGCCGGGACCTCCCTGAAGACCTGCTCAGGACCATCCACCGCCTGCCCCAGGTCGAGGGGGGCCACCGGCTCAAGGTCGCGCTGGCGCTGAATCCCGGGACCCCCGGTCCGCTGCTGCTTTCCCTGCTGCCCCACCTCTACCTGTTCGAACTGCTCAATCTCTGCATCCTTCCCGGGGCCAACCCCGACCAGCGCCTGGCGGCCGAGCGGGCCATCCTACAGCGCCTGCCGAGCGTGGAGCTGGGGCATCGGCTCACCCTGGCCCGGCGGGGCACACCCGCGCTGCTGGCCACCCTGTTGCAGGACGGCGATCCCCGGCTGGTGGAAACCTGCCTCAGCAGCCCGCGCCTGCGGGAGGTCGCGCTGCTCCAGTTCTTAAGCGGGCCCGCCGCCACCGCCGAGACGATCTCCATGATTGCCCGCCACCCTAAGTGGAAAAACCGCCCCAACCTGCGCCTGGCGATTCTCAAGAACCGAAAAACGCCGTCCATCTGGTTCACCCTCTTCCTGCCCGGCCTGCGCACGCCGGACCTGAACAACCTGCTTACCGGCCGGCGGCTGACTCCTGCCCGAAAGCAGCTGGTCACCGCCGGACTCAGGCGCCGCGGCCAGGACTGAAAGCCAAGCACGGAGGACTCTCCGGCGGCCTACACAACAGCGGTGCCCCCCTTATTTCAATGATCTCCTGAATACAAAACGGCTCCCGCACCAGAGCGGGAGCCGTCGATGTTTGGACAGGAGAGAAGCAGGTGTTCAGCCCGCCGGCAGCTCCGCAGTGCAGTGGGCACAGCGGCTGGCCTTGATGGGAATGGCCGACAGGCAGAACGGACAGTCGCGGGTGGTCGGCGCGGGGGCCGGTTCCTCCTCCTGCCGCTTCATCCGATTGATCGACCGGATCAGCAGAAAAACGGCAAAGGCGACGATCAGGAAACTGATGATCGCGTTGACGAACAACCCGTAATTGATGGTCACCGCCCCGGCTTTCTGGGCCGCGGCCAAAGTCGGATAGGGCCCGGCCGCAGCTCCCGGTTTGAGAACCATGAACAAATCCGAAAAATCGACATTTCCCAGCAGCAGGCCGATGGGCGGCATGATGACATCGGCCACCAGCGACTTGACGATGGTGCCGAAGGCACCGCCGATGATGATCCCGACCGCCATATCGACGACATTGCCGCGCATGGCGAATTCTTTGAATTCCTTGATCATGGCCATCGTTTGATCCTCCTGTGTGGCGGTCGGAAGGGACGACGTCCGGACTTTGGCGGACGGTGGCGCAGCGCTTCCCGGCGGCGCTGCAGCAACAACGCTGTAATTTTAGCAGGCTGCACGGAATTACAAGGGGGACTGGAAAGAGAAGGGGAAGGACCTACAATGCCTCGAAGGCGGTCACCGCCGGCGAAACGCCGCGGGGAGACGAACCGCCCGGCGAAGCAGGCCTCAAGTCCTGGCGAACCGAGCCCTTTCCGCCGCGCAAAAACGGTTCAGCCGATGGTCGCCTTCCCGCCTTCCCCGTTATCGACCACTTCAATAACCGGCAGCGGGAACCAGAGCGTAAAAACAGTCCCCTGCCCGGCTTGGCTTTCAACCTCGATGCGGCCACCGTGCTCGGAAACGATATTGTGGGTAATGGAAAGGCCGAGACCGGTCCCCTCCCCCTTGCTGGTATAGAAGGGTTCGAAGATCAACGGCAGGCGTTCGGCCGGGATCCCTTCGCCCGAATCGGCGACGGCAATCCACAGCTGGTCATCCTCCCTGCAGGCACTCAGGCGCAGGGCGCCGCCACCGGGCATCGCCTCGATGGCATTGGCCAGCAGGTTGAGCAGGGCCTGCTTGAGCTTGTCCCGATCGAGGGGGAAGGAGGGCAGATCGGGCGGGATTTCCCGTTGCAGGTCGATGCCGGCCTTGCGGCATTGCCCTTCGACCAGAAAGAGGGTATCGGCCAGCACCCCGCCGATGGCATCGTGCTGCAGGCGCAGTTTGGGCAGGGAGGCGAATTCGAGGAGCTCATTGACCAGCCCTTCGAGACGCTCGATTTCATCCAGGGCCCGGCGAATCAGGGCCTGGTCGCCGCTGCTGCTGATCAGCCGGTCGTGCAGTTCATCGAGGAGCAGGCTGAGGCCGGTCAGGGGGTTGCGAATCTCGTGGGCAATGCCGGCGGAGAGCCGGCCCAGAGAAACCAGCCGTTCCATGCGCGCCAGATGGTGACGCATCTCGACCCGTTCGGTGAGGTCTTCGACGGTCAGCAGCCGCCCCCCCTGGTCGCCGAAGCTCAGCGGCAGCAGGGCCAGGCGGAAGGTCCGTTCCTTGCCGAAGCGGGCCGCCGTGACATAACGGCTCCAGATTCCGCGCCGTCCCGGCACCTTCCCTTCGTCCTTGACGGCGCCAAGCAGCTCCGGCCAGCCGGCGAAGAGTTCGGCGGCCGGCAGCGGTCCGGCAAGAACCGGCAACCCCAGGATCTGGCGAGCCGGTCCATTGACCGAGGTCACCCGCCCGTGGGCATCGAGGGTACAGATCCCCGATTCGACATTTTCAAAGATGGTTTCCTTGAAATTGCGCTCCCGCAGGATTTCCTGCCGGGAGCGCCGCAGCGCCTGGAGAGTGCGCAGCAGCCGGCCGCGCCGCTCATTGAGTTCCTGGGCCATGGCGTTGAAAGCAGAGGCGAGCTGGCTCACTTCGTCATGGCCGGAAACCGGGACCTCGGTGGCCAGCCGGCCGCGAGCCATTTTGCGCGTCCCCTCGATGAGGTCCAGCAACGGACCGGTGATGCCCCGGGACAGGCGCCAGGCCGCGAACAGCACCAGCAGGCCGGTGAGCGTGATCATCAGCGACGAGCCGCTGACGAAACGGGTAATCTCGCGGCGAATGACCGCGGAGGTGGCGAGGGCCGCCTTGTGGAACTGACGGACTTCGGCGCCGATCGTCACCCCGCCGAACACCCCGTAGGTGGCGTAGGCCCCCTCGGCAAAGGGGATCGGCGCATAGGCCATGATCTTCTGTGAACCGCCGACATTGGTGACGTCGACCACCCCGGACTTGCCGGCGAGCACCGACTGCGCCACCACCGGATAATTGGGGTGGACGAAACCGGCATTGAAGAGGTTGAAGGGAATGCGTCCAGCCTCGATATCCTCCCGGCTGGAAGCAGGGGTGTAGGGAGGAACCAGCCGCCCCTGACGATCGAGACCGCGGATGTCCCAGAATTTGGGGTGGGTGATCATCCACCCTTCGTCATCGAACATGAAGGCATAATTGCCGCTGTCGTAGGAGGGGAAGACGACGTAGCGCTCTTCGGTGGGGGCAATGTGCTGGGTGAACTCCATCAGATGGCGCTGGTCGAGAGAGAGAACGACAACCCCCTGGAGAGTCCCGTCGGCAGCCCGCTGGGGCATTGCAAACCGCACCACACCATGATAGGACTCCCCCTCGACGGCGGCCTCGGGGGTGGCGGCATCGCCGAGCTGGGCTTTTTTGCAGACGTGCCAGCCGGTGACGTGCGAGACATAGATCTGGCCGGCGGGGAGCTGGGCCGCTTCGCGGAAATAGGTTTCGCTGCGGTAGGTGGTATTGGCCGGATTGGAAACGTCGCGCAAGCGGCTGCTGACCTTGCCGTCGACGATGCGCAGGCGTTCCCGGCCATCGGCGCCGACATATGCCAGTTCACTGTAAAGGCGCAGCTCTTCGTGGCACTCATCGGGGGCCTGGTTGGTGCCGCAACGCTCCCAGATCTGGCGGCGGTGGTTGCGGCTGAAAGCCAGATAGGGCGCTGCGTTGGGCGGCAGCAAGGCAAGGTCGCGCAGGTCCCCTTCCACGCGGCGGAGGAAATCACTGACATCCGCGGCGACCATCTCCGCCCGGAGCTGGAGGGCACGGGCGGCCTGCTGGTCGAGGGCCTGCGTGGCACTGGCGCGCAGCAGTGATTCCACCAGCCGCAGACTGTGGTTGGAATTGAGCGCCAGCAGGATCAGGGGGATCAGCGACAGCGCCCAGAAGGCATAGAGGACCTTGCGGTGGAGGTTCAAACGCAGCATGACTGCGAATTATAGCAGGAGATCGGGACTGAAAGCCAGTCCCCCTGATCGTCGGGAGTGGAAATCAGCTGGAGCGCCGTGCGGCGTGGAGCAATTCACGGGAGTTGACCGCCAGTGGCAGCAGGCGCTGGTGACGGGCCAGAACCTCCTCAAGGGAAGCCCCGTCGTTGATGATCACATCGGAGGGGGTAAAAATGGTCTTGGCGACGTGGCTGCCATCGGCGCGCCGGAAGATGAACACTTCGTATTCCTCCCCGGCAATGTTGCAGTGGCTGGTGTGAACCAGGGTTTCCATGATCGCCCCCCCGAAAGATGGGATTCAAGCCCCCCGCAGGGGGCATGCAGGCCATTATAAGTCCCAGTCTGGAAATAGCAGCTTTAGAGCAGTTTTAGCAATTTTCACGCCAAGCGGCCGGCACCAAGCCGATACCACATAAAAGCGCCCGCCACAACATGGTCGTGGCGGGCGAGAGGGAAACCGGACGAATCCGGCAAGGTTATTTGGCCGAACCGGGACCGTCTATTTGCGACGGCTGAGCACGTAATCGGCCGCGCTGAACAGCGCGGCCCGCTCCGGTCCATCGGGGAAAACGGCAAGGTGGAATTTGGCGCGCTCGACCAGGTCCGCGGCGCGCCGCCGGGTATAATCGATTCCCCGGTAGCGCTCGATGAGATCGATGACCAGGGCCAGGGCCGCATCATCGAGGGCTTCCGTTTCGACGACCTGCGCAACCTGGCGCCGTTCCTCGGGGGTGCACTGGCGCAGCGCGTGGATCAGCGGCAGCGTCATCTTCCCCTCCGCCAGATCATGTCCCTTGGCCTTGCCGAACTCTTCTTGGTCGGCGACGTAGTCGAGTGCGTCATCCATCAACTGGAAAGCGATGCCGAGGTCCATGCCGAAGGCCGCCAGAGCGTCCTCGCGGTCGGGCTCGAGTTCCCCAAGAATGGCGCCGACCCGACAGGCGGCCGCGATCAGGATGGCGGTCTTGTTCTCGATAACCTGCAGATAACGGTCTTCGCCCAGCTCCAGGTCGCAGGTGCTGATCAGCTGCAGCACCTCCCCCTCGGCCATCTGCGTGGTGGCGTCGGCGAGGGCTTTCAGGACCGCAATGTTCCGGCCGCGCACCATGATCGAAAAGGACTTGGCGAACAGGAAATCGCCCACCAGGACCGAAGCTTCGTTCCCCCACACCGAGTTGGCGGAGGCGTTGCCGCGACGCAGCACCGCGCTGTCCACGACGTCGTCATGAAGGAGGGTGGCGGTATGGATGAATTCGACGACGCTGGCCAGCCCGATGTGGGCATCGCCGCGATAACCGGCAAGGCGCGCGGCAAGCAACAGCAGAATCGGGCGCATGCGCTTGCCGCCGCTCGCCAGAACATATTCTCCGACCTTGCGGATTAATTCCACATCCGAGGTCAGATCGATCTTGAACTGGGTTTCCACCCGTTGCAGATCATCTTTCAGCAGTGCGAGTACCTTTTCCATAACAACTCAGCCATCTCCGGCAGATTTGAAAATTCTCGCTATCCTAAAGAATCGCCGCGACCCTTGTCAAACCTTTTCCCGGCTGTTGTCCAAGGTTTTGCACGGGCTTCCGGCGCCGTGCCCGGCGCGAGCCGGCCCGGCGCCAAAACCGCGCCGACCGGTTGACAAGAGGGGCTTGCCGCGTAAAATTTGACAGATTTTGTCCCCTTTATGCCGCCGGCGGGACCCAGCCGTCTTCTCCCGCCCCGCGGAGGGACATCTGCCATCGTTCGAGGAGGCGCCATGGAACAACCCGCGTACAACTATGCCATTGTCAGGAGTTTCGTCACCTGGAGCATTGTCTGGGGTCTGGTGGCCGTGCTGGTTGGTGTTTTTATCGCCTTCCAGTTGGTCGACCCGAACCTCAACGTCCCCCCCTATCTCACCTACGGCCGCCTGCGGCCGCTGCATACCAATGCCGGGATCTTCGGCTGGGCTATCGGCAGTTTCTTCGCCACCTTCCTCTACATGGTTCAGCGGCTCTGCCGCACCCCTCTTTGGAGCGATAGGCTGGCGCGCTTCCAGCTGTGGTTTTTCAACGCCACGATCATCACTGCCGCGGTCACGCTGCTGCTCGGCTTCAACACCTCCAAGGAATATCACGAGCTGGAATGGCCGGTGGATATCATGGTCGTGATCCTCTGGGTCGTCTTCGCCGTCAACATCATCATGACCATCGCCAAGCGCCGCGAAGAACAGATGTATATCTCCCTCTGGTTCATGCTCGCCTCGATCGTCGGCGTGGCGATCCTCTACATCGTCAACGGAGCGGAGGTGCCGGTCTCGCTCTTCAAGTCCTACTCGGCTTACGCCGGGACCAACGACGCCAACGTCGAATGGTGGTACGGCCACAATGCCGTGGCGATGGTACTGACGGCGCCGCCACTGGCAGTTTTCTACTACTTCCTGCCCAAGTCGACGGGGGTCCCCATCTACAGCCACCGGTTGTCGATCATCGCCTTCTGGAGCCTTATCTTCATGTACCTCTGGACCGGCGCCCACCACCTGCTGTGGACCCCGGTACCCGACTGGGTGCAGACCCTGGCCATGGCCTTTTCGGTGATGCTGATCGCCCCCTCCTGGGGCTCGGTCTTCAACGGCTACCTGTCGATGGAAGGCCAGTGGCACCAGATGCGTGAGAACTACCTGGTCAAGTTCCTGATCCTCGGCATTACCTTCTACGGCCTGCAGACGTTGCAGGGGCCGCTGCAGGCGATCCGCTCCTTCTCGGCCTTCATCCATTACACCGACTGGGTCCCCGGTCATGTTCACATGGGGGCCCTGGGCTGGGTCTCCCTAGTGCTGTTCGCCGCCATTTACTATCTGGTACCGCGCATCTACGGCCGGGAGCTCTACAGCATTCCCCTGGCCAACCTCCACTTCTGGCTGGTTCTCGTCGGCCAGCTCGGCTATTCGGTCTCGATGTGGATCGCCGGGGTCCAGCAGGCCGGCATGTGGCACAGCCTCAATCCCGACGGCAGCCTCGCCTACTCCTTCATGGAGACCCTGATCGAGATGTACCCCTACTGGTGGGCGCGGGCGATCAGCGGCGTCATCTACCTGGTTGGGATCGGTGTTTTCATCTACAATCTGCTGATGACGGTGCGCCGCGGCAAACCCGCCGGCGAAGCCGTTCAGGGCGTCTAAGAGAGGAGGGAGGAACCCATGTGGGAGAAGAAACCGGCCCTCTTTCTGCTGCTGGCCACCCTGACCATCCTGGTCGGAACCGTCGTCACCATGGTCCTGCCCTTCGCCTGGGTCAACACCGATGCCGACCGCATCGCCAGCGTCAAGCCCTACACGCCGCTGCAGCTTGCCGGCCGGGACATCTATATCCGCGAAGGCTGCAACAATTGCCATACCCAGACGGTCCGGCCCCTGGTGGCCGAAGTGCTGCGTTACGGCGACTATTCCAAGTCCGGCGAGTTCCGCTACGATCGCCCCTTCCTCTGGGGCTCGAAACGGACCGGGCCGGACCTCGCCCGCATCGGCGGCAAGTACCCGGACGCCTGGCACTACCAGCACCTGGCCGCGCCGACCTCGATGGTGCCGCGCTCCAACATGCCCGCCTATGCCTTTCTGAACCAGGGGACCGTCGACCCGGCCTATACCCGCCGCAAGATGGAGGTGCTCGGCTTTCCCTACCGGGCGGCCGAGATCAGCGCGCTTCAGGGCAAAACCGAAATGGATGCGCTCGTGGCCTACCTGCAGAAACTCGGCAGCGACATCCCCTGGCGCCAGGCCGCCCGAACGGTCATGGTCGGTGAGCTGCATAACCCCTACCAGGGCGACTCCTCGGTCCTTTCGGCCGGGTCGGCGCTGTTCGAGGCCCATTGCTCGGCCTGCCATGGCAAGGAGATGACCGGGGGAATCGGCCCCGACATCCACGATCTCGACCTGCCCGACGCTGATCTCTACCAGTTGGTTTTCAATGGGATCCCCGACGGCGGGATGCCGGGCTTTTCGTCCCTCGGCACGGACCGGGTCTGGAAGATCGTCAACTTCGTCAAATATCACAAGCGCCACTGATGGACTGGGCATCGTTCTTCTACCTGGGGGTGACGTTCGGTCTTTTCCTGCTGTTCGCGGCGATCGTGCTCCGCACCTACAGCAGAAAGCGCAAGAAAGACCTGGAAGAACCGAAGCACCGGATGCTCGACGACGACTGAAATCTGGGAGGAACTCACACCATGGCCATGCTCGAAGAACATGAACACAAGCACGCCGTACACAATTTCGACGGCATCATCGAGAACCGGGTGACCGGCCCGCCGACCTATTTTTCGGTCCTCTTCTTCGGGCTGGTCTTTTGGGCAGTGATCTTTGCCGCCTATTATCTCCTCTCCGGCTGGAGTTCCCAGGCCGAATTCGCCCAGAAGATGGCGGCCCACCAACAGCAGGTCGCGCAGCAGGGCGGCGGCAAACCCCTCGGCGGCGCCCCGGCGGCGACCGCCAAGCCTGAAAAAAAGAGCGGGGAGGACCAGGTGGCCGCCGGCAAGCAGCTCTTCGCCCAGAACTGCGCCGCCTGCCACGGTGCCGACGCCACCGGAGGCATTGGTCCCGACCTGACCGCCAAAACCTTCAAGTTCGGCCGGTCCGATGACGCCATCACCACGACTATCAAGGGGGGCCGCCCCGGCGGCATGCCGGCTTTCGGCAACCAGTTGTCG
>Ga0055455_10000010_pt1 | contig 15059 bp, 19 predicted proteins | sample Goodyear_PhragC__FD_57684 | JGI IMG/M metagenome (GOLD analysis project Ga0055455, IMG submission 57684) | Wetland microbial communities from San Francisco Bay, California, USA, that impact long-term carbon sequestration - Goodyear_PhragC_D2 | ecosystem: Environmental > Aquatic > Marine >...
CCCCGCCGATGATCATGATGACCTACACGCCGGCCTACTACCTCGACTACATGGAGCTCTGCGGCCTGACCACGGCCCGGAACCTCTACGCCTACCTGACTGTCATCCGGGACGTCGCTGCGGGGGAACGGCTGGAGAGGCTGGCAGCGGCCGTAAAGAGGCGAGTCCCGGGGCTCACCGTGCGACCGGCGAACATGAGGCAGTTCCGGAAAGAGGTGGAAACGGTCAAGCAGATATACAACTCCGCCTGGGGCCACAACTGGGGCTTTGTACCCATGACCGACGCGGAGATCGGGGCCATGGCGAAACGGCTCAAACCGCTCATCGTGCCGGAACTGATGCTTATGGCCGAGGTCGATGGAAAGCCGGCTGGGTTCATTGTGACGCTTCCCGATTACAACCAGGTCCTGTCCAAGCTCAACGGCGCTCTCGGGCTCCTGGGAATCGCGAAATTCCTGTGGTATTCACGGAAGATCAGCGACATCCGCGTGATGGTGATGGGGGTGACAAAGGAGTACCGGAAAAAGGGGATCGAGGGACTGCTCTATCTCGAATCCTTCAAGGCGGCCGTGAAGAAAGGCTACGAGCGGGCAGAGCTTTCGTGGATTCTCGAGGACAACATCCTGATGCAGCGCGGCTGTGAGCTCATGGGCGGCAAGCTCTACAAAAAATACCGCATCTATGAAAAGAAAATTTCATGAATCATCCTGGCAGGAAGGTTTTTCATCGCGCAGGCGGCCTGGGGCGGTTCTCTTTCGCGCCCGAATCGCCGGTGCTTCTGCGAGCAGACGCCGCAGTCCCGGTGCCAGCGCGATGGTCAAGCCCGTCAACGCGATCCCCGCGATCACGTCAATGACGTAGTGATAGCGGAGATAGACCGTCGAGATGATCAGTCCCGTTACCACCGGGATAAAAACCGCAAAAAGCTTTTTCTCCCGTTCTTTCCATGCGTAATAAAGGCACATGAGCGAAACGGCGGTATGGCCGCTCGGAAAGGCATCGGTCTTGTTTTTTTCGAGAGCGTTCAGCGACCCCTGGATTGTTTTAATGAATGGGGAAAGCTGCAGGTCCCCGGTCTGCAGGTGGCTGAGCGTAAAGCGGGGGCCGATTGCCGGAAAGAGCAGGTAGCCGACGTAGGAGAGGTAGAAGCAGAGCAGGATGCCGAACAGAACCTCTTCGAACGCCCCGAACCGGCCCTTGGCAATGAGCACGACGCCGAGCGCGAGCGGGATGAAATAATAACTGATGTAGGCGAACTGGAGAAGAGCCGAAAGAGTCGGGTTGATCAGCCGTTCCATCCAGACCGTGGGGTAAACGCCGAAGATCGCATGATCGACGGCGATTAGGACGCCATCGAATGTCGTCGGATGAATGCGGGCGATGAGCACCCCCAGGCTGTTGAAAACAAGGGAGACCGTCATCACCGTGGCGACAACTGAAAGGTAGAAGCCCTGTTTGGCCGGACCCACTCGCGTGCGATAAACGGCAGTTGCAAGAATCGCCACCGCCAGCACGGCGTAGGTCACCAGAAGTGTCGGCCACTGCGGGTTCACGGGAGCGGAGAAAACCGCAAGACCGCAGAGCAGGAACAGAAAGGCAAGGGTCAGCAGATCGGAGGGTCGCAAGTGGGGGCGCATAGTGGTTGATATTTACACTCCCTGCGCCGAAATTGCAATGGAACCATCCATTCCCGGGGACTCCCTGTCCTCGGCAGAGATCAAGAAAAATCACCACCGGTCTACCCGTGCCCGTTATTTCAAGGGGCTGAGGAATCCACAATCATTCGCCGCGGCTTTCGACGCGCCAGAGAAGGCCTAGTCCGACAGCCCCCTAGAGGTCTCCTCTCGAAAAAACCAGACCGCTGCCCTTCCATTGTTCATTCTCCCTGGTCGCACCGGTTTCGATTCCGAGCAAGGCCCACCAAGCCGATCGCAGATCCGTCATATTTGGCAGTAGTGTCAAATGTGACGGCGGCCCCTGACGGCGGCCCCTTCTCCTGACCCGCTCACCGTTCCTTTCTCCCCGCAATATCGGACCCTTGTACACGCCGCATGTGCCCGCCCGCCCTGGCATGCTCGTTGCGCTTTACTTATCCTGAACTGGTTTGGGCGTAGCCGTGCTTTTTGCGAGATTGGCGACTTCAACTCAAAAAAGGAGACAACCATGAAATCAAGCACCCGGGACAAAGTGGAAGGAACCCTCCACGAAGTGAAAGGCAAGGTCAAGGAGACCGCAGGGAAACTGAGTGACAATAAAAAGCTGAAAGCCGAAGGGACGGTCGAAAAGATCGCCGGCAAAGCGCAGCAGAAGATCGGTCAGGCCAAGAAGAAGCTTGGGAAGTAGCATGCCCGGCAAACCGCGCCGTGGTCCGATGGCTCAGGCCACCTCTAGAGGATTATTTGCGCATGACCGAAACCGTCCGGCCGGCGACCGGCGAGGAGCGTGCCGACTACTCCCAGCGGCTTGACTCCCTGGTCGTGGATCTATCATCGGGAGGGGCCGTTCATGAAACGGAAAGGCGGCCTTAGGAGGCACGAAATGAAACCCTACACCTTGCTGGGCATCATCCTGATCGTGGTCGCCATCGCGGCCTTTGTCTACCAGGGGATCAGCTTCACGACCCGGGAGAAGGTCGTCGATATCGGCCCCTTGCACATGACGGCCGAGAAGACCCGAACGCTGCCGCTCCCACCGATTGTGGGCGGGATTGCCCTGGTGGGCGGCATCGTGCTGTTGGTCGTGGGCGCCAAAAAGGGCTGAAAAGCCGACTGACAGCTGCAGGAATCGCCCGGACCAAGACGAGGACAACCGGGATGCACGTCTGAGATGGAGACCATCACTTCCGGTCGACACGCGACGACAAACTCCGGTCCCCGGGAGGAACAACCAGAAAGGAGAACTCTCATGTTGTGGACCATAGCGATAATACTGGTCATCCTGTGGGCCCTGGGGTTGGTGAGCAGTTACACCCTGGGCGGTTTCATTCACATTCTGCTGGTCCTTGCCATCATTGTCGTGGTTGTCGGGTTCCTGCAGGGGCGGCGAGCCTGACGAAGATGGCAACTACCCGGGATGAAAACAAACGCCAGACGTCGGTGGCAAATCTCGCGACCAGGAGGTGTCAGATGAACGAAAATATAAGAAAAGCGTTGGTGTTGCTGGCGACCACTGCCTTGGTTACCGGTTGCGCCGGCCTGAGGGCCAACGAGTCCCCGTTGACGTTCACACCGCATGCGTTTCCCGCGGGGCAATACACCCAGAAGGTGGACAACTTCCTCTTTATTCTAGATGCCTCGTACACCATGAAGAAAAATGGCGAACGGGACTTTGTGACCGCCAAGAATGTGATCGGCGCCATCAACCAGAGTCTGCCGACGGACCTGACCTTCAACGGCGGCCTGCGCACCTTCGGCCACCACCCCATGCAGTCGGCGAAGTTGACCGACCGGGTCTACGGGATGACGAATTATACCCGGAACGGCTTGCAGCAGGGGCTTGACAGCGTCAAGTATGCCGGCGGGAACAGCCCCATGCCCGAGGCCCTGGAAGCCGCCGGTGGCGACCTGAAGACGGCCTCGGGAAAAACCGCGATCATAGTCGTCAGTGACGGCCTGGTCGAAGCCCAGATGGGCGGAGCCCCGGAGGCCGCGGCCAAGCTCAAGGGGGAGATGGGGGACAAACTCTGCATCTACACCATCGCGGTCGGCGGCGACCCTGCCGGTGAGAAATTCCTTCAGGAGGTCGCCAAGGCCGGCGGCTGCGGATTTTCCGAAACCGCCTCCTCCTTGTCCGCACCCGACCAACTGGCGTCCTTTGTGGAACGCATCTTCCTGAGCAAGAAAGCTATGGCTGCTGCGCCTGCTGCGGCTACTGGCCCCCGTGACAGCGATGGCGACGGTGTCATCGATGCCCGCGACAAGTGCCCCGACACGCCCAAAGGCGAACTCGTTGATGAGCACGGCTGCTCCCTCAAGCTGACCCTGCACATCAATTTCGACTTCGACAAGTCGGACATCAAGCCGGAATTCGCGGCGGATCTGCAGACGGCCGGCGACTTTGTTCTCAAAAATAAGAATGTGCCCTACATCGTCATCACCGGGTACACCGATTCGATTGGCGAGGAGGACTACAACCAGAAGCTTTCCGAACGCCGGGCCGTAGCGGTCAGGCAGTACCTGGTTGACAATTTCGGCCTCGATCCGACCCGGTTGGTCGCCCGCGGCGGTGGCGAGGCCGATCCTGTCGCCGACAACAGTACCGAAGAAGGTCGCTACGAAAACCGCCGGGTGGAGATCATTTGTTGCGCCGTGCTTCCTCCCGCCAAATAGCCTTGACTGCACCGGGGAGAACGCAAAGCCGACAGAAACCGGATGGAACTCGAAACCTTCCAGGCGCCAGGTGACCGCCGCCGGCAGGAAATGCAGGATCGACGATGCCGCCGAGCGGACGCATGTTGCCAGAGCCGGCCGTTACTGGAGAAGCTGATGTTGTGGACCATGGCCGTAATCTTGATGGTTTTATGGGCGCTGGGGCTGGCGAGCAGTTACTCGCTGGGCGGTTATATCCATATTCTGCCGGCCGTTGCCCTCGTCGTGATGGCAGCAGGCTTCCTGCAGGGACGGGGAGACTACCGATGAATGAAGCTAGAAGATCAGCGCTTCTGCACGAACAACCATATTTGGCGGAATTTTCATATATGACGGACTGGGTGGACGGGTTTTCCTTCACCTCGCCCCAATTCAATTATTTTATTCAACAACTTCGGCACGTTTCATCCACCATCATGACCGGTCTTCGCTGGCATATGCGTTGCGATTAAGTTTGCCGGAAACCTTCATTTAAGGAGAAGGCCCATGTTGGGAACAGTTTTGATCGTCGTCATCCTGTTGTTGCTGCTGGGTGCGCTCCCCACCTGGCCCCACAGCCGCCGTTGGGGTTACCTGCCCAGTGGCGGGCTGGGGTTGATCCTGCTGCTTCTCCTCATCCTGATGCTGCTGGGCCGGATTTAGGGGGCAGAGCCGAATGGCGCTAGTTTAAGGTCTTTGCGACGCTGCCGGGGAGTAAACTCGGGGACAGTCCTGGTTTTGCTGCTATCCACCCTTAAACTAGCGCCATTCGGGGCAGAGCCCGCCGCGCGCAGGCCGAGGAAAGGAGGTGAATGAGCTCATGCCGTTTCTTCAAGTGGTCGTGGTCCTGGTGGTGGTTGGTGTGGTTCTCTGGCTCATCAACCGGTTCATCCCCATGGCGGGTTCCATAAAGACGATATTGAATGTCGTCGTGGTCATTGCCGTCCTCTGGTGGCTCCTGAACATTTTTGGAATTCTCAGTCACTTTCCCAACATCCACGTGGGCCGGTGAGTATTGGCGAGCACCTCGTGACATTGGATGGAAGCCATGATTGACGCCACGATCAGAATGTCCGTGCCGGCCGACAAACGCGTGGAAGTTCTGCAAACCATCAAGACCCTGATCGGTCCGATCCGGAACGAACCGGGGTGCCTAAGCTGCTATTACTGCGTGGATGCGGAGAAAGAGCACATCATTATCGTCAGGCAGGAGTGGCAAACCGATGAAGATCTGGCCGCACATCTCAGGTCCGACCATTTCAGTGTCCTGCTCGGGGCGATGAAGTTGCTTTCAATCGAACCGGAGATCATGTTCAGCACCATTGCTTCCCGCGAGGGAGCGGAGGCAATAACCAAGGCCCGGGCGCGATGAAACCAGGACGAGTCATCGCATAAAACCAAGAGCCCATAACAATCGATCACAGACCGAAAGGAGACTGCCATGTTCAAGAAAAATCGCCTTATGAGTTTTCTGGCCTGCTTCATCCTGGCTACTTCCTTCATGGGATGCGCGTCCACCGCGAAGCATGAAAGCACCGGCCAGTATATCGACAACTCGGTCATCACCTCCAAGGTGAAAGCGGCCCTCTTCAACGAACCGACCCTGAAAAGCATGCAGATCAATGTCGAGTCCTTCAAAGGGGAAGTGCAGCTGAGTGGTTTTGTCGATTCGGAGGCCAGCGCTAAAAAAGCCGGCGAAGTCGCGCGCAGTGTCGAGGGGGTCGTCTCGGTAAAGAACAACCTGATTGTCAAATAAGGCCACCGGACATCACAACCAGGCGGAGGCCGCAACTTTGCGCCCGCTCCGGGCAGGAGCGGGCCAGCGGCTGGTGGCTCAGCAAGACTGGAGCGCTGCAATGAACATTCTCCTCGTTTATCCTCATTATCCCGCCACCTTCTGGAGCTTCCGCTACGCCATGAAATTCATCGACCGCAAGGCGAGTTTCCCGCCGTTGGGGCTATTGACTGTGGCGGCGATGCTCCCCGGCGCGTGGGAACAGCGCCTGGTCGACATGAACGTCTCGGTCCTGACCGACCAGGACCTGCGCTGGGCCGATTACGTTTTCATCAGCGCCATGAGCATCCAGCGGCAGTCGGCGGAGGCGGTGATCGAGCGTTGCCGGCGCCTGGGGGTGAAAACCGTCGCCGGCGGTCCCCTGTTCACCTCGTGCCATGAGGATTTCCCCGACGTCGACCACCTGGTGCTGGGAGAAGGGGAAATCGCCCTGCCGTTGTTCCTGGAGGACCTGGAGCGCGGCACGCCCCGGCGCCTCTACACCGCCGAGGGCTGGGCGCAACTCGGCGAAACGCCCACTCCCCGCTGGAATCTGGTGGATATGGCGGATTACGCCGCGATGAACATCCAGTACGGCCGGGGCTGCCCCTTCGACTGCGAGTTCTGCGACATTACCGCGCTCTTCGGCCGCCGGCCCCGCAGCAAGCCCCTGCCCCGGCTCCTCGCCGAGCTGGAGAGCCTGTATGCCCTAGGCTGGCGGGGGGCGGTCTTTTTCGTCGATGACAACTTCATCGGCGACAAGCCGAGACTGAAACGGGAGATTCTCCCCGCCCTCATCGCCTGGATGGAGACCCGCGATTTCCCCTTTTATTTCTACACCGAGGCGTCCATCGACCTCGCCGACGATCCGCAACTGCTGGAGCTGATGGTGCGCGCCGGCTTCGAGGAGGTCTTTATCGGCATCGAGACGCCCGATGAGGCAGGCCTCGCCGAAAGCGGCAAGCTGCAGAACAAGAACCGCGATCTGCTCGATTCCGTCAAGTCCATCCAGCAGGGCGGGCTCCAGGTGCACGGCGGTTTCATCGTCGGTTTCGACAGTGATCCGGAATCGATCTTCGAGCGGCAGATCCGCTTCATCCAGGAGAGCGGCATCGTCACCGCCATGGTCGGAATCCTCACCGCCATGCGCGGCACCAAGCTCTTCCAGCGCCTGGAGAGGGAAGGCCGGCTGCTGAAGGACTCTGGCGGCAACAACACCGCCATCGATCTCAATTTCGTCCCCCGCATGCCACCGGAAGCCCTCATCGCCGGCTACCAGCGGATTCTCGACACCATCTACGCTCCCAAACAGTTCTACCAGCGGGTGATCAACCTGTTTCGGGAGTACCGGCCACGTCCTCAGGGGCGATTCCATCGGCAGCCGGGCCACATCGGGGCGTTTTTCAAGTCGATGCTGCTGATGGGGGTGCTAGGCCAGGGGCGGCGGCATTACTGGAAACTCTTTTTCTGGTCGCTGCTGCGCAAGCCGCGCCTCTTCCCGCTGGCCATTACCTATGCCGTCTACGGCTATCACTTCCGGAAAGTCGCAGATAAAATGCGGGAAAGCGGAATGTTCGATGGCCATGGTGGATGGGAGGAAGATGGCGGCCAGCCAGCCTGACAACCAGCGTTGTTGCCCCGTCGTTCTTGGCGGGCAGGACACCGGCCCGGGGGGGGGGGACCACGCCCAGTTGACCGGCCGGTGTTTCGGTCGGTTCGGGGCCGTTGCGGCCCGACCCACTTTCAGTCCCCTTCTCGCAAGGGCCTTTGCAAGCCAGGCCAGAGAGGTATGCACGGTGGTGCTCCCGGTCCCTGCCGTGGCAAAAGGAGGAACGAAGGATGAGAAGACGGCTACACCTGAAGGCAAGGAATGGGTAAAAAGGGTCCCTGCGGGGTCGAGACGGGTCTTCCTGACAACTACCCGGGAGGTCCATCCGCCATCGATTTCGACGGCATCGAATTCGTCCGTCAAGGAGTCATTATGAAAAGGATACTGATTTCAGTGTTTATCGCAGGGTCATTGCTGACGGCCTGTGCCATTGCGCCGGCCGGAGGGCGTGGCCACAGGTCGGGTGGAGTCGTGATCGCACCCGTTTTGCCGCCGGTCGTGGTGCTGGAGGCGGAGCCGTACTATTTTTACGAGGGCTTTCACTATCATTACACCAACGACCGCTGGTACTACTCGCAGTCGAGGCGTGGTCCATGGGCCGAATTGCCCAGGAACCGCTACCCCAAAGAGGTCAGATACAAGGGACGACATGGGAATCAGAACAGGGACCGAGACTGGCGCCACGATAACCGCCGCCAATGATCTTGGCCTGCGGACAGTGACAGCCTTCATTCCAAGGGTATGCATGCCAAGTGACCGGAACCAGCCAGCGCCGGACGAAGCCGCCGAGTTGCGGCGCCGCGCGGAAATGCGGTTGAAAACGAAAACACCGGCGCCCCGGGCCGAGGTGGAGACGCAGCAACTCCGCCACGAACTGCAGGTCTACCAGGTCGAACTGGAGATGCAGAATGACGAGTTGCGCCAGACTCGGGACGAGGTGGGGAAACTGCTGGAACAGTACACCGAGCTCTACGATTTCGCCCCGGTCGGCTATGCGAACCTGGACCGAGAGGGAAACATAAGAGCCGTGAACCTGACGGGCGCCGGCCTCCTGGGGATGGAACGCGGCCAATTGATCGGCCGGGGTTTCGGGCGGTTCGTGGCCGTTGAAGCCCGTTCCACCTTCAGCACCTTTCTTGAAAAAGTCTTTGCGAGCGGCTCCCGAGAGGCTTGCGAGGTGGCGCTCCGGCAAGGCGGAAAGCACCCGCGCTTTATCCAGATCGAGGCCGTTGCCGACGCTTCAGGGCGGGAATGCCGGGTTGCGCTTATCGATATTTCCAGGCGGCGGCAGCTAACAGAGCAAATTGAGATACAGCACGCCGAACTGGCCGTCCGCGCCGATGAACTGGCGGCCGCCAACATTGAGCTCGATGCTTTCAACCACACCATTTCCCACGATCTGCGCGCGCCGCTGACGATTATTCAAGGTTATTCTCAACTTCTTCTGGAACTGTATGGCGAACAACTCCCGGAGTCGGCCAGGGGATTCCTTCAGGAAATTGGTGACGGCGCCCTGCGCATGAACCAGCTCCTCGATACCCTTCTCGAATTTGCACGCACCGCGCACATCCGACTACACCACGAAAAGGTCGACTTGAGCAAAATGGCTGAGCAGATAGCCAAGGATCTGGAAACATCGAGAGGCGGACGCAGGGTCACCTTCCGCATTGCGGCGGGGATAGTCGTGGATGGCGATCCCGAGCTGTTGCGGGTGGTCTTGATCAACCTGATCGGCAATGCCTGGAAGTACTCCGCGAAGCAGGAACAGGCGGTCATTGAATTCGGCGTGACGGAGGTTGCCGGGAAACCGGCCTGTTTCGTCCGGGACAATGGAACTGGCTTCGACATGGCCCAGGCGGACAAGCTGTTCCTCCCCTTCGAAAGGCTTCCTGGCGCCACCGGCGCAGGTCATGGCATCGTCCGGCACCATGGCGGCCGGGTGTGGGCCGAGAGTGAACCAGGCAAGGGCGCGACTTTCTTTTTCACCCTGGAGTCAATAGATCGGAGATTGTCATGAAAGACAAACGAACAGAGTACGTCGAAAAACTCTCGGCACAGATGGTCGAATGGGACACCCAGATCGAACGTCTCAAGGAAAAAGCGGAAAGCACCACGGCCGAAGAGAGGTCTGAATATTCCCAAACGATCTCGGCCCTGGAGCTGAAGCGGGACCAGGCGGCGGAAAAGCTGCAGGGGATTTCGATGGCCACCGATGACGAATGGGAAGACATGAAAGCCGGGGCGGAACAGATCTGGAGCGAGGTGAAGGACTTCTTCAGAGACACCATCAAGAAGACGCAATGAACGGGCCCGCCGTCCGCCGACGGTTAACACACCGCATAGTCCGACAGCAGCCTGGGGGGACACCATCATGCTATGCAAAGCCAAAACCCTGAAGGGCTACACCTTGGACAGCCTCGACGGAGAGATCGGAAAGGTCAGAGAATTCTACTTCGATGACCAGCACTGGACGATTCGCTACCTGGTAGCCGATACGGGAAACTGGCTTACCGGCAGGCAGGTGCTGATCTCCCCCTACGCCCTGGTCGCCGTGATTGAAGAAAAGAAACACATCGAAATCAAGTTGACCAAACAACAGATTGAGGACAGTCCACCCCTGGAAAGCGACAAACCCGTCTCGCGCCAATTCGAGGATGAATACTATGGGTATTATGGCTGGCCGATGTATTGGGGCGGCCCCTACATGTGGGGGGCTTATCCCTTTATCATGCGCGACTTTGAACAGTGGAAAACCAAAGAACAGGCCGAGAAAACCTGGGACCCCTATCTGCGCAGCACGCATGATGTGCTGGGTAATCACCTCCAGGCCGCCGACGCCGAGATCGGTCACGTCGAGGATTTTCTCATCGACGACGAGACTTGGGCGATTCGTTACCTGGTCATCGATACCCAAAAATGGTGGCAGGCGGGGAAAAAGGTTTTGATTTCCCCCCAATGGATCGAACGGGTCAGTTGGCTCGAATCGAAGGTTTTCGTGAATCTTCCCAGCGAAGCGATCAGGCAGGCCCCGGAATACAACGAAAAATCCATGCTGACCCGGGAAGACGAGACCGTATTGCATATTCATTACAACCGCAAAGGATACTGGCTGGACAACCCGACGGGAAAGAAACAGTCCCGTTGAAGCCAACACGAGAAAGATTTCTCAGGGGTAGTGACTTGAGCAAATCCTTGGCTCGGCAGGTAGGGTCGATTGAAACGGCCGACCGGTTTACCGCGATCGGCCGGGCGGAGCCACGATCTGCCGGGATGCGAACGCTGCAAAAAATGGAGCTTGTTTATGAACCCTTCAGACATGATGAATCACACCGGTGCATGGATGGACGGAGGACGAGATGAAGAACGTGATGCTGATCGTGATGGCAATGAGTATGACGACCACAATCCTGGTTGGCGATGCGGTCGGGCAAGCGCCACCGATACCGGCAGAGGAGCAGCCGGAGGTCCTGATGCGGGGGCCCGTGAACGAGTCCTTTGCCCAGCCGGTCAACCTCGAGATTCAGGCCGGTTTTACTGTCCCGATAGAGCCGCCGGCCGACATTGAGGAAATCCCCCCGCTGGAGAGGCCCGCGGGCGAACAGTTTGCCTGGGTGCCGGGCTACTGGGCGTGGGACTCGGACCGGAACGGTTATATCTGGGTGAGCGGCTGCTGGCGGGCCATCCCCCCGAATATGTCCTGGGTGCCGGGTTACTGGGCGAGGGCGGCAAGGGGCTGGCAATGGGTGGCAGGATTCTGGGCGCCGGTCGGCAATAACGCGATCGAGTATTTGCCGGCACCGCCTGCGCTGACCGACGTCGAACCGCCGGGGCCGCCGCCGTCGCCGGACAGGATGTGGGTGCCACCCTGCTGGTACTGGAACCACGGGCAATATATCCGCCGGCCTGGTTACTGGATTGCTGCCCAGGCGAACTGGGTCTGGGTGCCGTCCCATTACCTCTGGACGCCGCGCGGTTATGTCCTGGCGAACGGGCATTGGGATTACACCCTTGATCGCCGCGGGGTGCTGTTTGCGCCGGTCTATTTCCCCCGCCACAGCTACGAGCGCCCGGGGTTTACCTTCGCGCTCAGCATCGTCCTCGATTTCGACAACCTGGAGGCTGGCCTGTTCACCCGGCCGCAATACAACCACTACTACTTCGGCGATTACTACGACCGCAGCTATCTCCGTATCGGCATCTTTCCCTGGTTTGAGGTCGAGCAGCGGCACACCTGGTATGACCCGATCTATGCGCAGGCCCGCTGGCGTCATCACCAGAGAGAACCCCAGTGGGCGCAACACAACCGGCAGGAATATGACCGCCGCCGGTCCGACAGATCTCTGCGGCCGCCCCGGACCTACCGCGAGATGGAGAGCCGGGCGAGCAAAATGTCGGAGCCCCAGCGAAGGAACTTCGAGATGGCTGCGCCGCTAACCCGGGTTGTCGCCCGCAGGACGACGCCGTTAACCTTCGAGCAGAGCAGGCCGGAAGTGCGCAAGCAGCTACCGAAGCATGCCGAAGAGGTGCGCAAGTTTGGCCAGGAGCGAAGTCGTTGGGAGGCACAGGGAGCGACGCGTCAGAGCGGCCGGCCGGACCGGGTGGAGCGCGGTTCCACAGGCAGGACGCCAGAAAAGGCGGTACCGGCAGTGCGGACGGAGCGCGGCGAAAAACCGGACAGCGGCCGGCAGGGAGCAAGGACTTCGCCCCTGCAGCAACGGCCGCCCGCCGTTGCGCCGCGTGAAACCCGGCAGAGTCAGCCGGCTGTCGAGGGGCACGGACCTTCAGGCCGGGAGCAAGAGTCGACAGCTCCGGAGAAGCCGCGAACAGGGACAAAGATGCAGCCGTCGCCACGGCAGAAACCCGCGCCGGCGGTAGGTACGGAGCGCGGTGAACAGCCGGACAGCGGCCGAAAGGGGGCAAAGACTTCGCCCAAGCAGCAACAGCCGCCCGCCGTTGCGCCGCGTGAAACCGGACAGCGTCAGCCGGACCTGGTCAAGGTTCAGACTTCCCCGGTGGCCGACAAAAAAGGCGGTGCTATCCACGGGAAAAAACCGCCAACCCGGCCGGAAGAGGAACAGAAAAATCAAAGAGAGCTGGACGAGGAGCAGGGGAATCAAAGAGGGTCGGAGAAGAAACAGAGAAATCCAAGAGGAAACTAGACGCCAACTCCACTGGCGGGAAAACCATGAATCAACCAACCCGTGGCAGCCACCCGAGTTACAGACTATTGCCAACGGCCGTCAAGAGATTGGATTCCCCGTCCGAGCTGGACCTGGGAATCATTATTAAGGAGTACCACCTATGAAAGCCCTTGTGTACCACGGCCCTGGCAAACGGGCGCTGGAGAACAAGCCCAAGCCTATTCCGGTGGTTGCGAAGGCGTCTTGACAGGCATTTCAGCGTTTGCGGCAGAGCGGTATCGATGAAGAACTGTTCGATGCCATCAACCGCAGGGGGGAATGATCATGGAAAAGAACCTGAGGCAATCCCTGGAATTTGCAGAGGACATCATCAATACCGTGCGGGAACCCTTGATCGCCCTGGATCAAGATTTAAGGGCCGTCGCGGCCAGCCGTTCCTTCTACAAATTTTTCCAGGTCAAGCCGGAGGAGACCGTCGGAAAGATGATCTATGATTTGGGCGATAAACAGTGGGATATCCCCAAGCTGCGAGAATTGCTGGAAAGAATCCTGCCTGAACAGACCACCTTTGATGACTATGAGGTCGATCACGATTTCGCCGCCATCGGTAGACGAACCATGCTCTTGAATGCCCGGCAGATTGAACAAGCGTGGGGCAAAGAGCGGATCATCCTCCTGGCCATCGAGGACATCACCGAGCGCCGACAACTGGAAGACCTGTTAGAAGAGTCTGAATTCCGTTACCGGAGACTTTTTGAGACCGCCAGCGACGGGATCGTGCTTCTTGAAAAGAAAGAAGGACATGTCGCTCATGCCAATCCGGCCATCGAGAAAATGTTGGGGTATTCCCAAGCGGATTGCCTTGAAAAAAAACTCTCTGATATCGGTGTTTCAATCGATACGCGTGATTTTTCCGAGACAATGCGGGATTTGGACAGGGAGGGCATCCTCAATTACGAAGATGTTCCGTTGAAAACCAAGACCGGGGAAGTAATCTACGCGGATATATATATGGTCGACCGGGCTCAACTGGCCCAATGTAATATTCGCGATGTGAGTGAACGGAAAAACCTTCAAAACAAACTCCTTCACGCCCAGAAGATGGAGGCCATCGGTACTTTGACCGGAGGAATTGCCCATGATTTCAACAATACCCTCAATGTAATCATGGGGTATGGCGCCATGGTCATGGACAGCTTGGCGGCCGACAGCCCAGCACGAGAAAATATGTCCGAGGTGTTGGTTGCTGCCAATCGGGCTGCGGATCTCACCAGAAGGCTGCTGGTCTTCAGCAGAAAAGAGGTCGTTGACGTGATGACCGTCAATATCAACGCCCTTATCCAGAACCTGCAAAAAATGCTGACCCGGATCATCAGAGAGAATATTGAATTTCATCTGGAGCTTACGGACACACTCTTGATTGTGTCGGCTGATGTCGGGCAAATCGAGCAGGTGCTGATCAACCTTGCCTCCAATGCCAAGGACGCCATGCCCGAAGGCGGACGGCTGATAATCACCACCGGCTTTGAGGAGTTAGATGAAGCCTTTGTTGCCGCTTACGGCTATGGCCGGCCCGGGAGATATGCGCTGATCACGGTTGCTGATACCGGGCAGGGAATGGATGCGGAAACGCAGCAGAAGATATTCGAGCCTTTTTTCACCACCAAAGAGCTCGGAGAAGGAACCGGACTTGGCCTCGCCATTTCCTTCGGGATAATTAAGCAGCATAACGGCTATATCAAGGTCTACAGTGAACCGGGCGAAGGCACGGTGTTCAAAATATATCTGCCGCTCTGTGATGATGCGGTGCTGGAGAGGACACCGGAGGATATCGCGGCTGTCAAGGGCGGGCATGAGACGATCCTGGTGGCCGAGGACAACGCCGCTCTGAGGGATTTATCAAGGTTCGTGCTGGAGTCATTCGGCTACACGGTTATCACTGCGGAGGATGGCGAAGATACCATCGCAAAATTCCTGGAGAACCGGGAGCGGATCAACTTAGTTCTACTTGACGTAATCATGCCGAAAAAAAGCGGCAAAGAAATCTGTGCGGCGATCCGCAAGATAAGCCCGAAGATGAAAATACTCTTTGTCAGCGGATACACCATGGAGATCATCGGCAACAAAGGATGGGAGGAGGGCGATGTTGACTTTATCCAAAAACCGTTCCCAGCAAAAAGCCTTTTATC
>Ga0055455_10000012_pt1 | contig 14582 bp, 10 predicted proteins | sample Goodyear_PhragC__FD_57684 | JGI IMG/M metagenome (GOLD analysis project Ga0055455, IMG submission 57684) | Wetland microbial communities from San Francisco Bay, California, USA, that impact long-term carbon sequestration - Goodyear_PhragC_D2 | ecosystem: Environmental > Aquatic > Marine >...
GACAGGTCGGTGATGAAATCGCGGGTCGAGAACCCGGGGCGCAGGATGAGGTAGATCGCCTCCTCGTCGCTCAACCCGGCGGCCTCCGCGGCATCGAGCAGGCCGCGGTCGACGGCCACCTTGCGGATCACGCGGGGGTCGATGCCGCGGCCGTCGTCACTCAGCCGCAAATGCACGAATCCCCCCTCGGTGCTGGCCGTCAGAGTGATCCGTCCGCTTTCCGGCTTGCCGGCGGCGCGCCGGACGGCGGGCTCCTCCAGGCCGTGGTCGACGGCATTGCGCAGCATGTGCAGCAACATCGGCCGCAACGCCTCGAGCATCATCCGGTCGAGCTCCACGTCTTCGCCGCTGATCACCAGCTGCAGCTCCTTGTCCAGCTCTCGGCCGAGGGTGCGCACCATGCGTTCCAGATCGTCGGTGATCGTCCCCAGCGGCAGCATGCGCAGTTCCATCGCCTCGCCGTGGAGCTCCTCGGCCAGGTAGGAAAGCTCCTGGGTGTCGGATTCGAGAGCCACCGCCACCTGGCCGAGATCGTTGATGATGGTGCGCAGCAGCAGGTGATTCTCCTCTTTTTGCAGCCGCCGCAGGAAGGCTTCGAGGCGGACCAGGCCGGTGGCCAGCTGGCGGTTGCGTTCCTCGAGAACGCGCCGCGATATGAGCAATTCGCCGAGCAGGTTGACCATCTGGTCGAGCCGCGCGACGCTGGCGCGGACCGTGTCCCGCTCCGGGGCTTCGCTCTGGGGTGCGACGGCCGGCTCCTCGCGGGACGCCGGCACCTCGGGCAGCACCCCGCTGGCCAGCCCTTCGAGGACCAGATCGACATTGACCTCGATTTCGCCGCCCGAGTGCGCCTGGGCGATCAGCGCTTCCAGGGCGTCGGTGGCGACCAGCAGCAAGTCGACCAGCCCGGAGGTCACCTCCCGCGTCCCCTCTTCGACCTCCTTGAACAGGTCTTCCAGGGAGTGGGCCACCTTACCGAGGGTCTGCAGGTCAAGCATGCGCGCCGATCCCTTGAGGGTATGGGCGCTGCGCAGCAGTTCATGGACCAGCCCCGGGCTGAAGCCGTCCTTTTCGAGCGTCAGGCTCCCCTGGCGCAGTGCCTGGAGGTGTTCCTCGGCCTCACGGGCGAAAATTTCGAGATACTTCTTGTTCTTCACGGCTCAGGCTTCTTCCTCGACCAGACTCTTCAGCCGTTCGGCCAGCCCGGTCAACTCGGCGATCGACTGGGTGGTCTCTTGGGCACTGGCCGCAACCTGGGTGGCGACATCGCGCACCTCGGCGATGGTTTCCGCCATCTGTTCGCTGGCGGTGGTCTGCTGCTGGGTGGAGAGTTTGATATCGCGGGCGGCGCCGGTCGTCTCCTGGACCATGGTGATGATCTGGGCCAGTTCCTCCGAAATGCGCGCGACCAGGGCACTCGCTCCGTCCACCCCCTTGGTCCCATCTTCGGTCAGCATGATGGTCGAGTTGGTCGCCTTCTGGATCTCTTCGATCAGGGTCTTGATCTGGCCGGTGGCATCGACCGTGCGCTCCGCCAGACGCTTGACCTCGTTGGCGACGATGGAGAAACGCTTGCCCGCCTCGCCGGCCCCGGCGGCCTCGATCGCGGCGTTGAGGGCCAGCAGGTTGGTTTGGTCGGAGATCTCGTCGATGATGTCGACGATGCCGCCGATCTTCTGGGAGTTTTCGCCCAGATCGAGCATCGCCTCGGCGATCGACTGCACCTGCTGCTTGAGCTGGCCCATGCCGCCGACCGCGCTGTCGACCGCCAGCACCCCCTGGCCGCTCGCCTGGCTGGCACTCTCGGCCAGGCTCTCCACGCGCAGGGCATTTTCCGCCACCTGCTTGGCGGTTACCGCGATCTCTTCCGAGGTGGTGGTCGCCTCCTGCACCGCGCTCGCCTGCTGGGTGGCCCCCGAAGCCTGCTGGGCCGAGATCGCCATGATCTCGTTGGCGCTCGAGGAGAGCTGCTGGATCGCCTCCTTGACGCTGCCGATCAAGCGGGCGCTCTTGTCGATCTCGCTCTTCAGGTTCTTGACGATAACCTGGGTCATCTTGTTGAAGGCTGCGGCCAGCTTGCCGATCTCGTCGCTGCCGCCGATGGCGATCGTCTCGTCGAGTTTGCCGTCGGCGATCCGGTCCGCCACCTCGGTGAGGGCATGCAAGGGGCGGGTGATCCGCGCCACCACCAGGTAAATGGTCAGCGCGGCGACCAACAGCACCGCCAGCATCGACAGCGCCACCGTGTTGCGCAGGCTGGCGATCGCTTCGTCAGTCTGACGGATGGAGAAGCCGATGCGGAAGGCCCCCCAGTGTTTCCCCTTGACGTAGACCGGGGCCGAAATGTCCCACATCGTCTCGCCGGTGTCCCGCTTGTAGATCTGGCGCAGGACCTTGTTGCCGTCGCTGCCGTCATAGTGGGCCGCCTTCAGCCCCGTCTCATCCTTGAATATCCGCTTGGTGCGGTTGCCAACCTTGTCCTGTTCGGCATCCCCGGTCAGCGGCTGGGAGTACTTCGAATTATGGGTCGGCAGGTAGCCGTTGCGGTCGACGAGGACGGCAAAGGCCACCATGCTGTCTTCGTTGACGAGGGTGTCCTCGATCCCCTGGATGCGCTGGTCGAGGTATTGATCATACGCCGTGTGGTACTTGGGGATGGCCGCCCCGGCCAAAGGCCCGGTGGTGATCGGCTGGTAGTCGGTATCGAAAACCTGCTCCTCGGTCAACGCGCCGCTGCTGATCGCCTCCTCCAGGACCTCTTCCATGGCCTGGGCGCCGAACAGGGCGAGGGTCCGCGCCTTGGTCAGCATCAGTTCCTTGAGGACCACGCCGCGCCGCTGCACCAGGGCAAAGGTGAACAGCACCATGATCACGGCCAGAACCGCAATCAGCGAGACGACGATTTTGACGGAAATGCGTTCTCTGAACCAGTTGAGCATGCAACCCCCTGCGCCCCCCCTTCGGGATGACGGGAATGAAATCAGCGGGAAAAACGCGGGGCGTCCCTACTCCCCTTTTTGTTCGACAATGAATTGCGGATGGGTAAAGAGGCGCGCCAGATCGAGTAGCACCAGCAGCCCCTCTTCGCCGGCGACCTGGCCGCTAACCGCCTCGCGGGGGAGCCGGGCCAGACCCTCGGTCAGCGGCTCGACAACCGCCTGCGGAATACTGCGGATCCCCTCGACGGCGTCGATCAGCAGGGCCGTCACCAGCCCTTGGGCCTCGACCACCACCAGCCGGGCGCCGCCGGCGGCTGCCGCGCCCTCCAGGCCCAGCACCTGAGCCAGATCGGTCACCGCGACGATCTGGCCGCGCAGGTTGATCACCCCGCGGATGTGGGGGGGGGCCTGGGGGACGCGAACCAGTTTGGGCGACCGCAACACCTCGCGCGCCAAGGTGGTGGCGATGCCGAACCGTTCGCCGCCCAGGCGCAGGACCAGGTAATCGGTCACTTCCCCCTGGTTCTCCTCTTCGACCGCCTCCAGCCCCTGCCAGTATTCGTCCCGCATCTCCTGGAGTACGCGTTGGATCTCGTGAGATGTTGATTCCTTCATCGCCGTGTCCTGTCTCGGAGCCTTCAGTTTTCCCCGTATTGCGCCAAATCCCGCCGGCACTGTTCGGCCAGCGCCGCAGGGGTCCAGCCGCCGCCATAAACCAGGTCGCTGCCGGTAGGCAACCGCTCCAGCAAGCGCAGGGTGTTGCGTAGTTCCCGGGCGGCTTCGCGCCGCCGGCCGAGCCGCCGCAGCACCCGGCTCAGCGCGTAATGGGGCATGACCAGCTGCATATCGAGAAGCAGCGCCCGTCGGTATTCCGCCAGGGCCGCCTCCGGCGCGTCTTCCATCTCCAGGATCAGTCCCTTGAGGAAATAGCTCTCCGGGTAGAGGTCGTCCACCTGCTGAGCGCGCAGACAATAGTCGAGAGCCTCCCGGTACTCGCCACGATTGGCCAGCAGAAAACCGTAGCCGACCAGGGCCCCGACGTGTTCCGGTTTGTGGCGGAGGAGTATAGCATATTTCTGAGACGCTGTTTTAAATTTTTCCTGCTCAAAGGCGGCGACGGCCTGGGCGTAGAGTTCGGCCAGGTCCGGAACCTCCGCGGCCGGTGCCGGTGCCGGTGCCGGTGCCGGTGCCGGGCGGGGTTTCGGCGGCGGCGGGGGCAGGACGACCGGCTGGATGCGAGCCCGGGGCGGCTCCGGCCTGGGAACGGACGCTGCCGGGGTCTCCTGCAGGCGATAGGCAAAGCCGCCGCCGTACTGCACCCGGGAAAAGTCGTGACGTATATTGAGCAGGGTTTCGGCGTGGCCGAGGAGTAGATAGCCTCCCGGCCGCAGCACCCGGGACATCCGTTCGATGATCTCCTGGGTCGTCTCCGGCTGGAAATAAATCATCACGTTGCGGCAGAAAATCAGATCGACGGGGTCACCCGCCGCGCCCGGCATCGACCCGCTGAGCAGGTTGAGATACTCGAAGCTGACCATCTCGCGGATCTCCGGCACGACCCGGAAGCGGTCCCCCTCTACCGTGAAATAGGTTTGTCGGTAATTCGGTTCGATCACCCGCAGGGCGCGGGGCCCGTAGCTGCCGGCCCGGGCCGCGGCCAGAGACTGCTTGTTGATGTCGGTGCCGAGAATCTCCACCTGCCAGTCGCGCAGCTGTGGAAACCGCTCGCGGAGGAGCATCGCGATCGAGTAGGGCTCCTCGCCGGTAGAGCACCCTGCCGACCAGATGCGCAACCGTCGGGAGTGCCGGTTGCGCTCCAGCACCTCGGGAATGACGACTTCCCGCAACAGCTCGAAATGGGCCAGGTAGCGGAAGAAGTAGGTCTCACCGATGGTCAGCAGGCCGAGGAGCTTTTTCAGCTCCTGGCGGCTCTCCCGGTGGTGTTCCAGGTAACTCAGGTAGTCGCGGTAGCTGGGGGAGCGCAGGGCGCGCATCCGGCGCTGCAGACCCCGTTCCAGGAGCAGGGCATTGCGCCGGTCGAAGTGCAGGCCGCTGTGGCTGACCAGGTAGTCCCGGAACAGGGCCAGATCGACCTCGCCCAGGGAGGGATAGGGCCCGGGGTTGCCGCGGCGGGCCTTAAGCAGGGCCAGGTTCTCGAGCAGGCGATCTTCGTCGAGGGGCTTTGCCAGCACATCAAAGACGTCGAGCAGCTCATACTCCAGCTTGGGGTCTTCGGAGATGACAATGACCGGCAGGTGGTGGGCGGAACGCTGCAGACCAAGCCGGCGCAGCAGATCGATTTCCTGCCCCGCGTCGGCAGGGACGTCGATCAGCAGCAAATCGGGAGCCTGGCGGCGCAGCTCGCCCAGGGGCAGCGGCGCGACCAGGCAATGGACCCGGCAGCCGGTCGCTTCCAGCACACCGCTGAGGGAGCGACAGAGTTCCCGGTCCCGATCCACAATCAGGATCTCCAGGTCCTTAGCCGTATTCATCGTTTTACCGCCCTACGGGGGCGACCCGCGGCCTCACCGTGCCCCCCCGGCCTGGTCCTGGCGGGCCCAGGAGTCGCGCAGGGTCGCGGTACGGTTGTAAACTGGCAGCCCCTGACGAACAGCGTCGGGATCGACACAGAAGTAGCCGAGGCGTTCGAACTGGAAGCAGCGACCGGCGGCCGCTTCGACCAGGCCGGGCTCCAGGAAGCAGTCGTGCAAAACCGTGCAGGAGGCGGGATTGAGGTCGGCGCGGAAATCGCGCCCTCCGGTCCCCGGCGTCGGGGTGACGAAAAGCCGGTCGTAGAGCCGCACTTCGGCGCGCCGGGCATGGACGGCGGAGACCCAGTGGATTGTCCCCTTGACCTTGCGTCCGTCCGGCGAAGCGCCGCCGCGGCTGGCCGGGTCGTAGCTGCAGCGCAGTTCGACGACCTGGCCGGCAGCATCCTTGATCACCGCTTCGCAGCGGATGAAGTAGGCGCCGCGCAGCCGCACCTCGGCCCCGGGGGCGAGGCGGAAGAACTTTTTCGGCGGGTCTTCCATAAAATCGTCCCGCTCAATATAGAGTTCCCGCGCAAAGGGGACCCGGCGGGTGCCGAAGGCAGTGTCGGCCGGATGGTTGGCGAGCTCGAACTCCTCGCTCTCGCCCGCCGGGTAATTCTCGATCACCACCCTGAGGGGGTCGAGGACCGCCAGCGCCCGCGGCGCGGTCAGATTGAGTTCCTCGCGGACGCAGTCCTCGAGAACGCTCATCTCGATCCAGCTGTCGCTCTTGCCGACCCCGATCCGCTCGCAGAAGGCGCGCAGGGCCGCGGGGGGATAGCCGCGGCGACGCATCCCGACCAGGGTCGGCAGGCGCGGGTCGTCCCAGCCGGCGACGTGCCCCTCGGCGACCAGCTGCAGCAGCTTGCGCTTGCTCATCACCGTGTAGGAGAGGTTGAGGCGGGCGAACTCGATCTGCCGCGGCCGGGCGGGGACCTCAAGGTTGGCGATGAACCAGTCGTAGAGGGGACGATGGTCCTCGAACTCGAGGGTACAGATCGAATGGGTGATTCCCTCCAGGGCGTCGGAGAGGGGGTGGGCGAAATCGTACATCGGGTAGATGCACCAGGCCTCCCCGGTCCGGTAGTGGGGAACGCGCTGGATGCGGTAGAGGACCGGATCGCGCAGGTTGATGTTGGGCGCCGCCATGTCGATTTTGGCGCGCAGGACATGGGCGCCGTCGGCGAACTCGCCGGCGCGCATGCGGCGGAAGAGGTCGAGGTTTTCGGCCACGCTGCGGCTGCGGAAGGGGCTCTCCTTGCCGGGCTCGGTGAGCGTGCCGCGGTAAGCCCGCAACGTCTCCGCATCGAGGCTGTCGACGTAGGCCAGCCCCCTGCCGATCAGTTCCTCGGCAAAGCCGTAGAGGCGGGCGTAGTAGTCGGAAGCGTAATAGAGGTGATCCCCCCAGTCAAAGCCGAGCCAGCGCACCGCGTCCTGGATCGCCGCGGCGTATTCCTCGCTCTCCTTCTCCGGGTTGGTGTCGTCCATGCGCAGATGGCAGCGCCCGGCAAAGACCGCGGCCAGGCCGAAGTTGAGACAGATCGACTTGGCATGGCCGATATGCAGGTAGCCGTTGGGTTCCGGCGGAAAGCGGGTCACCACTTCGCCGGCGACCCGCCCCTGTTGCAGGTCTTCACTGATGAGGGTACGGATGAAATTGCTGGCGGGGGTCGCTTCGGTCGTCATGAAAACCTTTCCTGCCGTTCTCTTCACCCTGCGTCCAGGGCGGTCCGCACGGATTTTGGGGTCAGAGTTTTAATTCTTCAGCGCGGCGAATCTTTTCCAGCAGGACCACGGCATGGCTCGATATGCCCTCGCCGCGCCCTTCGAAGCCCAGTTCCTCGGTGGTGGTCGCCTTGACGTTTACCTGCCCCGGATTGCACCCGCAGGCGGCGGCGATCTGCTCGACCATGGCCGGGATGTAGGGGGCCAACTTCGGCCGCTGGGCGATGACGGTGATGTCCAGATTGCCGATGGCAAATCCCTCCCGTTCGACCAGGACCATCACTTCGCGCAGCAGCTTGAGGCTGGAGATGCCCCGGTAGGCCGGGTCGGAGTCGGGAAAATGGCGGCCGATATCCCCCGCACCGAGGGCGCCGAGGATGGCGTCGCACAGGGCATGGAGCACAACGTCGGCGTCGGAGTGGCCGAGCAGACCGAGGGGATAAGGAATCTCTACCCCGCCGAGAATCAGCCTGCGTTCGGGAACCAGCCGGTGGACGTCGTAACCGTGACCGATCCGCATCATTCCGCTCCTCCCGTTGCCAGAAAGGCCCGGGCTAGAATCAGGTCTTCCGGGGTGGTGATCTTGATGTTCCGCTCGCTGCCGGGGAGGATCGCCACCGGCAGGTCGAGCCGCTCCACCAGCGAGGCATCGTCGGTGCCGCGATATCCGTCCCGCGCCGCCGCGGCATAGGCCCGGCGCAGTACCGCGGCGGGAAAGGCCTGGGGGGTCTGGGCCAGCCACAGGTTGCGGCGCTCGGGGGTGGCGGTGATGCGTCCCGCGGTGACCATCTTGACCGTATCCTTGACCGGTACGCCGACCACACAGCCGCCGACGCGCGCGGCGGTGGCGACCACCTCGGGAATCAATCCGGCGGGAAAGAAGGGGCGCACCCCGTCGTGCACCAGCACGATGTCGTTATCGTCCGGCGCGGCGGCCGCCAGCCCGTTGGCCACCGAATCCTGGCGCTCGGCGCCACCGGCCACGATCCCCCGCACCTTGCCAAAGGCGTACCGTTCAACCACCTCGGCGCGGCAGAAGTCGATTTCCGCGGCTGGGGAGATGACATGGATCCGATCGATGAGGGGGTGGCAGTCGAAAATGGTCAGGGTATGGGCCAGGATGGGGCGGTCGGCCAGGGTCAGGTACTGCTTGTTGACGGCTGCACCCATCCGCCGGCCCAAACCGGCAGCGGGTATGAGAACGATGACTCGCATGCTTCTCCGGCGGCACCTCCGCGGGGCAGGGGCCACCCTGGCGGCGGCCGGCAAGCACGATCCCGCAGCCGGGCTGCGGAAACAGGAACCGGGACCACGCCGCTGGGGGCGGATCCCGGGTTGAATGACAGGGGACTAGTTGATGAAAATGCGCTCGACCCGTTCCGCGACCTGGTCTTCGTCGCGCCCTTCGGCGAAGGCCAGTTCCTTGACCAGCAGACGCCGGGCCAGATCGAGAACCTTCTTTTCGCCGTAGGAAAGGTCCTTGCCTTCCTTGATCAGATAGAGTTCGCGCAGGACCCGGGCGACCTCGAGCAGGTCTCCCGACTTGATCTTTTCGTTATACTCGCGCTGCCGGCGACTCCAGGAGGCGACCGCGCCGCCGTTGTCCTGCTTTTCCTCGAGCATGGTGTAGATCGAGGAAACCCGGTCGCGCTCGATAACCGTGCGCAGGCCAACCTGCTCGGCGTTGGCCACCGGCACCATGATCGTCATGTCGCTGTCGACGATTCTCAGGACATAGAACTGATTGCGCTCCCCGGAGAACTCCCTGGCCTCGACCGCTTCGATGACGCCGAGACCCTGGGTCGGATAGACCGCCCTGTCTCCAACTTTGAACATATGGCAAACTCCTTCCGCAACCTTGGAAGAATACCACAGTAATGGTGATTCGTCAAGGCCAAGCCCCCACGAATCGGGGACTTAGGAATCATTGGTGGGAGACGCACCTCTCCGCTGCGGTCAGTTGATCTGCACGATATTGCCGTTTTGGACCTGCAGCAGAAAAAGAACCTTTTCCGCTTCCCCCTCCTGATCGAAGGACGTGGCTCCGGTCACCCCCGGATAGTTGCGCAACTGTTGCAGAGCCAGGCGGACATCGTCGCGGCTGGCGACGGCCGGGTCGTCGAGGATGCCGAGCAGGATGCCGGCGACATCATAACCCTGGGCCCCGAGAATGGTCGGCTCCTCGCCGTAGCGCGCGAAATAACGGTCGGCGAAATCGCGCACGAAGGGGTAGAGGCTGTGGACAAAGAAGCCATCGACGAATACGGCTCCTTCGACGTAGGGGCCGGCTGCATGCACCAGCTCCGGGGAGTCCCAGCCGTTGATACCGAACAGCGGCAGGCCTTCGAGACCGTAATAGGGAAGCTGGGGGGCGATCAGGCCGACCTTGTCGGCATAGTCGGGAATGAACAGGGCCTGGAACGGCAGAGGCGGCGGCTCCGGCAGGAAGAGGTCTTCGAGGGGGTCCTTGGAAAGTTCCTCATCGCGCGCGTCGGGGTCTTTCCCCATCAGCAGGCGAATCTGGCGGCGGAAATCCGTCGCCTCTGGCGGATAGGCTTCGCGAGCGAGAACCTGGCCGCCGCGGCGCGTCAGAGCGGCGGTGAACTGGTCGGCCATCTCCCGTCCCGGCCGGTTATCGGGCAACAGGATGGCGAACTTGGTCAGGCCGCGTTCCTCGACCGCGTAGCGGGCCAGCGCTTCGGCCTGCAGGCGCGGGGTCAACGAGTCGCGGAAGACCATATCGCCCAGGGCCGGCAGCCCCTCGCGCTGGGACAAACTCAACAGCGGCACGCCCTCCTGCTGGGCGCGCTGTGCCGCCGCCGCGGCGGCGGCGCTGGTGATCGGCCCGGCGATCGCCATGACGCCGTCCTCGTGGACCAGGCTGCTGACCGTCTCGGCACTGCGCTGGGGATCGGCGCCGATATCCCTGAACAGCAGCTGTATCGGGGAAGAACCGTCCGCCCCCTGCTCTTGGGCCAGCTCCATCCCGCGCCGCACCAGTTGGCCGAAAGTGGCGTATTTGCCCGACAGCGGCAGCAAAACCCCGATGGCCCGTTGCAGCCAGGGCTTGCCGGTCAGCCGCGCATAGAGATTGGTCGCCTCCCGGCGATAGGGGAAATCCACGCCAGCGGCGAGCACCGGGGCCAACAGCCGGCGGGCGGCGGCCGTATCGCCGCGCTGCGCGGCCCGTTGGGCGAGCTGCACGGCGGCATCCAGCCCCAACGGCGTGCCCCGAAACATGAACGCCACCTCCTCCAGGGAAGGCTCGTTAAGGCCCTGCAGCAGCTGGTGGCCCGCGGTCAGCACGGCCGCACTTTGGTCCGGATCGAGGGTCGCCGCCTGATCGAGGAAGGTCAGGGCTTCCAAAGCGCGCCCGAGGGCGGCGTCGGCATGGGCCAGGCCCAGCAGTCGGGCCGTGCGATCCTTCGCCGACAGGGGCTTGGGGTCGATGGCCAACAACTCCCGGCGGCCGGATTCAGCGTCCCCGGTGGCCACCAGGGCCTGGCCCCGGACCAGCTGCAGCTCAGGGGTCCGCTGCGGTTCTGCGATCCGCTGCAGGTAGAGCAGGGCCTGCTGGGGATTGCCGGCCTGGAGCAGCATCTGCGCCAGTGCCAGGGTCGCCCGGGGGGCATCGGGGTCGGCGGGATTCCGGCTAAGAAATTCCTCCAACAGCGGCGTTGCCGCATCGAACTGGCCGGTCCGATACAGCTCCAGCCCCTGCTCCAGGGCCGCCCGCTCCTCGCCGACGGACGTTTCCTGGCCTCCCGGGGCGACAGCCTGGGCCGCCCGGGCCGGGAGCGGCAGGGCGAGGATAGCCAGTAACAGCAGCAGGTTCAGCAAGCGGCGCATCCCAACCTCCCAGGCCGAATCCCCGCCGGGCGGTCAGGTCCGCCCGGAATCCGGTCAGTCAAAGAGTTCCTTGACCTTGTCGAAAAAGCCCTTGCCCGTGGGATGGACTTCCTCGCCCCCCTCGCGGGCGAATTCTTCCAACAGTTCCCGCTGCCGCGCCGTGAGCCGCGTCGGTGTCTCAATGCGGGCCACCACCAGATGCTCCCCCCGCCCGTATCCCTGCAGGTGGGGGATCCCTTTTCCGGCGAGCTTGAAGACCTTGCCCGACTGGGTGCCGGCCGGAATCTTGAGCTTGACCCGACCGTCGAGAGTCGGCACTTCCAGCTCGCAGCCGAGCGCCGCCTGCACGAAGGAGATCGGGACTTCGCAGATCACGTCCTGCCCTTCCCGCTGGAACAGGGGATGTTCCTTGACGGTGATGACGACATAGAGATCGCCCGGCGCCCCCCCCTGGCTGCCGGTGTCCCCTTCGCCGTTGAGCTTGAGGCGGGTCCCGGTTTCGACCCCGGCGGGGATCTTCAGGGAGAGCTGGCGCTTGCCCTGCACCCGGCCGGCGCCGCGGCACTCGGGGCAGGGGCTGAGGATGACCCGCCCCTCGCCGCCACATTCGGGACAGGGCCGGGTCAGGGAAAAGAAACCCTGCTGGTAGCGAACCTGGCCGGCCCCCTGGCAGGTCGGGCAGGTCTTGGGACTGGTCCCCTTCTTCGCCCCGCTGCCGTCGCAGGCGCTGCAGGTATGGTGACGGGGAACCTGAATCTTGGTATCCAGGCCGAAGGCCGCCTCTTCGAAAGAGATGGTCAGGTTGTAGCGCAAATCGTCCCCGCGCCGACCCCGCCCGCGGCGGGAGGAGCCGCCGCCGAAGATATCGCCGAAGATGTCCCCGAAGATATCTTCGAAGGGGCTGCCGGAAAAGCCGCCCCCCCCGAAACCACCACTGTTCAGCCCGGCATGGCCGAACTGGTCGTAAGTGGCTCGTTTTTGCGAATCGGAAAGGACCGCATAGGCCTCGGAAAGCTCCTTGAAGCGCTCTTCAGCTGCCTTGTCGCCGGGATTCTTGTCGGGGTGATAACGCAGCGCCAGCCGCCGGTAAGCCTTCTTGATCTCCGTTTCGCTGGCGTTGCGGTGGACTTCGAGGGTTTCGTAATAATCACGCTTGGCCAAAAGGTCTGTCCTCGCTGCGGCGGAGCGGGGTGCGGCAAACCGGTCCCGCCAGGGTCAAGTGGGGCTCGCGGCAAGCGGCAGAAGCCGGGACCAAGCCCGGCTTCTGCCGCCGCCCATCAAGAACGAAAAAATCACTGTTTCTTGTCGCCGTCGACTTCCTCGAACTCGGCATCGACCACCTTTTCATCGCCGCCGGCCGGCGCTTCGCCCGGGGCTTCGCCGGCCTGCTGCGCCTGCGCATACATCGCCTCGGCGAGTTTGTGCGAGGCCTGGGCGAGCGCCTCGGTCTTTTTGCGGATCGCCTCGGAATCGTCCCCCTCCATCGCCTTTTTCAGCTCGTCGAGGGCGCTGCGGATGGCGCCGCGGGTGGTATCGTCGATCTTGTCGCTGTGTTCTTCGAGAGACTTCTCGGTGGTGTAGACCAGGCCGTCGGCCTTGTTGCGCGCTTCGATCAGCTCCCGCTTCTTCTTGTCTTCGCCGGCATGGGCCTCGGCATCCTTGACCATTTGCTCGATCTCCGCCTCGGAAAGACCGGAAGAAGCGGTGATCTTGATCGATTGTTCCTTGCCGGTACCGAGATCCTTGGCCGAAACGTGCAGGATGCCGTTGGCGTCGATGTCGAAGGTCACTTCGATCTGCGGCATGCCGCGCGGCGCCGGCGGAATGCCGACCAGCTCGAAGCGGCCGATGGTCTTGTTGTCGCCGGCCATCTCGCGCTCGCCCTGCAGGACGTGGACCGAGACCGCCGGCTGGTTGTCGGCGGCGGTGGAGAAGATCTGACTCTTCTTGCAGGGGATGGTGGAGTTCTTTTCAATCAGCTTGGTCATCACCCCGCCGAGGGTCTCGATACCCAGGGAGAGGGGAGTGACGTCGAGGAGCAGGACGTCCTTGACCTCGCCCTTGAGGACCCCGCCCTGGATGGCGGCGCCGATCGCCACCACCTCGTCGGGATTGACCCCTTTGTTCGGCTGCTTGCCGAAGATCTCCTGGACCTTTTTCTGGACCGCCGGCATGCGGGTCATGCCGCCGACCAGGATCACCTCGTCGACCTCGGAAGCGGAGAGACCGGCGTCTTTGAGGGCCGTTTTGCAGGGCTCGACCAACTTGGCGATCAGGTCGGCGCAGATGCTCTCAAGCTTGGCCCGGGTCAGCTTGATGTTGAGGTGCTTGGGACCCGAGGCGTCGGCGGTGATGAACGGCAGGTTGATGTCGGTCTCCATCGAACCGGAGAGCTCGCATTTGGCCTTTTCCGATCCTTCCTTGAGGCGCTGCAGGGCCATCTTGTCGTTGCGCAGGTCAATCCCCTGCTCTTTCTTGAACTCGTCGGCAACGTAGTCGATGATCCGCTGGTCGAAGTCTTCGCCACCCAGAAAGGTGTCGCCATTGGTCGACTTGACCTCGAAAACCCCGTCGCCGAGTTCGAGGATCGAGACGTCGAAGGTGCCGCCGCCAAGGTCGAAGACCGCGATCTTCTCGTCCTTCTTCTTCTCCAGGCCGTAGGCCAGCGAGGCGGCGGTCGGCTCGTTGATGATGCGCAGCACGTTGAGGCCGGCGATCTTGCCGGCGTCCTTGGTCGCCTGGCGCTGGGAGTCGTTGAAATAGGCCGGCACGGTGACGACCGCGTCGGTCACTTCCTCGCCGAGATAATCCTCGGCGGTCTGCTTCATTTTCTGCAACACCATCGCCGAAATCTCCGGCGGGCTGTACTTCTTGCCGCGGGCCTCGACCCAGGCGTCACCGTTGTCGGCCTTGAGGATCTTGAAAGGACTGATCTTGATATCCTTCTGCACCGCTTCGGTATCGAACTTGCGGCCGATCAGGCGTTTGATGGCATGCAGGGTGTTCTCCGGATTGGTGACCGCCTGGCGTTTGGCCTGCTGCCCGACCAGCCGCTCACCCCCTTCGGTGAAGGCGACCATCGACGGAGTGGTGCGCGAACCTTCCGAGTTGGCGATAACGACCGGCTCGCCGCCTTCCATGACGGCGACGCAGGAGTTGGTCGTGCCGAGGTCGATGCCGATGACTTTACCCATGGTGTATGTCCTCCTTTAACGGTTTCTAGTATGGCGCACTGCGCATCCGGGCTTTTCCGGAACTACGCGTCCTTAATGTCCTGACCGACGGCCGGGGCCTTGCTGACCAGGACCAGGGCCGGGCGCAGCAGGCGTTGATTGAGCAGGTAGCCTTTCTGCAGCTCCTGGGCGACGCTTCCCGGCGGCAGCTCGGCATGCTCCAGCTGCCCCATGGCTTCGTGGCAAGCCGGATCGAAGGGCTTGCCGACGGCGTCCACGGCGGTGACACCGAATTGATCGAAGGCCTTGCGCAACAGGCCGATGGTCATCTCCACCCCCTCCAGCAGGGTGCCGTCGCCGCCGCT
>Ga0055455_10000013_pt1 | contig 14093 bp, 15 predicted proteins | sample Goodyear_PhragC__FD_57684 | JGI IMG/M metagenome (GOLD analysis project Ga0055455, IMG submission 57684) | Wetland microbial communities from San Francisco Bay, California, USA, that impact long-term carbon sequestration - Goodyear_PhragC_D2 | ecosystem: Environmental > Aquatic > Marine >...
CGGTCGAGACGCTCGAGCAGTTCGTGGATCTCCTTGCGGGAGATGATCAGCGGCGGCGCCACCATCACGTGGTCCCCCTTCAGGCCGTTGATCGGCCGGCGCGGATAGACGATCAGCCCTTCGTCGTAGGCCGCGTCGGTAAGCAGGAAGTGCGCGTTCAGCGGCGCCGGAAAGGGCTCCTTGGTCTTGAGGTCGGCAACCAGTTCGATGGCCATCAGCAGCCCCTTGCCGCGCACTTGGCCGATGAAGCCGTACTTCTTCTTCAGACGGTCCAGCCCCGTCTTCAGGCTGCGCCCCATGCGGACGGCGTTCTCCGGCAGCTGGTTCTCGGTGATGACCTGCAGCACCTCGAGCCCCACGGCGCAGCCCATGGGGTTGCCGGCCAGGGTATGGCCGTGGGCGAACCCGCCGTTTTCCATCATCTCGTCGACATACTCGGTGCGGGCGGCGATGGCGCCCAGCGGGTAGTAGCCGGCGGTCATCCCCTTGGACATGACGACGATGTCGGCCTCCACGTTCCAGTGCTCGTAGGCGAAGAGCCGGCCGGTGCGGCCGAAGCCGGTCATGACCTCGTCGAGGATCAGGAAGATGCCGTATTTCTTGCAGATGTGCTCGATCACCGCGAAGTATTCGGCCGGCGGGACCACCGCGCCGGTGCTGGCGCCGCCGATCGGCTCGGCGACGAACCCGGCGATGCTGTCCGGGCCCTGCTCCTGGATTGCTTTTTCCAGGGCCCAGGCGCATTCCAGGGTGCAGGAGTGGGACTTGTGGTAGGGGCAGCGATAGCAGTAGGGGGCCGGGATCTTGGGATAGGTCTGGAGCATCGGCCGGAACGGGATCTCCAGCGGCGCGTAGGAGGTCAGCGCCAGCGCCCCCAGAGTCGAGCCATGATAGGAGGGGGTGCGGCTGATGAACTGGTGGCGGGACTTCTGGCCGCGGTTGAAGAAGTACTGCCGGCAGAGCTTGATTGCCGCCTCCACCGCCTCCGAGCCGCTGGAGACGAAGAAGATCCGCTGCAGGTGCGGGGCGAGATGGCTCACCAGTTCGGCGGCAAGTCGGTGGGCCGGTTCGTTCTCGAACTGCGTGCGGTAGGCGAAGACCGCCTTGCGGGCCTGGTCGGCCAGGCGGTTGGCGACCCGGAAATTGCCGTGGCCGATGTTGCAGGTCACCGCCCCCGAGCTGCCGTCAAGATACTTTTTGCCGGTGTGGTCCCAGATGTAGACCCCCTCGGCGCGCTCGATGAAGGGGAGCTTCCTGCGGGTCTGGTAAAAGAGGTAGTCGGTGCTGAAGCTGTCCAGATTGTCCATCGGCATGGCGTCGTCCTTCATTCGTCAACCTCGCTTATTGTCAGATTGAATATTGAAAAATGATGCCATGTAATCGATTGAAGACAAAAAATTTAAAAAAATTATAAAGATAAAAGTCTCAACCTTGAAATTTTATGAATTTTTTCCGGATAGATCTTTTTTAACCAATTAAAAATAAAAGATGTGCCGATCTTTCGGTGGCGAACAACCATCGGGTGATCAGAACTTTTGATTGATATAGAAATTTCCACAACTGTCCAACTGTTTGGACCTTAACAGAATATCCTGACGATTCAACCTCGTTCCCGAAAAACCTCTTCCCCGTTCAGGTTTTTGACCGACAAAGGGCCTCTCCCCGCGACTTAGGAGCAGAAGCCAGCCCGCGATCCGGCCACGCGTCGAGGTCCCGCCTCCTTTGGCCTGGCCCTGTGCGCTGCTTTGTTGTAGATTGCAGACCGAGGCGTTCCGCGGGGCTCCCCCCCCTCGAACATTTCCAATCTCCAGCCTTCCGTGATCCCATGACTGAATTCTTTGCCGTTTTCCTCAATGTCATCATGCCGGTGTTCGGCATCGTCATCCTCGGTTTTCTGCTTGGCGGCCGGCTGGCGCTGCAGGCGCAGACCCTGAACCGGGTCGCCTATTACGTCTTCGTCCCGGCCTTTATCTTTCAGGCTATCGGCAACTCCAGGATCCCGCTGGAAAACGCCGCGAAAATGGTCTGCTTCATCATAGTCGCCCACCTATTGGCGGCCCTGATCGCCGGCGGGATCGGCCGGCTGCTGGGGCGCTCCAAGGAGATGATTGCGGCCTTCGTGATGATCGCCGTCTTCGGCAATGTTGGGAATTTCGGCTTGGCGGTCATCCGCTTCCGGCTGGGGGATTCGGCCGTCCCGCCGGCAACCATCTATTTCGTGGCCGTGATCGTGACCGCTTTCGTGGCCTGTGTCGGGGCGGCCGGCTGGGCTCGGGGCGGCAGGCGCGGGGCGTTGAGCGGACTGCTGAGGACCCCGGCCCTGTGGGCGACGGTGCCGGCGCTGCTGGTTTCGCAGGGGGGGGTGACGGTGCCGCTGATGCTGTCGCGGATGATCGGGTTATTGGCCGAGGCGATGATCCCGGTGATGCTGTTCGCCCTCGGCCTGCAGCTGCTGGAGCAGCGAAGGGTCCATTTTTCCCTCGATGCGGTGGTCGCCTCGGCGGCGCGCCTGCTGCTGGCGCCGGCTTTGGCCGCCCTGGTGGCGGTTCCTTTTGCCCTCAGCCGGACCGACTATGCTTCGGGGGTTTTGCAGGCCGGTATGCCAACGGCCATCCTGGTGGCGATTATCGCCAGGGAATACAAAATCGTTCCCGAATTCGTGACCTCCGTCGTGCTTCTCTCCACCCTCGCCAGCCTGGTCACCCTGTCGCTGATCATGGTTATGCTGTAGGGGGGGATTCTTCAGGTTTTCCGCCGTCGGGCGAAAACGGGGCAGGCTGCCTTTCAGAAATGGCAGCCTGCCCCGAATGGCGCAAGTTTAAGGGTGGATAGCAGCAAAACCGGGACTGTCCCCGAACGGGGGCTGCCCCAGGCTTTTGCGGCGCGAACCACCCGAGTTTCATAGCCCATAAACATCTGGGACAGCCCCCGATGAAGCCGGGGGCAGTCCCGAGTTTACTCCCCGGCAGCGTCGCAACGACCTTAAACGAGCGCCATTCCAGCCTGCCCCCGTTTTTTCCCCGAAATCGAATCGCCGACCTGCAGCCCGAACCTGCCCGGCACCTGCCGGTTGCGGGCGACAGACCGGCGCCTGGCGCCTCAGCGCGGTGCACACTGGAAGGTCAGGATCTTGGTCCCGTCGGGGTTGGTGACCACGCTGGATGATGCGGCCATCCCCGTCGCCCGCTTTCCACGGCGGCGTTCGAGGCCCGGTTGTTTGCGCGTGATCTTCATGATCTTCTCCTTACTTGGTTAGCAAGGGTGGGTTGTGCTCTGCGCGAACGGGCTCGGCAATGCGGTAACCCTCAGAAGCGGAACCCGAGGTTGCCCGTCAGGGTGAATCCGTCCAGCTTGATGTCCTCGCCGCCGTAGGAGCGCTTGACCCAGAGGTAGCGGCCCTCGGCACCGATAAAGACGACCTGGCCGAGGTTGATGTTCACGCCACCCCCGGCGTGGTAGCCGAAGGCGCCCCGGGTCGAGCCGTTGAAGTTGCTGGGAGTGCCCGAGACGTCGATGTCGATGATGTAGGCCCCAATCCCGAATTCCCCGTAGGGCTCCAACGGCCCGGCCGGCAGCAGGATCTTGCCGGTGGCGATCACCGGATAGACCTTCAGTTTCGAATCGGCCCCCGCGGTTGACGAGGAGGTCTTGCTCTCCAGATACCCGCATTCCAGCTCCAGGGCCAGGTAGGGGAGGAAATAGTGCCCGAGCGCACCGCCCACGACGAAGCCATTCTTGGTGTTGAAGTGGACGTTGTCGAGGTTAAAGTCCTTGCTGGGGGAATAATACCCGCCCTTCAACACCAGGTAGCTGGAGGGGGTTTGCGCCAGGGCGGCGGCCGGTACGATGCCGATCAGGGTGGCTGCGGCGACCAACAACAGATGCCATCTCGCGTTCATTGTGACCTCCTTGCCAAGGTGAATGACCGAAAAGCCGGAGAGCCCGGCTCGAAACTCCCACCGCTCGCGAAACCGGGCCTGGTGATTCCAGCGTTTCGTGAGGTCGTCCGCCTCACTCCTGCCCCATGGAGCCCGGAATCGGCTGCCGGCATCGGGGTCATGAATTCCGCCGGCATTGCTGCCCTTTGCGGCTTCTTCTAACAGATTCCAAAGGGTTGTCAAAAAAACAAAAGAACGAAAAAACGGTCACTTAGCTTGAATTTTGCGGAGCTTTAAGGGATATCAACGGGTTGTCCGGCCGACCAGGGACTATCCCCGGGCAACCCGGCGGCGGGTCCGGCAGAAATTTGCAGAGGATCGATTGAAATTTCCTGGAGTTGGGATAGAGAGGAAAACGGAAGGTAAACAGAGCCGAATATTCACCTCCATGGAGGAAATCATGAACCGGATGAGAATTGCCACTCCTTACCTGCTGGGACTATTGGTGCCCTTTCTCTTGACCGCCTGCGCCGGCTCGGGAACGAAACGCAGCACCGGCACCTATCTGGACGACAAGACAATCACCGCCAAGGTTGAAGCGGGACTGGCGGGCAACCAGGACACCAGCGCACTGCAAGTCGAGGTGGAAACCTATCGCGGGGTCGTCCAGTTGAGCGGCTTCGTGGACAGTGAGAAAAGCAAGGATGCGGCCGAGCAGGTGGCCCGCGGCGTAGCCGGTGTCGTCGACGTCAAAAACAATCTGATTGTCCGCAGTAACAAGAACCTGTAGGCCGTTGCCGGCCGCCCGCGGGTCTTCCCGCTCTCGGCCGGGGCGGTCGGGCGCTGCTGGCCGGCCGGCTGGGAGTTGAAGCGCCCTCGGCTCCGCAGCGGTAGCATAGAAACAGCCCGCGATTGAGGAGCGAAACCATGACTCCGACCCAGATCCGCGACGACGACGGCACTTCCCCCTTCGGCCCCATCGACCCCGGCGTCGGCATCGGCCACGTGCACCTCAAGGTCGCCGACTTGCAGCGCTCCCTCGACTTTTACTGCGGGGTGCTCGGCTTCCAGCTCACCCAGCGCATGGGCAGCGGAGCGGCCTTCGTCGCGGCCGGCGGCTACCATCACCACCTCGGCCTCAATACCTGGGAGAGCCGCGGCGGCGCCCCGCCACCTGTCGGCAGCACCGGCCTCTACCACGTCGCCATCCGTTACCCGACGCGCGCCGCTCTGGCCGACGCCCTGCGCCGCCTGGAGGCGGCCCAAATCCCCCTCGACGGAGCCTCCGACCACGGCGTCAGCGAGGCCCTTTACCTGCGCGACCCGGATGGCAACGGCCTGGAGCTCTACTGGGACCGGCCGCGGCAGAGCTGGCCGCGCGATGCCGACGGCAAGGTGACGATGGGGACCGAGCGCCTCGACTTGACCGAACTGCGCCGCGCCGTTACGGGTGGTTGAGCCCGGATGGAAATGGCAAAAGGCCGCCCCGGTTTAACAGGGCGGCCTTTTCTGGTGGGTCGTTACGTTTCTGTCGGAGAGGAGGGCGCCGTGGGACGGTCAGGAGACGGAAGAAACCGCTCCCACCTGCCGGCTTAGGCGCTGCAACAGTTCGGCCAGGAGGTAGGTCAACAGCAGCGCCGCAAGGCTGCACAACAAGCCTTTTCCGATCAGCACCCCGCCCCCGACGAAGGAGGCTTCGCCGGCCCGCAGGTGGGGAAAGAGAAAATCGGTCGTCCCCAGCAGCGGGCTGGACCTGCGGCCGGCGATCCAGACGAAGAGGCCGGTCCCCAGGCCGAGAAGAGCTCCGGCCACGGCCCAGGCCTCGCCGACGGCGCGGAGGATGACCACGCTCGCGGCAGCGGCGGGCATGCCGCCCGGTTCCAGTTCCCTGAGATTTTCGGCACGAAGTAGCAGGATGTGGACGGCGGCGTAGCCGGCAGCGGCGAAAAAGACCTGGTAAACGATGCAGCCGGCGAGGATCTCTCCCTCGTAGGAGAAGGCGTCCTTCCAGTTGAGGATGAAGGCGAAGGCCAGGGTGACCCCGGCCACGACCGCCAAAACCCAGAGGGCACGGGCAAAAAAGGTCCGAAAAAAGGCGGGATCGGCGAGGCGGTCCAGGAAGGAAGGAAGCAGGGTCAGGGGTTTCATGGTGTCTCCTTGCAGGGAAGTTGGCGAAGGGGCCGGGCCCCCGTCCAGGATCCAGCAGGAAACATACCATCTCATGAAAAGTTCACCCCAGCCGGCACAAAACCGTTCCCAGGCGAGTCCGGATCAGCGCCCAGGGAGCCTCCTCGGCACCCGGAATGAGCCGGACGATCTCCCCCTGCACCCAATGCCAGCGCTCTCCGGCGGCATCCAGCACCTCGATCCAGCCGTACTGGCCGACGACATATCCATTCATTTCCTCGACCGCCATTCTGCCCTCGGTTTCTCCTGGTCCGGAGGCGGGCCTCCGGCCTCCAGGGTGTTCAATACGAGCTTAGCACAGGAGCAGCGGTCCGCAGGTCCCGGAGGGGGATCGCGGTCAGGAGCTCTTGCCGCACAAAAATCGGCGGCAGGCCGATCGGCCTGCCGCCGTGGTGATTCAGGGGTGCCGAAAGGTCGCTCAGATCATCTCGAGCAGGATCTTGACGGTCTTTTCGATACCGTCCGCCGCTTCGCTGATGCGCCCGGCCAGCATGTAGGCTGGGCTGGAAATCAGCTTGTTGGGGATGTCGATGACGCATTCGCGCACCGGGCAGGCGACATGCTTGCTCCCCATCGTTTCCAGGGCCTGGGCGGTTTCCGCGTCGGTGCCGATGGTCAGCTGGTGGGCGAGTTTTTCGTTTCCGAGTACCTTGGAGACCAGCGCCGGGGCGATGCACACGGCGGCCAGCGGCTTCTTCGCGGCGATGGTCTCGCGCACCAGCCGGGCGACGTCGGGGTTGACCTCGCAGTCGGCCCCCTTGACGGCGAAGCTGCAGAGGTTCTTGGCGGCACCGAAGCCGCCGGGGAGGATCAGGGCGTCGAAATCGGCAACTTTTACATCCTTGACGTCGCGGATCTTGCCGCGGGCGATGCGCGCCGCCTCGACCAGCACGTTGCGGGTTTCCCCTGCGGCCACCTCGCCGGTGAGGTGGTTGACGACGTGCAGCTGCGGGATGTCGGGGGCCATGCAGATCGCCTCGGCGCCGGCCCGGTCGAGAGCCAGCAGGGTGATGACCGCTTCATGGATTTCGCTGCCGTCGTAGACGCCGCAGCCGGAGAGGATGACACCGACTTTCGCCATGATCGAAACCTCCTTGTCGCAGGGAATGGGCGGGTGGGTGGGCCGGACGGCGGTCCGCCGGCCGCGGTCAGAGTCGTGAATGCAGGACCATGAAAAGATTAGAAAATCTGCCGCGGATGTCAAGCCGCCGGGGGATCAGTCCCGTGAGTAGACCACCGCCACCGCGCGTGGCCGGTCGGTGCCGACGGCGAGGTAGCCGTGGGGTTCGGTGGAGTCGTAGTAGACCGAGTCGCCGGGATGCATGGTCATCACCTTGTCGCCGTAGTGGAACTCGAGTTCCCCTTCGAGGAGGAAGAGGAACTCCTCCCCCTGGTGGCTGACCAGCATCTCCTCGGTCCAGTCGCGGGCGTCGAACTCGACCAGGAACGGCTCCATGTTGCGCTGGCGCTTGCCGACGGCAAGGGAATGGTAGCTGTAGGGGGGCGCCGCGGGATCGCCGCCGGCGGTGCGCCGCGGCTGGGGCCGGCGCTCCCCGGCGCGGACCAGGATGCACTTCTCGCTGTCCCCCTCCTCCTGGAAGAAGTGGTGGAGGTTGACACGCAGCGCCTTGGCGATGCGCAGCAGGGTGGCCAGCGGCGGGATGACCTGGTCGTTTTCGATTTGCGACAGCAGCGGCTTGGAGAGGCCGGTCGCCGCGGCGAGCTGCTGCAGGGTCAGGCGCTGCTCCTGGCGCAGGCGCCGAACCTTGCGGCCGATCTGCAGTTCCTTGACTTCCTCGCGGATATTGTCCATGGCTTCGTCCCCAATATTATTGACCAATTTACTACCTGCGCGGGATAGCGAAGTCAAGGCCTTTGTCGGGCCCGCCCCCGGCCTGGCTCCGGAGGAATGCCTGATGGTCGGCAACGCTAGCGGGCACGACCGGGCCGCCCGCCAGGTCGGCATCCCGACCTTCCTGGTCGACACCTGGCTGGAAGACCGCTGCAACAGCCTGTTTGCCAGCGACTTTCGCGGCAGCCACAGCGATCGTTAGCGGCTGGTCGGCCAGTTCGGTGCCAGCGGTCCAACGAATTGACAGAAGGGCCGATTTCCGCTAGTCTGCGCACTGGCTGCGGGGCTGCGGGCCGGTAAAGAACAGGCCCCTCCAGGGACGTTGAGACGGTCCCGCCGGCCGGGGCTCCCCCGCCGGCGACAACCGGCCCCGGGAACCTTCCTCCGGGCGGCCGCCCGCCCGCCGCTCCGCTATTTTGCAGACTGCCAACCTTCAGACAGGGAGGATGCATGGCCAGGCTTGTGGATAATCCGGATCTTGCCTTTCGCTTGGCGCGGGCGATCGTTTCGGACATTGCCCTGTACAACCAGGAGAAGGTCCGCGACGGCATCAAGAACGACAATATCTTCGACCTGCTGGCGGAGGAGCTCAAGGAAGGTCGCGACCATTTCCATACCCGGGTCTCGCCGGACATGAAGAACCGCGACCATCTCTTCGACCGGGCGGTGGTCGACGTCATGATCCGGCAGGCGGGCAAGATCGAAAGTTCGATCTGGTAGATGTCACAGCAACGGGTGGTCGATTTTCCTCCCGGGCGGGTTCCGGAGCGGCTCGACCGGTTTCTCGCCGAGGCCCTTCCGGAGTTGACCCGTTCCCAACTCAAGCGGCTGATCGAGGAGGGGCGGGTGCTCCTTGCCGATGCCCCGGCCAAGGCCGCGCAGAAGCTGCGCGGCGGAGAGCAGCTCAGCGTCAGCCTGCCGGAGCCGGAGCCGGTTGCGGCGCTCCCCGAGAAGATCCCACTGGTCGTCCTTTACGAAGATGCGCACCTGATTGTAGTCGACAAGCCCGCCGGTCTGGTGGTGCACCCCGCCCCCGGTCACCAGGGGGGGACCCTGGTCAACGCCCTGCTGCACCACTGTCACGATCTTGCCGGCATCGGCGGCAGCCTGCGTCCCGGCATCGTCCATCGCCTCGACAAGGAGACCTCGGGGGTGCTGGTCGCCACCAAGGACGACGCCACCCACAACGGCCTGGCGCGGCAGTTCAAGCTGCACAGCATCAGCCGCCGCTACCTGGCCCTGGTCCACGGCCTGCCGGCGGCGGATCGCGGCACCATCGACCAGGCCATCGGCCGCCATCCGACTGAACGCAAGAAGATGAGCAGCCGCTCCCGCAGCGGCCGCCGCGCGGTGACCCACTGGCAGGTCAGGGAGCGCTTCCCGGCCGAACGCCTGGCCCTGCTCGAGCTGCGGCTGGAAACCGGCCGTACCCACCAGATCCGGGTGCACCTCTCGGAGCTCGGCCTGCCGGTGGTCGGCGATCCGGTCTACGGCCGCTCGGGGCGCAGCCGGAGCCTCGGCGACGCGCAGCTGCAGAAGCTGCTGGCCGGGCTTCAACGCCAGTTTCTGCACGCCCGGTTGCTCGGTTTCGTGCATCCCGCCACCGGGACCTACATGGAGTTCGAAAGCCCCCTGCCGGAGGAACTCTCCGGCATCCTCACCTACCTCCAAGCCAAGTACCGGGATGCTGCGCCCGCCGCAGCGCCGCCCGTTTAGACGGAGTTTTCACGATGAAACTCGCCCGCCAGGGAAAGATCAACTACCTGCAACCGGACTGGACCGCTCAATATCCGGTTCATGCCGGCTTCACCACCCGCAACGGCGGCGTCAGCCGTCCCCCCTACAATTCGCTGAACCTCGGCTACAATACCGATGATCTCCTCTCCAACGTCGAGGGGAACCGCTCGACCCTGGCCCGCGCTTTCGAGTTGCAGCCGCACATGCTGCTCACCGTCAAGCAGGTCCATGGCATCGATATCCTGGTCATCGATCAGCCCAATCCCGATCTCGCTCATTTTCGCGATATCGAGTGCGATGCCATCGTCACCGACCAGCCGGGAATCCTGATCGGCATCCTGGTGGCCGACTGCTTCCCGGTGCTTCTCTATGATCCGACCCTGCAGGTGGTGGCGGCGCTGCACGCCGGTTGGCGGGGGGCCGCCGACGGGATCATCGGTCGCACCGTCACCGCCATGGGCAATATCTTCGGCTGCCGGCCGGAGAACCTGCTGGCGGCCATCGGGCCGGGTATCGGTGCCCATCGCTATGAGGTCGACCGCCCGGTGCGCGAGGCCTTTCGCGGCGGCAGCGGCCATTGGGAAGCGATCGCCAGGGAGGTGGCGCTTGGCAAGTGGCTGCTCGATCTGCGGCAGAGCTGCCGGCTGCAGCTTGAGGCGGCCGGCCTGGCTCCGGCGCAGGTGACGGCCGCCGATGAGTGCACCTGCTGCCATCGCGAGCTGTTCTTTTCCTACCGTCGGGACAACGGCCAGACCGGACGGCAGCTCGGCTTCATCGGTCTGCAAAAAGGCTAACAGCAACATCCGGCACCGGCCTCGCTGCCGGCGGCGGAGGAAGGCGAAACGGACAGGCATGGCGGGCGAGCGGATACTGGTTGTCGAAGATGCCGAAGGGGTGCGCAAATTGCTGCGCACCAGCCTGGCCCGCGAGGGCTTCGTCGTCCGCTTTGCCGGCAGCGGCGAGGAAGGGCTGGAAGCGGTCCGCCGCGAAGCTCCCGACCTGGTCGTCCTCGACCTGATGCTGCCGGCGATGGACGGGCTGGAGGTCTGCCGCCGCCTCAAGGCCGAAACCAAGACCCGCGCGATCCCGGTCATCATGCTCACCGGGCGCGGCGAGGAGGCCGACGTCATCCGCGGTCTGGAAATGGGTGCGGACGACTACATGGTCAAGCCCTTCAGCCCGCGTGTGCTGATCGCCCGGCTACGGGCGGTCCTGCGTCGGCACAGCGAGGAGGAAGCTGACCCCGCCGCCCTCCGCCTGCACGACCTGCGCATCGACACCGTCTGCGGAGAGGTCTGGGCCGGCGCGGAAAGGGTCCCGCTCTCCCACCCCGAGTTCCGCTTACTGCACCTTTTGGCATCGGCCGCACAGGCCGACGACCGCCGCCCCGAACCCCCAATCAACTCCCTGGCTGAAGAGGACCCCGCCGATCCCGAACAACTGTTCGAATCGGAAGGGATGACCCTGTTCGCCCTCAACCGCCTGGGGCACCTCGCCCCGCTGCTGGTCCGGATGCCGGAGAACCTGCTGCAGCAGCTGCCGTGGCTGGCGCTCTTTTCCGGCTTGGTACGTTTCCATACCCTGAAAGGGGACTTTCCGGGTGCTCTGGAATCAGCACGGAAGGGCTTTATGACTGGCGGGGAGCGCCGCGGGGAGCTCCTCGCCGTCGCCCAGCTGCTGCTGGTGCAGGCCCTTTTCCCCGGCGAGCCGGCGCAACGGGCATCGCTGGCGGAGCGGGCGGAGGCGTTGGCCGCCGCCGAGCTTCCCAAGCTGTGCAGCTATGCGCAAGTTCACGTCGCCCAGTGCCTGGCCCTGGCCGGGATTTTTCACGGCGAGGACGATCGGCAGGTGACCCGTTACCAGGAGCTGGCCCTGACCCTGTTGGAACAGCAGGACCTGACGAGTTTCGGTGCCCCGGCTTATTTCTGCCACGGCTACCAGGCGCTGCGCCGCGGCGACCTGAAGGGGTTGTTGCGGCTGCTGGAGCGGGCCGATCCGCTGCTGCAGAGTCCCCAGATCAGTGTCTGGGAGCGGGTCCTGCTGCGGCTCCTGCAACTCTACGCCCTGCTGCTGCAGGGCGACGACGTCAACCGGCAGCGGCTGCTGGCACGGCTGGAGGCCAAGTTCGATCTGCAATTGCTGGAGCGTTCCCTGCTGCGCTCGGAACTGGGCCTGCACGAGGTGGTCTCCAGTGTGCTCGGCCGCCATTCCGGACAGGGGGCGGAAGGCTATCGCCACTGGCTCGGCGCGGCTCCCGCAGCATTCCGGCATCGTTTCCTGGCGCTCGGCGCGCTGGCTGCACTGCGCACCGGCGAACCGGAGGAGGCGGGCGCCCTGCTGGCGGCAGCGCGGCCGCTGCTCGGCGCCTGCCGCGACCCCTTCGACCGGGCCTGGTGCGGCATGCTCCTCGGGGCAGTCGGGCTGTTGCTCGGCGCCGGCGACCCCCGGGAGGATCTGGTTCCGGCGCTGGCCGCCGCTGCGGAACTCGGCAATTCCTGGCTGGCGACGGCCGTCTGCGGCGTTCTACTGGCCTGCGACCTCGAAGAGGGGGGCGAAATCGGCGAGGCTCTCGGCCAATGGCTGATGCCCCTCTCCCGCGATGACGGGCTGGCCCTGCGCTGCTCTCCGCCCGAGATCCGCAGGCGCCTGCTCGATGCCGCGGTGGATCTGGGCCTGGTCCCTGCCGCCCGGCCCCTCGCGGCCAGCCTGGGGCTGGTGGTGCGGGACGGCGAAACACCCCTGCCGCTGCTCGAGGTACAAACCCTCGGCGGAGTCGGCATCCAGGCCCATGGCCGCCCGGTGGTTCGCGCCGAGGATCTCTCCCCGGCGCAGCGGGAACTGCTGGCCCTGTTGGTCGCAGTGCCGGAAATGAGGCTCAGCCAGGAGGAGGTGCAGCTCGACTTCTGGCCCGACAGCCCCGCCGAGAAGGCCCGTTCCAGTTTTGATTCCCTGTTGCTGCGGTTGCGCAAGACCCTCGATACGGCCCTGGCCCCCCAGGCGACCCGGGACTACCTGAAGCTGCAGAAGGGGATCCTGAGCCTCGACAATGTCCGGGTCGATGCCCATGTCTTTGCCGGCCTGATCCGCCTCGGCCTCGACTTGGTCCGGCGCCGGGAGCCGTGGCAGGCGGGCAATGCCTTTGCCCGCGCCCACGCCTTGTGGAAGGGGCCCTTCATGCCCGGTGCCAGTGCCCGCGACCATGCCGCCGACTACCGCGAGGAACTCGACCTGCTGTACGTTGTCGGCATGCAGGCCTGGGCCGAGCTGCTCATGACGGCGGGGCAGACCGAAACGGCCGAAGAGGTCCTGGTCCAGGCCCTGCGCATCGACCGCATCAACGACCCGTTGATCAGGACCCTGTGCCGCTGTCACCTGCGCAGCAACAATCCGATCAAGGCCCGCCAGGTGATTCAGGGCTACGCTGAAAACCTGCGTCGGGAAGACTATTCCCACCAGGAGATCGAGCAGATTCTCGCCACCTTTCCCGTCATCCTCAAGGGATTCAATCCGCCCTCCTGACCCGCCGGAAATTTTTTTCGAAAAAAAAGCTCTTCTTTTCCGCTCCCGTGAGAAATTTATCAGAGGCGCCCGCTAAAGTGGTTGCCGAGGTGGTCATCCGCGGCCACTAAGCAACCATCCGGACCCTTGGGGCCGGATGTGCCGGGGGGACAGGCATGGCCAGATGTGAATTTCTCCAGCAATGCGGGTTTTATCACAAATACGGCCACAAACAGGGTCCGGCCTGGCAGGGGCTGTTCGCCGCTTACTGTGGCGGCGACCTGGTCAGCATCTGCGAACGGTGGAAGTCCTATCGCCAAGCCGGCGCCGGGCTCCACGATGACATCATGCCTTGCGGCGAACCGGTTCCGAGGCCGTTCACCCAGATTCTTTAGGGGACAGGGGAAGGCACGGCAGCAAGAGAGGTCAACGGCTGAAGCGGGCCGTTTTACCCGGGCAAAGCTCAACACTGGATGGGGGAGGCGGCAGTCAGGAGGGGTTGTCGCCTCGATGTAAACTGCAGGTTCCATGGAATTGCTTGGAGGGGGGAGCCCTCACTCTTGTTGCGACAAGGGTGGGGGCTATTTTTTTGCCCCAGCGGCTGCAGGCGGAGGAAATGTCCCGGGCATTGATCCCCAGGCGGAAGACAGGCATCGGAGAGCAGGCCCGGGTGTCCTCTGGCAGAGGGTTGGTCCGGAGCCCGAAAGGGCTGTTTTCGCCATAATAAGCGGCGGGTCTCCCCTTTGTCGCAGCGCCGGCCCGGAGGAGCACGCAAGGCCAGGCTTGTTCCCCAGGCGTCCCTCGGTTAGAATCGACCCGCAACCGGAAAGGAGCCCGTGATGGATGACTGGGGAGGTGGCGTCGGCGAGGAGCAGCTGCGCCGCGAACGGAACAAGGCCCGCGAATTGCGCAACAGCCAGTGGTGGAAAAACCGCATCGCC
>Ga0055455_10000016_pt1 | contig 13010 bp, 10 predicted proteins | sample Goodyear_PhragC__FD_57684 | JGI IMG/M metagenome (GOLD analysis project Ga0055455, IMG submission 57684) | Wetland microbial communities from San Francisco Bay, California, USA, that impact long-term carbon sequestration - Goodyear_PhragC_D2 | ecosystem: Environmental > Aquatic > Marine >...
GAGCGCTTGCGCTGCCCGTAGACCTCCCGGCAGGCATAGCCGCTCTCCTTTTCGAAGGCCGGCAGGGCATCGGCCGAAGTGACCATGAACAACCGCGGCCGGTCTTTTAAAAACCGCTGCAGATCGGAGGCCGTCGGCAAATACCAGCTGCGATATTCGTCGTCCTCCTGGAAGCGGACATCCCGCTTCATGCCGTAGGCCGCTGCGGTGAGGTGCCGCCGGTAGAGGGAGAGGGAAGGGAGAAAGGCCTGGTAGGCGAGCACGTCGAGTTTCCGCTCGGGGTCGAGCCGGTTGAGGGCGGTTGCCATCTGCTCGTAGCCGCGCATCTGCGGAGCGGCGACGGCGACGATGGCGTAGGCGACGGTGGAGACGAGGAGCAAGAGCAGCGCGCTCCACCAGACCAGCCGCGGCCCCTGCCGCTGTTTCCAGACCTGCCACCACAAAAGGAGCAGCGGGAGAGCGGAGACCAGCAGCGGCCAGCGCAGGACCCGGGCCGGGTGGTAGACGAAGCCGGCCACCGCTGGGGCAATGGCGAAGAGGAAAAGCAGCAGCGCCGCCAGGGAACGCAGGCGGGGCATGGGAAAAGTCCGCAGGGCGGCGGCGGCCAGGATTGCGGCGATGCCGAAGAAGGGGAGGATGTAGGTCGGCTGCTTGCTCTGCGCCAGGGTGAAGACGAGGAAAGGGACCCAGACATAGAGGAGCAGGACCCGCGTCGGCCGGTCGAAGGCGCGGGCCTGGAACGTTCCCTTGGCGAAGAAGAGGATGTAGGGGAGGAAGGTCCCGGCGAAGACGTAGAAGAAATACCAGAGCGGCTCGTGGCGGTGGAAGCGGTTGGAGGCGACGCGATCGACGGTCTGTACCTTGAGGAAGTAGTAGAGCAGCCCCGGGTTCTCGGCCATCACCGCGAGGTACCAGGGGAGGGCCAGCAAAGCGAAGACGCCGCTGGCGGCCAGCACCTCCCGCCAGGAGAAGACCCGCCGGTGGTCGGGATCGACCAGCTTGGCGACCAGGTAGGGGAGCAGGGTAAAGAGGAAGATGATCGGCCCCTTGGTTAGAAAACCGAGGCCGAGCGCCAGCCCGTAAAGGGGCGCGTCGCTCTTGTGGCGCTCGCCGCGCAGGCGGCGGAAGAGGTAGTACTGGGCCATGACCGTGAAGCAGGTCAGGTAGATGTCGGTGGCGACGATGCGAGCGATAGCGAGGAAGAGGAACGAGGAGGCGAAGATCAGCGTCGCGTCGAAAGCGTCGCGCTCCTCGCCGAGGAGCACCTGGGCCAGACGGTAGAGGTAGACGACAGCGACGAGGGCGGCGACGACGCCGAAGAAGCGGGCACCGAAGTCGCCGATGCCGAACAGCTTATAGCCGCCGGCGATCGCCCAGTAGGTCAGGGGCGGCTTGTGGAAGTGCTTGATGGCGCCAAAGAAAGGCTCGAGGTAGTTGTGGCGGAGGAGCATCTCCCAGGCGATCTCGCCGTAGCGCCCCTCAGTCGACTCCATCAGTGGCAGAAAGCCGGTCGGAATCAGCAGGACCAGGAAGTAGAGTGCCAGCAGCAGCCCGCGGCGGCGGCCGGCGGGGGCCTCAGCCATTCTCGGCTTCCCGTTCCCGGCGCTCGCGGGCGATCAGGTAGAGGTTGCGGGTATAGATGAAGAACCCGCTCGCCTGGCCGACGATGAAGACGATGTCCTTGCGGATGATGGCGTAGACCAGCAGCAGGGAGGAGCCGCCGATGCTGAAATACCAGAAGGCGGTCGGAATCATGCTGCGGCGGTGCTTTTCCGAATAGAGCCACTGCACGAAAAAGCGCATAAAAAAGAGGGTCTGGCCGGAAAAGCCCAGCACCAGGATGGCGATTTCCGATTTAGCCATGGGTCTCCCCGATTTCGATCTTGAGATGGCGCTTGATCATCCAGCGTACGCTGATGACGTCGTACAGCCCCTCGATGCCGCGGCGCAGGTTGGTGTATTTGGAAACCCCGTGCAGCCGCTGCCGGTGGTTGACCTTGACCTCGACGACCTTCGCCCCCTCGATGCGCATCAGCGTCGGCAGGAAGCGGTGCAGTCCCTTGTACATCTTGATCCGCTTGAGCAGCGTCGCGTTCATCACCTTGAGGGAACAGCCGGTGTCGTGAATCGATTCCCAGGTCAGGCGGTTGCGGACGGAGTTGCCGATGCGGCTGCCGATCTTCTTCGACAGGGTATCCTGGCGGTTGAAACGCCAGCCATTGATCATGTCGTAGTCGCCGTAATATTCGAGCATCTTCGGAATGTCGGCGGGGTCGTTCTGCAGGTCGGCATCCATGGTGATCACCACGTCGCCGTCGGCGTGCTGGAACCCGGCATAGAGCGCCGCGGACTGACCGGCATTGCGGGCAAAGGCGACGTAGGCGACCTCGGGATGGGCCGCGGCCAGGTCCTTGATCACCGCCAGGCTGCGGTCGGTGCTGCAGTCGTCGACGAACAGAACCTGGTAGGTATACGGCAGCGCAGCCGCCACCTTGACGATCTCGGCATGCAGCGCCGCCAGGTTTTCCTCTTCGTTGTAGACCGGGATGACATAGGAGATTTTCTTGATCATGGGTGCCTCTGGAAATGCTCCCCGTTCTCCCCGGGGTGAGGGAAATCCAGCAGCTGCCGGCGTTGAAAATAGTCCCTGAGCAGAAGGCTGGTGGTCGTGCCGAGGAAGGCCCCGGCCAGGACGTCGCTGGGGAAATGGGCTCCGGCCAGCACCCGGCAGGCGCCCACCAGGGCCGCCAGGGCAAACCAGTGCGGCAGCCGGCGCGGCATCAGGAGGTAACCGGCGGTCGCCACGGCGAAAATCGTGGTAGCGTGGCCGGACGGAAAAGACCACATCTTAGCAGAAATCTCAAAAAACGAAAAAGAATATAGATGCTGTCCCAAAAAAACCTTGGGCCGCGGCCGACCGCAGACGATCTTGATGGCGTCGGCGACCAGCCCGGAGACCAGGACCGTGCCCACCAGGTAGAGAACGCGCTGCCGCCAGCGATGCAGCCGGGCCGCAGCGGCCGGCGGCACCCGCGTCGCGGCCCAGCGCAGCAGCAGGAAGAGGAGCGGCCCCGGCACCAGGTAGTAGACCGAGTTGCCGAGTTCACCGAACAGCGAAAACCAGTGCCGGTAAAGCCCGGGAAGGGCTCTCACCCAGGTGGCCACCGGACGGTCGACATAGAGGATCAGTCCCACGCAGGCGGTCCCGGTCAACAGCAGGCTGACCAGCAGCCACCGGTAAGGACGCCCCGCCGGCTGGGCAGTTCGGCTTCCCTGGCTCACGACTGCGGACCCGCCGCGGCGGGCGGGGCGGCCCGCAGCAGGTTGAGCCGCATGCGCCGCCCCTTGGAATAATTGAAGCCGCGAATCTGCTCGACCACCTCCGGGGCGAGCCCCACGCCATGGGCGGCGTCCAGGACCCGGGAGAGCTGGCGGTCGCTGACCAGCACCCAGCCGTCCGGATTGGCGCGCAGGAAGGTCGCGGCATCGGCCGCATCGAGCATCCGGGTGGCGGTGCCGGCCAGAAAGACCAGGCTCGGCTCCCGGTAATCGACCGTCGCCAGCAGATAGGGGGCCTTGGCGCCCTGCCGCTGCAGCGCCGCCACCACCTCGTTGCTGAGCCAGGGGGTACGCAGCCCGGGCAGAACCCAGCCCAACGCCGGAGCCAGCACCAGCACGCCGCCCAAAACCGCGGCGGCTACCAGTTGGGCCGGCCGGCGCCGGCGCAGCAGCCGCGGCACCCAGACCAGCATCCCCGCGGCCGCCCCCGCCGCCACCAGGCCGGAGAGAGAGATTCCGCTGCCGGCCACCGCCGGCAGAATCGCCAGCCCGGCACCGAGCAGCAGCGTGACCAGCGCCCAGAGGCCGAAGACGGGCCAGCGCAACAGGCTGAACGGCCGCCGTTCGAGGAAGGTGAGGCCGGCGGGAAGATCCTGTAAAAAACGGCCGGTGAGCAGGGCGATCGCGGGAAAGGCCGGCAGGATGTAATGGGGCAGCTTGGTCGGGACCAGCTCGAAGAGGAGCCAGGCCGGGATCAGCCAGGCGAGCAGGAAACGGACCGCGACGTCGCCGCGCTGCTTCCAGGAGGGCCAGAGGGCCGCCCAAGCGAAGAGCGAACCGGGCCAGAACAGGGCGGTGAAAAGGAGCAGGTAGAAACCGGGCCAGGCGCCGTGGGACTCCTGGCCGCCAATCAGCTTGGGCAGGAGATCGTGCCCCACCGCCTGGCGCAGGAAGGCGCCGTGGGAGACCTGATTGATGGCGACGAACCAGGGGAGGACGATCAGCAGCATCAGCTGCAGGCCCGAAACGGGTCGCAGCGCGCGCAGAAACCCGCCCCGGCGATCCGCCACCCGCAACACCAGGATGGTCAGCAAGGCGATAGCCGGCGGCACCGGCCCCTTGAGCAGAATCCCGGCCCCGCAGGCGACCCAGAAGAGGAGCGTGATGGCCCGCTTCGGGGTAACGCCCTGCCGCCAGTCGAGATAGGCCCGGCCCAGCGCTCCCTGCATGGCGGTCACCGCCGCCAGCAGCATGGCGTCGGTCTTGGCCAGATGAGCCTCGACGGTCAGCAGCAGGCAGCCGGCCAGCAGCAATGCCCCCCAGAAGGCGGCGCGGTCGCCGACCAGGGTCCGCCCCAGTCCGAAGGTCAACAGCACGGCGAGCAGCGCCCCGGCCAGCGACGGCAGGCGGTAGGGCCAGATGGCGGTAGACTTCGCGCCGGTGGTGGCGTTGACCGCGGCGGCCTGCAGCCAATAGATGCCGATCGGCTTTTTGTAGCGCGGCTCGTCCTGGAAGCGGATATTGACGTAGTCGCCGCTCTCGACCATCTGCTTGCTCGCCTGGGCAAAGCGGGCCTCGTCGCGATCGGTCGGCGGCAGGCTGACCAGCCCCGGCAGATAGAGAAACAGGCAGAGCAGGACCAGAAGCAGAGCCGGCCACGCCGGGCGTTCGAAGAGATCATTCAGGGATTGGAACATCGAGGCATCCTTCCAAAAACCCGACGGTTCCGGCCGCGGTGGCCGGGAGGAGAAGATAATTTCATTCCGGGCTCCGGTTTGTCAACCAGCTTGCCGAGGTTTTTCTGAGCGCTGACGCGCCCTTTGGCTCCCCCCGGGATGACCCTTGGTGCGCCAGGAGGTATCATGGAAGCAGCCGTTGGCCGCTGCACACCCCCGGCCACGAACGGAAACTGGGAGGGCGACGACCTTGACCGAATCGGTGCACCGCCTGCTGGCGGTGGGCGACATTCATGGCTGCAGGAACCTGCTGGACGACCTTCTAAAGGAAGTGGCGCCGGACGAGGGGGACCGGCTGGTTTTTCTCGGCGACTACGTCGATCGCGGTCCCGACAGCCGCGGGGTCATCGACCGGCTGCTTGAGCTGCAGCAGCAGTGGCCGCAGACGGTCTACCTGCGCGGCAACCATGAACAGATGTTCCTCGATTTCCTCGAGGGCCGGGGATCCTGGCCGTTCTTCGCCAACGGCGGCCGGGCGACGCTGGCGAGCTACGGCGCCGCCGACGGCAGTGGGATTCCGCTCACCCACCACGCCTTCCTGCGCAGCCTGCCGAGCAGCTACTGCAGCGGGGGGTTCATCTTCGTCCACGCCGGGCTGCGCCCCGGCGTCCCCCTCGAACAGCAGCGCGAGGAAGACCTGCTGTGGATCCGCGAGGAATTTCTCGCCTCGGACTACGATTGGGGAAAGACCGTGGTCTTCGGCCACACCCCCCGCACCCGGCCGCTGCTGGCGCCGGGTCGCATCGGCATCGATACCGGTGCGGTCTACGGCCGCCAGCTGACCTGCTGCGACGTCCTCAGCCGTCGCTGCTGGCAGGCGGAAACGGGAGAAGCGAGAAACGCGTAGCGAGTCGCGCGCTGCGGGATACGAGAAAGCGCCACGCGCCACGCGACTTTATTCTTTTACCCGGCGCAGCAGATCGCCGGCTCGAGTTCCGGCCGGCAGGGAGAGGCGGACCAGCGCGTTGGGCTGGGCCACCGGCAGCGACAAGCCGTTGGCGTCCTGCAGTTCGGCCGCCAGAAAAGGCGCCTGGCGCATCCCCGGGCCGATCAGCTCCAGGCTCTCCCCCGCGAAGAAGCGGTTGCGGACCGCCACCTCGCCGCGGCCGCCGGCAACCCGTAAAACCACCCCGACAAAATCAGCGCGGCGCCGGTAGCGGGCATCCCCGGGATGGACCAGGGCATCCCGACCGCCGCCGAGAAAGCCCCGGTCGTAGGGGCGGTGGCTGACCATGTCGAGTTCCTCCCGCCAGCGGGGGTCGCAGCTCCAGGCGGCGGGGTCAGTCAGCCAGCGGTCGATGGCCGCCCGGTAGACCCGGGTCACGGCGGCGACATAGTAGACGCTCTTCATCCGCCCTTCGATCTTCAGGCTGCGCACCCCGGACCCGAGCAGCTCGGGCAGGTCCTCGAGCAGGCACAGATCCCGGCTGTTGAACAGGTAGCTGCCGCGGCCGTCCTCCTCGATCGGCCAATATTCTCCCGGCCGGGTCTCCTCGACCAGGGCGTAGCGCCAGCGGCAGGGCTGGGCACAGGCCCCCTGGTTGGCGCTGCGCCCGGTAAGGGCGGCGCTGAGCAGGCAGCGCCCCGACCAGGCGACGCACATGGCGCCGTGGATGAAGACTTCCAGTTCGACCCCGGAGTCGGCGGCGGCCAGCTGCCGGATCTCCTCCAGGGAGAGCTCGCGGGCCAGATTCACCCGGCTCACCCCGGCGGCCCGCCAGAAATCCAGGGCACCGACATTGGTGGTGCTGGCCTGGGTGGAGAGATGCACAGCGCGCTGCGGATCCAGCCGCCGCACCAGGGCGAGGACTCCCGGGTCCGAAACGATGTAGGCGTCGATTTCCAACGGCTGCAGCGCCCCGAGATAGTCCGTAAGCTCCCCTTCCTCGCCGGGACGCAATTCCGCGTTGAGGGTCAGGTAGAGGCGCCGGCCCAGGCGGGCGCAGTGCTCCCGGGCGCGGCCCAGATCGTCCAGGCTGAAGTTTCCCGCCTGGGCGCGCAGTCCGAACCGCTCGCCGCCGGCATACACCGCGTCGGCGCCGTAAGCGAGGGCGGCCTGCAATTTTTCCAGATCGCCCGCAGGCGCCAGCAGTTCCACTTCCGTCATGGGCGCCCACCTCCCCGGGGGCGACAAGGGGAGCAGAATAGCACAATTCCATTTCCCGGCATGGCAAATTCTTTGCATCCGCAGGGGGAGACAAAACCCGGCGGCGACGACATCTGCGGCCAGCCAGCCGTTACAACCCGCCGTGATGCTTGACAAAGGGCGTAAGATTCTCTAGTTTTTAGAGAATTTTACGGATTTCCCCACCCTGGAGAAGGACCTCCCCATGCCGGCCCTCGTGACCCGTATCTGTTCCGCCCTGGCCCTGGGCTGTGCCCTGGCCGCCTGTACCCCGGCAGTCGCCCCGGCTCCGGCCATCGACCCCACCCGGATTGTCCATCTGGAACAGTCCCAGGCCGACCTCGACCAGCGCCTGCAGCGGTTGCAGGACAACCTGGTACTGCTTGAGGGACGCTTCGCCGATCAACAGAAGATGCTTGCGGAATTCCACCAGGAACTGCAGACGCAAAAGGGCACTCCGGGCGGGCAAATCACGCCCTCCCTCCAGCCGCCGGCCGCTACCGGCCCCACCCCGGAGCCGCGGCCGCAGCCGGCGGCGGCCGAGGTCTACCGCCAGGCCTTCGCCGACTACGCCGGCGGCCGTTATCCGCAGGCGGTGACCGGATTCTCCAGGTTTTTGGCGGAATATTCGGCCAGCGACTACGCCGGCAATGCTCAGTACTGGCTGGGGGAGTGCTACCTCGGCATGAAGCAGTACGACCAGGCAATCCGGGCCTTCGAACAGACGGCCGATCGTTACCCGGAGAGCGCCAAGGCGGCCGATGCCCTGCTCAAACTGGCGGAAACCCAGCGGCTGCTCGGCTCCACGAAGAGCGCCGACGACACCCTCCGCCGCCTGCGCTCCCGCTATCCGGACAGCCCTGCGGCCCACAAATCCCGGGCGACACCCTGAAAGCGGGGTGCATAAACCTCCCGATTTCCGATTCATCTTTCACAAGGGGGCACTTAATGACGCTCAGACGCACACTCCTTCCGGCCTGCCTGCTGCTGCTGCTCCCCTGGTCGGCCTTTGCCAAGAACGAGCCGGTCACCTACACCATCAAAAAGGGGGACACCCTGTGGGGGATTTCTGAGCGCTACCTCAAGGACCCCTTCTACTGGCCGAATCTCTGGGCCAACAATCCCGAACTGCCCAATCCCCACTTCATCTACCCGGGCCAGCAGCTGAAGATCTACGACGGCCGGATCGAGATCGTCCCCGCTCCGGCGGCCACCGCAACCCCCGCTCCGGCGGCCACCACCAAAGCCCAGGCGCAGAAGACCACGCCGCCCGCGGCGGCAGTCGCGGCGGAAGTCAAAATCAAGGTCCTGGGCGGCAATGCCGGCTTCCTCTCCCCCGAGCAGCTGGCCGGGGTCGGGACCATCGTCGATACCATCGACAACCGGGTGATGATCACCCGCGACGACACCGTTTTTATCGACATGCAGGACCTGGCGGCCACCAAGCCCGGCATGGTATTCAGCCTCTTTTTGCCGGGCGATGAAATCAAGCATCCGGTCACCGGCGAGCCGGTCGGCTACCGGGTGACCAATCTCGGCACGGTGCGGATCACCGACGTCAAAGGCTCGGTGGCCACCGGGGTGATCACCGAGGCCCTGCGCGAAGTGCAGCGCGGCGCACGGCTGCGTCCCTACCAGGAACCGCTGCGCGAGGTGGTCCTCAAAAAAACCGACCGCGACCTGAGCGGCTACCTGGTGGCCGCCGGCAGCGACCAGATCACCCTCGGCCAGTTCGACCTCGTCTATCTCAACCTCGGCAGTGCCGACGGCCTGGAGGTCGGCAACCTGGTCAACATCTCGCGACCCCGCGAGGCTTCCGCGCTCACTCTGAAAAAGGAAAATTTCCAGGCTCCCGAGATCCTGCTGGGCAACGCGGTGGTTCTCGAGACCGAAACGACCACGGCCACCGCCTTGATCCTCAAGTCGGCGGCACCGATCTTCCGCGGCGACCGGGTCAGCACCGTCATTCCCTGACACCATTGCCCTGAAACGCCCGTCTCCGAAAAAGGATTGAGCCCATCAATCCTTTTTCCACCGCCGTCATTCCGGGAGGGGGAAATGACCGGCAGCACCCACGACTGGTTACGGCTGCATCTCACCCGCGGGCTGGGCCGCCGCGGCCTGATCCGGCTGATCGAGGTTTTCGGCTCCCCGGCAGCGGCCCTCGCCGCCCCTCCGCAGGCCTGGCAGGAACGTGCCGGGATCCGCCCGGCCGTGGCCACCAATCGGACGGCGGCAGGCGATCCGGAGCCGCAGCTGGCCGCCGAACGCCTCGAGCATCTCGGGGTGCGCATCATCTCCCTCTGGGACGATCCCGCCTATCCGCCCCTGCTGCGGCACATTCACGATCCCCCCGCCCTGCTCTACGTGCGCGGCCGGCTGCCCGCGGGCGATGCCGTCGCCGTCGTCGGCGCGCGCCGCGCCAGCTTCCCGGGCCGCCGCCTCACCGAAGAGATCTGCCGCGCCCTGGCCGATCACCGGCTGGTAGTGGTCAGCGGGCTGGCGCGGGGCATCGACACGGCCGCCCACCGCGGTGCGCTGGCCGGGGGCGGACCGACCGTCGGCGTCCTCGGCTGCGGCATCGACCGGATCTACCCCCCGGAGAACGAGCAGCTCTTCGCAGAGGTCCTGGAAAACGGCGCGATCCTCTCCGAATATCCGCCGGGCACGCAGCCATTGGCCGGGCATTTTCCAGGCCGCAACCGGATCATCAGCGGGCTGTGCCGCGGGGTGCTGGTGGTTGAGGCCGCCGAAGGGAGCGGCTCGCTGATCACCGTCGACTTCGCCCTGGAACAGGGGCGGGAAGTCTTCGCCGTCCCCGGACCGGTGCACGTCGCCACCAGCCGCGGGGTCAACCGGCTGCTCAAGGAAGGGGCTCACCTGGTCACCGAAGCCGCCGATATCCTGGCGGTCCTCGTCCCCGGTGCGATCGACCGGCCTGCCGCAGCGAAAGCAGACCGGTTCTGTGCCGACCTCGACGCGAAGAGCCGGCGGATTTTTCTCGAACTCGGCGACGAGCCCCTGCACATCGATGAATTGACGGGGAAAAGCGGCTTGACACCCATGGAGGTTTCCACTATTTTACTGGACCTAGAACTGCTGGGCGGCGTCGAACAGCTCCCGGGCATGCGCTACATTCGCAGCCGCCGGGGGTAGCGCCGCCCACCCCAAATACGGGAGTGCCTTTGCGAGAACGGGTTCTGGCTATCGTCAGCATCATTGCCCAGTATGTTTTGGGCGAACGCGACAACCTCGATGAGAGCGACATCGTCGAGGAGCTTCTGGCGGTCGGGTTCGAAGCCGACGAGATCGACGCCGCCTTCAGCTGGATGCAGAACGTCGCCCTGCACACCCCCGGCAAAATGCCGCAACTGGCCGAGGTGCGCAGCCAGCGGGTCTTCACCGCCGAGGAGAAACGCGACCTCTCCGCCGAGGCCCGCGGCCTGCTGATCCGCCTGCGCTGCCTGGGAATTCTCGACGACGAGGCGCAGGAGGAGATCATCGCCAAGGCCATGCAGGTGGCGGACGATCCGGTCACCCTCAAGGATATGAAAGCCATCGCCGCCATTACCCTCTTCGCCCGCAACAACGAACAATGGCGGCGCGAGGTCGATTGTTTCCTGGACGACGACTGGGTCCGGCTCTATCATTGAAGCACCAGGCTGCGGGAGCTCCCTGCAGCCTTTTTGGTTTCGGTTCAGGACGGGGCGTATCGCAGGTACGCCCTTTCCCCTTTCTTAGCGGTATTGAGGAGATCCATGGCAAAATCGCTGGTCATCGTCGAATCGCCGGCCAAGGCCAAGACCATCGAAAAGTTTCTCGGCAAGGGGCACAAGGTGCTCGCCTCCTACGGCCATGTCCGGGCGCTGCCGAGCAAACAGGGGATGGTCGACGTCGCCCACGACTTCGAACCCCACTACCAGGTCCTGCCGGAGAGCAGCAAACAGATTGCCCTGCTGCGCAAGGAGGTCAAGGACGCCGATGAACTGATTCTCGCCACCGACCCCGACCGCGAGGGCGAGGCGATCGCCTGGCACCTGCTGCAGGCCCTGGGGATTGATGAGGGGGCCGAGCATCCGCGGGTCAAGCGGGTCACCTTCCACGAGATCACCAAGGGGGCGATCCAGGCCGCCATGGCGGAACCGGGACAGATCTCCCGCGACTTGGTCGATGCCCAGCAGGCCCGCTCGATCCTCGACTACCTGGTCGGCTTCAACCTCTCCCCCTTTCTCTGGAAGAAGATCCGCTACGGTCTCTCCGCCGGCCGCGTCCAGTCGGTGGCCCTGCGCCTGGTCTGCGACCGGGAGAAGGAAATCGAGGCCTTCGTCAGCCAGGAGTACTGGACCCTCGACGCCCTCCTCGCCGGCAGCGCCAAACTGTCCTTCAAGGCGCGTCTGGCCGCCGTCGACGGCAAACGGCTCGACAAGTTCGCCGTTACCGACGAAATCCAGGCCGGAGATCTGGTGCGGGAGATTACCGGGCAGGCATTTCGCGTTGCGACGATCCAGCGCAGTGAGAAGAAGCGCAATCCGGCCGCCCCCTTCACCACCAGCACTCTGCAGCAGGAGGCGAGCCGCAAGCTCGGCTTCTCGGCGCGCAAGACGATGAGCACCGCGCAGAAGCTCTACGAGGGGATCGACATCGGCCAGGGGGCGGTCGGCCTCATCACCTACATGCGAACGGACTCGGTGACCCTCTCCACCGTCGCCACCGACGAGGCGCGCGAAGTCATCACCCACCTGTTCGGCAAGGAGTACGCCCTGGCCAAGCCGCGGGTCTACAAGAGCAAGGCCAAGAACGCCCAGGAGGCCCACGAGGCGATCCGCCCGACCACCATCGCCAACACCCCGGAGCAGCTCAAGTCCTTCCTCTCCTCCGACCAGCACCGCCTCTACAAGCTGATCTGGACCCGCACCGTCGCCTCGCAGATGGCCGCGGCGATCCTCGACGCCACCAGCGTCGACATCGCCGCCGGAGCGCGTTTCACCTTCCGCGCCAGCGGCCAGATGATCCGTTTCCCCGGCTTCATGAAGCTCTACATCGAGGGAACCGACGAGGCCGAAGAAGAGCAGGAGGGGACCCTGCCGGCCCTCGCCGAGGGGGAAGATCTCGCCTGCCGCGAACTCTTGCCCGAGCAGCACTTCACCCAACCGCCGGCGCGCTTCACCGAGGCAAGCCTGGTCAAGACCTTGGAAGAGTACGGCATCGGCCGCCCTTCCACCTACGCCTCGATCATGAACACCCTGGTCACCCGCAAGTACGTGCGTCTGGAGAAGCGCACCTTCTACCCCGAGGACGTCGGCCGGGTGGTCAACGACCTGCTGGTCACTCACTTCGCCCGCTACGTCGACTACGACTTCACCGCCCAGATGGAAGAGGACCTCGACGCCATCTCCCGCGGCGAGGAGCAGTGGCGGCCGGTGCTGCGCGAGTTCTGGGAGCCCTTCATCGGCCTGCTCAAGCAGAAAGAGCAGGAGGTGAAAAAGAGCGAGGTGACCACCGAACAGACCGACCGGACCTGCCCCGAGTGCGGCAAGGCGCTGGTCATCAAGCTCGGCCGGCGCGGCAAGTTCCTCGCCTGTTCGGGCTTTCCCGAGTGCCGCCATACCGAGCCGCTGCCGAGCGACGGCAGCGAGGGGAGCGAGGCGCCCGAACCGGTCGTCTCCGAAGAAAAGTGCGACAAGTGCGGCGCGCCGATGCTGATCAAGGACGGCCGTTTCGGCAAGTACCTCGCCTGCAGCGCCTACCCTGAGTGCAAGAACATCCAGCCGCTGGTCAAACCCAAGGCCCTTGGCATCACCTGCCCGGAGTGCAAGGAAGGGGAGCTGATGGAGAAGAAGAGCCGCTACGGCAAGATCTTCTACTCCTGC
>Ga0055455_10000020_pt1 | contig 12507 bp, 13 predicted proteins | sample Goodyear_PhragC__FD_57684 | JGI IMG/M metagenome (GOLD analysis project Ga0055455, IMG submission 57684) | Wetland microbial communities from San Francisco Bay, California, USA, that impact long-term carbon sequestration - Goodyear_PhragC_D2 | ecosystem: Environmental > Aquatic > Marine >...
TGCCGTTGACAGGAAGATTCCTGTACCTCCGCAGGTTGCCGTCCATAGAGAGGATGCCCAAGTCCGGCCGAAGATATTGGAGCCGGCCACCGAGAGCGAACGTGCAGTGCCAGTTACCAAGGATGTAGGGATGGCGAAACAGGTGGATAACGGAGAGGCGACTCCGCCGCCGGGGACTGCAGGAATAAAGGGCGCGGAAAGAGACAGCGCAGCTGATGCAGTCTTCTCGTCTGCCGGACGAAACTTTGATGCAGTCCACGCACCACAGATCAGATCAACGGAGCCTTCCAGGGAGATGTCTTTCGTTCCAGACATTGTGAATTCGCCTCTGCAGGAGCCGAGCCTTGCGAACCCAAAGGAGAAGACTATCAGGAAGCAGAAGGCTATTTTTAACCAGGCGAAGGCTCGTCAAGAGCGGACTGAGACATCCGGACTATCTGTTCACCCTGGAGTTAAGGGAGTGACAGAGGCGGTAGGAAACGAGGGGAAAAAATCTCAAGGAAAGCAGCCCCCGCCGGACGGAAAGACAGCGTCTTTAGTTTTAAGACATGACGAGATCCTGCGGGATAAGAGGCCGGACAAACCCGCCGGGTTTTACCCGGACCCTATTTGGGAGATCACTCCGCTTGCAGCTATCGAAGCGGCCATTGCCGGCGGCAAGCCGGCCCGGAGCGAGCGGCCGGACTCCCTCAGGTCGATACCAGGGACAAAAGAACCAAGGGTGAAGACAGCAGGGGGTGAGGCCGCGACCGTGCGGGCAGGAGCGATGGAAAAAGGGAAAACAAATACTCTTTCGCCTGCGCCGCCTCTGACGACTGCTTCAGAAGATTACAGTCATCGGGAGCTGCCGGAGATGAAGACGGTTGCCGACAGCCCCGCCCACGGCTTCAAGATCGGCAGCACAACGATATCGCAGACGCCGGCAGCTTCTTCTCTGGATCCCTCTCCAGGATTTAATCCGCGCTCGTCCTTTTTACCGGCGCTCGAACAGGGAGGGTTTTCTGCTACAAAAGCCCCGGTTGGAACTGTTCAACCCGGGGCGGGAGTATCATCATCCCGGCAGCAACCCTCTTCAACAGCGGAAGCGGTTCTGAAAACAGAGATAGAACAAAAGGATAAGGGCAAGGAAGAACCCGTTTTCGGTGTTCCGGTGTCAGAGTCTTTCCTGCATAAAGACGTCAAGGTTACCGTTTCTTCCGCGCGTGGCGACCACACTTTCTGGGTGAAACTGAGACTCAAAGCCTATCCCGATTCCCGGGGAAAAGATGCGAGAGGGAAAGGGAAAGTTTTGGAACTTCACGAGTCGGGGTGGGCTGCTCATGAGGGAAAAGACCGGAAGATATTTTCGATTGCAAAGGCAGAGAGGGGAACCTATACTTTTGTTATAGGGAACAGGGGTCTGAATGCAACGGCCGATGCCGATATTGTCATTTCGCTGTACGAAGGAGATAAGAGAGCAAGGACGAAAACATACGAAGCCGTTCAATTCAAGCCCGGTACGGTCAAAACGTTCAGATGCATTCTCCCGGATGGAATTTTTTGGGACGACGAAGACCGATTTTCGGGCTCGATAGAGGATTCCGACTCGGTTACCAAATTCAATTACGACACGGGGCTGGTCTGGAAGGAAGAAAAAGAAAGTGAACCGGATGGTGCGGATATAGTGACGGAGATACAGTGATGGAAGAGTTACTGGGGCAGAAACTTTTGCGTGACGGGGTCATAACAGAGGCCCACCTCGACGAGGCGCTGAAGCGCCAGAAGTGTTGCGGCGGAAGGCTTGGCGACAATCTGGTTTCCCTCGGCTACGTAACCAAGGAAGCATTGTTTACGTTCCTGAGGCGTCATCCGATAGCTCCCAAGTCTATCGAAAACACCGGGCTCGACCTGACCTTTATTGTGGATCTTATTATGAAGCAGATCCTGTTCATGGGAGAATTCAACCTAAGGGACCTGTCGGAACATATCAAACTTCCCATCTCCATACTGGACGCGCCGATCGATATCCTGAGGCGGGAGCGGTTCATAGAGGTCAAGGGAGCCGCGGGCTTTGCAAAGGAGACCTTTAAATTTACGGTCACCGGACAGGGAAAGGCCCGGGCGTTGGAACTCCTTGATATATGCCGATACACAGGTCCGGCTCCTGTGCCGCTCCGCGAATATGCAACGATGATGGAATTTCAGACAGTGAGAAATATCATCGTTACGGAAGACGATATAAATAACGGCTTTACAAACCTGACTGCGGCCGAAGGGCTGCTGAAACGGCTCGGACCCGCGATCAGCTCCGGGAAGGCGATTTTCCTGTATGGTCCGGCCGGCAACGGCAAGACCACCATAGCCGAGACGATAGGAAAGATCCTGCCCGGGGCTGTTTATATCCCATACTCATTCATCGTGGAAGGACAGATCATAAACGTCTTCGATCCCGTAAATCACATCCCCGCCGAACCGACAGGAGTAAACGACGTCGACAGAAGATGGATTCTCGTCAGAAGGCCGGTGGTAATGACCGGAGGGGAACTGACATTGAGGATGCTGGATCTTGACTTTAATCCCATCTCGAAATTTTATGAAGCTCCGCTGCATGTAAAGGCTAACAACGGTCTCTTCATTGTAGATGATTTCGGAAGGCAGCAGGTAAGCCCCCACAGTCTCCTGAACCGGTGGATCGTCCCTCTTGAGAGGAAGACGGATTTCCTCTCGCTCCATACCGGGATGAAGTTCGAAATACCCTTCGATCAGCTCGTCATATTCGCTACGAATATCCAGCCCAGGGACCTGGTGGACGAGGCATTCTTAAGAAGAATACGATACAAAATTAAAATAGACCATCCGTCCGAAAAGGAATACGAGGCCATCTTCAAGAAGGTCTGCGAATCCCGCGGCATACAGTTCCGGACAGATGTTCTTGATTATCTGGTGAAGACGTACTATAAGAAACTCGGCGTGAAGCCCAATGCATGCCACCCCAGGGATATTGTCGACCATATTATTGATGATGCTCATTTCTACAATTATCCTCCCCAGCTTACTCGGGAGGGCATCGACATAGCCTGGAAAAATTATTTTGTGGACATGTAATGGGGATAGCCCTGTCCGTCGTCGTTCCCGCCTACAACGAGGAGGAGAGAATAGGCAGCACCCTTGAGCGGATGAGTGAGTACCTCAGGGAAAATATACCGGCCTATGAAATAATAGTCGTAGACGACGGCAGTGCCGACGGCACAGCAGAGGTCGTGGAAGGCATTGGCTCAAAACATGGCAATATCCGCCTCATCCGCTATCCCAGGAACGCCGGGAAGGGTTTTGCCGTCAGGAAAGGGGTGCTTTCCTCAACGGGAGATCTTCTCCTCATGAGCGATGCCGATCTTTCAACTCCCATCGAAGAGCTTGAAAGACTTCTCCCCTTTGTCCGTGAAGGGTTTGACGTGGTCATCGGCTCCCGGGGACTTCCGGAATCGGACATTGTCATGAGGCAGCCGTGGTACAGGGAGAGGATGGGCAAGACGTTCAACTCCCTTGTCCATATGCTGGCCGTGGGGGGGATACATGATACGCAGTGCGGGTTCAAGCTGTTCAGGGGCGACACCGCGAAGACTCTCTTCAGAAAGGGCCTTATAGACGGCTTTGCCTTTGATGTGGAGATTCTCATCCTGGCAAAAAAGGCAGGATACAGGATTAAGGAAGTTCCTATAAGGTGGTGCAACTCGCCGAATTCCAGGGTAAGACTTATCAGCGATCCGGCCAAGATGTTTATGGAGCTTTTGAAGATCAGGGTGAACCTGATATCCGGCAGGTACGATCTTTCCTCTGCAGCTCTATTTTCAGACACGAAGCAGTCAGATTAGGAAAGATACACGACTCAAAATCCGGCAAACTAAATCGGGGCAGGATGGCTCAGCAATTGGTGGTGCCGAAGGGGGGACTCGAACCCCCACAGCGTTTCCGCTACTAGACCCTGAACCTAGCGCGTCTACCAGTTCCGCCACTTCGGCAATTTCATATAATATCCGCAGAGAAAAAACCTTGTCAATAGGACAGACCGGATGAGAGAGAAGGCCTATTTTGAATCGATAAGCTTGAGGATTGCCGCTGCGTCACGGTAGCCCGGTATCAGAGTGCCGTTTGACAATATCATGGCAGGGGTTCCGGAGATACCCAGTTTTTGACCGAGTTTTATATTTTCATCTATCAAGCTCTGATTGCACTCCAGCTTAGGTTTCGGCAGCTCCTTTTTCTCGAATGCGTCATCAAGCAGTGCAAGAGGATTCTCACCGCACATAATCGCTATCGACTCTTCTCTTGCATCTTTATGCATCGGCAGGGGATAGAGCTTTATGTAAAACGCGATATCTTTTCTTTCTGCAACGATCTTCTTCATCTCCTGATGAAGTTTGGAGCAGAATGGTCAATCCGGATCGTCAAATACGATGACCTTGTTCTTAGCGTCTTTATCCCCCATAACAATCGAATTCTCAAGGGGGATAGAAGAATAATCGACCTTGTTGATCCTCTGGAAACTTTCCTGGGTAAAGTTGGTCTTGGTCTTTATATCGAAGATATTTCCGGCGACGAGCTTTTTATTTCCGTAATCGAGATACAAAACGCCTTTCTTGCCGCCCGACTCCATGCCGATTTCCCAGAGGCCCTTGATGGGGCCTTGCCTGACATCAATGATCTTGACGTCAGGGATCAAGTCCTTGAGTGCAACCTGGGCCTGGTCTTTGTCGAGGGTGTGGCACTTCTGACAATCCTGATCACACTTATCGAAGGCTAAAGCAGTGTTGCTTCCGCCGAGGGCAAGACATACCAACACAAAAGCTATCATATAATTTCGCATGAAAAAATTATAGAGCATCCAAAACCAAAAAGCAATCTATAATTTAAGAAAGATTTTGGAGTGTCAAAAAAGTTTTTCCGCGGTTGCCTCGATCACCGGCAACCTCATAGGCGCCACGAAGAGAGTCGTATCCTGATTGTGTGTCCGGGCCTGATTTAAAAAACCGAACAGGAGGAGGCACGAAAATCTTTCCGGCAAGAACCGGGAACCTTCCCTGATTTTTAACCGTCGATTTTCCTTCCGGACCACACTCTTCGCCGCCGTTCCCTTCCCAGCCAGGGTTATAAATTCTCCTTATAATTTGTTATTGACAAACGTCTCCGGTAACTGTTATAAAATTTTGCTTTCCCGAAAAACAATAAACAGGAGGTGTGACGGTGAAACTAGGCGTTTTTTTCAGTGATTACAGAACGGGCTCCGATATCCTGGACCGGCTGTGCGCCGACAAGATGGGGGTAATCTTTGTCGGAAATGGTGTCTATCATACGACAGTCAAGGAAAACGGCAAGCCATCTCCCATCCTCGATAAGCCGCTGAATTTCTATGTGCTTACAGAGGATCTGGAGACCAGAGGGTATACGGCTTCGGACCTGGACAGCCGCGTCAAGTCCGTTACCTATGAAGATGTGGTTGACCTCATTTTTAACGATTACGAGAAGATAATCTGGCTCTAAAATTATAAGGAGGTAATTATGGGTAAATTGACAATAGGCTGTTTCTCCTCTTTAGTAGGCTCTTTGAGTCTCGATTTCTCGATAAAGCTTGCACAGGCCGCTATAAAGAAAGGCCACAAGGTGGATTACTGGATGTCGGGAAATGCCACCATGCTATCCAAGAAAGGGCAGAAGGCTTTCAAGGATTATTCCCATCTGGCAAAAACAGTGCAGGAACTCCTTGCAACTGGCAACTTCCAGATCACGGCGTGTGAGGCATGCGCCGCGGCGAGAGGATATCACAAAGAGGACACGATGGAAGGCGTCAAGAGTCACAGCATGGACTGGTATCTCGCAAGCTCCTTTGATGCGGATAGAGTCCTTCACATAGGAGGAGATTAATATGGCGACAAAGAGACTTGCTTTTATTGTGAGAGCACTTCCTTACAAGACCGAGGCATCGAGGCTGGCGCTGACCCACGCTATAGCGAGCCAGTCCGTTGAGATTTACCTGAAAGACGGGGACCTTGTCGAAGCCTCCGTGTCCTTTATTGGCGACGGGGTTTTAAACTGTCACAAAAACCAGCAGGGAATGAAGCATTACGGCTTAACGACAATCGAAGGGCATTACAAAAACTCCTTGCTGCTGGATCTGAAGGTTTTGATCTGCAAGGAAGACCTCGACCGGCTCGGACTCACGGAGAATGACCTCCTAATGAACGCAGAGGACATCGGTGGAGAGACGAATGCTCAGATCGTGCCTTACAGCGAAATATATAAAGAGATGGAATCTGTAGACCATCTACTTTTCTGTTAACACCCAATTAAGGAGGACTCAGGAAATGGCAGACTTAAAATCACAGACACCCACACAAGTTCTGGATGTTTTGGGGCGCGTATGCCCCTATCCGCTTGTTCTTACAAAAAAGGCTCTCGAGAAACTTCCGAGCGGCGGAATTCTGAAGATCCTCTGCGATGCACCCGCATCCGCAGAAGATTCCCTCCCCAGATTCGCCCAGGACAAGGGAATGACTTTCGAAGTTGTGAAGCTCGACCAGAGCTGGGAAATCTACATCCAGAAGGGCTAGGCTCTTTAAGGGAGAGGCATGCATGAAGCCTCTCCCTTTCTTCTTCATCTCCGGCCCCTGAACAAACTATTGCGTCTTCTTCAGCCTGAAGGTTATCGGTATTTCGATCTTTGCCCCTAGCGGGGGGAAAGGGGCTGCTCGGTATATGGTGTCCCTCGCTGCGGCGTCAAGAATGTCCCATCCCGAAGTCCCGGCAATGCGGATACTCTCCGGCAATCCTTTGCCGTTTATTGTGAATTCAACCGTCACCGTACCTTCCAGACCCCTTCTTTTTGCGATCAGGGGGTAACTCTTTGCGTTTTCGATTGACGCCCTGATGAGCAGTAACGCATCGGCGTATCCGTTTCCTTTTCCTCCGGGACTATCCGCCGGGCCTTTGCCTATGCCCTCATCTGCACCATCTCTTCTGCCGTTTCCACCGTCTTGGTTTATGTTCGGAACCCAGCTGCCGCCGAAAAAGACCTGCCCCGGAAGTCCTTCTGATGCGCCCCGGCCCCTGCCACCCGCAGATGCCCTGGGAACCCCCTCTCCGGCCGGGGGGGTTAGCTCTCTATGATTGACGGGTACTTCCTTTTCCCCGGGCGATGACGCCGGTTTGGAGCGAGGCGGCGGAGCTGTCGGGGCGACTCTGACCCGGTCCGCTTTAGGCGTCTGAGACCCCGTTTTTTGAAGTCCTGCCGACGACGGCGCATCAACCACAAGAGAAACTGTTACGACCACCGGTGGGACACGCATGACCGTGCCCCTCCCGGCGACTATAAGGGCAGCCGAGATGAAGGTAAAGTGAAACAGAAGCGAGACTAATACATGCCTGTTTACGTCCATCTGACCTTTCCGGGGTGTCATGACCCCGATACGTTTTCCTGCTTAGAAATCAACCGAAAACCCCACAAGGAAATTCCTCCCGGGCGAAGGATAAAACGCTTTCTCCGGGGGAAATCCGCCTATGACTCCATATTCGGAATATTTCTTGTTCGTAATGTTGTTGATATCGAGAAACGCCTTCACCGACTTCCATCGGTACGCAAACTTCGCATTGACAACTACATAGCTCTCCTGTTTGCTGAAGTCATTCGAGAAATCGCTTATAAAGGGTCTCTTCCCCACATAGACCCCGTTAAGGGCCGCATCCGCGTTCCCTGTGATGTGATAGACGACCTCGGCGGTTGCCTTGTTCCCGGGCACATTGGGCACGTCCTTTCCAGCAAACATGCCGTCTTTGATCTTGGCACTCGTCAGTGTGTAGCTCCCCCTTACTGTCAGCCGGCTTGAAGGCCTCGCGTCAAAAGAGAGCTCAATCCCCTTCCTGCGGGTCTTGCCGTCGAGGTTTTCATTTTGATAGGCCCCGGGATTGTAAATGATCTCATCTTTCGTATCCAGCAGAAAGACGTTGGCATTGGCAAAGAAGTCATCACTGAAATAGTGCCTTACCCCGGCTTCGTAATCGTCAGAGGTCTGAGGGACGAGGGCCGTATTGATCGTGTTGGTGAAGAAACTGTAAAGTTCGTCAAGAAGAGGGTACCTGAAACTCCTGGAATAATTTATATAGGCGTAGGACTTCTTAAAGAAGACGTAATTGACTCCGGCAGTGTATACATCCTTCGACATGGAAATGCTCCGGGGAGAGCTCGGTTCAAAACTGAAACTCGCCCTGTCGTGCCGGTAGCCTCCGGAGATGCGCAAACTGTCCGTAACCGCCACTTCATCATGGGCGTAGAATCCCACATCCTCCCTTTTCAGATCGAAAATCCCGAGTGATCGCGAACCAAAAAAAAGAGAATCATTTACGATATCCTCATCTGTCTTCTCGTAATCAACGCCGGCGGTCAAGCTGTTTTTGATCCCGGCGATGTCCTGCTTCAGGATGGCCCTCGGCGAAAGCGCCAACGTCTTCAAAGTGCTGTCGCCCAGGAAACTCCCGCCGTCAAACGAACTGAAAGAGCTGAAATTTCTTCTCCTGAACGAGGAATCGAGACGCAAAACATTATCGCCGGGGAGATAGACTTCGGGATTAAGGGCGAAGTAGTAGTCCTCGATCTTGGCAAAGTTGTCCGGGAATATCGAATCGGTCCTCGAAGCACCGGCCGCAAAATCGCTCTCCTTAAGCGCTCCGGGGAGCCCTGTTTTGTCCCGGTGATATCCGCTGCTGAAATCGATCTTCATGAAATCCTTTACAAAGAAGGCCGCGTTCATGCCGAGGTCCTTGGCGTCGGTCTTGCTGTTGTCCCTATACCCGTCGGATGTGAGATAGTTTCCGGAAAGACGCAGCGACAAGTCCTTCAGGTTTCCTCCCGCGTAAGCCCCGGCCTTGAAGGTGCCGTAGCTGCCCGCAGCCAGCTCCCCCCCGGCCTTCAGCCCGCCGGAACCCTCCTTTGTGATTATATTGATGACGCCCCCGGCGGCATTGTCGCCGTATAGCACGCTCCCGCGTCCTCCCCGGATGATTTCGATCCTGCTTACCCTTTCCAGGGGGATGTTCATCCAGTCCACGCCGCTGAGGTCGGCCTCGTTGATTCGTCTGCCGTCCACCAGCACCAGGGTATTCAGGGCTGCCGTCTCCCCGAAGCCCCTGAGATCTACGGTATATGAGCTCCGGTTGCCCGTTATATCGTTGACCTGGACACCCGCCTCGGTCCTAAGGAGATCAGGGATATTCTGCGCTGTTGAGTTGCTGATATCCTTCTCCGTAATCACCGAGACACTCGCCGGGACATCTGTCGTCTTTTCTTCATGACGCGTTGCCGTTACCACCACCTCTTCGAGCTTGATCTGCTCTTCAGCCCTGACCACCCCCCCTGCGGCCAGAAAGATCATTACTGCAAATAAGAGTCTCGCTACCCTGTTCATAAACTTGCTCTCCTTTTATATTGTTTTTCTGCTGCCCCACCACATTTATGTATTCTTCCGGATGCGGAAAAAATATAGTGTCTCTTGTTATGCCCGCGCCCTTCCGTTAAGCAGTTTGACCACGGGATACTTTTCCCAAAACTCGATGATATTTACGGCGGCAAAATCCTGCTCGATCCTGAAAATATGCTCGAGCGGGACGCCCAGAACATGGCAGAGTATGATCCTGTTGACACCACCATGGGCGACGGCTGCTATTGATTGTCCCTCGTGGTTTTTCAATATACCATCGAGCGAGCTAACCACTCTGTCCCTTACCTCCAGGGTATTTTCTCCTCCGGGAGGACTGTATTTGAGAGGATTTTCAGCCCAGGCCCGGAATTCTTCGGGATACTGCTGCTTGATCTCGCTGAAGGTCATGCCTTCCCATATCCCGAAGGACCTCTCCCTGAGCCCGGGCCTTATCAGGGGCGTTAAGGCGTAAGGAGCCGCGATGATCTCGGCACTCTTTACTGCCCGGCTCAGGTCCGAGCAATAGACTGCAGCCAGTAGCGACTCCTTGTCTTTAGCCGCACCCCCGCCGGAGTCATCGCCGGCATGGATCTCCTTCAAATAACTCAGGATCTTTGACGATGAGGGGTCAGCCAGATGTGCGGCAATAAACTTCGCAGCAGCGCGTATCTGCTCCACGCCGTTTTCAGAGAGCGGCACATCTATGCTGCCGTTATATCGTTTTACTCCGATCCCCTCAATCTCACCATGCCTGATCAGATAGACAGTCGTGACCATAGTATCACCATAAATAAAAAGAGTATTTCCGACACCTCACCGAGTGCGCCCACGGAATCCCCTGTGAGGCCGCCGGTTTTTCTATCCAGAAACCGGTTCCACCAAAGCGCAAATACATAGAGCAGACCCATCAAGACCGCGCAGAAGATTTCATATCCGTCCGGGACAAAGCGGACAAAAAGGAAGCGGACGAGCACCAGCTGCAGCACCAAAAGGGAAGTTGAAACGGCCAATTCCCTCGTCCCCGTACCCGCGACAAAGATGCTGCCCAGTCCGTCCTTCCGGGCGGGCTTCCCGTGAAACATCGACACGACCATGACCCACTTCGGAAATACGGGCAACAAAAGGAGCACGGCGTAATACTGGAAGAAGGAGAGGTTCGAGATGTTTTTTAACGCCAGGTACTCAAGCCCGAGTCCGAAAATGATTGCTGTCACTCCGATGGGGCCTGACGTGCTTCCCTTCATGATCGTGAGACGTTTTTGCCGGTCAGTCTCTTCGTCACCTGTCGATTTTACGGCGAGAGCATCGAATGTGTCGGCGAGGCCGTCGAGGTGAAAGCCCCCATTTGAAAGCACCAGGACGAGGAGGACCAGCGCCGTGACGAGGTCCGGATGAAAGACCATTCCGGCCACGTAATCCGCCCCAACCAGCGCTATCCCCTGCACAAGTCCAACGATGACAAAATATCCCGAACTCCTGGCTATCTCCTCATCACAGACGGCCACGCCTCTGCCGAAAGGCAGAATCGTAAGAAACTGAAACGCAAGCAGAAATGATCTCATGTTCTCCCGAATGCCTTCGTGATCGAAGACCGGGAATGAGCGAGAATACTGTGCCCTTTCGGTATTACCATGGTCAATAATCCTGCCTAACTCTTTTCCGATACCCCGGCCTCGCCGAAGGTCGCCATCTCCCGATAGATCTTGAGGCCCGCCTCGATCAAAAGCATGGCCAGGGCAGCTCCCGTGCCTTCTCCAAGGCGGAGACCCAGGTCCAGAATCGGTTCGAGGCCGATCCTCTCGAGCATTGCCTTATGCCCCACCTCAACGGAACGATGGGCCGCAAACATATAGTCCTTTGTATTGGGTTCGAGTGAATACGCAATTAGGGCTCCGGCCGTAGAAATAAAGCCGTCGATGACCACCGGCACCCTGTTTGCCGCAGCCCCCAGAATCAACCCGGCGATGCCCCCTATCTCGGCCCCGCCGACCTTTGCCAGAACGTCCACCGGGTCTGAGGAGTCCGGCCGGTTCAGGGAGAGGGAATCCTCGATAACCCTTACCTTATTCTTCAGGGCTTCATCATCTATCCCTGTGCCCCTGCCGGTCAGCGCTCCCGGCGGTCTTCCGGTAAAAACAGAGGCGATCGCGGTCGAAGGAGTCGTATTCCCGATCCCCATGTCTCCTGTCCCGAAAATCTTGTATCCCCGTGCGGCATATTGTTTCGCCAGCCGGATGCCGACCCCGATGCAGCGTTCGGCCTGCTGCCTTGTCATGGCAGGACCCCTTCTCATGTTGGCGGTCCCCCTGACAACTTTTTCAGAAATAAGACCGTCGACCACTCCGAAATCGAAGTCAACACCGATGTCGATTACAACCACCTCTGCCCCGGCGTGCCGGGCCAGGACATTGATCCCTGCTCCGCCCCGGAGGAAATTCAATACCATCTGGGGGGTAACCTCTTTCGGATAGGCTGAGACACCCTCCTGGGTGACCCCATGGTCTCCGGCAAAGGTGAAGATCACCTTCTTGTCGAGATCCGGCATCTCGTCTTCCGTTATTGCCACCAACCGCCTGGCAAACTCCTCAAGTCTTCCGAGGCTGCCAATGGGTTTAGTCAGACTATCGAGCCGTATCCGCGCCTCTTCCAGAAAAGCCGCCTTCACCGGCGCTATATCCTTCAGTGTCTGCTCCATTACGACCCTCCCTTGATTTTGACCGGCATTCCCGATACCAGCAGAAAGACCTCGTCGGCGATGCCTGCCACCCTTTGATTGAGAAACCCCGCGAGGTCCCTGTACCGCCGGGCCATTTCATTGTCCGGCACAATCCCCATACCGACTTCGTTCGAGACGATATAGATCGACATCGGATGGCTGACATTCTTCAGGCATTCAACCAGGACCCCGATCTCTCCCTCTACGTCGGCATTGCTGAAGAGAAGGTTTGCGAGCCATATGGTGAGGCAATCGATTATGACGACATCATACTTGTCCTCGATTGACCGGATTACGTCGGCGACCCTTAGGGGTTCTTCGTAGGTGTCACAAAGGTCCCCCCGGTCA
>Ga0055455_10000021_pt1 | contig 12068 bp, 10 predicted proteins | sample Goodyear_PhragC__FD_57684 | JGI IMG/M metagenome (GOLD analysis project Ga0055455, IMG submission 57684) | Wetland microbial communities from San Francisco Bay, California, USA, that impact long-term carbon sequestration - Goodyear_PhragC_D2 | ecosystem: Environmental > Aquatic > Marine >...
GAAGTGAAGATGCCGATGATGGAGGTCTTCACTCCCCAGGGGACCGAGGAGATGGGGATCAACTTCAAGGATATGCTCGGCAACCTCTTTCCGAAAAAAACCAAGCGCCGGCGGCTGAAGGTGGCCGAAGCGAGAGAGCAGTTGATCGCCAGCGAGGCGGAGAAGCTCGTCGACATGGAGAAGGTCCAGACCCTGGCCCGGGAACGCACCGAACAGAGCGGCATCATCTTCATCGACGAAATCGACAAGATCGCCAGCCGCGAGGGGGGACAGGGCCCGGAGATCTCCCGCGAGGGGGTGCAGCGCGACATTCTGCCGATCGTCGAGGGAAGCACGGTCAACACCAAGCACGGCCCGGTGAAGACCGACCACATCCTGTTCATCGCCGCCGGGGCCTTCCACGTCGCCAAGCCCTCGGATTTGATCCCCGAACTGCAGGGGCGGTTTCCGATCCGCGTCGAGCTGGAAAGCCTCGGCGAAGAGGAGTTCGTGCGCATCCTCACCGAGCCGAAGAACGCCCTGATCCGCCAGTACCAGGCCCTCCTGGCCACCGAGGAGCTGGCCCTGGAGTTCACCGAGGACGGCATCCATGAACTGGCCCGCACCGCGGCGACGGTCAACGACCGCACCGAGAACATCGGTGCCAGGCGCCTGCATACGATCCTGGAGAAGCTGCTGGAGGATCTCTCCTTCGACGCCCCCGAACGGCAGGAGAAGCGGATCGTGATCGATGCCGGCTACGTCCGGGCGCGGCTGGCCGAAATCGTTCAGGACGAGGATCTGTCGCGGTATATTCTTTAGGCTATCGGCTAAAGGCGAAGGGCAAAGGGCCAAGGGTTAAAAGCAACCCCCTTAGCCTTTAGCCCTTTGCCCTTCGCCGAGCAATTTAGCCTTTTGCCCTTCACCGAGGTGTTATGCAAGACGTCATCAACAAGGCCCGGGTCCTGCTCGAGGCACTCCCTTGGATCAAGCGCTTCTCCGGCGCCACCATCGTCATCAAGTACGGCGGCAACGCCATGATCGAGGAGCGCCTCAAGGAATCCTTTGCCCAGGACATCATCCTCATGAAGTACATCGGCCTCAACCCGGTGGTGGTCCACGGCGGCGGCCCGCAGATCGGCCAGGTTCTCAAGTCGATGGGGATCGTCAGCGAATTCGTGCAGGGGATGCGGGTCACCGACCGGGCGACCATGGACGTGGTGGAGATGGTGCTGGGCGGCAAGGTCAACAAGGAGATCGTCGCCAATATCAACCGTCACGGCGGCAAGGCGGTGGGTCTCTCCGGCAAGGACGGCAACCTGATCGTCGCGCGGAAAATGGAGATGCAACGAATCAACCCGGAGACCCTGACCCCGGAGATCATCGACATCGGCATGGTCGGCGAGGTGGAGATCGTCCACCCCGAGATCATTGGCGCCCTGGAGAAGAGCAACTTCATCCCGGTCATCGCACCGATCGGCGTCGGCCTGAACGGCGAGACCTACAACATCAACGCCGACCTGGTCGCCGGGCGCGTGGCCGGGGCGCTCAAGGCTGAAAAGCTGATCCTGCTGACCGACGTCGAGGGGGTCAAGGGGAAGGACGGCCGGCTGATCTCGACCATCGACACCGCCCGGGTCCCCCACCTGATCAACGACGGCACCATTACCGGCGGCATGATCCCCAAGGTCAACTGCTGCGTCGACGCCGCCGAGGAGGGGGTGAAGAAGACCCATATCATCGACGGCCGCATGGAACATGCCTGCCTGCTGGAGATTTTCACCGACACCGGAATCGGTACCGCCATCGCGAGGTTCGACCAATGAGTACTTCCGCTGAATGGATCGCCCGGGCCGACCGGGTCATCATGAAGACCTACGGCCGTTACCCCATCGTCCCGGTCAAGGGACAGGGGTGCCGGCTGTGGGACGCCGACGGCAAGATGTACCTCGATTTCCTGGCCGGGGTGGCGGTGAACAACCTCGGCCACTGCCATCCCAAGGTGGTCCAGGCCATCCAGGAGCAGGCGGCGGCCCTGATCCACTGCTCCAACTACTACCACATCCCGCAGCAGATCGAGCTGGCCGAACTGCTCTGCGGCCACTGCTTCGCCGACCAGGCCTTCTTCTGCAACTCCGGGGCGGAGGCCAACGAGGCGGCGATCAAGCTGGCCCGCAAGTACAGCCGGGAAACCCGCGGTGAGAACTGCTTCGAGATCATCACCGCCGCCGAATCGTTCCACGGCCGGACCATGGCGACGGTTTCGGCCACCGGCCAGGAGAAGGTGCAGCGCTTCTTCGACCCGCTGCTGCACGGCTTCAAGCATGTCCCCTTCAGCGACATCGCGGCGCTGCGCGCGGCCGTCACCCCGGCCACCTGCGCGATCCTGCTCGAGCCGATCCAGGGCGAAGGCGGGGTCAAGGTCCCATCAAGCGACTATTTCCGGGCGGTCCGCGAGCTCTGCGACGAGCGGGGACTGCTGTTGATCTTCGACGAGGTCCAGACCGGGCTGGGGCGTACCGGCAAGCTCTTCGCCCACGAGCACTTCGGGGTGGCCCCGGACATCATGACCCTCGCCAAGGCGCTCGCCGGCGGCGCCCCGATCGGCACCATGCTGGCCAGGGCCGAGATCGCTGCGGCCTTCTCGCCCGGCACCCACGGCTCCACCTTCGGCGGCAATCCGCTGATGACCGCTGCGGCTCTGGCCGCGGTGCACGCACTGCTCGACGAGGGGCTGCTGGACAACGCCGAGCGCATGGGGTCCTACCTTATGGCGGAGCTGAACCGGCTGAAAGGGCGCTACCCCTTCGTGACCGAGGTGCGCGGCATCGGCCTGATGGTCGGCATGGGGCTGTCCATCCCCGGCGGCGAGATCGTCAAGCAGGGGCATGCCCGCGGTGTGCTGCTCAACGTCACCCAGGACAAGGTGCTGCGCTTCGTCCCGCCGCTGACGGTGACGGCAGCGGAGATCGACGAGATGATCGGCATCCTGGACGGAATCTTCCAGGGGATCTGAGGTGGACTTGATTTTTTCGATTCAACTTTTCAGGAGCGCGTCATGAACAAGGACTTCCTCAGCCTGGCCGACTGGCGGCTGGACCAGCTGGAGCAGATCTTCGCCCTGGCCCGCGACCTCAAGTCCCGGCAGAAGCGCGGCGAACCGCACCGGCTGCTCGAGGGCAAGACCCTCGCCATGATCTTCGAGAAGAGCTCCACCCGCACCCGGGTCTCCTTCGAGGTCGGCATGTTCCAGCTCGGCGGCCATGCCCTCTTCCTCCACTCGGGGACGACCCAGTTAGGGCGCGGCGAACCGGTCAAGGACACCGCCCGGGTCATGGCCCGCTATTGCGACGGCATCATGATCCGCACCTTTTCCCAGGCCGCGGTGGAAGAGCTGGCCCACTGGTCCGACGTGCCGGTCATCAACGGCCTGACCGACCTGTACCATCCCTGCCAGGTGATGGCCGACCTGTTCACGGTCAGCGAACACAAGGGGAGCTACCGCGACCTGACCTACGGCTGGATCGGCGACGGCAACAACATGGCCAACAGCTGGATCAATGCCGCGACGGTCTTCGGCTTCAAACTGCAGATTGCCACCCCCAAAGGCTACGCGCCCGACTCCGGGGTCAGGGAGCGGGCGCGGGCGGCCGGAGCGCGGATCTCCTACAGCCACGACCCGCGGGAAGCGGCCCGCGGCGCCGACGTGCTCAACACCGACGTCTGGGCGAGCATGGGCCAGGAGGCCGAGCAGCGGGAGCGTGAGAAAGCTTTCGCCGGCTTCCAGATCGACAGCGAGATCGTTGGCGCCGCGGCGTCCGACTGCGTCGTCCTGCACTGCCTTCCCGCCCACCGCGGCGAGGAAATCAGCGACGAGGTCATTGAAGGCCCGCATTCGGTGGTCTTCGACGAGGCCGAGAACCGGTTGCACGTGCAGAAGGCCATCATGGCCGCCCTGATGGGCTGACCCCGACCACAGATGACAGAAGGCGGAAGACAGAAAAGATCTGCGCCGTCCTCCGTCTTCCGTTCTCCGGAATCAAGAGATGACCCTGACCTGTCCCCATTGCGGCTACAGCCGCGAACTCCCGGCGGAACGTCGCCCGGTGGTGACGGTGCGCGTGACCTGCCCGCGCTGTCGCGAGCAGTTCCCGTGGGCGGCCGAACCGAGCTTCGATTCCGAACCGGCCTCCGGCCTGCTGCCGGCACCGCCGATGACCGCGGTACGGACTGCGGATTCCACCACCCCGGTAGCTGATCCGGCCCGGGCGGCGGCCCTGCCCAAGGCCGGTTTCTGGATTCGGCTGGTGGCCGCCCTGGTCGACTCGACCCTGGTCGGCGTCCTGCAGGTGGTCTTCGGCAGTGCCCTGATCGCCGCGGCGTTGATGTTGACCGGCGACCGCGGCGATGCCGCCCGCGCCCTCGGCATGCTCATCGCCTGGTCCTTCGGCCCGGTGCTCGGCGTCGTCTACTACGTCGGTTTCACCGGCTACTGCGGCCAGACCCCCGGGAAAATGGCGCTGCGGGTCAAGGTCATCCGCTGCGACGGCAGCGCGGTCGGCTATGGCCGGGCCTTCTTCCGCGAAACCCTGGGCAAGTTCGTCTCGATGCTGATCCTTGGCATCGGCTACCTGATGATCGCCTTCGACGGCCAGAAGCAGGGCCTGCACGACAAGCTGGCCGATACGTATGTGGTAAAACTATAAAAATGCCGGCTAAGGGCGAAAGGCCAATGGCTAAGGGATGTTAAACCTTTAGCCTTTAGCCCTCTGCCCTTGGCCGGAGTCACCAGCCTATTACAAGGAGCAAACTGCAATGTCCAGAAAAGGTTCCGTTAAAAAGGCCGTCCTTGCCTACTCCGGCGGACTCGACACCTCGATCATTCTCAAGTGGCTGGTCGAGGAATACGGCTGCGAAGTCGTCGCCTACTCGGCCGACCTCGGCCAGGGGGAGGAGCTCGACTTCATCCCCGAAAAGGCGAAGCAGACCGGGGCCAGCAAGAGCTACATCGTCGATTTGAAGGAGGAATTCGCGCGCGACTTCGTCTTCCCGATGTTCCGCGCCAACGCCATCTACGAAGGGCGCTACTTCCTCGGCACCTCGATCGCCCGGCCGCTGATCGCCAAGGCGCAGATGGAGATCGCCGCCAAGGAGGGCGCCGACGCCGTCTCCCACGGGGCCACCGGCAAGGGGAACGACCAGGTCCGCTTCGAGATCGCCTACTACCACTTCGACCCGGCGATCAAGGTCATCGCCCCCTGGCGCGAGTGGGACATGAAAAGCCGCACCGCCCTGGAGAATTACGCGAAAAAACACGGGATCCCGGTGCCGACCAGCAAAAAGTTCCCCTGGAGCAGTGACCGCAACCTGCTGCACATCTCCTTCGAGGGGGACATTTTGGAGAACCCCTGGGCCGAGGCGCCGGAGGAGATGTACGTCCTCACCAAACGCCCCGAGGACGCCCCCGACCAGCCCGAGTACGTGGAGATCGAGTTCGAGAAAGGGGATGCTGTCGCCGTCAACGGCGAGCGCCTGTCACCCGCCAGGCTGCTGGCCAAACTGAACGAACTGGGCGGCAAGCACGGCATCGGCCGCGTCGATTTGATGGAAAACCGCTTCGTCGGCATGAAGAGCCGCGGCGTCTACGAGACCCCCGGCGGCACCATCCTCGAGGAGGCCCACCGCGCCGTCGAGTCGATCACCATGGACCGCGAGGTGATGCACCTGCGCGATTCGCTGGTGCCGCGTTACGCCAGCATGATCTACAACGGCTTCTGGTTCGCCCCGGAACGCCGGGTACTGCAGGCGCTGATCGACGAGAGCCAGCAGACCGTCAACGGCAAGGCGCGCGTCAAGCTCTACAAGGGGCACTGCCGGGTGGTCGGTCGCGACTCGGCGAGCGACTCCCTGTTCAACGTCGATTTCGCCACCTTCGAGGCCGACGAGGTCTACAACCAGGCCGACGCGGAGGGCTTCATCAAGCTCAACGCCCTGCGCCTGCGCATCGCCGCGATCCAGCGCCAGGCGAAGAAGTAACCACGGTGGCAAGCGGACGGGGGGCGACTTTTCGCCCCCAGTCCCTTTGCCAGTACCAGCCATGGGGCGATCCAGATTGGCAAGGGAGCCCCTTTCCGGAACGAGGATTTTTGTCCGAGGTCAAGGAGGGCAAGCAGGAGCAGCGCAGGCGTAGCAGCGCTACGTCGAGCACGGCTCCTGTGCAGCCCGACGCCGAGACCGGGCAAAAAGACCGTTCCTGGTAGAGCCGATGGATTTTCGCAAACAGGCCATAAAAACCTCGGTGGTCGCCTGCGTCATCGATGATCGCGAGCGGGTGCTGCTGACCCGGCGCTGCATCGAGCCCTTCTGCAGCCGGTGGGTCATGCCCGGCGGCAAAATCGACCACGGGGAATCGATCCTGGCCGCCCTCCACCGGGAGGTCCGCGAGGAAGTCGGTCTGGAGATCCATGTCGAAGGCCTGATCGACGTCTTCGAACATCTCGGCGTCGGCATCAGGAACGATCATTTCGTCATCCTCTATTACCGTTGCACGCCCCAATCGAACATCGTCGTTCCCAACGGTGAGGAGTGCACCGAGGCCGTCTGGGCGCCGCGGGACTGGCTGCCGAAAATGGACCTGCCGCCGGGGTGCCGGCACATCCTGTCCCTGGTTTTTCCCGGCCTCCCCTGGGGGGAGACCGCCCGTCCCGAAGAGCCGGAAGCGGAAATCCCCGGCCTGCGCGAAGAGAACGGGACCTGATGTTCACCATCGTCGAAAAAGAGCTGAACCTGCAGTTCACGCTCGGCCACCATCAGCACTGCCTGCTCTGCCAGATCCCCAACCATCTGGGGCTGCGCAACTTCGCCTGCAAGCTGACCGACCCCGCCGTCAAATGGGAGCAGGTCCGCTCGATCCTCGAGCTGGTGGCGGAGGGGCCGCGCAACCTGAAAAAGCTCCACTTTCTGCTTCTGCCCGAGGCGGCCATGCCGGCCGCCAACGTCGACGAGGCGCTGGCCTTCATCGGCCGCCAGTTCCGGCCCAACACCGTCACCATGTTCGGCGTCGAGCATGTCAGCCTGGCCGAATACCGCGAATTCCTGGAACGCTACCGGGCCGACAACGCCGAGGTGCTGGAATCGGTCCTGGCCGACCTCGATGCCGGGAACATTCAGCACGTCCCGGTCAACCTGGCGGTCACGGCGGTCAAGGAGGCGGACGGCCGCCTGCGGGTCTTCCTGATGGCCAAGAGCCATCCCTTCGTCCGCGAGGAGACCCTTGACCCCTACCACGACCTCTACCGAGGGAAGGTCTTCCCGCTGTTTCGCTGCCTGCCGGTCGGCTTCAACTTCATGGCCCTGATCTGTCTCGACTACGTCTACCGCGATCTCTACCAGTCGAACATCAGCGCCATCATCGACAAGGCCAACGACCTCTTTTTTCGCACCCGTCAGCGCCTCGACCTGCTGGCCGTCCTCGAATGCAACCCCAAGCCGGAGCACAAGGCGTTTCGCGACGTGGTCAACGGTTTCTACGGCGAGTACCTGGCCTACACCCCCGGGGTGCGCGACACGGTGACGGTCTTCTGCAACGTCTCCGACGAAACCAGCGGCCTCGGCACCGGGACCGACTACACCTACGGCTATTCCTCGGTGATCCTCCACAAGAGCCACAAGATCGGCGCGGTGCACAACAGCGAGTTCACCAGCGACGACTTCTCCAGCCTGCCGGTCTGCCGGCTGCGCTTCGGCGATCAGACCCGGCTGTACTACTTCAACCTGCCGCTGTTTCACGAACTCGATCCGCGCACCACCCGCTTCCCGTTGAAGATTCATGGCATCTACCGGCCCGGGCCGACCGGCTGGGAGCGGATTGCCGACGACCAGTTCCGCAGCAATCCCCCCCTGCCCGAACCCGATTAGATCCGGGGACAGGGGCGCTGGCCCATTTAATCCAGGGAGACCACCATGAGCAGCAAACTCTGGGGCGGCCGTTTTTCCCAGCCGACCGACAAGTTCGTCGAGGAGTTCACCGCCTCCATCGACTTCGACAAGCGCATGTACCGCTACGACATTCAGGGCTCCATCGCCCACTGCCGGATGCTGGCCAGGCAGGGGATCATCGCCGAGGCGGAAGCCGGCCAGATCGTCGCCGGGCTGGAGTCGATCCTCGCCGACATCGAGGCCGGCAACTTCGTGTTCAAGGTCAGCCTCGAAGACATCCACATGAACATCGAGGCGCGCCTCATCGAACGCATCGGCGCGGTCGGCGGCAAGCTGCACACCGCCCGCTCCCGCAACGACCAGGTCGCCCTCGACGTGCGACTCTATCTGCGCGACGAGCTGGCCGAGATCATGGCCTACCTCGAGAAGCTGCAGGAGGCGCTACTGGCCCAGGCGGAGGGGAACCTCGGGGTGATCATGCCCGGCTACACCCACCTGCAGACCGCCCAGCCGATTCTCTTCGCCCACCACATGCTCGCCTACTACGAGATGCTGCGCCGCGACGCCGGGCGCCTCGCCGACGTGAAGAAGCGCCTCAACGTCCTGCCGCTGGGCGCCGGGGCGCTGGCCGGGACCACCTTCCCCATCGACCGCGAGTTCGTCGCCGAACAGCTCGGTTTCGACGGCGTCACCCGCAACTCCCTTGACTCGGTCTCCGACCGCGACTTCGCCGTCGAGTTCTGCGCCGCCTCCGCGCTGATCATGATGCACCTCTCGCGCCTGGCCGAGGAGCTGATCCTCTGGTCCTCCGCCGACTTCCAGTTCATCGACCTCTCCGACGCCTTCTGCACCGGCAGCTCGATCATGCCGCAGAAGAAGAACCCCGACGTGCCGGAGCTGGTGCGCGGCAAGACCGGCCGGGTCTACGGCAACCTGATCGCGCTGCTGACCCTGATGAAGTCGCTGCCGCTCGCCTACAACAAGGACATGCAGGAGGACAAGGAGCCCCTCTTCGACTCCATCGACACGGTCAAGGGGAGCCTCAAGGTCTTCGCCGACATGATCGCGCAGATGACGGTGCGCGCCGCCGAGATGCGCGTCGCCGCGGCGCGCGGCTTCTCCACCGCCACCGACGTCGCCGACTACTGCGTGCGCAAGGGGCTCCCCTTCCGCCAGGCCCACGAGGTGGTGGGCAAGACGGTGCGCTACTGCGTCGAGCAGGGCAAGGACATCCCCGAGCTGACTCTGGAAGAGTTCCGGCGCTTCTCGCCGCTGATCGAAGCCGACATCTACGAATACGTCACCCTCGAAGCCTCCGTCAACGCTCGCCGCGCCACCGGCGGCACCGCCCGCGAGGCGGTGGAGCGGGAGCTGGCGCGGGCGCGCGCGGAGCGCAAGAGCAAAAACTGACAGACGCCTCTCACCCGCTCCCGTGGGTCGCTTGAGCTCACGGAGAGCACAGAGAAAGGCCTATACCTGGCCACGGATTTTCTCAGTGCCCTCTGTGCTCTCTAGTGAGCGCAGCGAACGAGTGTGAGACGGTTTTTGGTTTCCCTTTCCCGGGATGCATGTGAAATTCATGAACCTTCGAAAGCTCCTCATTCTGCCCCTGTTCCTTCTGCTCCTCGCCGCCTGCGGCAAGAAGGGGCCGGTGCGGCCGCTGTTGCAGGCGCTGCCGGCAGCACCGCAGAACCTGATCGTCCAGCAGCAGGGAAAGCGTTTTCTGCTCAGTTTCGGCCTGCCGACCCGAAATCAGGACGGCTCGCCGCTCACCGACCTGCAGGGCTTCCAGATCTACAAGATGAAGTACGATCCTGCTCAGGACTGTCCCGAGTGCCGCGACACCTCGGTGCTGCTGCAGAGCATCGATCTCGACTACCTGCGCGGCGTCCGCCGCAGCGGCGACCGTTTCGAGCTCTGGGACAGCGGCCTGGAGGCCGGTTTCGGTTATCAGTACCGGGTAGTGCCGGTCAACCGCAAGGGCGCGGCCGGCCTGCCCGCGGTGGTCAAACGCCAGTACTTCCCGCCACCGTCCGCGCCGATGGCGCTGCAGGCCACCGCCCACGACCAGATGGCGCGGCTACAGTGGCAACCCTTGCCGGCCGGAGGCCCGGCGGGCGAGTTGGAGGGCTACAACGTTTATCGGCGCCGCCCCGGATCCCCCTTCCCGTCCCTGCCGGTCAACCACACGCCGGTGAAAAAGTCCCCTTACGAGGACTTCGGGCTGGAGAACGGGACCACCTACGAATACGCGCTGCGCAGCGTGCTCAAGGTGTCCGGGGTGGAGGTGGAAGGCCCTCTTTCCAACACCGTCGCGGCGACCCCGGAGGCCGGCCGCTGAGCCCGGCGCATTTTGACAAGCGCCCCGGCTTGTGTTAGGAATACGCCTTGTTTCGCCGGGAGATCCGGCCTTTTCATCGGCGCCATTTGCCGGTTGAAGACCTCATCGAACATTTCTCTCTGGAGGAGGAAACTCATGTTCAAGGGATCCATGGTTGCCATCGTCACCCCCTTCGACGCCCAGGGGCGGGTCGACGAAGAAAAATACCGCGAGCTGATCGAGTTCCAGATCGCGAACGGCACCGACGTAATTGTCCCCTGCGGCACCACCGGGGAGTCGGCGACCCTCGACTACCGGGAGCACGACCGGGTCATCCAGATCTGCATCGAGCAGGTGGCAAAACGCATTCCGGTCATCGCCGGCACCGGCTCCAACGCCACCGCCGAGGCGATCGAGCTCTCCGCCCACGCCAAGAAGATGGGGGCCGACGGCGTGCTGCTGGTCTCCCCCTATTACAACAAGCCGTCCCAGGAAGGGCTCTACCAGCACTACAAGGCGGTCGCCGAGGCCGTCGCCCTCCCCCAGGTCCTCTACAACGTCCCCGGGCGCACCGGCATGAACATGGAGGCGAAGACCACCATCCGCCTCGCCGAGTTCAAGAACATCGTCGCCATCAAGGAGGCCTCGGGCAGCGTCACCCAGGCGAGCGAGATCATTGCCGCCGCCGGCGACAAGATCGACGTCATCTCCGGCGACGACTTTCTGACCCTGCCGCTGATGGCCTGCGGCGCCAAGGGGGTGATCTCGGTCACCGCCAACATCGCACCGAAGCCGGTCAAGGCGATGGTCGTCGCCGTCCAGAACGGCAACTGGGAAGAGGCGAAGCGCCTCCACCTGGAACTGCTCGACCTGCACCAGGCGATGTTCATCGAGTCGAACCCGGTGCCGGCCAAGACCTCCCTGGCGCTGATGGGCAGGATCGAACCCCAGGTCCGCCTGCCGCTGGTCGGCATGCAGGAGGTGACCCTGGAGAAGCTCAAGGTCGTGCTGAAGAAGCACCAGCTGATTTAAATGGGTCACGTAGGGGCGAATCTTGTATTCGCCCCGGGCGATCACCAGGATCGCCCCTCCCCTGGCCGGAAGGATAGCACCATGACCAAAATCGCAGTGACCGGCGCCGCCGGGCGCATGGGCGGGCGGATCATCACCGCCATCAAGGAAACCGAGGGGCTCGAGCTGGGTGGCGCCGTGGAGCGTCCCGGGCACGGCCTGATCGGCCAGGACGCCGGAGCGGTGGCCGGCTGCGGCGCTGCCGGCGTGGCGATCGTCGACGGCCTGACCACCGCCCTGGGGGGCGCCGAGGTGCTGATCGACTTCACCTTCCCCGAGGTGACGCTGCAGAACCTTGCGGTCTGCGCCAAGCTCGGCAAGAGCGTGGTCATCGGCTCCACCGGCTTCACCCCCGAGCAGCGCGCCGAGGTGGCGAAATTCGCCGAAAAGATCCCGGTCGTCCTCGCCCCGAACATGAGCGTCGGCGTCAACGTCTGCTTCAAGCTCCTCAAGGATGTCGCCAAGACCCTCGGCGACGCCTTCGACGTCGAGATCGTCGAACTGCACCACAACAAGAAGAAGGATTCCCCCTCCGGCACCGCGGTGCGCATGGGGGAGATCGTCGCCGAGTCCCTGGGGCGCGACTACAACCAGGTCGCCAATTACCACCGCCAGGGGATGTGCGGCGAGCGCACCAAGGAAGAGATCGGCATGCAGACGGTGCGCGGCGGGGACATCGTCGGTGAGCACACCGTCTACTTCATCGGCATGGGCGAGCGCATCGAGATCTCCCACCGCGCCATGAGCCGCGACATGTTCG
>Ga0055455_10000022_pt1 | contig 12006 bp, 10 predicted proteins | sample Goodyear_PhragC__FD_57684 | JGI IMG/M metagenome (GOLD analysis project Ga0055455, IMG submission 57684) | Wetland microbial communities from San Francisco Bay, California, USA, that impact long-term carbon sequestration - Goodyear_PhragC_D2 | ecosystem: Environmental > Aquatic > Marine >...
CGATGACGCAGCTGACCTTGATCTCGCTGGTGGAGATCATCTGGATGTTGATCCCTTCCTGCGAGAGGGTCTGAAACATCTTGCTGGCGATCCCGGAGTGGGAGCGCATGCCGACGCCGACGATGGAAACCTTGGCGATCGCCTCGTCGGTACGCACCGAGGAGGCGCCGATCTCCTTGGCTGTCTCCTCAATGATCTTCAGCGCCTTTTTGAAATCGGTCTTGGGAACGGTGAAGGTCAGATCGGTGAAACCATCGTGAGAGACGTTCTGGATGATCATGTCGACGGTGATATTGGCGTGCGACAGCGGCGTGAACAGCTGAGATGCGATCCCCGGCTTGTCGGGCACGCGCAGCACGGAAATCTTCGCTTCGTCTTTATTGTAGCTGATTCCCGAAACCAGAACGGTTTCCATATCGGCATCCTCCTTCGTCACCAGGGTCCCTGGATTGTCGTTGAAACTGGAACGGACATGGACCACCACGCCGTATTTCTTGGCAAATTCGACGCTACGGATCTGCAACACCTTGGAGCCGAGAGAAGCCAGCTCGAGCATCTCGTCGTAGCTGATCTTCTCGAGCTTGGAGGCCTCGGCGACGATTCGCGGATCGGTGGTATAGATGCCGTCGACGTCGGTGAAGATCTCGCAGACGTCGGCATTGAGGCCCGCCGCCACCGCCACCGCCGAGGTATCGGAGCCGCCGCGGCCGAGGGTGGCAATATTTCCCTCCCGGTCCACCCCCTGGAACCCGGCGACAACCACGATGTTGCCATTCTTCAGGTCCTCGCGGATCTTCTTGTCTTCGATCCGCTCGATCCGGGCCTTGGAGAAAGTGCTGTCGGTGATCATCGGGATCTGCCAGCCGCAGTAGCTCTTGGCCTTGTAGCCCATGGCCTGCAGGGCCATCGCCAGCAGCCCGATGGTCACCTGTTCCCCGGTGGAGACGACCACGTCGTATTCACGCTCGCTGGGAAACTCGCAGACCTCGTTGACCAGGGCGACCAGCTTGTTGGTCTCCCCGGCCATGGCCGAGACGATCACCACGACGTCGTTGCCGTCATCGTAGGTCTTGGCCACGCGCCGGGCTACGTTCCGGATCCGGTCGATGGTGCCGACCGACGTCCCACCATACTTTTGGACAACCAGGGCCATAGGTACCCTATCCTCCTTCGTTGTGGAAAAGCGGCCGAAGCCGCGCGATGTCATTCGCTATTTGGGCGGTCCCGACGCCGCCCGACCTTGTGGACGGCGAGTCCCTCGCAGTCCTCCGCGGCTTCCTTGACCAACTCGGGAAGGGTCGGATGGGCGTGGATGACTTCGGCCAGTTGGGCCGGCGTAAGCCGCTGTTGCATCGCCAGGGCGACCTCGGCGATGAGGGTCGAGGCCTCCTCGCCGACCGCTGCGGCCCCCAGGATCTCGCCGCCGCCGGCGGCGGCGACGACCTTGAACAGCCCCCCCGGCTCGCCGTCGCAAAGCGCCTTGCTGGAGGCCTGGTAGGCGAAACGGCCGACCTCCACCGCGGTCCCCTGCTCCTTGCACTCGGCCTCGGTGAGACCGACCTGGCCGACCTCGGGCAGGGTGAAGATGGCGCTCGGCACCACCCGGTAGTCGGCCTTGGCGGCACCGCCGAGCGCATTGGTTACCGCGATTTCCCCCTGGTAGGATGCGACGTGGGCCAGCTGGATCAGGTTGGTCACGTCGCCGATGGCGTAGATCCCTTCCACCGAGGTGGCCATCCGCTCGTCGACCACCACCGCCCCCCTGTCAAGCTCGACTCCGGCCTCTTCGAGACCGATATCGGCACTGTTCGGCACCCGGCCGACCGCCACCAGCACCTTATCAACAGTCAGCTCCTCGCCACCGGCAAGGGTCGCGACGACGGTCTCGCCACGCACCTCCAAACTCTCCACTGAGGTCTCGGTGCGGACCTCGATACCGAGGTTCTTGAACGACTTCTCGACTTCACGAACAATCTGCCGATCGCTGCGGGCAAGGAGTTCCGGGAGCTGCTCGACCAGGGTGACGCGACTGCCGAGACTGGCGAAAATCGAGGCGAATTCACAGCCGATATAGCCACCACCGATGATCAGCAGGCGGCCGGGAAGCTCCTTAATAGCAAGAATTTCCCGGCTGGTCAAAATATTTTTCCCGTCGATCGCGAGGGTTTTGGGGCGCGCCGGCAGGGAGCCGCTGGCGACGATGATCTGCTTGGCACGGATGTGCCCGACCACGCCTTTGCTGCGAATGCGCAGCCGCCCCGGACCTTCGATAGCGGCACTGCCGCGAAAGACATCAACCTTGTTCGCCTTGAGCAACTGCTCAACGCCGCCGACGAGTTTCGCGACCACCGCGTCCTTGCGGCCGGCGGCGGTCGCGTAATCGAAGCGCACCTCGCCGCAGTCCAGGCCGTGGCTGGCCGCATCGGCCAGCCGCCGCCGCAGCAGAGCGGTAGCGTAAAGGGTCTTGGTGGGGATGCAGCCGTGGTTGAGGCAGGTGCCGCCGACCCGCTCCTGCTCGACGAGGCAGACCCCGGCTCCCTGCTGGGCGGCGCGGATGGCCGCAACATAGCCACCGGGACCGCCGCCGATAATGGCGATGTCGAATTCGGTCATCGTGCCTCTCCTCTCTCTTCCCAGGCCGCCGCCAGCGCCGCCAGCAATTTGTGGGCGCCCGCACCGCGGGCGCTAAAGGTCAGAGTACGGCGATCGCCACCGCCATGGGCCAAGTGGACGTAAAGCCCGGGACGGTCGCCGAGGATGCCCCGCTGGGCCCATTCGACCACCGTGACTCCCGGAGCGGCGGCGAGTTCCTCGAAGCCGATATCTTCGAGTTCAGCGGAACCGGATAGACGATAGAGATCGAAGTGGAAGAGGACCCGGCGCCCCTGATATTGGTTCATCAGGGTGTAGGTCGGGCTGGTCACCGGTTCGTCGCCCGGGACGCCAAGGCCGGCGGCAATCCCCTGAGTCAGGCAGGTCTTGCCACTGCCCAGCTCGCCGTCGAGAAAGATGTCCAGATCGCCATCAGCCAGGGCGCCCAGGCATCGGCCGAGATCCCGGGTGGTTTCCGGCCCGTCACTATGGACTTGCCAGTCCGGCAAGATCTCAGCGCCCCATGCTGCGCACGATGTCGAGCCGGCCGACCACGCCGACCACCTTGCCGTCCTCAACCACCGGTATCAGGTGGGCCTGCTTTTCGCTCATCAGCTCGGCAATCTCCGCCACCGACGTCTCCGGGGCGCAAGTCACGACTTCGCGGGTACAGATCTCGGCCACCTTGCGGGCGGTAATCCGCTCCACCTCGTCGCGGAATTTTTTCTCGCTCTCCAGGTAGAGAACCCAGTCGAAGATGGCGATCACCGTCGGGATGTGCAGCGGCCGATCGAGCTCCACCAGGTCGCTCTGGCTGACGAGTCCGAACAGCCGGCCGGCGCTGTCGATGACCGGCATGGCGTTAACGTTGGTGGCGACGAACTGGCGGGCGAGCTCCTCGATCCCGGTCTCCGGCGCAATCGAATGGACCTGGGTGGTCATGATATCTCGGGCAGTCAGCATTTCAAATCTCCTGGTTGGTGAGAGCCTGGCGGGCGGCGGGCAGCTCCCGCAACAGGTCGGAGGCCAGCAGGCCGGCATCGCCCATCCGCGCGGCGAGCCGATCCCCGGCGAGGCCATGCAGATAAACACCGAGCACTGCGGCATCGGTCGCCTTCAGTCCTTGTGCGAGCAGGCCGCCGAGCAGTCCGGTCAGCACATCCCCCATGCCCCCGCTGGCCATGCCCGGGTTGCCGGTGGAGTTGATGCGCAGCTGGCCGTCGGGAAAAGCGACAATGGTCCGCGCTCCCTTGAGCACCAGCACCACCCGGTGGTCCTGGGCAAAGCGCCGGGCAACCTCCACCCGGTCGTTCTCGACGTCCCGTACCGTGGAACCGACCAGGCGGGCCATTTCCCCCGGATGGGGGGTGAGGATGGTCGCGGCCTCCCGCTGATTCAAGAGCCCGGCCTGTCCGGCCAGGGCGTTGAGGCCGTCGGCGTCGACGACCAGCGGCAGGGGGCAATCACTGACCAGCTTGCGGACCAGGGCCGCGGTTTCCGCCAGTTGGCCGAGTCCGGGACCGATGGCCAGGGCCTCCTTGCCGGCCCAGAGTTCCCGCAGTTGGTCATAGGCCCGCAGGCAAACCCCGCCGGCAGTCTCGTGGAGCGCGGCGGTCATCGCTTCGGTGAGCTTGCCGGCGAGCACCGGCTGTTCGCTGGCCGCAGTCGCCAGGGTCACCAGTCCGGCGCCGGCGCGCAGCCCGCCCTCGGCTGCCAGCGCCGCGGCGCCGGTTTTCCCGGCGGATCCCGCCAGCAGCAGCAGGTGGCCGAAGGTTCCCTTGTGACCGTCCGCAGGGCGGGCCGGCACCAGGGCGGCGGCCGTCTCCCGGTCGACGAAACCGAGCGCATCGGGGAATTGGTCGAGGAGGGCACCGGGCATGCCGATGTCGGCGACCAGCAGCTCGCCGACCCGTCCAGCGCCTGGATGGAGTACCTGGCCAAGCTTGGCGCAGCCAAAGGTCACGGTCAAATCGGCGCGGACCGCGGCGCCGAGGATGCGCCCGTTGTCGGCATCGACCCCGGAGGGAATGTCCACGGCAAGGACCGGCAACCCGCTGGCGTTCATCCAGTCGATGGCCTGCCGGTAAAGACCCCGCACTTCGCTGTTCAGACCGGTGCCGAACAGGGCGTCGACCACCAGTTGCGGGGTGCGGCCTTCGAGCGCCGCCGCCAGTTCGTTGTCCGCGGCGGGAAATTCGACGGCGGCACCGCTGCGCAGCAGGATCTCCAGGTTGACCGCGGCATCGCCGGCAATCGCCGCGCGAGGGGCGAGAACCAGGGTGCGGACCACGCAGCCGCGGTTGGCCAGGTGGCGGGCGATCACGCAGCCGTCGCCGCCGTTGTTTCCCTTGCCGCAGAGCACCAGCACCGGTCCCGGAAAGCGGCTGGCAAAGCGGGTCGCGCAGAGTTCCGCTGCCGCGCGCCCGGCATTTTCCATCAGCACCACCCCGGGAACCGCGAATTCCTCGATGGCCCGCCGATCGAGCTCCTGCATCTGCCGGGCGGTGAGCAGTTTCATGGCGTCTCCAGAATGACGGTGGCAACCGCGTAGTCACCGTCGTGACTGTAGGAGAGATGCACCGCAACAACCTTCCGCTGGGCGATCAGCTCCGCGGCGCGCCCGGTAAACTGCAGCGAGGGCTGGCCGAGGGCATTGCGCACGACCTCCATATCCTGCCAGCTCAGACCGTCGCGCAAGCCGAGGCCGAGAGCCTTGAGAAAGGCTTCCTTGGCGGCGAAGCGCGCCGCCAGATGCGGAGCGGAATCCTTCTGGCGCAGGCAATAAGCGCGTTCGTCCGGGGTGAAGATACGCTCGACGACCCCGGTCTTGCCCGTCTCGAGCAGGCGCCGGAAACGGCTGCTGCGCGCCAGGTCGGTCCCCAGCCCGACGACCCCCATCGGCTACCCGCCGCGGACCAGCGCGGCCATTTCCCGCACCGCCCGCTCCATGCCGACCAGCACCGCCCGAGAGACGATGCTGTGGCCGATATTGAACTCCTCGATGCCCCCCAAGGATACCACATCGCGGATGTTCTGATAGTTGAGGCCGTGCCCGGCATTGACGCCCAGGCCCAGCTTGCGGGCGGCACGAATCGCAGTCTCGATCTTATCCAGTTCCGCCCTGCGCAGCTCGGCGGAACGGGCCTCGCAGTAGCTGCCGGTGTGGATCTCGATGCCGTCGGCGCCGACCCGGTGGCTCATCCGGATCTGCTCCAGGTCGGGATCGACGAAGAGGCTGACCAGGATCCCCCCCTGGCGCAGCAGGTCGGTCTGTTTCTTGATCAGATTGCGGTGCAGGGAGACATCGAGCCCCCCCTCGGTGGTCAGCTCCTCACGTTTCTCCGGTACCAGGGTCACCGCATCGGGCTGGATCTTCAGGGCGATGCCGACCATCTCGTCGGTGGCGGCCATCTCCAGATTGAGACGGGTTTTGATCGTTCGGCGCAGAATCTCCACGTCGCGGTCCTGGATATGCCACCGGTCCTCGCGCAGGTGCACGGTGATGCTGTCGGCACCGGCCAGTTCGGCCAGCGCCGCGGCGGTCACCGGGTCGGGTTCGCTAATCCCCCGGGCCTGGCGCACGGTCGCAACATGATCGACGTTGACGCCCAGCTTGGCCACGCTCACTTCTCCTCCTTTTTGCCACCCAGGTGACGTTCGATGGCGGCGGCGATGTCATGGGCGAGCCCGGTAATCTGCAGTTTGTCCTGCCCCTCGAGCATGATCCGCAACAGCGGCTCAGTCCCCGAATAACGGATCAACACCCGTCCGCTGTCGCCGAGGAGCTTTTCGGCGGCGGCGATCGCCTTCTGCACTTCAGGCACCTCGGTCAGCTCGCGGCGCTCGGCGACCCGGACGTTGACCAGGACCTGGGGCAGAGCGACCATCACCTCGGCGAGTTCGGCGAGGCTCTGCCCGCTGCGTTGAATGATCGCCAGTACCTGCAGGGCGCTGATCATGCCGTCCCCGGTGGTGTTGTGATCGAGAAAAACCATGTGCCCCGACTGCTCGCCGCCGAGGTTGTAACCGCCGCGCCGCATTTCCTCGACCACATAACGGTCGCCGACCGCGGTCTTGACCACCCGACCGCCGGCCTGGCGCAGGGCGATGTCCAGCCCCATGTTGCTCATGACCGTGGCGACCAGGGTCTTTTTGGCGAGCTGGTTCCGCTCCAGCAGGTCCCGGGCGCAGATCGCCATGATATGGTCGCCGTCGACCTCGTTGCCGAACTCGTCGACAAAGATCACCCGGTCGGCGTCCCCATCGAGGGCGATGCCGAGCTGGGCGCGGTGCTCGCGCACGGCATCGGCCAGCACCTGGGGATGGAGGGAACCGCAACCAGCGTTGATGTTGGTGCCGTTGGGGGAAACTCCCACGGCCACCACCTCGGCGCCGAGTTCCTCGAGGACCGCCGGAGCTACCTTGTAGGCAGCACCATGGGCGCAATCGAGAACGATCTTCAGCCCGGTCAGGTCGAGATCGCGGGGAAAGGCATTTTTCAGGAAAACGATGTAGCGGCCGCGGGCATCGTCGATGCGAAAAGCCTTGCCGACCTCGGCGGCGATCGGCCGCAGCGAATCGATCTTCTTGCTGAAGATCAGATCCTCGATCTTCAGTTCGAGTTCGTCGGGAAGCTTGAAACCGTCGCGGGAGAAAAACTTGATGCCGTTGTCCTGGTAAGGATTGTGCGAGGCACTGATCACCACGCCGGCGTCGGCGCGCATCGAGGCGGTGATAAAGGCGATGCCGGGCGTCGGCAACGGGCCGACGAGGAGCACGTCAACTCCCATGGAGCAGATGCCGGCCGCGAGAGCGTTCTCGATCATGTAGCCGGAGAGGCGGGTATCCTTGCCGATGACGATACGGTGGCGGCGCTGGCCGTCCTTGAAGATATAGGCCGCTGCGCGGCCGAGCTGCATCGCCATTTCAGTCGTCATGGGATGGATGTTGGCCACCCCGCGCACCCCATCGGTGCCGAAAAGCTTCTTCCTCTTCATTTGTGCACGTTATCCTTTTTGGCTGCCGGAAGGCGACCCTCCGGAGCGACCTGCACCTCGACTTCCACGGCGCGGTCGTTCTTCAACGAAGTGAACTTCCCCCGATAATCGAGGGGGACCATAAGCGTAAAATTTTCCCGCACGTCGCTGACGTCGATCGGCTCGGTGGTGACCTCGTTGACATCCTTGAGTTCACTCTCCGCCCCTTCGACGACCACCTTTTCCGGGTTGGTGGTCAGCTTTTCCACCTGGTACCCCTTGGGCAGGGTCCCGGAAAAGACCACCTTCACCGGAACGGCCTTGTCTTTGCGGCGGTCGAGCTTGACGTCCACGAAGGAAGGGGAAAGCCGGGTCACCTTGAGCGCGCTGGGGAGGTTGAGCCGTTCCTCCAACCGCTTGAAAGTCGTCACCCCGGGTTGCAGATCACGCAGGTCGATGGAAAGGCTGATATCACTCGGCTTGACGTTCATCAGCACCGTGCGCGGGCCGCTGATGCGCACATCGACCAGGCTCGGGACATCGTTGGCGATCATCAGCCCCTGCGGGATGTTCTTCAGTTCGAGGGGAACGGCATAACCGACTTCCAGCTTCTGCTCGCCCATGACGAAAAACCACAGGATCAGCGCGAAGACCAGAGAGAGGAGTTTGAGTACCCAGTTCTGGGTCAGTCCTTCGAGCATGGCTCACCGTTTCTTCCGCGGTGTGGTGCGCGGTTCGAGAAGGCGCTTGACCACCCGCTTGAGGGCCGTCGAATCGAGATCCCGAGTGATCCGGCCACCGACCACCACGGAAATCTTGCCGGTCTCCTCGGAAACGACGATGGCGACCGCGTCGACCAGCTCGGTGAGACCGATGGCGGCTCGGTGCCGGGTGCCGAGGGACTTGGCGATGTCCGGATTCTGGGACAGGGGGAGGAAGCAGCCGGCGCGCTTGAGGCGCCCCTGCTGGATGACCAGGGCGCCGTCGTGGATCGGTGAATAGGGGAGGAAAATCGAGGCGATCAGGTCGCTGGAGACCTTGGCGTCAATTTCCACCCCGATCTCGAGGAAATCGTTGATCCCGGTTTCCCGTTCGATGACGATCAGCGCCCCGATCTTCTTGTTGGCCATGTTGACGCAGGCCTTGACCAGCTCATCGATAACCTCGTCCTCTTCCCGGAAAGAGAGATCGGCGAAAAAGGGGTTCTTGCCGACGTGAATCAGGGCGCGGCGGATGTCGTTCTGGAAAATGACGACGATGACCAGGATGATCGAAGAGAGAAAGTTGTCGAGGAGCCAGTGCAGGGTGTAGAGCCCACCGAGCTGGGAGGCGACGTAAACGATCAGCACCACCGCCAGCCCGAGGAGCATTTGCACCGCCCGGGTCCCCTTGATGAGCAGGATGATCCGGTAGATGATGAAGGCGACCAGGAAGATATCGAGCAGGTCGAGCAGCCAGCGGAAGTTTTTCAGTTGATCGAGCATGCCGGCCATGGTTGCGTCACCCGTCGAGAGAACCCAGGTTTCAGATATCAGGTTTCAGGCACCAGGCCCGCTCCCCGTTCTTCCTTTACTTGTTTAATTTTTTCCTTAAACCTGCCCCGTCACCACAGCCCAGGCGGTCAAGGCCGTTTCCCGCGCCGGGCCGACATCGTGAACCCGGAAGATCCGTGCGCCGCCGGCAACGCCCAAGGCCACCGTCGCCAGGGTCCCGTGAAGACGCCGCCCGGGATCGGGCTGGTCGAGAATCCTGCCGATGAACCCCTTGCGCGAGGTGCCGAGCAGGACCGGCCGGCCCAGCGAAAGGAGTTCCGGCAGTCGGCGCAAAAGCTCCAGATTGCCGGCGGCGTCCTTGCCGAAACCGATGCCGGGATCGACGGCCAGCTTCTCCTCGGGAATGCCCGCGGCCCGAGCCTGCTGCAGGGAGGCTTCGAGACCGGCGAGTACCGCGCCGGGAAGATCCGCGTAGGCGGTATCCTGCTGCATCGTCTCCGGACACCCGCGGGTATGCATCAGAAACGCCCCGCCCGCCGCCGCCGCGACCGTCGCCGCCATTTCGCAATCGAAGGTGAAGCCGCTGATATCGTTGATAAACTCGGCGCCTGCGGCCAGCACTGCGCGGGCCACGGCGCTCTTGTTGGTATCGACCGACAGCGGCAGGGGGGATTCCCGGGACAACGCCTCGACAACCGGCATGACCCGATCCAGCTCCTGTTCGGCGCTGACCGGGGGGGCGCCGGGGCGGGTGCTTTCGCCGCCGATATCGAGCAGATCGGCCCCTTCGTCCGCCATCCGCCGCGCCTGCCGCAGAGCCGCATCGAGGCTGGCATAGCGGCCGCCGTCGGAAAAGGAGTCGGGGGTGACGTTGAGAATCCCCATGATCAGCGGCCGCCGACAGTCGAGTCGGCAGCTGCGGCCCGCCAGAATGCCCGCCGGAGCGGCCAGCGCCGCCAGCAACGCGGCCAGCTGTCGACCAAGCCCGGCAAGGCCGAAAGGCTGCGCAGCCAGTTTCCGGACGAGTTCATCCAGCTGTCGTTGGGAACCGATCAGAAGGACATCCGTAGAAGGATGAGCGCAGGCCACCGTCCCGCGGGCTACGGCCGCGTCCCCCCCCAGGGCGAGCATCTCCTGTTTGAGGATATTGGCGGCACGACAGGGAACGGCGGGGATCTTGACCAGGCGGCCGAGCATCTTGGCCGCCATCCACTCGATTCCGCCCGGGTCGCAGCCGATCAGCTGCAGTTCGCGCCGGGCATCGGCCTCGTCGCAGACCGTCAGCAGCCGCGGCGCCGTCATGGTCAGGCTCCGGCGGTCTGGCCGTCCTCGATGCAGGGGCCATCCGCCGGGGCTACGGTTCCACCTTCGGCTGCCAGCGGCTCGGCATCAGGGCCAAAGATCATGGCGCGAATTTCCTTGCCGTCGAGGTTTTCCCGTTCGAGCAGGGCCTCGGCCACGGCGACCAGCCCCTCCTGGTGGGCGCTGAGGATCTCCCGGGTCCGCGCGTAATTCCCCTGAACGATGCTGCGGATCTCTTCGTCGATCTGCTGCGCCGTGTTCTCGCTGTAGTTCTTCATATGGCCCATGTCACGGCCGAGGAAGATTTCCCCTTCCTTTTCCCCATAGGCCAGGGGCCCGAGCTTGTCGCTCATCCCCCATTCGCAGACCATCTTGCGGGCGATGGCCGTGGCCCGCTCCAGGTCGTTGGAAGCGCCGGTGGTGATACTGTTGAAGGAAAGCTCCTCGGCAATCCGGCCGCCGAGCAGGGTGCAGATCCGGGTATGCAGGCCCTCGCGGGTTTCGTTGTATTTCTCCTCGGTGGGAAGGTACATGGTGACCCCCATCGCCCGGCCGCGGGGAATGATCGAGACCTTGTGCACCGGGTCGGCGCCGGGGATGAAGAGCGCCACCAAGGCGTGCCCGGCCTCATGATAGGCGGTGACCTTCTTCTCATCCTCGGTGATCACCATCGAGCGCCGTTCGGCGCCCATCATCACCTTGTCCTTAGCCGCCTCCAAGTCGTCCATGTTGACCTGGTCTTTATTGGCCCGTGCGGCGAGCAGGGCCGCCTCGTTGATCAGGTTGGCGAGGTCGGCCCCGGAGAACCCTGGAGTCCCTTTGGCCAACACTTCCATCTCGACATCCTTGCCCAGCGGGATCTTGCGGGCATGAACGGTGAGGATCTTCAGCCGCCCCTTGACATCGGGACGCGGCACCACCACCTGGCGATCGAAGCGACCGGGACGCAAGAGCGCCGGGTCGAGAACATCCGGGCGGTTGGTGGCCGCGATCAGGATGACCCCTTCGTTGGACTCGAAGCCGTCCATCTCCACCAACAGCTGGTTGAGAGTCTGCTCCCGTTCGTCATGACCGCCGCCGAGGCCGGCGCCGCGATGGCGGCCGACGGCGTCGATCTCGTCGATGAAGATGATGCAGGGAGCATTCTTCTTCCCCTGGACGAAGAGATCGCGGACCCGGCTGGCGCCGACACCGACGAACATTTCGACGAAATCGGAACCGGAAATGGAAAAGAAGGGAACCCCGGCCTCGCCGGCAATGGCCCGGGCGAGCAGGGTCTTGCCGGTGCCGGGGGAACCGACCAGCAGAACCCCCTTGGGGATGCGGCCGCCGAGACGGGAAAACTTCTTCGGGTCCTTGAGGTAGGAGACGATCTCCTCCAGTTCATCCTTGGCCTCGTCGATGCCGGCCACGTCCTTGAAGGTGACCTGGGCCTGATTTTCGGAGAGGAGCTTAGCCTTGCTCTTGCCGAAACTCATCGCCTTGCCGCCGCCGGACTGCATCTGGCGCATGAAAAAGATCCACACGCCGATCAGCAGCAGGATCGGCCCCCAGGAAACCAGCATGGTAAACCAGAAGCTGCGGTCCTCCTCGGGCTTGGCCTGAATGACGACCCCCTTGTCGCGCAGTTCGGCCACCAGGCC
>Ga0055455_10000023_pt1 | contig 11833 bp, 8 predicted proteins | sample Goodyear_PhragC__FD_57684 | JGI IMG/M metagenome (GOLD analysis project Ga0055455, IMG submission 57684) | Wetland microbial communities from San Francisco Bay, California, USA, that impact long-term carbon sequestration - Goodyear_PhragC_D2 | ecosystem: Environmental > Aquatic > Marine >...
GGCTGGAGGATCTGCTCGATGGTGCGTACCGAAAAGTCGAACAGCGGCCGCTCCAGAATGCCGGTGAGGTTGTGCCCGGCAGGGACGTAATCGTCCGGGTTGCCGTTGATGCCCAGGTAGACTACCGGTACCTTCTGGTCGAGGAGTTTGGAACCGAGGTATTTCAGCGCGTTGTCGTCGCCGAGGATGACCAGGTCCGGCTTGGTCTGCAGGTAGCTCTGCCAGGCTTTTTCGGCTTGGCGGGGGTGGACCGAAGCCGGCAGCCGCTTGGTGTCCATCGCGAAGGTTGCCAGGCGCACCCTGTCCCCCAGTTCGGTGCGCAATCCCTCGAGATAGCTGCTGTCCCAAGGGTTTTGGGACTGGTAGCTTTCGATGACCAGCACGCCGGGTCTGGCGGCGAGGACGGCCGTGGCGGTGAACAAGACGGCTAGAACGGCGAGCAACAGACGCTTCATGGCGGCACCTCCTTAGGAAATACTCGGGCTGTCGAGGCTGGGCAAGTCAGTTAATGGTAATACCATTTTATTTTTTAACAGGCGGGCTGGCCCGAAACAACAAAAATCGTGCATCGGTCCACTTTCCAGGCCTTCTTCACCCCGAAACACCATCTCGTCGGTGACCGCCGGAGGTTTTTTTGCCGCCCGTCGCAGGGGGCGGCTTTAGGGGGGAGATGCCCCTGTTTCCGTCGCGGAAGGGGGGAAGCGGACCTCTTTCCCCGCCGCCCTGAACGCAGCGGGGCGTACTCCGCAGAGTACGCCCCGTGACTTCAGCCAGGTTGTCCGGATGCTCATCCGGCCATGATGTAGTTTTCCAGTTGGCCGATCAAGTACTCCTTCTCGGCGATGATCGCCTTGACCGCGTCGCCGATGGAGACCAGTCCCGCCAGCTTGTCGCCGTCGAGGACCGGCAGGTGGCGGCAGCGCTTTTGGGTCATCAGCGCCAGGCATTCCTCGATGCTCTGCTCGGGACGGGCGAAGAACACCTTCCTGCTCATGATCTCGGCCACCGAGGTCTCCCGGGAAGAGACGCCCCTGAGGATCACCTTGCGGGCGTAGTCCCGCTCCGACATGATGCCGACGACCTGTTCCTTTTCCACTACCACCAGCGCCCCGATGTCCTTCGCCGCCATCTTCTCCAGGGCGGAGAAGACCGACTGCTCGGGACTGGCGGTCCAGACCTTCTGACCCTTCTCCTCGATCAATTGCCCCACAGTTTTCATACCCACCTCCACTCGCTTGCTGGTCGAATCCGAACTCCGCACCCTGTTTTAAAAACATAATGGCCAAGGAACGAATGTCAAACAACGTCGAGGGGGATTCGGGAGAGCCGAAAGGACCCTGGCCGGCGCCGCCACTTTCTCGGGTGCTGGTTGGCTCAGGCTACCCCCCGGGCTCAGCCAGCCGGGCCTCCACCTCGGCCACCCGGCGGATGACCTCGATGACGCTGTCGGGGTTGAGGGAGAGGGAGTCGATCCCCGTCTCAACCAGGAAGGCGGCGAAATCGGGGTAGTCGCTCGGCGCCTGGCCGCAGATGCCGATCTTGGTGCCGGTCTTGTTGGCGGAGCGGATCGCCTGGCTGATGCTGGCCATCACCGCCGGGTCCCGCTCGTCGAAGAGTTCGTGGAGCAGGGCCGAATCGCGGTCGACCCCGAGGGTGAGCTGGGTCAGGTCGTTGGAGCCGATGGAAAAGCCGTCGAAGCGCTGCGCGAACTGCTCGGCGAGAATCACGTTGGCCGGGATCTCGACCATCATGTAGACCTCCAGCCCCCGCTCGCCCCGCACCAGGCCTTCTTCGGCCAGCACCGCGAGGACCCGGTCGGCCTCCCGCAGGGTGCGGCAGAAGGGGATCATCACCACCACGTTGGCCAGACCGATTTCCTCGCGCACCCGGCGGATCGCCGCGCACTCCAGGGCGAAGCCGGCCCGGTAGTGCTCGCTGTAGTAGCGCGAGGCGCCGCGGAAGCCGAGCATGGGGTTTTCCTCGGCGAACTCGAACTGGCGGCCGCCAATCAGGTCGGCGTACTCGTTGGTCTTGAAGTCGCTCATGCGCACGATCACCGGGTGGGGATACTGGCTGGCGGCGATGGTGGCGATGCCTCGGGCGAGGCGGTCGACGAAATACTCGCTGCGATCGGCATAGTCCCGGGTCAGCTCGCGGATCTTGCGTTTGGCTTCAAGGTCCTCCAGTTCGTCGTAGCGCAACAGGGCCAGGGGGTGGGCCTGGATCAGGGTGTTGATGATGAACTCCATGCGCGCCAGGCCGATCCCCCGGCACGGGAGCCGCCACCAGCGGAAGGCCGCGGCCGGGCTGGCGATGTTCATCATGATCTGGGTGGCGGTGGTGGGGAGCTGGTCGACATTCACCTCGGCGGCGGTGAATCCGAGGATGCCGGCATAGATCTTCCCCTCTTCCCCTTCGGCGCAGGAGAGGGTCACCTCCATCCCGTCCTCGAGTTCGGAGGTGCCGTGCTCGGTACCGATGACCGCGGCGATCCCCAGTTCGCGGCTGACGATGGCGGCATGGGAGGTGCGCCCGCCGTGGTCGGTGATGATTCCCGCCGCCTTCTTCATGACCGGCACCCAGTCGGGGTCGGTCATCCCGGTGACCAGGATGTTGCCGGCCTTGAACTGCTCGATCTCGCCGGCGCTTTTGATCACCTGGACTTTCCCGGCGGCGATCGCCTCGCCGATGGCGAGTCCGGTGAGCAGCACCTCGCTTTTCTTATCGAGGGTATAGGTCTTGAGCACCCCGGCCAGTTTGCGGGACTGCACCGTCTCGGGACGGGCCTGGACCAAAAAGAGTTCGCCGCTCTGCCCGTCCTTGGCCCACTCCATGTCCATCGGATGGCCGTAGTGGCGCTCGATGGCCACCGCCCAGCGGGCGAGCTGCAGGATCTCGTCGTCGCTCAGGACGAAGGTGCGCCGCTCTTTGGCCGAGGTGTCGACGCTGCGGGTGGTGCGGCCGGCGCCGCGGCCGTAGATCAGTTTCTTCTCCTTGCTGCCGAGACTCTTGCCGAGAATCGGTCGGTATTCCGAGTCCTCCAGCAGCGGTTTGAAGACCGTATAGTTGTCCGGGGTCACCGCCCCCTGCACCACGGTCTCACCCAGCCCCCAGGCGGCTTCGATCACCACCACCTGCGGGAAGCCGCTGTCGGTGTCGATGGAGAACATCACCCCGGCGCCGGCCTGGTCGGAACGCACCATCTGCTGCACGCCGATGGACAGGGCGACCTGGAGGTGGTCGAAGTGCTTGGTCTCCCGGTAACTGATCGCCCGGTCGGTAAAAAGCGAGGCGTAACAGCGGCGGCAGGCGTCGAGCAACTCCTCCTCGCCGCTGATGTTGAGGAAGGTCTCCTGCTGCCCGGCGAAGCTCGCTTCCGGCAGGTCCTCGGCGGTGGCGCTGCTGCGCACCGCCACGGCGAGCTCCTGGTCGCCGCAGCGGCGGCAAAGCTCGCGGTAGGCGTCGCGGATGGCCAGGGCGATCGCCTCGGGCCAGCTGCCCCGCCCGATCAGGCGGCGGATCGCCTCGCCGGTCTGGCGCAGGGACGTCTTCCCCTGGCGGTACTCCTGAAGCCGCGTGCGGATCTTCTCCTCCAGCACATTGGCGGCGAGAAACTCCCGGTAGGCCGCGGCAGTGGTGGCGAATCCGCCCGGCACCTTGACCCCTTCTGCCTGCAGGGCACCGATCATCTCCCCCAAGGAGGCATTCTTGCCGCCGACCAACGGGACGTCGCTGTTGCCGACCGTTTCGAACCAGCGGATGGTCAGGTCGTCCATAATCAACCTCCCTTTCCGGCTGCCCAGGCCTTTGGTTCAGGCGATGGACCGCCGGTGGCGTATGGCAAAATCAAAACCTTCCCTGCTTTCGTTGTAACAGCCCCGGGAAGGCTGTCAAACAGGGATTGTCGGCGGTTCAGGAAGGCCGCGGTCAAATGCCGAAAATAGATGGTGTTGAGCCGCATCACCGGCGCTATAATAGGGCCGGCAGCAATTTGAACAACGATCGGGGATGCTGAATCTGTCTGTGAAGATCTCCGAACCGTTGAAAGTTCTTTCCCGCAAGCGGGTCTGCGCCGTGTCTATCCATTCCACCGTCGCCATCCCTGCCAACAACTCGCCCCGGACATGATGAAGAAATCCGCTCTCTGGCTCAACCTGCTGATCGTTTGCGGTTTCGGCCTGGCCACCTTCCTCCTCTGGGGCTGGGGCAACCGACCGCAGGCGGAGCCGCCCTGGCCCGCCCGGGTGGCGGGGATGTCCTTCTCCCCGCTGCGCATGGGCAACGATCCCGTGACCGGGAAGTATCCGACCGTAACGGAAATCGATGCCGACCTGAGCCTGCTGGAGGGGAAGGTCCAGGCCATCCGCACCTACGGGCTGGGCGGCACCCTCGCCGAAATCCCGCGGCTGGCGGCCCAGCATGGCATGAAGGTGACCTTAGGGGCCTGGCTGACCGACAACCTGGAGGAGAACGAACGGGAACTCGAGCGGCTGGTCAAGCTGGCCAGGGCGCACCGGCACAACGTCATCCAGGTGATCATCGGCAACGAGACGATCCTGCGCGGCGAACTGACCGTGGACCAGATGTGTGTCTATCTCGACCGGATGCGCCGGGTGCTGAAATTCCCGGTCAGTACCGGCGAGCCCTGGAACGTCTGGCTGGAGAACCCGGAACTGGCCCGGCATGCCGACTTCGTCGCCGCGCATTTTCTCCCCTACTGGGAAGGGATGCCGCTGCCGGGCGCCGTCGGCCACGTCGCGGCCACCTACGACATGCTGCGGGAGGCCTACCCGAAAAAGCGGATCCTCATGGCCGAGGTCGGCTGGCCGAGCAACGGGCGGACTCTTCGCGCCGCCGTGGCCTCCCAGTCCAACGAGGCGATCTTCCTGCGCAACTTTCTGCAGCTCGCGGAGCAGAAGCACTACGATTATTACCTGATGGAGGCCTTCGACCAGCCCTGGAAGTCCGAATCGGAGGGGGCGGTGGGCGCCTACTGGGGGGTGTTCGACGTCCACCGCCAGCAGAAGTTCCCCTTCACCGAGCCGATCCGGCGCATCCCCCAGTGGAAGCTGCTCGCCGGCCTCTCCGTCGGCCTCGGGCTGGCGGCCGCCCTGATCCTTTTCACCGACAGCGACAGCCTGCGGCGCCGCGGGCGCAGCTTCCTGGCCCTGCTCGCCAACGGTATCGCCGCGACCCTGGTCTGGGTGATCTACGATTACACGCACCAGTACCAGAGCTTGTTGACCATCTCCGTGGGCATCTGCCTGTTGCTCGGCTTTCTGGGCATCTGCTGCGTCCTGCTCACCGAGGCCCACGAACTTGCCGAGGCGAGCTGGACGAAACAGCGGCGGCGCTTTTTTGCCGGCACCCCGGAGCGGGCGCTGGAGCCCGGCCGGATTCATCCCAAGGTGTCGATTCACGTGCCGGCCTACAACGAGCCGGCGGCGATGCTGATCGCGACCCTCGACGCCCTGGCGGCCCTCGACTATCCCGACTTCGAGGTTCTGGTCATCGACAACAACACCCCGGACGAGGCGATCTGGCGGCCGGTCGAAGCCCACTGCGCCGCCCTCGGCGAGCGCTTCCGCTTTTTCCATGTGGCGCCGCTGGCCGGTTTCAAGGCCGGCGCCCTCAACTTCGCTCTGCGGCAGACGGCCCCCGACGCCGAGGTGATCGCGGTCATCGACAGCGACTACCTGGTTGCCCCGCGCTGGCTGCACGACCTCGTCCCCTATTTCGCCAATCCCGCCATCGGTTTCATGCAGGCCCCGCAGGACTACCGCGACGGCGACGCCTCCCTGTTCAAGCAGATGTGCCACGCCGAGTACAAGGGCTTCTTCCATATCGGCATGGTGACCCGCAACGACCGCAACGCCATCATCGAACACGGCACCATGACCATGGTTCGCGCGCAGGTGCTGCGCGAGGTGGGCGGGTGGGCGGAGTGGTGCATCACCGAGGACGCCGAACTCGGCCTGCGGATCTTCGAGGCGGGGTACGAAGGGGGGTACGTGGAGCAGAGCTACGGCCGCGGGCTGATGCCCGACACCTTTGTCGATTTCAAGAAGCAGCGCTTCCGCTGGGCCTACGGCTCGATCCAGATCATGCGGCGCCACCTGCGCCCCCTGCTGGGCTGGCGGAACCGGCGGCTGAGCCGCGGCCAGCGCTACCATTTCGTCGCCGGCTGGCTCCCCTGGCTCGCCGACGGCCTGAACCTCTTCTACACCATCGGCGCCCTCTTCTGGTCGGCCCTGATCATCCTCGACCCCCGCCACGTCGATCCGCCGCTGGCGGTCTTTACCATCCCGCCCCTGACGCTCTTTGCCTTCAAGGTGCTCAAGTTGATCTATCTCTACCGCACGCGGGTCCGGGCCAGTCGCCGGGAAACCCTCGGCGCCGCCTGGGCCGGCCTGGCCCTCTCCCACACCATCGCCAAGGCGGTGGTCACCGGAGCCTTGAGCAAACACAAGCCGTTCTTCCGCACCCCCAAGTGCGAGAACCGTCCGCGGCTGGTGCAGGCGGTGCTGAGCGCTGCCGAGGAGACGCTGCTGGCGGTGCTGCTGGTCGGCGCGGCGCTGGGGGTCTTCTGGCTGCAGGGCGGGGATCTGCCCGGCGCCCGGCTCTGGGCAGTGGCGCTGCTGGTGCAATCGCTCCCCTACCTGGCGGCGCTGGGGATGGGGCTGGTCAGCTCCCTTCCCGGCCGCAAAGCCGCAGCCGCGCTTCGCCCCGGCTTGTCGTTCCGGCAGTGAAAACGCCGGGGCCATCTCCCGCATCCTCTTGCAACCCGCCGAAAGAGCGCTAATGTTTCATTCCATCGAGCCCGGAAGCGGGTTTCCTGAAGGACCCCCGTTCCCCCCCACTGGGTCCCGGCCGGGTGACTCCCCCGCCAGAAGGAGGCAGCCAATGAGATCGAAACTCAGGTTCACGGTGGTGTTGCTGACGGTCCTCGGGATCGCTGCCGGCAGTCCGGCCATCGCCCAGCAGAAGCCACCGGCCGAGAAGGGACCGGCTCTCGACATGAAACAGGTGACGCGCGGCCGCTATCTTTCCAGGATCGCCGGCTGCAACGACTGCCATACCGAGGGGTACCTCGTGTCCGAGGGGAAGGTCCCCGAGGCGCAGTGGCTCACCGGGGCCAGCCTCGGCTGGCGCGGCCCGTGGGGGACGACCTACGGCGCCAACCTGCGGCTGTTCGTCAATGCCCTGACCGAGGAGCAGTGGCTCACCACGGCCCGCCAGCTCAAGGCCCGGCCGCCGATGCCCTGGTTCACCCTTAACACCATGGATGAGACGGATCTGCGGGCCCTCTACCAGTTCATCCGCTATCTCGGCCCGGCCGGGAAGCCGGCGCCGGCCTACGTGCCGCCGGGGCAGGAACCCACCACCCCCTACGCGCTCTTCCCGTCGCCGCCGCCCACGCCGGCCAAATAATCGACTGGCTTTTTGCCGGGGGGCCGTCGCGGTTGGGGGGGGGAGTGCGGAGCAGAGAAAAATGACGGGCCGCCTTGTATAAGGCGGCCCGTCTTTGTGGTGTGGGAGGACGGCGGGGGAGACCCCGCCTCCTACCCGATGGCGCCCGCTGCCCGGGCCCCGGCATCCTAACCTGCGGCATTCCCCGTCAGGCGGGCCAGTTCCCGATTTTAGATCGTAGGTCTGAGTGTGTCCCAGAGAGGGAACGGATTCCCCCTGAACGAACCCACTACACCTGGGAATGGAGGCGATTCGCCCAGCCTGAAGGTGCCCTGGATTCGGCGAGGATCCTGTCTGCAGGCTGTCCGGCATGGTTATTTTTGGGTGCGCAGTCGATCCAGGGCAAGGGTCTGGCGGGCCAGGATGCCCACCGCTTCCTGATTCTCGATGGCCGCGACGAGTTGTTCGAGTTCGCCCTGGATATCCTTGATTTCCTGGATCCGGGTGCGAAGGCCGGAAGTGGTTTCGTTGACCGAATCGGCCAGGTCCATCAGGACGTCGTTGCGCCGCAGCACGATATGCTCGGTAAGGTCACCAGCCCTGATCGAATCCAGGCATTTCTGGATCCTGTAAATAGGCCCGGCCACCTTCTGGGGGAGGAACAGGGCCAACCCAAGGCCGCCCACCAGGCTCACCGCAGCGCCAGCCCCGATTACGGGGAGGAGCAGGTCGCTGACCCGCCGGATCTGGATATGGGCCGTATAGAAGGACGAGGAAATCTCCTGGCGGGAGTAGATATAAAGAATCAGGACCGCGACCAGGGAACTGAGAATCACCACTCCGGCAATCCGGATCAGCAGCCAGATCTGGAACTCCCGTTTCACAGCCAGGTTTAGAATTCTTCTTTTGTAGGGCTTTTTCCCTTGGTTTGCCATGGTGTGATCCTCGATCGTCAGGTTTTATAGCATGTCTGTGTGGCAACCGACGCAAAGCTCGCGTTTACCCGGTTTCCTGGAGAGATATTCGTAGTCGGAGCTATGGGGGTTGTGGCAGGAGTTGCAGGTGATCCGACCATCCGGAAGGGTAGGATATTCAGGAGGGATGGTCATACCGGGTTTCGGGTATACGTTCACCGGGTGGGTTGCCCGGTTCTGATCCGGATGGCAATTTTTACAAACAGCCGAAGAGATGAATTCCTCGTCCCTGAGGCCGGAATGCGCATCTTCTGCGCCTCCCGGGGCGGCGGGATTGCTTACCTCCTTCCGGTTCCGGGCTTCGCCGGTCCAGCCGACGGAAACCGCGGCCGGCTGCGCCAGCGCCAGGTCGAGCAGATAGTCCTTTCCGAGGCGATAGAACTGGCTGGTAACCCCGATTTCTTCGGAAGCTGGCGAGGCATTCTCCGGCAGAGACTGGTCCAGGGGGTGCGAAGTCGAAAAGGTCAGGATTTCGGAACTCTGGCTGCGTCCGAACGGGTCCTTGGAAACGGCCTGGAAGTTGTAGGTCTGGTCCGGTTGCAGCTGGTAGAGGACGACCTCGTGCCAGCGCCCGAAACGCTTGCCTGGTGACGCGGTTTGTGCCAGTTGTCCGTCAATTTTCCCATAGCGGACCGAGGCGTCCGTTATCGAATTTGTTTGCCAGCCAATGGTCGCCGAGAGGAATACCCCCCGTTGTACCTGAAGTACCTGGACCTTGGAGAGCAGGGGCGGCTGGCCTGGGTCGGCCGCGGCCGAAAGATCGGCCAGGGCCGGGACCGCGATTTCATGGCGGGAGAATCTTCCGTCCAGTCCCTGCGATTCAACGATCATCGTATCGCCGACCTTATTACCCGGTACGACGAACCAATGGTCCGTGGCCACCATGATGCTTTCTCCCAGCCATTTGACCTTTTGCCTCGGGTCGCGGGCGGCCGGAAGCTTGCCATTGTTATGGGCCTTTAGCTTGGCCGGAGCCGGTGTTCTGGGGGCATGACAGTCCGCACAACGGTAGGAGGCAAAGGGGGCGTGGAGGTTGTAACGGACCGATTCTCTGTCCAGGGACTGTTGATGGCAGCCGGGGCAGCCTTGGAAATCGTAGGCGTGGACCGGCAGGAAGGGGAATAACAAGACCAGGGTAAATAAAAATACCCTTGTCAGCCAGGCTCTTGCGCAATGACGACCCTTGAATAGTTCAACCATCATGATTCAGACCACGGTTGCAGAAAAAACGTTTCCCTGGGAAAAAGACTTTGCCGGGAGCACCACGGCCAGCCGGGTAGCCGAATTCACCGCAGGCCTCGATCGGTGGAGGATCTCTCAGGGGCGTGAAAGCTGAACGTCGGACCGGATGGATTGGCTGGACAGGCTTCCGCCGAGACAGGAATGAAACCAGGACAACTGCCCCTCCTTACCGACATCCGCCGCGACAGCCATAGATCCAGGGAGCTACGCGGTCCATTCCAGGCCAGACATGCGGAAATAAAGTTACCCTTTAATCGGTGAGTGTCAATAAAATACCTGCCCCCAGGAGACTGTCGGATTATCCATAAGCCGGCTGCAAAACCGGCCGTCTGGTCCAGATTTCGGCTCCTTTTGGATCCATAGCTACGGCTATGGACCTGCAAACGACCCGAAATCTGGCCGCAAACCCCCGGTTTTTCGCTGCGACCCGTATAGTCCGACAGGCTCCTAGCGGCATTCCCCGTCAGGCGGGCCAGCTCCCGGGTCAGTTTCTCCAGGTTGTAGGGTTTGGCAATACTGCCCCGAAAGAGGTCCTCTTCCATTCTGGCGGAGGTCGCATCGATGCTGTAGCCGGTGGAGCTGATGAGCACGGCTGCGGGGTCCAGCTCACGGATTTCCCGGGCGGGCTCCCGGCCCCCCATGCCGCCCGGCACGGTCATGTCGAGGATGGCGGCGGCGAAGGGCCTGCCCTGGTCCGCGGCCTCCCGGTAGGCGGCGACGGCCTGGGCGCCGTCGGCGCAGACTACCGCCTGGTAGCCGAGTTTGTCGAGCATGGTCGCGGCCAGGGCACGAATCATCTCCTCATCATCCATGACCAGAACCCGGATGCCAGGGACGCCGGCCGGGAGAATCACGCCGGGGCCGGAAGTCGCCCGCCACCGGCTGTGCGGGCCTTCGCAGCCGAAAGCCGCAGGGTGAAGGTCGTCCCCCGGCCCGGCAGCGACTGCACCTCGAGAGTGCCGCCGTTGCGTTTGACAACGGAAAAGGCCGACGCCAGGCCGAGCCCGGTTCCGGCGGGCTTGGTCGTAAAATAGGCGTCGAAGATTTTCGCCAGGTCGACCGCCGGGATGCCGCACCCTTCGTCAGCGACGGTGATCTTCAGATAACGCCCGGGGGGCAGGAGTTGCCCCCGGCCGACGGCGATGGTCTCGTTGGCCGCGGCCAGGGTGAGGGTGCCGCCGTCGGGCATGGCCTGGAGGCTGTTGATGACCAGGTTGTTGAGAGCCTGGTGAACCTGGCCGGCATCGGCGTAGAGGGGCCACAACCCGGCCGGGAGATCGAGCACAGCTCTGCAGCGGGTGCCATGAAACGCTAAGGAAACGACTTCCCGGAGCAGCTGCTCCGTTTCGATGGTCCCCTTGACCGGCGCGCCGCCCCGGGCAAAGGTGAGCAGCTGCCGGGTCAGGTCGGTGGCCCGCCGCAGGGCTGTTTCGCTGGCGGCCAGCTGGTCTGTGGCGGGGTGGTCGTCCCCGATCTTCATCCGGGCCAGGGAGATGTTGCCGACCACCGCGGTGAGGATGTTTTTGAAATCGTGGGCGATGCCGCCGTCCAGAATCCCCAGCGCTTCGAGCCGCCCGGCTTTCTCCAGTTCGGCTTCGGCCCGCCTCTCGTCGGTGACGTCATGCCAGACCGCAGCCAGGAAGACCTTCCCCCGGACCGTGACGTACTGGTTGCTGACCTGGACCTGCCGCAGGTTGCCGTTTTTGTGCCGGTGGAGATGCTCGGTGCGCAGGTCGATACCCTCCGTTCCCAGGCTCCGCACCCGCCGGGCGACATCTTCGGCCATCGCGGCAGGATGGAGGCCCGGCAAAGTAAGCGCGGCGAACTCCTCCCGGGAATAACCCAGACCGCTGCAGGGGCATCGTTGAATTCGACCATGCGCAGCGTCTCGGGGTCGGTCAGGACGATACCCTCTGCTGCGTTGCTGACGATCGCGCGGTAGATCTCTTCTCGTTCCTTGAGGGCTTCCTCGGCCCGTTTGCGCTCGGTAATGTCGATAAAGGTGACCACCACGCCATCGATCGTTCCCGCCGTGGTCCGGTAGGGAAGAACCCGCTTCAAATAGACCTTCGCGCCGTCCAGGGACACCACTTCACCCTCCACGGCAGCAAGCGTTTCCAGGACCTGTTTGGCGTCGCAGGCCAGATCGGAGAGGTTGAAGCCCCCGGCCAGGTTCGAAAACGGCCGGCCGATGTCGGCCGGGATGA
>Ga0055455_10000024_pt1 | contig 11732 bp, 9 predicted proteins | sample Goodyear_PhragC__FD_57684 | JGI IMG/M metagenome (GOLD analysis project Ga0055455, IMG submission 57684) | Wetland microbial communities from San Francisco Bay, California, USA, that impact long-term carbon sequestration - Goodyear_PhragC_D2 | ecosystem: Environmental > Aquatic > Marine >...
CGGGCCGCCCCCACGGCACGGGCCGGTTCGAGACCCTGGCGGCCGACACGCTCATCCTCGCCCTGGGCCAGGACTCCGACACGGGGCTGTTGCGCGACGTCCCCGGCGTCGAGATCGCGCGCGACGGGACGGTGCAGGTGTCGTCCTCCCTCATGACTGGCTGTCCGGGCGTCTTCGCGGGCGGCGACATGGTGCCCAGCGAGCGCACCGTCACGGTCGGCGTGGGCCACGGAAAGAAGGCGGCCCACCACATCGACGCCTACCTGCGCGGCGACGAGATCGAGCGGCCGCCCAAGCACCGGGAGGCCGGCTTCGACGAGCTCAACCTCTGGTACTTCGGTGACGCCGCCCGGCGCCAGCAGGCCGAGCTCGAGCCGGGCGAGCGCGTGGGGGACTTCGTCGAGGTGGTCGGCGGCCTGTCGGCCGACGAGGCCGCCTTCGAGTCGGAGCGGTGCCTGTCCTGCGGCAACTGCTTCGAGTGTGACGGCTGTCTCGGAGCCTGCCCGGAGGAGGCCGTGATCAAGCTGGGGGTCGGACACCGCTACCGGTTCGACGACGACCGCTGCACAGGCTGCGGCACGTGCGCCGAGCAGTGCCCCGTACACGCCATCGACATGGTTCCGGAGCCCGAATGACACGCGTGGTGGTCGACGGCAACGAGGCTGCCGCCTCGGTGGCCTACCGGCTCAACGAGGTCTGCTGCATCTACCCCATCACCCCGTCCTCGCCGATGGCCGAGCTCGCCGACGAGTGGGCGACCCAGGGGCGCCGGAACATCTGGGGCACCGTGCCGACGGTGATGCAGATGCAGAGCGAGGGCGGCGCGTCCGGCGCGCTGCACGGGGCGCTGCAGGGCGGTGCGCTGAGCACGACGTTCACGGCCTCGCAGGGCCTGCTGCTCATGATCCCCAACATGAACAAGATCGCCGGCGAGCTGACGGCGTCGGTGCTGCACGTGGCCGCACGCTCGGTCGCTGCCCAGGCCCTGTCGATCTTCGGCGACCACTCGGACGTGATGGCCGCCCGCCAGACCGGCTTCGGCATGCTCGCCTCGGGATCGGTGCAGGAGGCGCACGACCTCGCGCTCGTGGCACAGGCGGTGACCATGCGCACGCGCGTCCCGTTCGTGCACTTCTTCGACGGGTTCCGGACGTCGCACGAGATGAACACCGTCGAGCTGCTCTCGGACGACGACCTGCGCGCTCTCGTGCCGGACGCGCTCGTGCACGCGCACCGCAGCCGTGCGATGTCCCCGGACCACCCGTTCATCCGGGGCACGGCACAGAACCCGGACGTGTTCTTCCAGGCCCGCGAGACGGTCAACGCGTTCTACGACGGCACGCCCTGGGTCGTGGACGAGGTCATGGCCGACCTCGGAGCGCGCACGGGCCGGCGCTACCGGGTGGTGGAGTACACGGGCGCCCCTGACGCGGAGCGCGTCGTCGTCCTCATGGGCTCGGGTGCCGAGACCGCGGCCGAGACCGTCGCGCACCTCAACGCTCGCGGTGAGCGCGTCGGCGTGCTGCAGGTGCGCCTGTTCCGGCCGTTCCCCGCCCGCGCCCTGGTCGAGGCGCTGCCGCCGACCGTGCGGCGCGTCGCGGTGCTGGACCGGACCAAGGAGCCGGGCTCGCCGGGCGAGCCGCTGTTCCTCGACGTGCTGGCGGCCCTGGCCGGGGCCCACTTCGAGGACGCGCACGACGTGCTGCCGCAGGTCGTCGGGGGCCGGTACGGGCTCTCGTCCAAGGAGTTCACCCCCGGCATGGTCGCCGGGGTGTTCGCCGAGCTGGAGCGCGAGCGACCGCGGCGGCCCTTCACCGTCGGGATCGTCGACGACGTGACGGGCACGAGCCTGCCCTACGACCCGGACCTCGACATCGAGCCGGAGGGCACTGTCCGAGCCGTCTTCTTCGGCCTCGGCTCCGACGGCACCGTCGGCGCGAACAAGAACACGATCAAGATCCTCGGGTCGGACCCGTCCCTGCACGTCCAGGGCTACTTCGTCTACGACTCGAAGAAGTCCGGCTCCCAGACCGTCTCGCACCTGCGCTTCGGCACCGAGCCCATCCACGCGCCGTACCTCGTGCGGCAGGCGAGCTTCGTCGGCTGCCACCACTTCGGCCTGCTGGACAGGACAGAGGTGCTTGGCGTCGCCGCCCCCGGGGCCACCCTGCTCCTGGAGGCTCCCTTCGAGCCCGGCAAGGTCTGGCAGGAGCTGTCCCGCCCGGTGCAGGAGCAGATCCTGGCCAAGCACCTCGAGGTGTACGCGATCGACGCCCGGCGGGTCGCCCGCGAGGCCGGTCTGGCCGGGCGCACGAACACGGTGCTCCAGACCTGCTTCTTCGCGATCTCCGGCGTCCTGCCCCGTGAGGAGGCGATCCGGCGCATCAAGGCGGCGGTCGACAAGACCTACGGGCGTCGCGGTGCCGAGGTCGTTGCGCGGAACCACGCGGCGGTGAACAGCGCGCTGGACGCCCTGCACCGCGTCGAGGTGCCCGAGAAGGTCACGGCGACCCGCGGCCTGCCCCCGGTCGTGCCCGACGAGGCTCCGGAGTTCGTCCGCGACGTCACCGCGGTCATGATGGCCGGGCGCGGTGACGACCTGCCGGTCAGCGCACTGCCGGTGGACGGCACGTATCCCAGCGGCACGGCCGCGTTCGAGAAGCGCAACATCTCCGACCTCGTCGCCGACTGGGACCCCGACCTGTGCATCCAGTGCGGCAACTGCAGCTTCGTCTGCCCGCACAGCGTGATCCGCTCCAAGTACTACGACCAGGACCGCCTCGCCGACGCGCCGCCTGACTTCCGCTCCGCGCCCCTGGACGCGGTCGGACTGCCCGGCACCCGGTACACGCTGCAGGTCTACGTCGAGGACTGCACGGGGTGCGGGCTGTGTGTCGAGGCGTGCCCGGCCAAGGCTCCGGCGGACCCCTCACGACGGGCGGTCAACCTGGCGCCGCGTGAGCCGCTCGTGTCCTCCGAGCGGCAGAACGTGGCCTTCTTCGAGGGGCTGCCGGTCAACGAGCGCTCCCGCGTCGACTTCGCGACCGTGCGTGGCACACAGTTCCTCGAGCCGCTGTTCGAGTTCTCCGGCGCCTGCGAGGGCTGCGGCGAGACCCCCTACCTGAAGGTCATCTCGCAGCTGTTCGGCGACCGGATGCTCGTCGCGAACGCCACCGGCTGCTCCTCGATCTACGGGGGCAACCTCCCGACGACGCCGTGGACGACGAACGACGCGGGGCGGGGGCCGGCCTGGTCCAACTCGCTCTTCGAGGACGGCGCCGAGTTCGGCCTGGGCTTCCGGCTCGCCGAGGACCTGCACTCCGAGCTCGCCCGCATCCGCCTCACGGAGCTGCGCGACGAGGTCGGACCGGACCTCGTGCAGGCCGTGCTGGACGCCTCCCAGCTCACCGAGTCCGAGCTGGCCGAGCAGCGCGTCCGGGTGCAGGAGGTCCAGAGGCGGCTCGCGGAGCTGTCGGGCCCGGTCGCCGAGGACCTGCGGGGCGTCGTCGAGAGCCTCGTCCGGCGCAGCGTGTGGATCGTCGGCGGCGACGGCTGGGCGTACGACATCGGGTCGGGCGGGCTGGACCACGTCCTGGCCAGCGGGCGCAACGTGAACGTCCTCGTCCTCGACACCGAGGTGTACTCGAACACCGGCGGGCAGATGTCCAAGGCGACGTCCCTCGGGGCGGTCGCGAAGTTCGCCGCCGCCGGCAAGACCGTGCCGAAGAAGGACCTGGCCCTGCAGGCGATCGCCTACGGCAGTGTCTACGTGGCCCGCGTCGCCATGGGGGCCGACCCGCAGCAGACGCTGCGTGCCCTGCGCGAGGCGGAGGCGTTCGACGGCCCGTCGCTGGTGATCGCCTACAGCCACTGCATCGCCCACGGCATCGACATGCGCAAGGGGCTCGACCAGCAGTACCGCGCGGTGGCCAGCGGGCACTGGCCACTCGTGAGGTACAACCCGGTGCTGCGGGGCGACGGCGGCAACCCGTTCCTGCTCGACTCGCCGCGGCCCCGGCTCTCGCTGTCGGACTACGTGTACCGCGAGCTGCGGTACAAGACGGTCGTCAACCAGGACCCGGCCGAAGCCGAGCGCCTGCTCGGCCTCGCCCAGGATGCGGTGGACCAGCGCTGGCAGCTCTACGAGGAGATGGCCCGGCGCGGTCCGGACCAGTTCACGCCCGACGCTCGCCGGGGGGTCTGATGGACCTCGCCACCGACTACATGGGTCTCGCGCTGCGCAACCCCGTCGTCGCTTCCCCCTCGCCGCTGTCGCAGACCGTCGACGGCGTGCGGCGCCTCGCCGACTCCGGCGTCGGCGCGGTCGTGCTCTTCTCCCTCTTCGAGGAGGAGCTGCGTCGCGAGGCGGTGGCCGACGCGCGGCTCGTGGAGGCCGGCACGGAGAGCTTCGCCGAGTCGCTCTCGTACTTCCCCTCCGTCGCCGAGCAGGAGGCGGGACCGCGCCGTTACCTGAGCCTGCTCGAGCGCGTGGCCGGCGCCGTGGACGTCCCCGTCGTGGCGAGCCTGAACGGCACGACCGTGGGGGGGTGGGTCGACTACGCCCGCCGGATGCAGGAGGCGGGTGCGGCTGCGGTGGAGCTCAACGTCTACTACGTCGCCGGCGACCCGAACGTGTCGGGCCGGGAGGTCGAGCAGCGGCACCTCGACATCCTCACGCGGGTCAAGGAGACCGTCAGCGTGCCGGTGGCGGTCAAGCTGAGCCCGTACTTCAGCTCGCCCGGGGAGATGGCGCTGCGGCTCGACCGGGCCGGCGCGGACGCGCTCGTGCTCTTCAACAGGTTCCTGCAGCCCGACATCGACACGGACACCCTCGCGGTGGTCCCGACGATCGACCTGTCGACCCCCGCCGAGGCGCGGCTGCCCCGCACGTGGATCGCGCTCCTGCGTGGCCGCGTCTCCGCGGCCCTCGCCGCCACCACGGGCGTCGAGACCGCCGAGGACGTCGTGAAGTACCTGCTCGCCGGTGCGGACGTGGTGATGACGGCCTCCGCGCTCCTGCGTCACGGCAGGGACCACGTGTCCACGCTGCTCGACGGTCTCACCGCCTGGATGGACCGCAAGGGCTACGCCTCGGTCGAGGAGATCCGGGGGCTGCTCGCCGTGCCCGCCGACGCCCACGAGGCCGACTACCAGCGCACGGGGTACATCAACGCCATCGGGGAGGGCAAGCGCGCCTACAGCCACTGGTGACCGGCCGGGACGCCGGACGCGCACTGCGCCGACACGGTCACGCTGTGGACGGCGGGAACCGCCCTCTTGGTCTGCCCGTTACGCTGGACGAGACACCCGGTCCGGGTGCCCACGTCGGAGGGATGAGATGCGCAGTCGCAACCCGATCCTGAGCCGCGACGACGCGTTCACGCGCGGCGGCTACGCAAGGTTCCAGGAGTCCCCGCCGCCTGAGCAGCTGCAGGCCATGTACGACGCGCCCGCCTACACCGGGGTGCGCGCCATGACGATGGACGACGTCGTCACCCGCACGGGTCTGCTCCTGGCCGTCACGGCCGGCGTGGCCGGCCTGTCCTGGGTGCTCGACCTCGGCTTCGGCCCGGCGATCATCGCCGCCCTGGGCGGGTTCGTGATCGCGATGGTGGTGATCTTCAAGCGCACCATCAACCCGGGGCTGATCCTCACGTACGCCGCGCTCGAGGGCGTCTTCCTCGGCGCGATGAGCCACATGTTCAACATCCAGTACCCGGGCATCGTCGTGCAGGCGGTCCTGGGCACGGGCACGGCCTTCGCCGGCATGCTCGCGGCGTACAAGACCGGGCTCATCAAGGTGACGCCGCGGTTCACCAAGATCCTCATCGGTGCCACGCTGGGCTTCCTCGGCCTCGCCCTGGTCAACCTCGTGGCGAGCTTCTTCACCGACGGCGGGCTCGGCCTGCGTGAGTCCGGGCCGCTCGGCATCCTGTTCGGCCTGGCGGGCGTCGTCCTGGCCAGCCTGTTCCTCGCCCTGGACTTCCACCAGGTCGAGGAGGGCATCCGCCGCGGTGCCCCGGAGAAGGAGGCCTGGCTGGCCTCGTTCGGCCTGCTCGTCACCCTTGTCTGGCTCTACCTCGAGATCCTGCGTCTCCTCGCGATCCTGCGCGGCGACTGACGCGAGCCGAGCCCCTCAGACGTCGAGGCGGCCGCCCCCCTCTGCGGGTGGGCGGCCGCCTCGCGTGCGGGAGCGACCTGAGCGGGTCGTTCGGCTACAGGCTGCGGAGCGCGGGCAGCAGCTCCTGCTCGGCCCAGTCGCAGAACGCGTCCTGGGTCTCCCCGCCGATCTGCACGACCGCGACGTGGGTGAAGCCGGCGTCGACGTAGGCCTTGACCTTCTCGACGTGCGCGCCGACGTCCGGCCCGCACGGGATCCGCGCGGCCACGTCCTCCGGCCGGACGAAGGACGTCGCCGCGTCGAACCCGGACGGCCCGGGCAGCTCGGCGTTGACCTTCCAGCCGCCTGCGAACCAGCGGAACTGGTCGTGGGCACGCTTGACGGCCGTGTCGCGGTCCGGGTCCCAGCTGATCGGCAGCTGCCCGATGCGGGGCCTGCCCGTCCCGCCGTGCCGGTCGAAGAGGTCCAGGAGGTCGCGCCTCGGCTCGACGGCGATCACGGCGTCACCCAGCTCACCGGCCAGGCGGCAGGACTGGTCACCCGAGACGGCGACCCCGACCGGCGGAGCGGTGTCGGGCACGTCCCAGAGCTTCGCCGAGTCCACCTCGAAGTGCCTGCCTCGATAGCTCACGTACCCGCCGCGGAAGAGCTCCTTGATGATCTCGACGGCCTCGCGGAACATCTCGTGCCGCGTGTTCACCGGAGGCCAGCCGCCTCCGACCACGTGCTCGTTGAGGTTCTCGCCCGAGCCCAGGCCGAGCGTGAAGCGTCCGTCCGCCAGGAGCTGGACGGTCGCGGCCTTCTGCGCCACGACCGCCGGGTGGTAGCGCTTGATCGGGCAGGTCACGTAGGTCATGAGCGGGAGATGGGACGTCGCCTGGGCGACCGCGCCGAGCACGCTCCAGGCGTAGGGGGAGTGCCCCTGCTCGGTGAGCCACGGCGAGTAGTGGTCGCTCATGACCGCGAAGTCGAAACCCGCGCTCTCCGCACGTTGCGCGTACCGGACGAGATCCTTCGGGCCGGCCTGCTCCGTCATGAGGGTGTAGCCGAACTCGGTCATCTCGCGTCCTCCCCGTGTCGACTCGGGCAGAGGCTTGCCCGCATCACGCGGAGGCTAACTAGTCAGCCGGACACGGTCGGTCCGGCCCTCTCGACGTCGAAGCGGATGACGACCCGTCTGTCGCGGTCCATGGCCTGGCGGTACTCGTCCCAGTCGGGATGCTCGCCCACCGTGCGGCGGTAGTACTCGACGAGGAGGTCCATCGCGTCCGGCAGGGAGACGATCTCGGCGTGCCCGTCGACCTGGCACCAGGTTCCGAAGAACGCGTCCGTCGTCGCGCACAGCGAGGCGCGGGGGTCGCGGCGCAGGTTCTTGACCTTGATCGCTGTCTCGCGGGAGCTGATGATCACGCGGCCGTGGGGGTCCACGGCTGCCAGGACGGGCGACATCTGCGGGCGTCCGTCCCGTCGGAAGGTCGCCAGGACGCCGTGGTGGTGCTCGCGGAGGAAGTCCCGCGCCTCCTCAGAGGTCACTCCTCAGGAGTGGCGGGCGGCGCGCTGCAGGTCGTGTTCGTGCACGATCGCCGTGGCGTAGCCGTGAGAGAGGTTGTGCTCGGTGCGAAGCCAGTTCACGCGCTCCTCGAAGCGCAAGAAGGAGGGTCCGTCCTCGAGCTCGGAGAACCACTGGGGGAGACTGCGGCCGGTGATGTCTGGGACTCGCTCGACCAGGTTCTGGTGGGTCTCCTCGGAGTGGTTCAGTCCCATGATTTCTCCCAACGTTCGCGGTTCGTGCCCTTGAGGGTGCCTGACTGCTCGCGGGCTGCACAAGACCCGTTCGGGTCGCGTCCCGTAGCCTCCGGGCGTGTCGTCTCCTTCCTGCCAGCGGCCGGCCGAGCTGACCTCCCTGCGTGACCGCCTCGCCGCGGACGTGGAGCGCCTGGCGAGCCGCCTGCGTGGGCTGTCCGGGCCGCGTCTGGCCCAGCAGGTCCCGCCCTACGGTACGCGTGCGGCCGCCGGGCGCCGCGCAGCGCAGATCCTGGCCGACCTCGCCCAGGGGGTGGATCAGCCGCGGGGCGACATCGGCCCGGGCTGGCGCGAGGTTCCCGAGGTCGGGGACTTCGTCGTCGGTGACCAGGTGGCCGTCTGCGGCCACGACGCCGTCGCCGCGCTGGACGCGCTGCTGGCCCCTCGAGGCCTCGAGGACCGGACGATCTGGACGCGGGACGGGCGCCGCTCGGCCAGGGCAGCCGTCAGCGACGCTCTCGAGGTGCTCAAGACGCTGCGGCTGGCGATCAACTAGAGGACGGGACCCGGGCCGGCACGGTGAGGCTCACTCCGGTCTCGCGCTCGGACACGTCCCAGAGACGGTCGGCGGCCGTCCGAAGCCCGAGACGTCGCAGGACCGGGCGCCGGACGGGCGGTCCGTTGTTCACGAAGCGGGGCGCGTACATCTCGCCACTGCGGGCGCCCGGGTCCGTGGCCGCGCGGAGCTGCGGTAGCGCGCCCCTGGGGGCGGACATGCCCGACCGGGAGGCGAGGAGGTGACCGATCCTCTGCGTGGCCCCGCCCGCCGACTCACTGACGCTCGTGGCCTGCAGATCCGTGTGGGACAGGCCGGGGTGAGCGAGAAGGCTGGCCGCGGGTACGTCCGCGGCCCGGAACCTCTCGTGGAGCCCGCGCGCGAAGTGGACGTTCGCGAGCTTGGACTGGCAGTAGGCCTTCCACGGTCCGTACGTGCCGTGCAGGTGGGGGTTCTTCGGGTCGACTGCCCGGCCGAAGTGGTGGGCCGTGCTCGTCACCGTGACGACCCGTGCCGCCTCCGCGTGCAGCAGGCCGGGGAGCAGCAGGGCGGTCAGGGCGAAGTGGCCGAGGTGGTTGACCCCGAGCTGGCGCTCGAAGCCGTCCGCGGTGCGGCCCTCGGGGACGGCCATGAGCCCGGCGTTGTTGACCAGCACGTCCAGCGTGTCGTGGCGGCCGAGGATCTCGTCCGCGGCCTCGCGCACCGAGGCCAGCGAACCCAGGTCGAGGGGCACGACCTCGGCCCGGGCGTGCGGCGTGGCGCTGCGCACCCGCTCCAGCGCTGCGGCCGCCTTGTCCGCGTTGCGGGCAGCCATGACGACGTGCGCGCCGGCCGCCGAGAGCGCGAGGGCCGTCTGCAGCCCCAGACCGCCGTTGGCTCCGGTGACCACGGCCGTGCGGCCGGTCAGGTCGGGGATGTCCGCGGTCGTCCAGCTCATCGTGCCCCTCTGTGCTCCTGGTCGTACTGGGCTGCTCGCTCGCTGGCGCTCGCTCTCAGCTCAGCCGCTCCATCACCATCGCCATCCCCTGACCCCCACCCACGCACATCGTCTCCAGCCCGATGGTCTGGTCGCGGGTCTGCAATGCGTTGAGCAGGGTCGTCGTGATCCGGGCACCGGTCATGCCGAACGGGTGGCCCAGGGCGATCGCCCCGCCGTGGACGTTGAGCCGGTCGAGGTCGATGCCGAGCTCCCGGTACGACGGGATCACCTGCGCCGCGAACGCCTCGTTGATCTCGACCAGGTCCACGTCGCCGATGCCCATGCCCGCGTGGGCCAGGGCACGACGCGACGCCTCCACGGGGCCGAGCCCCATGATCTCCGGCGACAGCGCCGACACGCCCGTCGAGACGATGCGGGCCAGCGGCGTCAGCCCCAGAGCGCGGGCCTTCTCGTCACTCATGACGACCACCGCGGCGGCGCCGTCGTTCAGCGGGCAGCAGTTGCCGGCTGTCACGGTCCCCTCCTCGCGGAAGACCGGCTTGAGCTCGCGGACCTTCTCGATCGTCGTACCGGCCCGGATGCCGTCGTCGCGCGCCACGACCGTGCCGTCCGGCGTGGTCACCGGGGTGATCTCCCGGGCGAACACGCCGTCCGCCAGGGCCTTCTCGGCGTTGTTCTGCGACCGCACGCCGAACTGGTCCTGCTCCTCGCGCGTGATGCCGCGGGACGTGGCCAGGTTCTCCGCCGTCTGCCCCATGGCGATGTAGACGTCGGGCATCTGCCCGTCCTCACGCGGGTCGTGCCACGTGTCGTTGGTCTTCGCGTAGCGGGTGGTGCGGTCCTTGGCCTCGTCGAAGGCCGTGTTGTGGAACTCCTCCCCGCCGGTTCCCGCGCCCGTGAACGCGGGGTAGCGCGAGACGCACTCCACGCCCGCCGAGACGAACGCGTCGCCCTCGCCTGCCTTGATCGCGTGGAAGGCCATGCGCGTGGTCTGCACGGACGAGGCACAGAAACGGTTGACCGTCGTCCCGGGCAGGTGGTCGTAGCCGAGCATGACGGCCACCCGGCGGGCCAGGTTGAGCCCCTGCTCGGCCTCCGGCTCGGCGCAGCCCAGCATGAGGTCGTCGAGGTCGGACGGGTCGAGCTGCGGCACCTTCTCGAGCGCGGCGCGCACGACGTGGGCGGTGAGGTCGTCCGGACGGACGTCCTTCAGCGACCCCTTGACCGCCCGGCCGACGGGGGAGCGGGTGGCGGCGACGATGACTGCCTCGGGCATGGGTTCTCCTCGGAACTCGTCGTGCTCGTCCCCCGACGCTAACCCGTCCCGTGGCCCCGCGGACCGCGTGAGTCCCTCGACGTCGTCAGGCAGGGGGCGGGGGCTCCGATCGCGGGGACGCCGCCTCCTCGCCGTGCCCGCCGGGCTGCTCCTCGATCGTCTCGGCCTCCGGCAGGGGGCGCCGCCGGCGGTGGCGTAGCAGTACCCACCGGCCGCGTGGGCCCCGGTCGCGTCCGGCCAGCTGGGTCGCCGCGACCTCCGTGCCCGGCTCCTCCGCGGCCTCCGCCGCGGCCTGCGCCACGGGGAAGACACCCTCCCCGCGGAAGGCCTCGGGCTCGGCGTCGAGGTCGGGCAGCAGCCCGGCCGCCGCGCACAGGGACGGGAGGAGGGCCGAAGCGCAGCTCGCGTAGCCGTCCGCGGACGGGTGGAAGCGGTCCGGGCCGAACATCAGCCGGGGCTCGGCCGCGAACTCCGGCCCCAGGATGTCGCCGAGGGACACGGAGCGACCGCCGGCCTCCACCACCGCGATGGTCTGGGCCGTCGCCAGCTGGCGGCTCCACTGGCGCGCCACGAGCCGCAGGGGCTGGGCGATGGGCTCCACGGTGCCGAGGTCGGGACAGGTCCCCACGACCACCTCGGCACCCCCGGCGCGCAGCCGGCGGACGGCTTCGTCGAGCAGGCGCACCGATGTCGACGGCCTCACCCGGTGGGTGACGTCGTTCGCGCCGACCATGATCGCGGCGAGGTCCGGCTGCGCGGCGAGTGCCCGCGTCACCTGGTCGTCGAGGTCCCGTGAGCGTGCGCCGACGAAGGCGACGCTCGTCAGCCGGACGGGGCGCCCCGCCACCTCCGAGAGCCCGGCGGCGAGCAGCACCCCGGGCGTGAGGTGCGGGTCGTCGACGCCGAGCCCGGCGGCGGAGGAGTCCCCGAGCACGACCAGGCTCAGCGGCTCGGCCTCCTGCAGCCCGTACACGCCGTCCGCGTAGGGGGGCTCCCCGGCCGGCTCGCCCACCCACCGGCGCGCGAGCTTCGCCTCGGCGACGAGGAGCGCCGTCACCGCGCCACCGAGCATGCTGAGGCCCGTGCTCCCGTACGC
>Ga0055455_10000025_pt1 | contig 11724 bp, 16 predicted proteins | sample Goodyear_PhragC__FD_57684 | JGI IMG/M metagenome (GOLD analysis project Ga0055455, IMG submission 57684) | Wetland microbial communities from San Francisco Bay, California, USA, that impact long-term carbon sequestration - Goodyear_PhragC_D2 | ecosystem: Environmental > Aquatic > Marine >...
GGTGCGCGCCGAGCTCGAGAGCTCGCGGATCGGACCGGATGCCCTGTCTGCCGGGGAGGAGCCGGAGCCAGGGACGTTGCCCGGCCCGCTAAGGCGAGCGGCGGAGCGCCTCTCGGCGGTCGGCGTGCTTCAGATGCCCGTGCGCGAGAACGGCGACGTCGTCGGGTCGGTCGAGCTGATGCGCCGGCGCTCCGGCTTCGACGAGCGCCAGCGCGAGCTTGCCCGGGCGATCGCGGATGAGGTCGGGCTGGTGCGGCGCGCCTTTGCGCTCTCGCGCGCGGCCGGGCGCGCGATCGATCCGCTGGAGCTGGCCGGCGACGCGCTCGCAGCCGCGGCCGACGAGGCGCAGGCCGCCGAGCAGGTCGCCGTGCTCGCGGCCGAGGCGACCGGTGCCCGCGCCGCCCTGCTCTGGCGCTACGACGGGGACGAGGAGACCCTCGCGGCGACGGCCGGGCCTGCAGCGGCGGACACGGCCGTCCGCGTCGCCACTGCCATGCGGGGGGCTCGGCTCGCCCGCGATCCGGTCACGGTGGAAACCCTTCCGGACGGCGCCGTTGCGACCTTGCAGCTCGGCGAGCCGCCGGTCGGCGCGCTCCAGCTCGTGCTCGTCGAGACGCCGTCTCCGTCGGACCCGATGCTGCCGCGCCTGGCGACGTTCGCGGTTCGAGCGGCGCACATGCTGCGCGTCACGGAGGGACGGCGCTTCCTCGCCGAGGAGCTCGAGCGTAGCCGCGCGCTGCTGGCGATCGTCGGACAGGCGATCTCCGAGCTCTCGCTCGCGCACACGCTGGACACCGCGGTCGCGCGCGTCTGCGAGCTGCTCTCCGCCGATCGGCTCGCCGTCTACCTGCTCGGCGAGGAGGGCCTCGAGACCGCGGCCGAATACGGCCTCACCGGGCCGCACGCGAAGATCGGCCAGCGCATGCTCGACCTTGCGCTCGGACCGGGCCGCGCGCGGGGGCTCGTATTCGTCCCGGACGCAGCCGACGAGCGCCTCGACGGCGTCCGCGGCGCGGTCGAGGAGCTCGGGGTCGAGTCCGTCCTGGGCGTCCCGCTCCGCTCCGGCGAGGAGCTCGTCGGCCTGCTCGCCGCCTACCTCGAGCGCGGGCGGACGCTGACCGCGAACGAGGAGTCTCTCCTGCTGGCGCTCGCGTCGCAGCTCGCCGTGGCGGTGCAGAACGCGCGCCTGCACGAGGACGTCGAGCGCGAGAAAGAGGACGCCAAACGAGAGCGCGACCGGGCGGAGGCCGTCTCGAGGCGGCTGCAGGCGCTGTACGACATCTCGCGGTCCTTCACCGAGAGCCTCTCGCTGAGACGGACGCTCGATGCGATCGTCGAGTCGATCGTGACGGCGCTCGGCGCCGACGCAGCCGTCCTGCGCACGCCGAACGAGCGCGGCGACGCCCTCGTGCCGGTCGCCACCAGCGTGCGCGAAGACCGGTTGGCGGAGCCGATCGCGCAGCTGCTCTCGCTGCCGCAGCCCGTCACGGGCCGACGGCCGAGCGTGTACCGAAGCGGCGAGCCTCTCGTGCTCGACGCCGCCGCCGCCCGCGCGCTCGGGCCGGCACACGAGCCGCTGATCCCGTTCCTCGAGAGGGGCTCGAGCGCCGCCGTGTTCCCGCTCGAGAGCCCGCGTGGGGAGATGCTCGGGACGCTCACGCTGCTTTCGCTCGACAGCGAGCACGAGATCACGGAGGAGCTGCTGCAGGATGCGCTCTCGTTCGCGGGCCCGGCCGCGCTGGCCCTCGACAACGCCCGCCTCCACCAGGAGCGCCAGGAGTTCACCGAGACGATGCAGCGCTCGCTGCTGCCGCAGACGCGGCCCCAGCTCGAGGGGCTCGACGTCGGCCACGTCTACGCACCCGCGACGCGGGTCGAGGTCGGCGGCGATGTCTACGACTTCCTCGAGCTGGCAGACGGGCGGCTCGCGGTCGTGCTCGGCGACGTCTCGGGCCACGGAATCGACGCCGCGGCCGACATGGCGATGACCAAGTTCGTCTTCCGCTCGCTCGTCCGCGACCATCCCGGGCCGGGAGACCTGCTTGCCGCGGCGAACGAGGTCGTGCTCGGCGAGGTCGGCGCCGCCCGCTTCGTGACCATGCTCTGCCTGACGATCGACCCGCGCAGCGGCGAGCTGGCGTGCGCCTCCGCGGGCCACCCGCCGCCGCGGCTCGTGACGCCGAACGGGGTGATCGAGCAGGTCTCGGTCTCGGGTCTCGCGCTCGGCGTCGAGAGCGGCCAGAGCTACGAGACGACGCGACTGCGGCTCGAGCCGGGCACAGCGGCGGTCCTGTACACCGACGGCCTGCTCGAGGCGCGCCGGGACGGCGAGCTCTACGGGGAGCAGCGGCTCGACCGCGCGCTCGCGCGCCATGCGGGGCTGGCCGCCTCCGAGCTTGCCCGCGCGCTCGTCGAGGACTGCCATGCTTTCGCGGCGGAGCTCCACGACGATCTCGCGGTCGTCGTCCTCAAGCGGCTGTGATCGACCTCCGGCGCCGCGACGGGCGCCTGCTCAGGATCGGCCATCGCGGTGCGGCAGCGCTCGCGCCCGAGAACACGGCTGCGTCGCTCGCGCTCGCGGTCGAGCTCGGCTGTGACCTCGTCGAGTTCGACGTGATCGAGCTCGACGGGGCCCTTGTCCTCGCGCACTCGCCGGACGAGCTGCCGCGCGAGCCGTGCACGTTCGACGATGCGCTCGCTCTGCTGGCGCCGACCGGCCGAGGCATCCACGTCGACCTGAAGACGCCGGGCACGGAGGCTGCGATCGCCGACGGTCTGCGCCGGCACGGCGTGGTCGGGCGCTCGCTGGTGAGCACGTTCCGTCCGGCGAGCCTGCGCGCGCTGGGCGAGCTCGACCTTGCGCGCGGCCTGACCTATCCGGAGGACCGTCACGGGCTCAGCACCCGGCGCCTGCTGTCGGGGCTCGTGCGACCCGGGCTGTCGCTCATGCGGGCGGGGCTCGCGCCGCGGATCGGGCGGATGCTCGCCGACGCGCGGGCAACGGCCGCAGTGCTGCACCTGCGGGTCGTCGGGGCCGCCGTCGTCGAGCGCTGTCACCGGCTGGGCGTGCCGGTGCTGGCGTGGACCGCGGAATCGGCCGAGCAGGTGCGTGCGCTCGACCGGCTGGGCGCCGACGCGGTGATCGCCGACGATCCGCGGATCTTCGGAAGCTAGAATTGTCCCCGCAGTGAAGCGGGTCGCCTTTGCGATGTTGTTCGTGCTCGGTCTCGCGGCCGCCGCCGGCGTGTCGGCAGGCATCCGCTCCAGCACGACCTCGACGGGGACGACGAGCGAGGCGCCGGTGATCGCCGCCGGCGTGACGATCGGCGGCGTCGCTGTGGGCGGCCTGACCGCCGACGATGCCTTCGGCGCCGTGACGACCGCGTTCGAGCAGCCGCTCCAGCTCCTCGTCCTTCGGCACAAGCTGTTCGTCAAGCCGGAGCGGCTCGGGACGAGGGCGCTCGTGCGGGATGCCGTCAACCGGGCGCTTGCCGCCCCGCCGGACACTTCGCTTGACCTGGCGGTCAGGCTCAACCTCGCCAAGGCGCGCTCGTACGTCGCGTTCCTCGCCGCTCACTTCGACCGCAAGCCCGTCGACTCGCGGCTTTTGCTCAGGAACCTGCGGCCGCGGGCCACGCGCGCCAAGCCGGGCTGGACGCTGCGCCACTACCAGGCGCTCGGCGCGATCTTCCACGCCTTCAAGACGAACTCGCGCGAGGCGGTGCGCCTGCGCTTCCGGAGCCTCAAGCCGAAGGTGACGCCACGCGCGATCGGGCCCGTGATCGTGATCCGCCGGGGCTCGAACCGCCTCTACCTCTACAACGGCGTGCGCCTCTGGCGCGTCTTCGGCGTCGCGACCGGGCAGTCGGCCTACCCGAGCCCGCTCGGGCGCTGGACCGTCGTGGTCAAGTGGCGCAACCCCTGGTGGTACCCGCCGAAGTCGCCGTGGGCGCAGGGAGCGAAGCCGATCCCGCCGGGGCCGGGGAACCCGCTCGGCACGCGCTGGATGGGCCTGTCGGCCTCGGGTGTCGGCATCCACGGGACCCCCGACGACGCGTCGATCGGCTACTCGGCGTCGCACGGCTGCATCCGGATGCACATCCCGGACGCGGAGTGGCTCTTCAACCACGTCCGCATCGGGACGACGGTCTTCATCGTCTCCGCATGAGCGCCCGGGTCAGGCTCGGTGCGCAGGCTCTGGCCGTGGGCGTCGTGCTCGCGTTGCTCGCGCTGCTGATCTGGAAGGTCGCGCACGACAACGGTGGCGTGGCGTCGAAGCTCCGCGCAGGCAAGATCGTGGCGGCGCCCGATTTCACGCTGCGCCGGCTCGACGGGTCCGGCGACCTCAGCCTCGCATCGCTGCGCGGCAAGCCGGTGGTGCTCAACTTCTGGGCGTCCTGGTGCTATCCGTGCAACAAGGAGGCCGGGACGCTCGAGGCCGCATCGCACGACTGGGCGGGCAAAGCGACGTTCGTCGGCGTCGACGTTCGCGAGCCGACCGGCGATGCGCGTGGATTCATGCGCAAGTACGGGCTCAGCTACCCGCTCGTGCACGACAACCGCGACAAGATGTGGCCGACCTGGGGTCTTGCGGGCCTGCCCGAGACGTTCTTCGTCGACGGGCGTGGCCGCGTCGTCGCGCACGTGATCGGCCAGGTCTCGACCGCGGACCTGCGGCGCGGGATCGAGAAGGCGCTCAAGACGTGAAGTGGCTCGTTGGGGTGGTCGCGGCGCTGGCGCTGGCCGCGCCGGCGGCGGCCTGTACGCCGAAGACGTCGCTCGCGAGCCTCGAGAACCAGGTGATGTGCCCGGTCTGCCAGGGCGAGACGATCGCGCAGTCCGACTCGGAGGCGGCCGCGCAGCTGAAGCGGCTCATCGCCCGCCGCGTACGGCAGTGCGCGTCCGCCGCGGAGATCAAGCGCGAGCTCGTCGCGCAGTACGGGCCGCAGATTCTGGCGGCGCCGCCGCGGCACGGCTTCGGCTGGCTCGCGTGGCTCCTGCCGTCGATCGGGCTCGTCGTGGCGGCCGGGGCGATGGCGCTGCTCGCGCGCCGCTGGAGCCGCCGGGGGCCGGACGAGCCTGCCGGGGTGCCTGCCGTGGCGGGGCCTCCGCTCGATCCGGAGGCCGAGCGGCGCCTCGACGACGAGCTCCGCCGTTTCGATGGCTGAGCGGATCCCCCTCGCGTTTCTCGCGGGCCTCGTCTCGATCGCGTTTCCGTGCGTGCTTCCGCTGGTGCCGGGCTACCTGTCCGCCGTCTCGGCGGTCGAGGTCGGGCGGCTCGGAGAGCGTGGGGTCGCGCGCCGGGTCGTGGTCGCGAGCGTCCCGTTCGCGTTCGGTTTCACGGTCGTCTTCGTCGTGCTCGGCGCCGGCGCCGCGGCGGTCGGCGGAGCCCTCTCCAACGAGCGCCAGGCGGAGGTAGCGGGCTTCGTTCTGGTCGTGCTCGGGCTCGCGTTCGCGGGACTGCTGCCCTGGCCGGAGCGAATGTTCGCTCCCAGCGCGGCGACCCGGGCGCGCGCGAGCGGCTCGCGCGTTCTGCTCGGCGGCGCGTTCGCCGTCTGCGCGGCGCCGTGCGTCGGGATCACGCTGGCGGCAATCCTCGCGCTGGCCGCCGATTCGCGCACAGTAGTCCGCGGGATCGTCCTGCTCGCGGCCTACTCGCTCGGGATCACCGTCGCGTTCGTCCTGATCGGGATCGCCTTCACCCACGCAATGTCGGCCTTCCGCTGGGTTCGCGACCACTACGCGTGGATCCGGATCGCGAGCGGCCTCACGCTCGTCGTGCTCGGGCTGCTCCTGTTCTTTCACCGCGACTGGTGGCTGAACGTCTTGCTCCACCGCGTGCTCGAAGCTGTCGGTTTAGGCCAGCTGTAGAGAAAGAGTCACACTTCCGCCACAACTTCCCTTGACGAAACCCGGTGTCAGACACCGATTCTCGTCAAGGGCGGAAGCGTAAGAATTTCGTGACGAACGAGCTCTGCGGCCGCGGAAACCTGCTCCAGGATCGCCGCGACGTCGATCCCGCGATGCTCCGGTGCGTACGGCCCGAGCCGCCGTGTCGCCTTCTCCAACTGCCGCGCGCAGCCGACGCGGTTGCCGCGCCCGGCCTGGTACCAGGCAACAGTGACGTGCACGAGCCCCTGGAAGAAGTCGCGCTCCTCGGCGGCCGCCTCGCGCCAGGCGTTCTCGAGCTCCTCGTGCGCGTCGAAGTACTCGCCCCGACGCATCAGCTCGAGGCCACGCGCGAGCTCAGACTGCGACCTTGACCTCGCCGTCCTCGACGCGAACTGGATAGGTCTCGAGCTTGATCGCGCGGTCGAACTCGTTCTCTCCGGTGCGCACGTCGTACTGCCAGCCGTGCCATGGACAGCTCAGCACGTAGCCGTCGAGCCGACCCTCGCAGAGCGGCCCCTGCAGGTGGATGCAGTGCCCCTGGACCGCATAGACGTCGTCCCCGACCCGGGCCAGCGCAACATCCTCGTCGCCGACCCGCTTGCAGGCGAGCGAGCCCGGCTCCAGCTCGTCCAGCCGTCCGATGGTTTCGAACTCGGTCACGCACTCGATCCTACTGGCGCAGGGTGTTACCTTTGACCGGTGGCGACGATCCTGCTGGCGGGGGTCGACGTGTTCTTTCGGGGAAAGCTCGAAGGCTTGTTGCCGGAGCACCGGCTGACGACGACCGACAGCGTCGATCCTCCCGAGCTCGTGATCTGCGACGTCTCGCGGATCGACCCGGAGGAGGTCGCGGACTCGTATCCGGACGTCCCACTCCTCGGCTTCACGAACCACACCGACACCGCCGGATTGCGCCGCGCGCACACCGCCGGCTTCGACCAGGTCGTCGCCAAATCGGCCCTGAACGAGCGCGTTGGCGACCTCGTCCGGGAGCTGATCGCGCCAGTAGACTGACCCGCCGTGACGTACATCATCGCCGAGCCCTGCATCGACATCAAAGACCTCTCGTGCGTCGACGTCTGCCCCGTCGACTGCATCCACGAGTTCGAGCGGATCCTGATCATCGACCCGGAAGAGTGCATCGATTGCGGCGCGTGCGAACCGGAGTGCCCGGTCGAGGCGATCTTTCCGGAGGACGCGCTCCCGGCGAAGTGGGAGGCGTTCGTGAAGATCAACTACGCCTACGGCGACGGCGCGGACGTGATCAACAAGCTCACGGACGAGTACGCGACCGAGCACAACGTCCAGAACGAGCCGCCTGACGAGGACGGAAACGCGTAACGCTTAAAAACGAGGCCCGCGGGCACCCGTTCCTCGAACCTATCGAGGAGGGATTTGCATGCCACAGAAGGCCTGGAGCAACAAGCGAGAACGTCAGTACGAACACGTCAAGGAGAGCGAGCGCAAGCAGGGCCGCTCGACGAAGCGGGCCAAGGAGATCGCCGCGCGCACCGTCAACAAGGAGCGCGCCCGCTCCGGCGAGGCGAAGGAGAGCTCTCGCTCGTCGACCCGGGACCTCTCGTCCGGCCGGCGCGGCGGCCTTCGCGCCGGAACGCGCAGCGAGCGAGGACGCACGAAGGAGCAGCTCTACAACGAGGCCAAGCGGATGGGCATCTCGGGCCGCTCGAAGATGAACAAGGCCCAGCTGCGGCGAGCGGTCGACCGCAGGAAGTAGCGCGTAGATATTCTGGCCGCGTGACGCCCGAAACGCTCGACCACGTCGCCCTCTGGGTGGCGGACCGGGACACGATCGCGAGCTTCCTGACGGAGCGGGTCGGGATGCACGTGGTCGATCGCACCGACAAGTTCACGCTGGTCGGCTCCGACGCGCGACGGGGCAAGCTGACCCTCTTCGCGGAGGAGGGCCCGCGCGAGCCGGGAGCGCTCAAGCATGTTGCGCTGCGGGTGTCGAGCCTCGAGCAGGCCGAGCGCGACCTCGGCGACGACCTCACCGTCGACCGCTCGCGCGAAGGCGAGCTCTACCTCGACGTGAGCGAGGGCCTGCGGCTCGGGCTCGTCGAGGCGCCGACGGAGGTCGAGTACGACCTCGACCACGTCGCCCTCCGGTCGAGCTCGCCGGGCGAGACGGCGGAGGCGTACGAGCGGCTGGGCTTCGAGGCCGCTCCCGTCGGGCCGTCCGGGGCACCGCGCGTCGAGGTCGGCGGCGCGTTCGTCGAGTTCCACGACGGTGAGCCCGGCGACCCCGAGCGGCCGCTGCTGAATCACCTCGCGGTCAAGGTCGAGTCGGCCGAGGAGCACATCGCCGAGGCGAGAGAGCTCGGCCTCGAGATCGCGGACATCGTCGACGCGGCGAACACGTACGCCGTGTTCGTCTGGGGCCCGGAGCGCGTCAAGGTCGAGTACGTCGAGCACAAGCCCAGCTTCTCCCTGACGTAGTGCTGATCGCCGGCGGCGGGATGGCCGGCCTGGTGGCGGCCGCTCGCTTGCGCGAGCTCGGCGCCGAGCCGGTCGTGCTCGAGAAGGGCAGCCGGCCGGGCGGCTCGATGCTGCTCTCCAGCTGCGTCGTCTGGCGCTACCAGACGTTTGAGGACTTCCGCCGGGACTGCCCGGGCGGCGACGAGCGCCTGCAGCGGCTGATCCACGACCGCTTCGACGAGGCGCTTGCGTGGCTCGTCTCGCTGGGCCCGGAGGTCGTCTGGGAGGACACGACGAATCCGCGCACGACCGGCAAGCGCTTCGAGCCGCGCAGCCTGACGGAGGCGCTCGCCCGCGCTGCCGGCGAGGTCCGCCTGAACGAGCCGCTCCCTCCAGGCGCGGAGCCGCCGCTCGTGCTCGCCACGGGTGGCTTCCCGGTGCGCTACGCCCGGGAGCACGGCCTGCTCGTCCGATCGAACCCCTGGAGCGAAGGCCACGGCCTCGACTTCGCGCGCGCCCGCGGCGCCGAGCTCGCGGGAGAGATGGACGAGTTCTACGGCCGCGCGATGCCCGCCCCGCCGGCTCGCATCGACGAGAGCGACTACGTCCGGCTCTCCCAGCTCTGGCGCGGCGAGGCCCGGGTCGTCGACGAGGACGGCGAGGAGTTCTTCCCCGGGCCGCCGGCCTGGCACGAGAGCGACCTGGCGCAGGCGATCGCGCGCCGCCCGGGCGGGACGGCCTGGTTCTGCGTCTCCGACGAGCAGCGCGACGACCCGCGCGTCACCGGCCTGCGCGAGGCCGGCGGGACGATCGTCGAGGAGTACGGCGAGCTCTGCCTGCATGTCGCCGCCGCCGTCACGCATACGCAGGGCGGTTTGCGCGTCGACGAGAACGCCCGCGTGGTCGGCACCGAAGGCCTCTTCGCGGCCGGCGTCGACGTCGGCGGGATCGCGACGGGCGGCTACGCGAGCGGTCTCGCCCAGGCGCTCGTGCTCGGCCTCGTGGCCGCGGAGTCTGCCGTCAGGTGAGCGGCTGCAGGTAGACGCAGCGGCGCGAGTCTCCGGGAAGTGGGGAGGGCGCGACCTTCGTCACGCGCAAGCGCGTCTCGTCCTCGTCGACCTCTTCGCCGAGCCCGGGAGGATCGCCCTCGCGCTCGCGCAACTCGTAGCCGTTCGTGGTCCACACGAAGCGGAGATGCGTCCGGCTCTGCTGTTGCCCGTCTTCCACGACCGGCGATCCTAGCGCCGGGCGATGTACGGCGGGAGCACGACGCGGACCTCGGTGCCGCCGTCCTGGCCCGCTTCGACGTCCAGGCGGCCGCTGAGCGTGCGGGCACGCTCCTCGATGTCGTCGAACGTCGCCCGTCTCCGCTCGCCGGTGCCGTCGTCGGCGATCACGGCCTCGACGCCGCCGTCGTCCACCTCGGACACGCGAATCGAGATCCGCCTCGGCGGCCCCCGTCGGATCGCCTGGTTCACCGCCTCGCGGATGATCTGGTAGAGCCCGACGCGCGCCTGCTCGGTCAGGGCGTCGGCGGCGTCGACGTCGAGGTCGACCTGGATCTCGTGCGCGAGCCCGACCTGCTCGGCGAACGCGGCCACAGCCGGCCCGAAGCCCTGGTCGCGCAGCACCACCGGCTCGATGTTGAACGAGAGGTCCCGCAGCGAGCGGATCGTGTCGCGGTGGCGCTTGAGCGCCGAGCTGAGCACCTGCTCGGCCTCCTCGAGCCGGTGCTCGTGCACCGACTCGGTGACGGCGTCGAGCATCAGGCTGATCCCCGAGAGCGACTGCACCGGGCCGTCGTGCAAGAAGAGCGCGAGCCGGCGGCGTTCCTCCTGCTCCGCGGTGATCAGCTGGTCGGAGAGGCGCGCGCGCTCCGCCTCCCGCACCTGCGCCTCGGCGAGCAGCCGCGCGTTCTCGACCGTTCGCGAGGCGAAATCGGCGAGCAGGGCGGCCCGCGCCTGCTCCTCGCGGTCGAGCGGGCGCGACCGGGCGAGCTGGAGTGCGCCGATCTCCTCGCCGCGAATCCGGAGCGGGAAGACGGCGCTGTCCGGGGCCGGCCGGTCGCCGGGCGCCAGAATCGCGGCCTTCGCGCCGAAGAGCGCCTTGGCCTCGCGCCGGGTGCGGTCCAGCACCTCGTCGGGATTGAGCGTCGCAGCGATCGAGCCCATCGACTCGATCAGCGCCTCGAGGAAGCTCGAGTGCGCGGTCAGCTCCTCCTCTGCGACCTCGTGCCGCCGCCGCTCGGTGACGATCAGGTGGAGGGCGAAGCCGGCTGCGCCCACGATCGCCGCGGCCAGCCCTGCGAATGCGAGCCAGCTCGAGCCCAGCGCCAGGCCGAGCACCGCGACGATCGCCGCCGCGGCGACGAGCGCCACGAGCGCCGCAGCCCTAGTCGATGATCGCTTCGCGAAGCGCAATCGCGACGGCATGCGTGCGCGTGTCCGCCTCGAGCTTGGTCAGGATGTGGCGCACGTGGCTCTTGACGGTCTCCTGGCTGATGAAGAGCCGGCCGGCGACGTCGGCGTTCGACATCCCGTCGGCCAGAAGCTGCAGGATCTCGCGCTCGCGCCCGGTCAGCATCTCTTCGCGGTCTCCCGAGAGGAAGGCCGGCATCAGCGCCGGGTCGACGAAGCCCTCGCCGGAGACGACCTTGTCGATCGCCTTGAGCAGGGTCTGGTGCGGCGCCTCCTTGAGGATGTAGCCCTTGGCGCCGGACTCGAGCCCGCGGCCGAGGAGGCTGCGCTCGCTGTAGGCCGTGAAGATCAGGACGGCCGCGCCTGGGACCTTCTCGGTGAGGATCTTCGTCGCCTCGAGCCCGTCCATCCCGGGCATGCGCACGTCCATGATCACGACGTCCGGCTTGCGCCGCTCGGCCAGCGCGACCGCGGTCGCGCCGTCGGATGCCTCGCCGACGACCCGGATGTGCGGAGCACGCGAAAGCGAGAGACGGAGCCCCTCGCGGACGACCTCGTGGTCGTCCACGATCAGGCAGGTGATCTCTCCGTTGGCGCGCTCTGGCGTGGCCTGGTCGGTCACGTGCGGGGATTGTACGGCGCGCGCCGGAAACCGCCTAAGAGGGAGGGCTAACTCAAGCTTTCGCAGCGCCGGCCGATGGGATTCGCGTGGGACGCTCCGTGATCGGGCTCAGCGCGGTTTTCGGCATGACCCTGGGTGGGTTCCTGCCCTCGCTCTGGGGTGCATCGTCGTTCTCGCCGGCTTCCATTGTGTTCTGTGTGCTGGGCGGCGTGACCGGTGTCCTGCTGGGCACGCAGCTCGCGGACTCCTAGGAGGAGGGTTTGACGAAACCTGGCCTGTGCCGCCGGGCCGCGCTGCCCGCCCCGAGGCGGCGTCCTCAGTCGGCCCAATAGCTATCCACTATTGGGCCTCCCTGCG
>Ga0055455_10000026_pt1 | contig 11565 bp, 12 predicted proteins | sample Goodyear_PhragC__FD_57684 | JGI IMG/M metagenome (GOLD analysis project Ga0055455, IMG submission 57684) | Wetland microbial communities from San Francisco Bay, California, USA, that impact long-term carbon sequestration - Goodyear_PhragC_D2 | ecosystem: Environmental > Aquatic > Marine >...
GGTGAAGGAAGAAGAGTTCCCGAAGTTCATGCTTTCGGCCGTGCTGATGAGAAAGATTTCGGAACCTAAAAAATAGTCGGCTGGCCGGACTAGCGATCTGAAAGTGCGGCGATGACCGCCTTGATCACGGTGCTGATTTCACCGGGCTGGATGGTGCGGGCGTCTAAGAGCAGCGAGTCGTCCCGGATGCGGGAGATCACCGGCGGACTGCCCCTGCGAAGTCTTGCCTCCAGATCATTAAGCGACAATGAAGAGGGCTTGATCGCCACGGCGAATGTGGGAAACCCTGCCTCAGGCAGTGAGCCTCCTCCGGCCCTCGAGGTATCCCTCACAACTTCGGTCTTACCGATCCCGGCACGGCCCCGGATACCGGCTGCTATTTTTCCGGCCCTCTTCTTTATCTCGTCGGGAGACTGAAACAGCATCCTCAGGACCATAATTTCTTTCACTGCGGAGTCCGGATCCAGGTATTCCCCGAGGGTGGCCTCAAAGGCGGCAATTGTCATTTTGTCGACACGGAGTGCCCTGGCAAGCGGGTTTTTACGTATGGGTTCGATGTATTTTTTTCTGCCCGCGATGATCCCGCCCTGGGGTCCCCCAAGCAGTTTGTCTCCGCTGAACGTCACAATATCCACTCCGGCGCTTATGATCTCCTGGACCGTCGGTTCGCCATGGATGCCGTAAGGTTTGAGATCCAGGAGGCAGCCGCTGCCTAGATCAAACATGACCGGTATCCCGCGGTCTCTGCCCATGGAGACGAGGTCCCCTATCCCGACGTCGGCCGTGAAACCGATGATCTTGTAATTGGACTGGTGTACCTTAAGGAGCAGACCCGTGTTTTCGTTAATAGCCCCGGAGTAATCGTGAAGGTGAGTCTTGTTGGTAGTGCCTACCTCGCGGAGCACGGCGCTGCTTGCGGTCATGACGTCCGGCACCCTGAATGAGCCTCCTATTTCCACGAGCTCGCCCCTGGAAACGATGACCTCTTTGCCCCTGGCCATGGTATTGAGGCAGAGCAGGACGGCAGCAGCATTATTGTTTACAATGAATGCGTCCTCAGCGCCTGTAATTTCTCTTAGCAGCCTTTGGGTGTGAGAGTGGCGCTGCCCCCTGGAACCCGACCGCAGGTCGTATTCCAGGGTGGAATACCCCCTGCTGACAGCAACGACATTTTTGAGGACGCTTTCGGAAAGGCTTGCGCGGCCGAGGTTCGTATGGATCACGACTCCGGTGGCGTTAATGACCGGAACGAGGCTGAAGGACGAGAGAGTTTCAATTTTTCCGGAGATTTCCCGGATCAGGTCATCGCCGGAAAAAGCAGTAATATGGCCGGCCAGGGCTTCCCTTCTGAGGTCTTCTATGCCTTCCCTGACAGCCTGAACCACGATCCTCCGGGGGGTTCGGGAAAGCCACTTGGAACCATGGGTTCCCTTGAGGATTTCGTCGACCGAAGGCAGGGCTGCAAGCAGCTTCTGCTTTCCGGCGCCTCCCAAGATCAGCTGAGCCCCATCTTCTTCAGGGTCTCGTCGGCGCTGCTGGCGCCCGGTGCATCTTCAGGCAGATAAAGCATCACCCCGCCCTTTACAGGCCGGATGACGATCTTTCCCTCCTGGGCCAGTTTGTTGGTCACCTCTACCGGGTTTTCGCCTTCAAAATATTTCTTAAACGCCTCGTTGAATCCGGAGTACACTGTATGAATCCCCTTGAAACCCTCTTTCCTGAGGCTCACGATCGCCTTTTTGATGAATTCCTCGTGCGTCAGTTTTTCGGTCATTAGAGTCCCCTCCTTTAGAATATTTCATCTATCATATCAGAGATTAAAGCCCTTTCATACATGCAATGAAAGCAGCGGATCGACCAGGCCGGCCTCGGCAAAGCCCTTCCGGCGGAGTCTGCAGCTGTCGCAGGCGCCGCACGGCACGAACCCGGTCCGGCGGACCCCACCTCCTCCGCCCGGCAGTTCCCTGGGATCATAACAGCTCCAGGTAAGGGAATAATCGAGACCCAGATTTGTGCCTGCCAGTATGATCTCGGATTTCTTCATTGCGATGAGAGGGGCCCTTATCTTAAACTTCAGGCCGCCCTCGACCGATACCTTCGTGGCCAGGTTGGCCATCGCCTCGAAGGCGCTGAGGTACTCCGGCCTGCAGTCCGGATAGCCGCTGAAATCGACGGCATTGGCGCCGATAAAGATCTCCTCCGCCTGCAGGACCTCCGCCCAGGAAAGCGCAAACGAAAGAAAGATCGTATTGCGCGCCGGCACGTAGGTAACCGGAATGACAGGGGAACGACCCTCCTCCGGGCTTGTCGACGCCGGCGCTTCTTCTCCCTCCTTGGGAACATCGATGTCAGCGGTCAGTGCGGAACCGCCGATGCTCCTGAGGTCGAAGGCAACTACCATATGCCTTTTGACGCCCAAGGCGGTCGAAACGGCCTCTGCAGCCTCAAGTTCGATCCTGTGTCTCTGGTGATAGTCGAAGCTCATGGCATAGACCTCACGTCCCCCGGCCTTCGCCATGGCCAGCACGGTGGAGGAATCGAGCCCCCCGCTCAGCAGTACAACGGCTTTCCCCGCAGGAGGAGATTTTGACGGACTATCTTTACCCGGGTCGTCAGAATATATCATCGCCGGTCCCTTCGATCCCGTCTTCTCCCAGACTAAAAACAGTGAAGGTATTTCCGGACGCTTTATAGAGGAAGGGTCTTCCCCAGGGATCGACTGCGGTACCGACTGCATCCAGGGATGCCGGGTACCGGGAGTGCTCGGTTTCGTAGACATCTATCCTGAACCTCAGTTCCTCGATCTTTTGGGCCGCGGTGAATTCCTTTAAGGCCGTCTTTTTCTGGGAAAGCACCAGGGCAAGGGTGAAAACGAAGGCCAGGACGACAGCAACAGGGACGGCCAACCCGGGGACTGTAAACCTTCTCCGCCTGCCGGTCTCGGACCCGGCGGCAACCATCGGCTCGGCTTCGACCACCTCGATAAAGCCGTTTTCCATGAGGGTCAGCAAGGTCTTTGAGACGACGAAATTGTCCTGGGGACTGAGGTCGATAATGGTGCTTACGTCCGTTTCGCCATCTACATGGCTCAGCACCTCCCCCTCCTCGGCCGTGAGGTCTCCGGACAGCCCGGACTGCCTGAATACCGTGTCGAGTGCTATTTTTCCCTTTATGAGGGACCATTCGTCGAGTATTCTTAGCCCTTCCATGAGCAGATGCTGGGTATCTATGGAAAAAGCCAGTTCTTTGTCCTGTGGAACGCCCTGAGAGGAGAATGTATATGCCCCCTGCTTCCATCCGAAGAGCTCAATTACCGTCTCGGTGATCTGCCCTTTAAGGATCTCGGTAATCTTCTCCCTGTCCGCAAGCCCTTCAGATACCAAAATGTTGCCGAGCTTCGCTCCTGTCCTTTCCTGCTCCTCAAGAGCTGCACTTAGTTTGTCTTCCGCCACAAGGCCTTTTTTCAGCAGGATCTTGCCTATGCGGTTGTCGTCTTTCCTTCTCTTTGACTCCGCGCCGACGATGTTTCCCTCCACAAAGAGCAGACGGACCTTGTCCATTCCCCCCTCGAGCACCAGGACCCCGGTCTTCCTCTGGAAATAAATGAGCTGCAGAATGTCGGCAAGGCCGAAATCGCTCAATGACCCTTCTAAAGCCATCCTGTTGCTATCCTCCGTCTGCTTATGATGTTAGAGATCACATAGACCCCGGCTGCTAAAAGCAGCGCCGCCCAGGAGAAAAAGCCCTGCCTGAGTACGACACCATTTGGCGCCAGGACCGCGTTTGCCATGGGTATAGACAGAAAAAAGAGAAAGGACCAAAGGAAGAGAAAGCCATAGAGAATCTTGCCTGCGTAAATTTCCGCCGCACCGGGAAGAACAAAAGAGAGGACCTTCATCACGGCCCTGCGTCTTCTCTGTCTTTCGTAAATAGCGAGGAGTCTGGCTACCCTCTCCTTCACCTCCAACTCATCGAGTTTGATGATCGACCCGTAACACCGGGGACAGAGCCGTCCCCAGGTCAGCCTCTTTTCGCACTCGGGGCAGAGGATCGTGCCGCACTTTCTGCACCTGTACGCCCTGTGGGCCGGGCGGCCCCTCAGAAGAAAATAAGAGACGGAGAGCCCCAACCCCAGGAGAGACAGGAGAAAAGGGGAAACTGCCGAAGCGCCGAAGGTCGATATCTTCCCACCCTTAGACAGCGCATACCTCCATAACTCGGAAGGCGGAAAGGTCTTGTCTGCGACAAACCTGTTGGGTCTTCTCGCAGATATGAGCCTCAGGTCTCTCACTTCGTCCCGGTTGCGTGCCAGCGCTGACTGAAAGTACTCATTTCCCTTCGAAAAATCAAGAAGTTCACGCGAGACCTGGGAGAGGTTATAATAGGAAACGGCAAGAGGGCTCAGGGAGAGGGCCTTATTATAGTACTGTATGGCCGTATCGAGCTGCCCTTTCCTGGCTTCTTCGAAATGATAAAGCCCCACGTAGCAATTTGCGAGATTATTGAAGACCCCGGCGTCGGGCCTTTCCTCCGCGATCCCCTTGTAAGCCTTGATTGCCTCGTCGTATTGTCCCTCCCGTTTCAGAGCAAGGGCATAGGAAAAGCTCTCATGGTAGTCCTTGCCGTCCCTTAAGACGGCAAGGGCATAGGCATTGCCCCTGGAGCCGTTGACCTCTGCTACGGCCTTGACCTTCCCGGAAGAGAAGGCGTCGACGAATACCGTGGCGGCCTTGAAAAAAAAGGGTGACAGGACGAGCAGCAGTAAAAATCCGTATACGACTGTTTTGTCCAGCGGCTTCATGTAGAGGCCGAGGAGCATCAGCATACAAGCCAGAAAAAGAAGGGGACTGAGCGCGGACAACAGGATCATGAGTATTAGCACACCTGCCGGGATATTGCCTTCCCTGATATCGTGGGCAACCAGCGGCAGATCCGTGCCCCCCCGCATTATAACGGTGATGAATACGGCGAGCAGGAGCGAAAACATCAGACTCATTCCCAGCGACCCCGCGAGGTTGAAGGTCCACCAGAAATTCTCGCCGTAGGCGGTGAGACCCTGTACCAGATAGTCAACGCTGTCGAGAAGGCCAGCTACGGACGGCGAGAAGCTTGCCCGTGCCAGCCCGAAATAGACTGCCGGGAGCTGGGGCGAGCATGACAAGGCCTTTTTGAGTATGGGGACAGCCTCAGCCCGGTTTTCACACGCCTGCGTGATCATCATATAGGCGTTTATATCGGCATTCTTTATGCCGTGGTCCAGCCTTTTTTCACATATGTCTTCGGCCCGCCCTATATAGGGGAGCAGGACGAAAACGAGACAGAAAAAAATGAGCAGTCCTTTTCTCATCGGCTCTTTCCGATTTTCGGTTCCGTGCCCTTTAAAATCCGCACGATGTTTTCGCGGTGTTTAAAAAACAGGAGCGCTGTCATGATGGCCGCGACCGGCATCTTTGCGGACGTATCCAGGAAGCTTATACTGAGCGGCAGCAGGCCGAAGGCAACCAGTGCCCCAAGCGACGAATACCTCGTTAGCAAAGCGGTCATCAGCCATATTATAATTGTAACGAGTCCCGTTTGTGGAGAGTAGACGCTGAGCACCCCGATGCTTGTCGCTACGCCTTTGCCTCCCCGGAATTTCAGAAACAGGGAAAAATCGTGTCCGAAGACCGCCGCAAGTCCGACGATCCCTTCCGGAATATATCCGGGTGCCGCATACCGTGCCGCCGCTACGGCCGCCGCGCCCTTCAAAACGTCCCCCGCGAGTGTGGCGAGGGCCGGCCCCTTGCCTGCTGTCCGCAAGACATTTGTCGCGCCGATATTGCCGCTTCCCGACTTTTGAAGGTTGATCCCGCGTCTGTTTGCGATGACCTGCCCCGTCGGTATGGAGCCCAGCAGAAAGGCAAAAAGAGAGAGCATTAGGAGTTTCAGAGGCTCCTCCAGAAAGAAACCGTGTATTTTACCGCCGATATCACGGACAGGGCCAGGGCAACCCAGATAAAGACAATCCCGGCATCATAGAGGTCGAAGGGCAGGTGATCGAAGAAGCTGCCAGTCAAAATCAGACAGAGGATCGCCGTAATCTGGGCCGTCGTTTTAAGTTTTCCGCCCATCTCAGCGGGTATCACAACGTCCCTGGCAAGGGCGACCACCCTCAGAGTCGTTACGAGAAACTCCCTTACTATCAGGACGATGGCTATCCAGGCCGAGAGCCTTTCCATATCCACCAGAACTATAAGTGCTGAAATGACGAGGAATTTGTCGGCGATGGGGTCCATGATGATGCCGAAGCGCGTTATTTCACCGGATCGGCGGGCGAGATAGCCGTCAAGAAAATCGGTGATCGAGGCGATCGCAAAGACGAGGGCACCGACGACCGGATGCTGATAAACGGATAAAACGAAGAACGGGATGAGGAAGATCCGGCTCAGGGTCAGTATGGTCGGAAGATTAAACCGCAAAGTACTCATCGATGATGCCGTCCCAGAGTCCCTTCGCCTTCAGGATAAAATCCGTGACCTCCCGGACCGCACCTTTACCGCCCCTTCGTGTTGTAATCAGGAGCGAACAATCCTTTATCTCCTCTGCTGCGTCGGCCACACTCACCGGAAGGCCGGCCCTGCGTATGACTGCCGCGTCGACGATGTCATCTCCGACATACGCAACTTCCTTGTCGGAAAGTGAATATTTTTGGACCAGTTCCGAAAAGGCCGCTGACTTGTCCTTGCATTTCTGGTAGACATCGGCGATGCCAAGCTCCCGGGCCCTCCGGTCGACCACTCCGGAATAGCGTCCGGTAATGATCGCAACCCTGACCCCGGCATGCTGGAGCATCTTGATGCCGTGGCCGTCCCGGACATGAAACGCCTTGTACTCATTGCCCTCATTGTCCAGGATGATGCTCCCGTCTGTCAGGACACCGTCAACGTCAAGGATCAGAAGCTCGATACCGGCCGCGATTTCAGAGAGCGACCCGGGGTTTTTTGCCTTACGCCCTTGAATCGACATGATCAGGCAATACCCTGCCTGAGGATGTCGTGCAGATGGATTATCCCCAGCGCTCCGCCCTTTTCGTCGGGCACGACCAGCGAGGTAATGGAGAGTTTTTCCATCACGGAAAGGGCCTTTGCGGCAAGTTCGTCGCCGGAAATGACCCTGGGGTCCCTGGTCATGACCTCATGGGCGCTCATGTCGAAGAATGCCTTCCCCCATTTCTCCACCCCCCTCCGAACGTCTCCGTCGGTGATGATACCCAGGAGCTTCCCGTCGTCATCGTGGACGACTGTGACGCCGAGTCTCTTTGAGGATATCTCCATGACGGCGCTTAGCATCGGCGCATCCGGAGAAACCATCGGGAGTGCCACGCCGCTCTGCATGACATCCCTCACCCTGACGAAGAGCTTCTTTCCCAGGCTGCCCCGCGGGTGAAAGAGTGCGAAATCCGCTTCCCCGAACCCTCTTTTTATCAGGAGCGCAACCGCAATGGCATCCCCCATTGCCATGGTGGCCGTCGTCGAGGAAGTGGGAACGATGCCGAGGGAGCAGGCTTCTTCTCTGACCGAAATGTCAATATTGACGTCAGCCGCCCGCGCAAGGGTCGAACACGTGTTGCCCGTCAGGGATATAAGTCTGACATCGAAGCGCTTCAGAAAGGGGACCAGCCCGGTAAGCTCTTCCGTCTCCCCGCTGTTTGAGATGGCGACTATCACATCCTCGGCTGTTACCATGCCCAGGTCGCCGTGGGTAGCCTCGGCAGGGTGCAGAAAGAAAGCGGGAGTCCCCGTGGAAGCGAGCGTGGCAGCTATCTTCTTGCCGACGAGACCGGACTTGCCCATGCCGGTGACGATGACCCTCCCCTTGCTTGCAAAGATGATCTCGACCGCAGCCACGAATCCGCCGTCGAGCTTCCCGATGAGGGATCCTACCGCCTCGGCCTCGGTCTGAAGCACCCTCCTGGCGATTTCCAGCAGGTCCTTGTGCATAGTGTCCGGGGTCTCCTTCCGATTACTCAAACTGGCACCTCACCCAGCCCTGCGGAATTCCCTTCCGGTAGGCCTCGTCTTCGAGGTCCCCCAGGTTTCTCTCCGCCTTCCTGATCTTCTTTTTCAGTCCGGTCTCCTTTTTCTCAAGCGCGGGGATCCGCTTGTTGCGGGAGAGATTCTTGGCCCTCTCTGCAGAAAGAAGTTCCTCAGTCTCCCTGAGTTCGTCCCTGGTCTCTTCGACGGTCCGCCGGTAAGGGGTTGCCTTTTTGCACCAGTATTCCCGTTTTTTTGTTTCCATGGTCGTTTCGGCTTCCTTCTGCCGCCTCTGCTTCCCGACGGTATCTTCCTCTGTCTCATCCCCTGGCGGGTTCGTGCCATATTGCCGCAGGTCCTGGTTCGAAAAAACGGGAGCCTCTTCGGCCGTCTCCGCCGAAGCGGGGAGCAGCAGGCAGAAAAGGACAAAAAAGAGCGCTGCCGTGTTCTGAACCGACATGGTCATCCTGAAAGACCGCAGCCTCTTTGGCATCCTTTACGCCTCATCTCCTGCAGCCAGGTGTATTCTGCCCAGCGTACGAAGCAGGGGTTCAACCTCGTCCAGGGCAAGCATGTTGGGGCCGTCGCAGAGCGCCTTGGCCGGTTCGGGGTGGACTTCCATGAAGAGGCCGTCAACACCGGCGGCGACAGCGGCCCTGGCAAGGGGCCCTGCAAATTCACGCTGGCCTCCCGAGCAGGCCCCCTGTCCTCCCGGCAGCTGCAGGCTGTGGGTAACATCGAATATTACCGGATAACCGTAAGACCTCATGATGGGCAAGCCCCGGAAATCCACCACGAGGTTGTTATAACCGAAGCAGGTGCCGCGCTCCGTGAGAAGAAGGTCCTTATTTCCCGTCGAGAGGAATTTCCCGATCACATTTTGCATATCCCATGGAGCGAGGAATTGGCCTTTCTTGATATTTACCGGCTTTCCGGTTTTGGATGCAGCGACGATCAGGTCCGTCTGTCGGCAGAGGAAGGCTGGTATCTGAAGGACGTCGAGCGCCTCTGCAGCCTCCCTTACCTCCTCCACGGTATGGATGTCCGATATGACCGGCAGTCCAAGCCTGCTCCTCACATCCGAGAGTATCCTGAGTCCCCTGTCCCTTCCCGGGCCCCGGTATGAATCGACGGAGGAACGGTTTGCCTTGTCATAGGAGCTCTTGAACAGAAGCGGGAATCCTGCGGAATCACAGATTTCCTTTAAACGCTCGGCAGTATGAAAGGTAGTCTCCTCGTCTTCGATTACGCAGGGGCCGGCCACGACGAGGAGGGGGTGATTCCTTCCTATCTTTATCGTGTCTATGGATATTTCTCTCATTGCCTGGAGTTTTGCGTATTATACACAAAAACCGCCCTTCCCGGCTGTTTCGAAATGTCCCGGCAAACTAACCGGTCCGCTCTTCCATGAAGGGGAAGAGGGAGCGCTTTTCCCTCAGAGAAGCTCCGACGAAGGCCCTGAAAAGAGGATGCGGCTCCGTTGGCCTCGACTTGAATTCGGGATGGAACTGGCAGCCCAGGAACCACGGATGGTCTTGTATCTCGACCATCTCGACGAGCTCCCCGTCGGGACTCGCCCCGCTGATAATCATCCCGAGCCTCGTAAGAATACCTCTGTATGCGTTGTTGAATTCATAACGGTGGCGGTGTCTTTCCGATATCTCCTTCTTATCATAGGCGGCATATGCGAGGGTATTTTTTTCCACGACGCACGGATAGGCCCCGAGGCGCATGGTGCCCCCCTTTTGTGTGCTCTCCGTACGTTCCTCAAACCGTCCCTTTCTGAAGTCGTACCATTTTTCCATGAGGTAGATAACCGGGGCCTGGGTATTGAGATCGAACTCGGAACTGTTGGCCTTCAGTCCGCAGACATTGCGGGCATACTCGATCACGGCGCACTGCATTCCCAGGCAGATCCCGAAGTAGGGGATCTTCTTCTCCCTGGCAAACCGTATGGATTCGATCTTGCCCTCAATCCCCCTGTAGCCAAACCCCCCGGGGACGAGAACACCGTCCACCTCGGCCAGGTATCTTTCAGGTCCGTGGACCTCCACCTCCTCGGAATCGATCCACTGGAGGTTGACGCGGCTGTCGTTTGCCACTCCCCCGTGGATGAGGGCCTCGGTGAGACTCTTATAGGAATCCTTCAGGCCGACATATTTACCTACAATGGCTATGGTTACCTCGTGTTTCGGCTCCTTTATCCGCCGGGCTATGTCCTTCCATTGGGTCAGGTCCGCCGTGGCGGCGGACAGATCCAGCTTTCGGATGATCTGAGCGTCCAGGCCCTCGGCCTTTAGAGCCAGGGGGACCTCGTAGATCGTGTCCACATCTATCGCATTGATTACGGCATCGCCGTCCATGTTGCAGTGGATCGCTATTTTCTTCCTGGCATCGGGAGGCAGGTTTCTGTCCGTCCTGCAAAGCAGGATGTCCGGCTGGATACCGATCGCTCTCAGCTCCCTGACACTGTGCTGGGTCGGCTTGGTCTTGAGTTCTCCCGAGGTCTTGATATATGGGAGGAGGGTGAGGTGTACGTAAAGGACATTTTCCCTTCCCACGTCGTACCTCATCTGCCTGATCGCCTCCAGGAAAGGCAGACTCTCGATGTCGCCTATGGTGCCCCCTATCTCGACAATGACCACATCATTGTTGTCACCCACGGATTTTATCGCCTGCTTGATCTCGTCCGTGATATGGGGAACGACCTGGACGGTGTCGCCGAGGTAGTCGCCCCGGCGCTCCTTTGTAATGACATTGTAATAGATCTTCCCGGTGGTGAAATTGTTCGCCTGGGAAGTCCTGATATGGGTGAACCGCTCATAGTGGCCCAGGTCGAGGTCGGTCTCGGCCCCGTCGTCGGTCACGAAGACCTCGCCGTGCTGGAAGGGGCTGAGAGTTCCCGGATCCACATTTATGTATGGGTCCAGTTTCTGGATGGTTACCCTGAGTCCTCCCGCCTCCAGGAGCGCCCCTATGGAGGCGGCGGCTATCCCCTTCCCGAGAGATGACAAAACACCGCCTGTTATGAAGATGAATTTAGGCATTTTTCTATCCTTTCCAGGTCTTCCGGGGTGTCGACCCCTACGGTTTCAAAAGAAGTTTCCCTTACCTTTATCCTGAATTTGTTTTCCAATGCGCGAAGCTGCTCAAGGCTTTCAGCGCGCTCCAACGGGGAGGGCGGCATGCCGGAAAGCGCCATGAGCGCCTCTCTTCTGTAGCTGTAGATGCCGATATGCTTGAACATGCGAAGTTCTGAAGGAAAGCCCCCTCTCGCCGTCGTTGCCTCCGGACTCCCGTAGCTGTGGGCAATGGAGGCGAATAAGTCTCTGTGGTAGGCGATGGGTGCCCGCGAAAAATAGAAGGCGAAGCCTTCCCCGTCGAAAACCACCTTTACGACATTGGGGTCGAAGACCTCCTGCCAGGACCCGATCCTCTTTGCCAGGGTGCCTATGGAGGCGCAGCCGTCTTCAAGCAGCCTGATGACCTCGTCGATCATCTCCCCGCGTATGAGGGGTTCGTCGCCCTGGACATTGACGACGATCTCGTGAGG
>Ga0055455_10000029_pt1 | contig 10945 bp, 12 predicted proteins | sample Goodyear_PhragC__FD_57684 | JGI IMG/M metagenome (GOLD analysis project Ga0055455, IMG submission 57684) | Wetland microbial communities from San Francisco Bay, California, USA, that impact long-term carbon sequestration - Goodyear_PhragC_D2 | ecosystem: Environmental > Aquatic > Marine >...
TCGTCACCTCGACCACGCACAAGACGCTCGCCGGCCCGCGCGCCGGGTTCATCCTCTGCAAGGAGGAGTACGCGCAGGCGGTCGACCGCGCGGTCTTCCCCGGGATGCAGGGCGGCCCCCTCGTCCACACGATCGCGGCCAAGGCGACCTGCTTCCGGATCGCCGGCACCGACGCGTTCCGGCAGTACCAGCGCCAGATCCGCGCGAACGCCGACAGGCTCGCAGAGACGTTTCAGGAGGGCGGGCTCGACGTGCTCACGGGCGGCACCGACACGCACCTGCTCCAGGTCGACCTGCGCTCGACCGAGTGGACGGGCAAGGACGCCGAGGAGCGGCTCGCGGACGTGAAGATCACCGTCAACCGCAACACGGTCCCGTTCGACGAGCGCCCGCCGACGGTCGCCTCTGGGATCCGCATCGGGACGCCCGCCGCGACGATGCGCGGCTTCGACGAGGACGACTTCCGCGAGGTGGGCCGGATCGTCTGCGAGGCTCTCGCCGAGGGCGCCGAGGGCGCCGACAAGGCGGCACTGGCCCGCCGCAGCGAGGCGCTCTGCGAGAAGCGCCCGCTCTACCCGGGCTTCCGCGGCTTCACGTCGTACAGGGCGTGAGCACGGAGACGGCCGCCGGCGTGACCGTGGTCACGCACCCGCTCGTCCAGCACAAGCTCTCGTACCTGCGCGACAAGGACACGCCCACCGTCCATTTCCGCAAGCTCGCGAACGAGGTCACGCTCCTGTTGACCTACGAGGCCACGAAGGACTTCCCGACGGAGACGACCGAGGTCGAGACGCCGCTCGAGCGCACGAGCGTCGAGCGGATCGCCGGGAAGAAGGTCGCCGTCTGCCCGGTGCTGCGCGCGGGCCTGGGAATGCTCGACGGCGTGCTCTCGCTGGTGTCGAGCGCGCGCGTGGGCTTCATCGGCCTCTACCGCGACGAGGAAACGCTGCAGCCGGTCGAGTACTACGTGAAGCTGCCCGAGCTCGGCGACGGCGAGCGCGACGCGCTCGTGCTCGATCCGATGCTCGCGACGGGCCGCTCGAGCGCCGCCGCGATCGCCGCCGTCAAGCAGGCCGGAGCCCGTTCCGTCACGCTCGTCTGCCTGGTTGCCGCCCCCGAAGGGATCGAGCACGTGCAGCGCGAACACCCGGACGTGCGGATCGTCACCGCCGCCGTCGACCGCGCACTCGACGAGCGCGGCTACATCGTCCCCGGCCTGGGCGACGCAGGCGACCGGCTCTACGGGACCAAGTAGCCATGTGGTCGACGCTCAGCGACCACCCCGAGATCCTCTACGGGACGGCGCTCGCGTTCGCGATCGTGGTCCTGCTGACCCCGGCCGTCGGCGGGATGGCGCGGCTGCTCGGCGTCGTCGACCAGCCCGGAGGCCGCCGGCTGAACCGGCACGCAGTGCCGCGGCTCGGCGGGATCGCGCTCTTCTTCGGGATCTTCGTGCCGGCGCTGGCGTTCCTGCCGCTCGGCTCGGAGACGCGCGGCCTCCTCCTCGGCGCGGCGGTCGCGACCACGATCGGCGCGATCGACGACTTCCGCGGGCTCGTCTGGTGGGAAAAGCTCGGCGGTCAGGTCGCCGCCGCGGCGATCGCGACCGGCTTCGGCATCTTGGGGCACCGCTTCACCTTCCCGGTGCTCGGCGTGCACACGTTGCCGGAATGGGTGGGCGTGTCGCTGACCATCTTCTGGATCGTCGCGATCATGAACATGGTCAACTTCCTCGACGGGCTCGACGGTCTCGCCGCCGGCGTCTGCGCGATCTCCGGCTTCACCTTCTGCGTGATCGCGCTCTCGCTCGAGCGGCCGCGCCCGGCGCTACTCGCGGCGGTCGTCTTCGGGGCCTGCCTCGGCTTCCTGCGGCACAACTTCTACCCGGCGCGAATCTTCATGGGCGACTCGGGGGCGCTGCTCCTGGGTTTCACGCTCGGCGCGCTCTCGGTCCAGGGCCTGCTCAAGACGGCCGCCGTGGCGACGCTGCTCTTCCCGCTGCTCGTGCTCGCCGTCCCCATCATCGACACGTCGTTCGTCGTCGCAAAGCGGCTCAAGTACCGGCAGCCGGTGTACGGCGCCGATCGCTCGCACCTGCACCACCGCTTCATGAACATCGGCTACTCGCAGCCTCGGGCGGCGCTGACGATGTGGGCCTGGTGCGGGATCCTCGCGGGCGCCGCGCTGGCGACCCGCTTCCTGAAGCCGCACGCGCACGGCGTCTGGCACACCGGTCCGACGATCGCAATCTCGGTGATCGGCGCGCTGGCGCTCGCGGCCTCGATCTACATGGTCTACCTGCTCGAGATCGTCAAGCTCGCGAACCCGCGCATCCGCCGCCGCGAGGCCGAGGCGCGAGAGGCCGCCCGCAAGAGCGCCTAGCACGCCGTACAAAGTCCTCGGAAACGGCCCAACCGAGCGGATTTCGGCTGTCACAAGCTCGCGGTTTCGTTTGGTATGCTCGCGCCGATGACCGCCTCGTTCGAGCCGGCCGGAGCCGGAGCGCTGCTCGGAGGGGTGACGGCCGCGTCCGTGGGCGCAGGCGCGCTCGTAGGCTGGGCCGCAGGGTCAGTCGGCCTCGGCATCCTCGGCGGCGCGGTCGTGGGGGTCCCCGCGGGGATCTTCGCGGTCTACCACCGCTACCGGGACGCTCTGTGACGAAGGTCGGCATCCTCGGTGCGCCTCGTCCCGCGCCGGTCCGCCGCTTCGCCGCGCCGCTTGCGGGCGGGCTCGTGATCGCGGTCGCGCTGCCGCTGTTCGCGCTCGCCGGCTGGGACCTGAAGGGCTGGGCGATCGCCGCCGTCCTCTGGCTCGGCGTCCAGGCGTTCGGCCTGCTGCTGGGGAAGGTGCGGCCCTCGAGCGACAACCTCGCCGCCTCGGGCGCGCTGGCCGCCGGGATGATGCTGCGCCTTTTGGCGGTCCTGGCCGTGCTACTCGCCGTCGCGTCGTCCGACCGGGAGCTCGGCCTCGCGGTCGCGCTCGTCTACGGCGCTGCGTACACCGCGGAGCTGGCGGTCGGCCTGCTCGGCTACTACGCGCAGGAGCCGACCGCGTGAGGCGCCTGCTCGTCAGCCTCACCTTGCTGGCCCTCGCGCTCCCCGCACCGGCGTTCGCGCGCGGAGAATTCGACCCGACCACGGAGTTCGAGCAGCACGACTGGATTCCGATCCACCTCGGCCCGCTCAACCTCTCGGTCACCAAGGCCGTCGTCTACCTCATGATCGGCACGGCGCTGACGATCCTGCTCGGGATCGTCCTGATGCGCGCGAGGCTCGCGCTCCTGCCCGACCGGCGGCAGACGATCGGCGAGGCGCTCTACGAGATCGCGCAGACGCAGATCGCGGAGCAGGGCCTGCCGTCGAAGGCGATCGGTCGCTGGTTCCCGTACGTCTCGACGCTCCTGTTGTTCATCTTCGTCGTCAACCTGATCGGCTTCATCCCCCTGCCTCTGACGGGAGAGACGTGGCACGGCGTGCCGGTCTGGGGGATCTACGCGGCGACCTCGTCGCTCTCGGTCACGCTCGCCCTGGCGCTCCTGACCTTCGTCTTCACCCACTTCGAGGGCATCCGCTGGAACGGGCCGACCCGCTATTTCAAGAGCTGGATCCCGGAGGCGCCCAAGGCGCTCCTGCTGCTGATCGTGCCGCTCGAGATTCTCGGGCAGTTCATGCGGCTGATCTCGCTGAGCGTCCGGCTCTTCGCGAACATGCTCGCGGGCCACATCCTGATCCTCACGTTCATCGGCCTGATGTTCATCCTCGAGACGGTGGTGCTGTCGCCCATCGTGATCCCGGTCGCGACGGCCTTCTACCTCTTCGAGCTGGTTATCGTCGTCGGTATCCAGGCGTTCATCTTCGCTGCCCTGTCAGCCATCTACATCGGCTCGGCGATCGAGCCTCAACACTAGGAGGACGAGCATGAGCATTCTTCTCGCCGCCACCACGGGCGACGTGACCAAGGCCGGCAAGGCGATCGGCCTCGCCCTCGGCGTCGGCCTCGGCGCTCTCGGAGCCGGCGTGGGCATCGGCAACATCTTCGGCTCGATGATCCAGTCCGTCGCCCGCCAGCCGGAGCTCCGCGGCGAGCTCCAGGGCATCCAGTGGCTCGGTTTCGCGCTGACCGAGGCCGTCGTCTTCTACGGCCTGCTGGGCTCGATCCTCGCTTACGTGCTGGTCTGATGATCCTCGCCTCGAATCCGCTGATCCAGGTCACGCCGGGGTTGATGATCTGGACGATCGTCTGCTTCCTGATCGCGCTCTACGTGCTCAAGCGCTACGCGTTCGGGCCGATCCAGAAGCTGATCGACGAGCGGCGGGTTCGGATCCGGCAGGCGATCGACGAGGCCGACGCGGCTCGGAGCGAGGCGCGCGAGCTGCTCGAGGAGCACCGCAAGCTGATCGGCCAGGCGAGAGGCGAGGCCGAGGAGATCCTCACCGAGGCGCGGCGAGTCGGGGAGGCGACGCAGCGCCGCATGCGCGACGAGACCGAGGCCGACCGCCAGCGCCGGATCGAGGACACGCGCAAGCAGATCGAGGCCGAGACGCGACGCGCGCTCGAGCAGATCCGCGCCGAGGTCGCCGACCTCAGCCTGATCGCCGCCGAGAAGGTGACGCGCAAGTCGCTGGACGACGCCGACCATCGCCGCCTGATCGAAGAGGCGGTCGGCGAGCTCGACTTCTCCGCGCTCGAAGGGCGGAACAACTGAGCGTCGTCGACAGGGTCTATGCGCGCGCGCTCTTCGACGCCGCGCTCGACGAGCAGCGCCTCGAGCCGGTCCGCGAGCAGCTGCGGCAGCTCGTCGAGGCCGAAGAGGCGGTCCCCGAGCTGCGTGAGCTTCTGCGCAACCCGCAGCTCGACCCGCGCACGAAGCGCGCCGCGCTCGAGGACCTGCTGAGCGGGGGCGAGGAGCTCCTGCGTAACTTCCTGCTCGTCCTCGTGGACAAGGGCCGCGCCGGCCAGCTCGAGGAGATCGCGCGCGAGTTCGAGCGGCTGGCCGCCCGGCACGAGGGGATCGTCCACGCCGAGCTGACGACGGCGGTCGAGCTGTCGGACGACGAGGCGAAGAAATTGCTGAAGCAGATCGAGCAGGCGTCGGGGAAGAAGGTCGAGGTGACCCGCAGCGTCGACCCGGACCTGATCGGCGGAATCGTCCTGCAGGTCGGCTCGCACCGGCTCGACGCGAGCGTCCGCGGCCGCCTGGAACGATTGCGACGAGAGCTGGCTACCGCCTAGAAAGGAACTCCGTGAAGCTACGTCCAGAAGAGATCACGTCGATCCTGAAGCAGCGGATCGAGGAGTACGACGTCGAGACCGACCTCGCCGAGGTCGGCACGGTGCTGCAGGTCGGCGACGGAATCGCCCGCGTCTACGGCCTCGAGAACGCGGTCGCGCTGGAGATGCTCGAGCTCGAGCACGGCGTCGTCGGCCTCGCCTTCAACCTCGAGGAGGACAACGTCGGCGCCGCCCTGTTCGGCGAGTGGGAGAAGGTCTCGGAGGGTGAGCCGGTTCGCCGCAGCGGCCGCGTCGCCAGCGTCCCGGTGGGCGATGCCCTGCTCGGGCGCGTGGTCGATCCGCTCGGCCGCCCGCTCGACGGCGCCGGCCCGATCGCCACCGACGAGACGCGCCCGCTCGAGTTCAAGGCGCCGGGCGTCGTCGAGCGCCAGCCGGTGAAGGAGCCGATCCAGACCGGGATCAAGGCGATCGACGCGATGACGAACGTCGGCCGCGGCCAGCGCGAGCTGATCATCGGCGACCGCTCGACGGGCAAGACGGCGATCCTCGTCGACACGATCCTGAACCAGCACGACCAGGACGTCGTCTGCATCTACGTCGCGATCGGCCAGAAGGCGTCCACGGTCGCCCAGGTCTACGAGCGCCTCAAGTCCGAGGGCGCGATGGACTACACGATCATCGTCAGCGCCGGCGCCTCCGAGGCCGCCCCGATCAAATGGATGGCCCCGTTCGCGGGCTGCGCGATGGGCGAGCACATCATGTTCAACGGCGGCCACGCGCTCTGCATGTACGACGACCTCTCGAAGCACGCCGACGCCTACCGCCAGATGTCGCTCCTGCTCCGCCGGCCACCCGGCCGCGAGGCGTTTCCGGGCGACGTCTTCTACCTGCATTCGCGGCTGCTCGAGCGCGCATGCAAGCTCTCGGACGAGAACGGCGCGGGCTCGCTGACTGCGTTGCCGATCATCGAGACCCAGGCCGGTGACATCGCCGCCTACATCCCGACGAACGTGATCTCGATCACGGACGGCCAGATCTTCCTCGAGGCCGATCTCTTCTTCTCGGGCGTGCGCCCCGCGGTCGACGTGGGGCGCTCGGTGTCGCGTGTCGGCACGAGCGCGCAGACGAAGGCGATGAAGAAGGTCGGCGGCCGGCTGCGCCTCGACCTCTCGCAGTACCGCGAGCTCGAGGCCTTCGCGCAGTTCGGCTCCGAGCTCGACCCCTCGACCCAGCGGACGCTCGCCCGTGGCGAGCGGATGGTCGCGACGCTCAACCAGCCGCAGTACGACCCCTGGCCGATGGAGGAGCAGGTCGTCGCGCTCTACGCCGGCGTCAACGGCTACCTCGACGAGATCCCGACCGCCCAGGTGCCCCGCTTCCAGGAGGAGCTCCGGGAGTTCATGCGCGCCGAGGAGTCGATCTACAAGGAGATCCGCGAGACCGGCGACCTCCCCGACGAGCTCTCCGAGAAGCTGAACGCGCAGATCGAGAAGTTCACCCAGGGCTTCGCGGTCAAGGAAGAAGAGTCATTGGTGGCGTAGTTGGCGACGCTGCAAGACCTCAAGCGGCGGATCCGGTCGGTCCGCAACACGCGGAAGATCACCAAGGCGATGGAGCTCGTCGCAGCCGCGCGGCTACGGCGTGCCGAGGAGCGGATCACCCGGATGCGCGACTACGCCGACCGGATGCAGGAGCTGACCGCCGGCACGGCCCGCGCCGCCTCGTCGCTGCGCAGCCTGACGCTGCTGCAGCAGCGCGAGCCGAACCGGGTCGCGATCGTCGCGCTCACCGGCGACCGCGGGCTGGCGGGCGCGTTCAACGGCCAGATCCTCCGGCGGGCGATCGCGCTCGAGGGAAGCCTGCGCGCCGAGGGCCGGGAGGTGACCTGGCTCGCGGTCGGCCGGCGCGGCCGCTCGTCGCTCGAGTTCCGCCGCTACAAGCTCGAGCAGGCCTGGACGGGCTTCACCGACCAGCCGTCGTACGCCGACGCCCAGGCGGTCGCACACCGGCTGGCCGAGCTCTACGGCAACGAGGAGATCGACCGCGCGATCGTCGTCTACAACCACTACGTCTCGCCGCTCGTCCAGCGCGTGACCGAGCAGCAGGTGCTCCCGATCTCCGCAGAGGTGCTCGCGAGCGAGGACGAGGGGGAGAGCGAGCACGAGCGCGCGCTGCTCGGCGATTTCATCTACGAGCCCGAGCCCGAGCAGATCCTCGAGCGCCTCCTGCCGGTGTACGTCGAGACGGAGATCTACCGCGCGCTGCTGGAGTCCGCCGCCTCCGAGCACGGCGCCCGCATGACCGCGATGCGCAACGCCTCGAAGAACGCCGCAGAGCTGATCGACAGCCTCACGCTCGACCTCAACCGCGCCCGGCAGGCCGAGATCACCCAGGAGATCCTCGAGGTCGTCGCGGGCGCAGACGCGCTCACGCAGTAGGCACGAGCAAACCTCGCGCGGCGTACGCTCGTCTATAGTTCGCGGACCCCATGTCGGCGAAGGAAAAAGAGATCGTCGTCTCCGGAGCGGCCGGCCTGGGCGCGGCTGTCGCAGCAGAGTCAGGTGGCGCGATGGGCGACATCGAGGCGGTGCGCGCGCGCGGCTACTGGGAGCTCGTCTGGATCCGCTTCAGGCGCGACAAGATCGCGATCGCGAGCGGCATCTTCATCATCCTCCTGATCGCGGTCGCGTTTGCCGGCGCGCCGCTGGCGAGCCGTATCCTCGGGCACGGGCCGAACGACCTCTTCATCGAACCCCCGGCTGTCTCAGCCGAGCTTCAGCCGGCCGGCCCGTGGACGCATTTCAGCTACACCGACGAGAACGGGCACAAGCAGCACAGCATCCTCATTCTCGGGGCGGCCAACACCCTCGGCCAGGATGAGTTCCTGCGCCTGCTCTACGGCGCCCAGGTGTCGCTCGAGGTCGCCCTGCTGTCGACATTCGGAGTGATGGTGATCGGGGTGTTAATGGGCTCGATTGCGGGCTACTTCCGCGGCATGACGGACACGATCATCTCGCGTGTCACCGAGATCACGATGGCCTTCCCGGTCCTGTTGTTCGTGATCGCGCTCGCGGCGACGGTCGGGCCGCGCCTCGACAAGATCACGTTCGGCGTCTTCGGCGAGGGGGTCGTCACCCTGACCTTCATCTTCTGCCTGTTCGGCTGGTTCTACCCGGCGCGGATCATGCGAGCCCAGGTCCTCTCGATTCGCGAGAAGGAGTACATCGAGGCCGCGCGCATGATCGGAGCGAGCGACGGCCGGATCATCCGCTCGCACGTGCTCCCTCATCTGGTCGCGCCGATCATCGTCTTCTCGACGCTGATCGTCGCCAGCTACATCCTCGCCGAGGCGGGTCTCTCGTTCCTCGGCCTCGGGATCAAGCCGCCGCAGTCGAGCTGGGGCAACCTGCTCGCGGAGGGGCCGAACTACTACCTCGCCCAGCCCTGGCTGATGCTCTGGCCCGGCCTCGCGGTGCTCCTGACGACGCTCGCGTTCAACCTGCTCGGCGACGGTCTGCGCGACGCGTTCGATCCGCGCGCCGTCAGGGCGTAGCCGCGCACGGCCTGAACCGCGACTAACCAATTCCTAACCTTCTCGTCTCATGTGCTCAGGCGGGCAGGAACCCGTCCTGGGCCGGCGGCGACGCCGTCCCGGAGTTCACGGAAAGGAGTGACATGCACAGACGGCTTTGGTTCTCGGTTGCGATGCTCGCGGCCGGGGCAAGCCTTCTGGTCGCGGCCAGTTTTGCAAGCGCTTCGGGCGCGTCGCCTTCAATCAAGAAGGGCGGCATCCTGAAGATCGGCACGACTGGCAACTTGGACTCGGTCGACCCGCAGATCGCCTACGGGACGACGTCATGGTGGTTCGAGTTCGCGACCCGAGCAAACCTGTACACGTATCCGGACAAGTCCGGTGCGGCCGGCGGCAAGCTCATCCCTGAGGTTGCCAAGGGCTTCACCGTGTCCAAGAACGGCCGCGTGTACACGTTCCACCTCAAGAAGAACTACCGGTTCAGCGACGGTAAGAAGGTCACGGCGGCGAGCTTCGCGTACGCCATCAAGCGTTCGAAGAACAAGGACCTCAACTCGCCGGCCGGGCCGTTCATCACCGACAAGAGCGCGGTCAACATCGCCAGCGCCACGGCGCATGGCTACACGCTCAAGATCACCTTGAAGCGGGCGGATCCGAACCTGATCACGATCCTGGCGATGCCGTTCTTCCAGGCGACGTCATCGAAGCTCCCGCTGACGAAGGAGGTCCTCAACGTCAAGAAGGTCGGCGACCTCCCGACCGCGGGCCCCTACACCTGGTCGTTCAACGATCCGTCCAACCAGGCGAACATCGTTCGCAACAAGTACTACCACGGGTCCCGTAAGCACAACCTGCAGGGTGCTCAGCTCAACATGAGCCTCAACACGAACACCTGCTACGCGCAGACAAAGGCTGACCAGCTCGACATCGGCTGCGTTCCGCCTGCTGAGATCCCGAGCGTCGCCAAGGCCTACGGCGTCAGCCGGGGCAAGCCGGTCAAGTCGGGTCGGTTCTGGGTTCGGCCGTCCGTCTGCACCTTCTACAACGCGATGAACATGGACCGGGCACTCTTCAAGAGCAGCTTGAAGAAGCGTCAGGCCGTCGGCTACGCGGTCGACCGGAAGGACTTCATGAACCAGCGCGGTCTCTACGGAGGCGCCGCCTGGAGCCACATCCTTCCGCCGAACATGCGTGGATCGCTGCACAAGCAGGCGTTCCCGCTGCATCGCAACCTGGCCAAGGCGAAGTCGCTCGGCGCCGGCAATGGTGCCTCGCTGAACCTCTACTACCAGTCGGCCGGTTCGGTCGGGCCCAAGCAGTACCAGGTGGAGCTGCGTGACCTCACTGACCTGGGCTACAAGGTCCAGGGCAAGGGGTTCGCAGGCTTCGACATCTACCAGGCTGCCGGCACGCGTGGCTCGTCGCACGACATGGTCACCAGCGTCGGTTGGTGTCAGGACTACCCCGACCCGTACGACTTCATCAACGTCCTCCTCGACGGCACCAAGATCCAGGCCGAGGAGAACGTGAACATCGCGTACTTCAACTCGCCCAAGTACAACAAGCTGATGCAGAAGGCCGCTCGGCTGACGGGCGCGAAGAGGTACAAGACGTACGGCCAGCTGGACATGAACATCTCGAAGAGCGCGGTTCCGTGGGCCTCCATGGGGGACACCACGAACCAGTTCTTCTACTCGAGCAAGGTCGCTCCGAAGACGATGGTCTACCAGAGCGTCTACTCGTACCCGTCCCTCAACGTCCTCGCCTTCAAGTAAGAGGAGAGGAAAGTTCGGACGTAGTTACGACACGAGGCGCCGGCTCCGGCCGGCGCCTCGTGGTTTTCGGCTCCGAAGTTGTCAGGTAAGGTTCGGCATCTAGCGGCGGGCGGAGAGCAGAGGACGCACAGTGTTCAGATACCTCATCAGACGACTTCTCTGGGCGATGCTCCTCTTCCTGGTCGTCACGTTCGTCACCTTTGTGATCTTCTTCATGGCGCCGGTCGCTCCTCAGCGGCTCGTCTGCGGCGGTGCGCAGGCCAGCACGGCGTGCATGCGGCAGGCGACTATCAAGCTCGGGCTCAACCACCCGGTCTACTACCAGTACGGCCTCTTCCTGAAGCACCTGATCATCGATCGCTCGCTCGGCACGTCGTTCATCACCAAGCAGCCGGTCAACCACGTG
>Ga0055455_10000030_pt1 | contig 10872 bp, 8 predicted proteins | sample Goodyear_PhragC__FD_57684 | JGI IMG/M metagenome (GOLD analysis project Ga0055455, IMG submission 57684) | Wetland microbial communities from San Francisco Bay, California, USA, that impact long-term carbon sequestration - Goodyear_PhragC_D2 | ecosystem: Environmental > Aquatic > Marine >...
GGACCGCGGCCGATGCCGGCGGCTCGAACGCCGCGACCGATAGCGGTGGCGCCAAGTCTCCCGCCGACACCGCCACGACCCCGCCGGCCGCGGCCAAGCCCGAGCCCCCCGCCACCCTGACCGACGTCAACCTCGTCGCCGCCGACATGGGCGGCGCGGTCGAGGCACTGAGCGGGAGCTACGGTTCCGGCCTCACCGGGTACCGACTGATCGACGGACGACTGGACGATGCATGGTCGGCCCCCGAGGGGTGGAATCCGAACATGATGTACGGCCAGACCTACTGGGTGAAATACCCGCAGGAAGCCGTCTTTTCCTTCTACGAGCGTCGGCCGGCGCTGGTGGGAGCGGTCGCGGTGACACCGCCCGTCAAGCCTGTCCTGCAGGTCGAAGACTCCCTGTCCGGCCCCGCCAACGTCGAGATCTGGGCATCGATGGACACCGCGTCCGAGCGATTCCACCGCGTCGCCACCGCGACCCTCGACCCGCGCCCCGGGGAGCAGACCATCCCCTTCCCGGCGACCGAGGCGCGGTTCATCAAGCTCCGCATCCTGTCCGGCGCTTCGGCCCGCATCATCGAGCTGGCCGAAGTGCGCGTGCTGGAGTCCACCCGAGAGGGCTACGTGCCGCTCTTCGACCGTGAGCCGCGGGTGAAGCTCTGGAAGGGCAGCCCGCGCGAGGCCGCTCAACGGGGCCTGGACTGGTTGCAACAGTCCGCCGTGAACTGGGGACCTGAGCACCAGGACGGGTGCTTCGGCTGTCACGTCCAGGCCCAGGCGCTCATGGGCCAGGCGGTGGCGCTCAAGCAGGGCTATCGCGTGAGCCTCCCGGCCGTGCGGGCGCTCACCGACCTGATGCGCAAGCAGACGACGCCGCAGGGCCGGGTCGGCCAGCAGAATGAAATCCTGTCGTCCACCTTCGGGGCGATGGGCTTTGCAAACGCGGCGGAGGCGAGCGGGAGGGCCAGCGACCGCGAGCTCCTCTACACGGTCGACTACCTGCTGAGCCGGCAGACCCCCGACGGCTCCATTCCCTTCGACGCCAACGCGGAGCCGCCGATCGAGCAAGGGGAGCTCATGCTCACCGGCAACGCGCTCACGGCCATCACCTGGGTAGCCGCGCATTCCCCGGATCCGAAGTACCGCCGGGCCGCCCAGCAAGCGCTCGCCTGGATGGCCGCGAGCAATCCGCTCACCACCCAGGACCGGGTCTTCAAGATCGTCGCCCTCGAGCAGTACGGCACGCCGGATCACAAGCGCATGGCCTGGTCGGTCGTGGAGGAGCTGGCGGCCCAGCAGCAGCCCGACGGCGGATGGAAGGAAGCCGTCGCCATGGACAGCTCGAACGCGTTCGCCACCGGTCAGGTCCTGTATGCGTTGAAGCAGGCCGGCATCAGCGTTCGGTCGGAGATGTTCCGCCGCGGTGTGGAGTACCTCCTGAAGACCCAGGTCAACGACACGTCGGCCGCCAACGGCTCGTGGAAGGCGGTGCACACCGAGAGTCGGTTCAAGTCGTCCTTCGCTCCGTCCATGTGGGCCGTGATCGGTCTGGCCGGGGCGTATGGCGCCGACCCGGTCGGCGCGCTGCAGGTCGTGAAGCAGGGCGACAAGGCCGCGGGCCGCACTCTCGAGATCGTGCTCGACGTCTCGGGGTCGATGAACACCGCTTTGGGAGACGGCACCCGCTGGAGCACCGCGCTGCAGGTGCTCAAGGACGTCGTGGCCACGCTGCCGGACGAGTTGAACGTGGGCCTCCGCGTCTATGGCCATCGCTACGGGTCGAAGTCGGCGCAGACCTGCCAGGACACCGAGCTGCTGGTGCCGATCGGGAAGCTCGATCGGGAGCGCATCGTCACCGCAACGTCGCAATTGAAGCCGCGCGGTGAGACGCCGCTGGTGCGCTCGGTGCTCAAGACCGTCGGCGATCTCAAGGCGGCGGGCGGTGGCTCGGTCATCCTCATCACGGACGGCGAGGAGAGCTGCCAGGGCAACGCGCAGTCGGCGGCACGCGAGATCAAGGCGTCGGGGGCGAAGGTCACGCTCAACATCGTGGGCTTTACCCTGACCGGGAAGCAGGTCGAGAGCGAGCTCGGCAGCTTCGCCGCCTCGACCGGCGGCCAGTACTACGGCGCGAAGGACGGCCAGCAGTTGGCGCGCGCCGTCCGGCTCGCCGCGATGCAGCATCTGCCGTACGACGTGCTGGACAAGTCGGGCAAGGTGCTGGCGTCGGGGGAGTCGAGCGACCTGGCCCGCGAGCTGCCGCCGGGGAAGTATCGGGTGCGCATCGAGGCGCTCGGGCAGAAGCTCGAGGAGCCGGTGACGATCGTGCCGGAGCAGACGACGGAGGTCAGGCTCGCGGTGGAGGGGGACCGGTTCGTTGTCCAGCGCAGGTAAGAGAGCCAACCGAGAGGGGTGCAAAGATGTGGTCCCGTGATCGCCTGACGTATCTCGCTCTCGTGACGGTGTCCGCGCTGGTCGGCGCGGCCTGCAAAGCGTCCGACAAGTCGGCCGCCACCTCGGCTGACGCGCAGGCCGCCGATTCGGCGACACCGGCGGCCGCGGAAGCGTCCCAGGCGCCATCCCCGCCTGCGACGCCGATTCCGGACGGAGCCAACGATGGGCCGGGGCTCCATCGTACCGGGGTGGATGCGCTGACACTGCCGGTGCCACGCAGCCTCGATCTGTCGCATGTCAATCCGGCGTATTTCGCCGCCGCACTCAAGCACGACCCGTCACGGATCTTCACGTACGTCAGGGACGAGATTGCGTTCGAACCGTACAAGGGGGCTCTCCGAGGCTCCCGTGGCACGCTCCTGGCCATGGCCGGCAATTCCGTCGACCGCGCCGCGCTGCTCGCCGCCATGCTCGTGAGCTCGAAGCAGCGCGTGCGGTTCGTGCACGGCACGCTGCCGCAGCCTGACGCCCAGCGGCTGGTCGCATCGATATGGGTCGAGCATTCCTCTCCGGACGCCAAGACCGACGGTGGGCCGTCACCCGAGCTTCGCGCCGCCGGTGAGCAGTTCATGGCCGCCATTCAGCGCGATGGGAAGCTCGTTCGAGACCTGCTGCGGCGAGACGGCCGGCCGGCACAAAGCGGACAGCCGGTCACGCTTCAGTCGCTGACGAACGAGGCGCAGGATCACTACTGGGTCGAGTCCTCGCCCGATGGACGGACCTGGACGCCGATGGATCCCTCCTTTGCGAGCGCACAGCCAGGACAGGTATTCGCCGAGCCGGGTGAGCGGTTCGACAGCCTCCCCGAGGCGATGTACCACCACATCGAGCTCCGGGTTCGCACCGAGGAGGCGGTCGGGGGCGGGGTGGCGTCGCACGAAGTCCTCAAATACTCGGCCAGAGCCGCCGACCTGTCCGGTGTCGACGTCTTCCTTGGGCACGATGTCGGGCAGGGAGCCGACGCCAACCACGTGCGTCCGTTCCTGGTCGTGCGCCCTCGAACGATCGAGGGCGAGTGGTTCTGGCTGAAGCCGCCGACGGCGGGCAACTCGGCTGTCTCGATGGTCGACGCGCTCGGCGGAAGCGCACAAGAAGCCGCGGGGACGGCCCTCGCAGAGTACATCGAGCTGGACTTCGCCAATCCGGACGGCAGCGGAGAGACGGTGGTCCGCGAGGTCTTCGACAGAATCGGGAAACACCGGCGCAAGGCCGGGACCGCGCTCACCGACGAACAGATCGCGGCGGCGACCGGGTCGCTGGCGATGGTGGATTTCGGGAGAAACCTCTACGACCTCTTCTTTACGACGGGTGCCATCGATCGCGCACATCTGAAGCACCTGGCTGTTGGGCCACAGCCGAATCGTGATCGCTTCGACGTCGCTGCGGGCCTGCACCGAGTCGGCCTGGCCTACACCGCCGTATCGGATGCGATGACGAGCCGTGTGGTCGCGCCTTCCGGCGCCGTCGCGCGGCTCTATCTCGACACGCCGCGGGTGGCAATCGTCGAGCTGGCCACCGTCAATGGAAAACGCCGCCTCGGCCTCGACTTGCGACGGGAGCGCGTGCGCGCCGCCATTCCCGGATTCCGCAAGGAGCAGCTGTTCCTCGCTCAGGTGCTTCGGGGGGTCGCCGATGGGACGCTGGAGCGAGTCGTGACGGGCGCAAGCGCCGGCGGCGGACTCGCCGACCCTGGCAAAGCGCTGTTCAGCACCAGCCTGGTGTTCGAGCTGGCTCAGGCTCAGAAGGTCGGAACCGTGCTGCTCACGCAGCAAGGCCCCGCGCTGCGAGACGATCTGCCTGAAGACGGCCGTGCACGAGTCGAGGAGTCGCTGGCCGCCGGCAATCTCGTGATCGCCCCGGAGCGAGCGATCCAGGTCGCGGGCGCCGGCCGATACGCATGGTGGCAGATCGAGCCACGCTCCGGGGCAACGACGGCGGTCACGGACGAGGGCCTGTACCAGGGCACCGTGGAGGGAGCGATCGTACGAACGGAGAACCGAAGCTACGTCTTCTTTGAGGTTACCGAACCAGGCGGTGCGACGTCTGAACACGTGTACGTGTTTGCGAACGACCAGCAGGCATCACTGTTCTTCAACTCCATGATGGAGGTTTGGGAAGCAGCAAACTACGAGACCTTCTTCACGCTGCTTTGACGCGCGCGAATGAGTGGCATGGGCCGGGATCGGTAGCGTGGCGCCCATCGCGATCAAGACCTGAGAGGGAGGATTCCGATGAAGCTCGATCGCCTGCTTCCCACCATGGTTGCCGGCTTGCTGGTGGCCGGCCTGTGCGCCTGCGGTGCCCGCGATCCCAGGCCCGACGCGGGAACTCAGGCAGCCGCCTCCGAGGATGCTGCCGCTGAACCTGCCCCCTCCGACGCCGCTTCCACCGCCGCTCCCGCCGACGCCGGGCCGAAGCCGCTCGCCGTCGCCGACATCGACCGCTGGGACAAGGGCATGGCGGCGGAGCTCGAGGCCGTGCACGCGGCCGCCGCCAGGCGCCAGGGGGCCAAGACCGCAGATGACACGGTGGCCGCAATGATGGCGCTCCAGGACATGGCCACGCTCGAGGCCGGCGCCGAGGCCGCGGGCGTTGACGGAGAACGCTATAACCTGATCCGCAGCACCTTCTCGGAGGCGGCGAGCTACCTGGCGCCGTCCGTGGGCGGGGTGGACACCACCGGGCTCTCGCCCGACCAGCGCGCCGAGATGAGGGCTGGGAACGCGGCCCAACTGGACCAGATGAAGGACAGGGTCCCGCCGGACGTGGTCTCGGCGCTCACGCCGAGAGCGGCGGAGCTCCGGAGGAAAGATCTCGAGCTGACGGTGGCGCGGATGAAGGGCGCAGGGATGTGACAGCGAGTACCTACTAGCGGGGTCATGATTCTGAGCGTAGCATTGGCCCGGGAGGGGACATTCCGGCTCCCCTCCTCATGGTCGCCCCGAGTCTCTCAGGTCCGTGTGGTCCTTCCTCGTGTCCGCGTTCGTGCGGTTCCTTCCTCGTGGGGAAGGCGCAACGCCGTTGCTCCTATGTCGCCGGAAACCGTTTTTCCCTCCAGGAGGAGACTGCACATGCGGATCACGCGGTGGTTCGCCGCGCTGGCGTTGACGGCCGGCTACCCTGCCCTGCTGACGGCCCAACGAGTGGCCGCGCCGACCGGGGTGAGCGTCTCGTGCACCAACTCGACGTTCACGGTCTCGTGGACCAACATGGCCAACGTGAGCCTGTACCAGGTCACCCAGCGGGAAGGCACGACGGTGAAGACGCTGGGGTCGGTGGCCGCCTCGCCGTTCACCATGACCCCGTGCCCCACGGCCGGGACCGCCTACGAGTATCAGGTCGTGAGCGTCGGGAAAGGCTCCAAGAATACGGCCGGCTCGGCCTGGGTCGCCTACACCGTTCCGGTCCCGGTGCCGACGGCCACAGGTCCCGTGCCCACCGGGGGCATACCCCTCGACCCGACCAAGCCCGTCAGCCCGAGCACCGTCCCCATGGGGCCGAGCTCGCTGACGGCCGGCAGCACCATCCCGGGACAGATCTTCCTTCAATGGAAGGAAGTCGCGAACGCCACGGCCTACCGGGTGACCCGCTCGAGCAACGTGCCGCAACCCGAGCAGCAGATCGCCCAGTACGGGTCGACCGACCAGCTGGCCGAAGGCGGCCTGTGGTATCACAAGGACGCGCCGATCGATATCATCCCGACATATACCTACAAGGTCTACGCGCTGTTCGGCACCACGGTCTCGACTCCGAGTCCGGCGGCGTTGGCCGCCTCCGCCCCCTTCATGCAGCCGACCGGTCTCAAGTACACCGCGGTCCCCTCCACGACCAAGGTGGGGTATCTGAATGTGACGCTCAGCTGGAACGCGGTGGCGAACGCGGAGAAGTACGCCATCACCGGGACGGGGGCCATGGGCCAGGAACCGACCACGCCATCCACCTCCTACACGTACAACAACGTGCCGCCCCGCATCACGATCAGCGGGGTGTGTGTCTCGACCATCTATCCGTACAGCGTCGGGTACACGCAAAATCGGCCGTGTATCGATATCAAGCTGTGAACCCTCGTGCACGACGATGGGCAGCGCTTGCGGTCATCTGTTTCGGGATGACCGCAGGTGGGGGTGCGGCCGCGGCCCAATCGGTGGGTGTCGCGCCGGAGGTCGGCAAGCTTCGGCTGGCCGTCCTGGACCTCAACGGCTCGGCGCTCCGCATTCAGCAGACGCAGGGGCAGCAGGGCGGCGGTGTGCAGACCACCCAGACGGTGAGCCTGCCCCCGCCGCCGGAGTTCGCTCGCACGCTCACGGAGATGGTGACCACCACGCTCACCGCCACCGGTCGCTTCGTCGTACTCGAGCGCCAGCAGATGCAGGCCATCACCGCCGAGCAGGATCTCAATGCGGCGGGCCGGGTGAACAAGGAGACCGGGGCGGCCCAGGGTCACATCATCGGCGCGCAGGCGATGATCACCGGCGACATCACCGGGTTCTCGTACACCCAGCAATCGGTCGGGGCCAACGCGCTCAACGTCATCAAGGGACTCAAGGTCGGCGCGTCGCGGGTGAGCGCCGCGGTGGTCGTGGACCTGCGGATGATCGACGCCGCCACCGGCGAAGTGCTGGCCTCGGCGACGGGGAACGGCAGCGCCAGCGCGACCGGCGTCGCGGCCGACCTGACCAAGGACGACCAGCAGATCAGCAGCTCGGGCACCTGGAGCACGCCGCTGGGCCAGGCCTCGCGCGCGGCGATCACGAAGGTGGTGGAGGAGCTGGTGGCCGGCATGCCGGCGCCGCGCTGGTCGGCCAAGATCGTGGACGTGCGGGACGGGGTCGTGTACCTCAACGCCGGCGCCGACGGGGGCGTGTCCCCCGGCCAGGTGCTGGAGGTCTACGACGTCCAGGCCGCGCTGATCGATCCGGACACCGGCAAGAATCTCGGCGCGCCGGACAAGCTGCTGGGAGAGATCCGGGTGGACTCGGTGAAGGCGGGATTCTCCGCCGCCCGGATCGTCTCGGGCAGCGGGTTCGCGCGCAACAACGTGGTGCGGCAGAAGTCCTGAGAGAGGCGCCTCTGATGCGATCATCGCTGCCCGGGACCGTGCTTGCCGTTGGCGTGCTCACGCTTGCCGGCCCCCTCCCGCTGGATGCGCAGATCACTCGCGATCCGCCGCCGATGATTCAACCTCCCGCCGTGCGGCCCGGTCCGGCGTGGGTCAAGGCGCTTGCGGTGGTTCCGATGCGTCTCGACATCCAGTGGGCGCCAGTGCTTGGCGCGGGATGGTACCAGCTCTACCGGTCCAGCACGCTGGACGGCGGAGAGAAGCTGCTGGACACGAAGGCCGAGACCACCGCCGACCAGGACGTCGCCCAGGGCTACTACTGGCACTTCGACGATCTGCCGGAGCGATCGGGGTCGGTCGCCTTCTCGTACCGTGTGATGGCGCTGTTCGTCGGCACGGATGGCTCGAAGACCTCCTCGCTTTCGAGTCCGGTCGCAACCGTCAAGGCGATGCAGCCCCTTGCGCCGCCCAAGTTCAAGTACCGGGTGGCCGTGTCGCAGCTGATGGGGAGACTGCGGGTGACCTTCGACTGGGGCTCGGTCCCCCTCGCCACGGGCTACCACATCTTCCAGATCCCACGGACGGGGGTGCCGCCCCTGCCGATCCCCGACGAGATCATCACGCAGACCTCGCGCACCATCGACGGCGTCATGCCCGGCCAGGGCGGCACGGTCTGCGTCACCAGCGTGTACGAAGGCTTCCTCAAGGACGATACGGTCCGTTCCTGCCAGTTGGTGATCCTGTCGAAGTGATGGTGACGCGGCCCCGATGGAGGAGACGGAAATGAGACGGATGCTCGCGGGCGCAGTCCTGATCGGCACGCTGGTTCTCCTCGGCGCGGCGAGCGCACGCGCCGATCACGCATACGTGTTCGGCGGAGCGACGTTCTATCATGGATCGGGACCGGCAGTCGCCGAGTACCGGTCTCCGTTCATCCCCTGTACCGCCAGCGGCTGCACGGTGAGCATCGCGATCGGGAAGCGGGACTACGGCCGCTTCCTCAAATGGTGCGGGTCGGACAACAGGGAGATCATCGTCGCCGTGGGCACGTTCGGAAACTACACCGAGTGTGCGGCGCCGAAGTCCTGGACGCTCACGGTCGATGTCGGGATGCACAGCGCAAGTGACGTGCTGACGACTCACGCCCAACCCGTCTCCATCACCGTCATGGTCACGCCCTGACGGAAGCACGCATGCGCATCAAGAGTCGGCAAGTCGAGGTGAGCCGGCGGGGGGCGGGAGCGGCGGGGGCGGTGCCGGCGGGAGCGGCGGGGTGCGCCGCGGACTAGATTCGACCGAGGCCATGCGGTGCCACCTGCTCGAGCAGGCCGGGCGGGCGGTGGTGCCGTTCGAGGCGTTCGGCTTCGACGGCCAGCCAGGGTGGTTCCGGCTCTCGGTCGGCAGCGTGTCGGAGCGCGCCATCGGCGAGCTGCTGGTTCGACTGCGGGGGGCGCTCGAGCGGCTGGATGTGGAACCCTGAGGTCGAGACCCTCCCCCGCGAGCGGATGGAGGCGCTGCAGCTCGAGCGACTCCGCGCCACGGTGGGACGGGTGCTTGGAAATCTCCCACCCCTAGGCGGCCGGCTCCGCGCCGCCGGCATCAGCTCGCCGGACGACATCCGCTCGCTCGCCGATCTGCGCCGCCTGCCCTTCACCAGAAAGATCGACCTCCGCGAGCACTACCCCTTCGGGCTGTTCGCGGTCCCCATGGGCCAGGTGGTGCGGTTCCACGGCTCGAGCGGCACCCGGGGCAAGCCGACGATCGTCGGCTACACCCGCAACGACCTGGCGATGTGGTCGGAGGTGGTCGCCCGCTGCCTCGCGCTGGCGGGCGTTCGGCCGGGCATGGTGGTCCACAACGCCTATGGCTACGGTCTGTTTACCGGTGGCCTCGGCCTCCACCAGGGCGCCGAGCTGCTGGGCTGTACGGTGGTGCCGATCTCGGGCGGTCTGATCCAGCGCCAGACGATGCTGCTGCAGGATCTGGGCGGCCAGGTGCTCTGTTGCACTCCCTCCTACGCCCTGTGTATCGCCGAGGCGCTCGAGCGGGCGCAGATCGACCCGCGGACCCTCAAGCTCGAGGTCGGCATCTTCGGCGCGGAGCCCTGGAGCGAGGAGCTGCGGGGGGAGATCGAGCGCCGGTTGGGCCTGGCGGCCGTCAACATCTACGGACTGGCGGAGATCGTCGGACCAGGCGTGTCGGCCGAGTGCATCGAGGCGCGGAACGGCTCACACGTTCAGGAGGATCACTTCCTGCCCGAGATCGTCGATCCGGAGACCGGCGAGCCGCTGGCGCCGGGGCAGGAAGGTGAGCTGGTGCTAACGCCCGTCACGAAGGAAGCGCTCCCGCTCATCCGCTATCGCACCGGGGACATCTCGTCACTCGACGTGACGCCGTGTGTCTGCGGCCGCACCACGGTGCGCATGAGCCGGATCAAGGGCCGGTACGACGACATGCTGATCATCCGCGGGATGAACCTCTACCCGTCGGAGGTGGAGCGGATCCTGCTCAGCGTCGGCGACTTCGCGCCGCACTACCAGCTCGTGGTGGATCGGCCGGGCGCGCTCGACGAGCTGAGCCTGCTGTGCGAGCCGGCGCGGGAGGGGCTCGACCCAGGGCTGCTGCAATCTCGCCTTCAGCACGCGTTGCGCGAGCAGACGGGGATCTCGATCGCGGTCCAGGTGCTCGAACGCGAGCGCGTGCCGCGGAGCGAGGGGAAGGCGGTGCGGGTGGTGGATCGGCGGCCGAGGTAGCGGGGGCGGAAGGCCGGCGGGGCTTCGCGGCGAGCGGCAGCGGGGCGGCCTGGCGTGCCGGGTCGCGCGCATGGCACGACGAGGGAGCCGAGCAGGTGAACCGCCATCGTCGGGAGCGCGGCCGGACCGGACCGAGGGGTCGATCAGCGCGAACGCGTGCGGAGGTGGCTAGCCGACCACCAGATTCAGCAGCCGGTTCGGCACGTACACCACCTTCCGGACATCCTTCCCCTCCGTAAACCGCCGCACCGCCGGATCCTGTTGCGCCGCCGCCACCACCACGCCCTGCTCCGCATCCCGCGGGACGGTCACCTTGCCCCGCGTCTTCCCATTCACCTGCACCGCCAGCTCTACCTGATCCTCCACAACCAAGGCTTTGTCCCACCCCGGCCACCGCGCATCGAACACCGACGTGTCGTGTCCGAGCCGCTCCCAGCTCTCCTCCGCGAAGTGCGGCGCGAACGGCGCCAGCATGATCACCAGCCCCTCGACGAGCGTCCGGTGCGTACAGGTATCCGCCCGGAGCGCGTTCACCAGCTCCATCAGTGCCGCGATGCTGGTGTTGTAGCGCAGCTCCTCCATCCCCTCGGTGACCCGCTTGACCGTC
>Ga0055455_10000031_pt1 | contig 10871 bp, 7 predicted proteins | sample Goodyear_PhragC__FD_57684 | JGI IMG/M metagenome (GOLD analysis project Ga0055455, IMG submission 57684) | Wetland microbial communities from San Francisco Bay, California, USA, that impact long-term carbon sequestration - Goodyear_PhragC_D2 | ecosystem: Environmental > Aquatic > Marine >...
ACAACCGTTCACCGCCGGCTGCTGGGTATGCGAATCGGTCCCCGGCCATTCGCGATAATCCCAGCGCAACATGGCCGGGTAGGGGGAACCATGGGCCCGGTGACAGGAGAGACAGGAAATGGTGTCGGAACCGCGATTGATATCGGTAAAATTGGCGTCGAGAAGGCTGATATTCTGCCTGGCGACGGGTACCAAAGGGTCGTAGGTGGTGACTCCGGTGAATTCCCCGGAGTCCGGAATCACATAGTCTACGGGGTGGCGGATCCAGGTTGAATCTGCAACGGTCTGATCATGGAAGGTGCCGTGACAACCTCTGCACTTCTGATCGATGGTCAGGGTATCGAGATAGCCGGTATAGGGCACCGTGGAACCCTGGTAGACGTTGTGCTGATTGGAGAGCGGTTTCTGTTCCCAATCCGGGTCTTCTATGCCCACCACCCCGTCGGTGGTCGGCTGGTTGGTGCCGTTCTTCTCCATCACCGAGCCAAGGAAACGGTACCATCCCTGTTCCTTGCCGGAGACGACTTTGGCCGCGCTGTCGGTATGATGCATGGGAATGTGGCAACCTTCGCAGCCGCTCGCCGCGTTCGCCAGAGTATAGTGGCAATTGACGCAGTCCCCGGTGCGGGTAGCTCCTCCCGGAGCCGCCTGGGTATCGGGGAACCGGGAATCCACTCCGGCGAGGCCGTAAACGTTGTGACCGTAGGGGTCGCCGTTGGTGACCAGCCAATGGAAGTTGCCACCCGCCAGCGTCGAGGTGCTCGAACCGTCCGGAGGATAGGTCGGTTCGGCTATGTTGAAGACGATGGGGGCTTTCGATACCCCCATATCGACGATGGTATCGGCCCCAACGGAACTGTGGCACCCAAGGCAATCGGTTTTCAGCAGGTTGGGGAAAGCCTGGGATTGAAGTACCTTCTGACCACTGCCGTTCAGAACGAACGCCACCGGCCGGCCTTCCTGGCTGTTGTGCATGGTATGGCAGGTGGAACAATCCCCTTTGATCTCTCCCCCAAGGCAAAGGACGGAAGGCAACATACTGACAGTCAAAAGGCCTGCAATCACCCATCCCCTGCTCACCCGCATGCCTTCAGACTCCTACTGCCGATAAACTTCCACCCGGCCGTTGCCTTCATCGACCACACAGAGTCGCCCCCAGGGATCAAAGCGAAGCTCCCGGGGAAAATAGACTTGCCCCGGGGCCTGTCCAGGCCCCAGAAAATGATATTTGAAGTTGCCCTCCGGCGTATAAGTTAACACGCGGCTCTGATGCCGGTCGAGTATATAAATCAGACCCGAAGGGCCGACCGCCAATGACTCCGGGAAGTCGAGCTCGCCACCCTGCAGGGTGATCTCCTTGGCGACGGTGCCGTTCTGATTGAACCGAAAGACTTTCTTGTCCCGTCTCGAAAGAGCCAGCACCGAATGTCCGTCGACCACGAAATCGGTGAGCCCCCCGATGCATTTGGGACAGTCAAAGCGCTGCTCCACGGAGAGATCGGGCGCCAGACGCAGCACATCGCCGCTGGCGCGATCGAGGACCAGCAGCTTGTCGCCGTCCAGGGCGATTCGGTCCGGGAAGATCTGTCGGTCGCCGTCCTTCAGGATGTGGGTCGTGACCTTCTTGGCCGCAAGGTCGATGAGCGTGAGGCTGTTGCGCCCCTTTTCCACTACCCAGAGGTTGCCGTTGTCGAGCCGAACCATGTCGTAGGGGGCTTTGAGCTGGCCATTGGCCGTGAAGCCTCGAATGACCTTGCCGTCCTTCTCGAACGATACCAGCTGGTCGCGACCGGTATCAACCACGTAGTAGCGACTGGTGGCCTTGTCGAAGGCGACTGCTGAAGGCATATACATGGCATCACCGGTTTTTTCGACCCGCAGGCTCATCATCCACCTCCAGGAAGATTGCGCTCCAGCCACCACCGGCAGCATCACCAGAACCATTATCAGCAGTAATCCCGTGAGGTATGAACGTACGCTTGTCAGTTTCATGCCACAATCTCCGGTTGTCCAGTAGTTTTGCAATTCCACATCCCTTGGCAGGGTCCGATTGCCAACATTCGACCGCTTTTCGTCATCGGTAGGTGGCATGACACTGGACACAGAGGTCCTTCTTGCCGTCATAGCGGGTGTGGTCTTTGTAATCGCTCCCTTTGGTGGCATGACAGCTGATGCAGGTCAGCACCTGGCCGGTGCGCGGATCGTAAATATTGTTGCCGATGGGATGACTGAACATGCCGTGTTTCCCGTGGCACTGGTTGCAGACGTCGTTGATGGGTCCCTTGGCCATGGCCGGGTGGTTGGAGCCGTGGGGCGCATGGCAGTCGTTGCAGACCAGCCCCTTCAGCGGATGCTTGTACTTGGCCGCATCGCGCTGCTCGAAGGTCGATTCGTGGCAGGTGCCGCAGACGTGACGCTCTTTCCCCCTGAGCAGCCGCTTGTCGTCTCCCGCATGGGGGGAATGGCAGGCGGTACAGCCGTTCTCCTTGTAACGTACCAGGTGGTTATGGGAAGAGGCCATCTGCTCGCTGACATCAGGATGGCATTCGAGACAGGTCTCCATTCGCACTGGGGCCCCCTTGCCGGTATGACAATTGGAGCAGTCATCGGCATAGGGAGGATGCAGGACATTGCGGATCAACCCTGGCCGGTCGCTGCCGTGCGGGTTGTGACAGGAACCGCAGTTGCTCAGTTTCATGGGGAAATTGGGATGTTTCTTCTGCACCTCTGCCTGCTTGTGGCAGCTGAAGCAAAGCGCATCCCGCTCCTTGACCAGCAGATAGTTGTTGGTCGACTGATGCGGCCGGTGACAGGCGGTACAGTCCCCTTTGGCGTAGGGAGGATGGGTATGCTTGAACTTCTTCGGCAGCTCGGTATGGCAACCGAAGCAGACATCCGCGAGAAGGCCTTTGAGCAGCCCGTCCTGGTCTGCGGAATGCGGGTCGTGACAGGCCAGGCAGTTGCCGTCTATCACCGGCTGGTGCGCCATCCCCTTGCTGTGCTGCTCCGCCGCGTCAGGATGACAGGAGTAGCAGAGGTCCTTCACCTTCTGCATCAGTAGACCTTTGAAACGGGCCGCATGCGGGCTGTGGCAGTCGAGGCACTCCCCTGCGGCGGCCGGTTCGTGCTTCACCCGCTTCTGAAAGGGGGCACGGTCGTGGCACTGGAAACAGTCGACCATCGGTTTGGCAAACGCTTGCGTCGCCAGCAGGAGGGGCAGCGTCATGGTGAAGACCATTACCGCTTGTAGATATCGCGACAACGACATTATTTCGCCCTCCCTTCGTGACACAGGGTACATTTACCGGAACTGAACGGTTTATGTTGCTCTGGATAAAGGAGATTCTTCTCCGGTCCGCCGTGGGGATCGTGGCAGGTCACGCACGACTCGGCGCCCGGCCTGATCCCATGGTGGGCATCCAGGAAGGTTTTGTCCTGCTCGTGGCATTCGGCGCAGAGGTCACCGCTCTTTTCCTTGGTCAGGGCGGGATTATCGGAGCCGTGTGCATTGTGGCAGGTGGTACAGTCCTCGGCGGCGGGCGGATGCAGTGCCCCATCGCGCCAGTACTTGGCCACCTCGCCGTGACACTCCAAACAGAGGGCCGGCAGGCCCCTTTTCAGGTACCCGGGGTGGGGCGAGCCGTGGCCGTCATGGCAGGTCACGCACTGCATCTTGGCGGCAGGGTCGTGCTGCACTTTGGCCTTTTTGATCTCGGTCTCCACCTCCGGATGACAGTTGAGACAGACCTGACCCGGCTCATCCTTGATGAGGTGCTCCTGATTGGTGGCATGGGTACCGTGACAGGCGAGGCAGTCCCCCTCGGCAAAGGGCGGATGGGCCGTTTTTTCCGCCTGTTTGGGCGCCAGATCCTTATGGCAGGTCAGGCAGAGCTGCCCCTTGTCGGTGGTCGCCTTGAGTAGGTTGGGCTGGTCACCGCCATGGGGGTTGTGGCACCCCGTGCAATTGCCGCGGGCGAAGGGGATATGCTGGCTGAACATCCCCTTCTCCTCCCTGATTTGCGAGTGGCAGGAATAACAGAGGTCCTCCGTACTGACTTTCAGCAGCTTGTCCTGTGCCGAGGCGTGGGGTACATGGCAGTCGAGGCAGAGTCCCTGCTTGGCAGGGGCGTGCGGCTTGACGGTGTCGGCGTAGGTCTTCTGGTCGTGGCAGTTGAAGCAAAGGGTGGGCGCTTCGCTCTTGAGAAGAGCCGACTTGGGCGAAGCATGCCCATCGTGGCAGTCAAGGCACTCCCCCTTGCCAACCGGTTCATGCACACTCTTCATGCCCTTTTCGCGCCCCTGATCATGGCATTGGAGACAGACCTTGGTCGGCTTGTCTTTCAGCATTCCGGGGTAGTCGCTGGCATGGTTGGCATGGCATGCTTGGCAATCGCCTTTTTTGACCGGCTGGTGCTGGGCCGCCGCCGGGACGTCGTCATGGCAGGAAACGCAGAGGCCGCCAGCGACCGACTTGACAGTGATCTTGTTCCCCTGGACCTGGTGGCAGTCGTCGCAGTCGCCTTCCTTCATCGGCTCGTGAACGACCTCCTTGAGCAGCTCCGGCCCGCTGGAACTGTGCTGGGCATGGCAGTCGACGCAGTGACCGGTGACGGGATAGCCGTTGTGACCTTTGGCGAATTCGGGCGTCCCCGTTGCATGGCAGGAAGCACACAACTGGTCGGTCGGCTGTTTGAGCAACTTCGGATTGTCGCTCATATGTGCATCATGGCAGGCGTCACACCCCTGCTTCACCGGGGCGTGGACATTGGCTCTGGTAAATTCCTTCCGGTCGTGGCAGCCATAGCAGAACTCTTCGGGAGCGGCCTTCAGCAGCTTGGGGTACTGGGAATTGTGGTCTTCGTGGCAGACCTCGCATTTCTCCTTGTTAACCGGCTCATGCACCGAGGTTTTGCTGCCAGCATCCTTGAACTCGGCATGACAGGGGAGACAGACAAACGGCGACTGCTGCCGCATTACCACTGCCGGGACAATGCCATGGGGGAGATGGCAGGCTTCGCAATTCTTTTCCTTGACCGGCTGGTGGACAATGCCGGTCTGAAACTTGGCGACCTTGTCGGGATGGCACTCGGCACAGGTGCGTTTAATCGGAACCCGCTCGGGGGCGGGTCCGCAACCGGCAACCAGGATCAGTAAACCCAGGCTGACGAGGATAAGACCCCAAAGTGATCGCATGGTTCTGAGATTCATTTTTTGCCTCCCAACTCCTGCTGAAGCTCTTTCCACACCGCTTCGTGGACCTCAATCTTCGAATGTGATTTCAATTTGTCCAGAAGTGCCTCGCGCAACGCTTGGAGTTTTTGGTTCCAGATCCGGGAGCGGATGCCGGCCTCCACCTTGTTGAAAGGAAGGGGCGAAGCAGCCGTTCTCTTTACCAGGTGCACCATGACCCGGGCCCCCTGGGCCTCGAAGATCTGGCTGGTCTCTCCGGCAGCCAGCTTGGCGACCACGGGCCTGACTTCCGGGTCGAGATGATTTACAGGAGCTTCGACGCTCTTGGCTTTCACCCCGAACTGTTTCTTCATGACATCTTCGAATCGTTTCCCGGCGGCCACTTCAGCCCACATCTTTTCGATCGGCCCCTGGGTCTCGTCGACGATGAACAGCGTGACCGTTGCCGGGCTGCTGTAGCGATCGAGATGCTTATCGTACTCCTGTTTTACCTCTTCATCCGTCACCTTGATCTTGGAGGCAAACAATTGCCCTTCGAGCGCTTGTCCCAGGCGGTGATTGTAATTGAATTCGTATTGGCCCTTGAACGGCTCCTCCCTTTCGAAATGCCGGTCTATGGTTCCCCAATTCGTTACCATCTGGGCGATGATGTTATCCGCAACGAGGAGCTTCAGGTCATGTAGCTTCTTCTTGTCTTGGGTGTCATGGCCGAGCAGCGGGCGATTTGCCAATACCCTGAGCATAACCGCCATGTATTGCTTCTCGGAGACGTTCTGCTTGTTGGTCGTGATCACCGGCTCATCGCTGAAAGTGTCCGGGGCCGCATTGATGTCCAGCGCGTCGAGCCGCTTATCATCCACCTTAACCTGGTACTGGTTGCGCAGTTTCTGGAGATAAGCCACGGTCAGGGCAGCCTCCTGCTCGCGCATGAGTTCTTGTCCGATCGTCTTTTGCAGCTTTTCAAGATCGTCCTTGTCCGCCCCTTTTTTGTCCTCAAGATAATAGAGAGTCGGACCGTTCTTGGTCTTGCTGGGGTCCAGCACTTCCCCGACCTTCGCCTCCTTGAGGAGGGCCGCCCAGGCGGGATCGATGCCTTTGGGGCGCAGCCAATTCGCGAAGGTGGTAACAGGTCCACCCTCCTTTCCCTGCTTGGCAACCAGATCCTTGACCGTCGCCTTCCCGGCCTGCAACTGCTGCCAGGCCGCGTTGGCCGCCGCCTCATCCTTGAAATTCAGGCGTTCTACCTGCCAGCGGGGCGCATACATTTCCCGGTAACGTGCCTCGACCTGATCGCGGGTGACCCTGATCTTCTTATCGATCTCTGTATTCTTGAGCAGGAACAGGGCCCGGGCTTCCACGAACACCTTGGTCGCCTGCTTGAAGCCGGGAGCGCTGTCCAACTCCATCCGTTTTCCCTCCTGAGCCTCCAGCAGCCAATCAATGTAGGATTGCGGCGTCTGGGGCAACAGCTGCTTGTCGTCGTTCCAGTACTTCCACCAGGTCTTGAAATCATCCTTGGAATAGTCCTTGCCGTCGATGGAAACCAAGGTGTTGTCGCTGAAGAACCAGGAGGCGGCGGCCGGCGAAACGGTGAGAACGACCAGGCAGGCCAGAGTAGTCAGAGTCAAGAAGATTCGTTGCATTTGGCTAGTCCCTTTTTAAACCAGAGGTTAATGATTTCCACGGCCATCTGTTTACTCAAGCCAGTAACCGTATGGATTGTCCCGAAATGCATGGTCTTTGTATAATCGGTCCCTTGCCGGCGGTGAAAAGTGGTCCATAGGACCTGGCCGTTACGGCCGTCGCGAATCTGAATCTCTTCGATGATACGGGGATTGACGGTACCATGTTCTCCCCTGTCCTCGCGCATCTCCAAAACGATACCGGTTATCAGCAACTGGGCATGGAGGCGGTTGGCGATGATCTGCATCTGTTCCTCGGTGGGCGGCCACGCCGGCAGAATATGCAACTGCTGGTAAACCTTGAGGACATCCCCTTCCTGACTGACCAGATAGTCCCCCTCGGCCTGGAGTTCAGAAGCAAAAACCTTGCCAGCTATGGCACCGGCGAGAGGGAACCCCGATTCATTGACGAACGGCAGTACCGCAACCTGACAGACGGTGCCGGGAGGCAACGGTGCCATTTTCTGGCTGTAGGGGAGGGTGTGAAAGCCCGGCAACAAGCTGCAACCGCTGCCGAGCATGCCGAGCAACAGGATGCCCAAACAGCACCCCCACCTGCCCCAGCGGGCCATCGCATGCCACCAATCAGAACTCATCGACCCATCGCTCGGAAATGCCGGTTTCCTTTTTCTTCTCGGCTGCGGCCTCGGCCTTTTCGCGGGCTTTTTGCTTGGCCTCTGTTTTCTGGTCCGGGATCAGATCCTCGACCTTTTTTTTGATCAGGTTCCCCAGTACATCCCGGAAAACCACGATCCCCCGCAGATCATTTTCCCCCTCGGATTCGGCGAGTTTGAGATCGAATTTGGCCGGGAGCTGGCTGCCGTTCGTAGTCGTGAGCAGCCTTCCATCCTTGGTCCACATCTCCATCCGCCAAAAGGCGAGGGGGATTTTCCCCCCATTTTTCAGCCCGACGGCCACCCCCTCGTCGGTGTGGCTCACCGCCAGGTCCACCTGCGGCTTACTGCGATCGAGGGTCACCCATTTACTCGCCTTGGCCTCATTCCCGGCCCGATCCCAGACTTCGACTTCAATCCGATAGTTTCCGTTTTGCACCGGGCCCTCGGTGTCCGTCCCCTGCCAGATGAAACCATCCGGAAGAACCCCGTTTCCGTCCATGTCCCCAACCAGGGTGCCGCTCTCGTCGTAAAAACCGAGGCGCCAACGGGAAAGGATCTTGTGGACCAGCAGGTGCGGGACAACCTTCACATGCCGACTGAATACCGGCTTGCCGTCGATCATGGTGACGCCGCGCAGTTCGACATCTAGAACCGGTGGGGTGCCGTCGACCAGATAGCTGCCCAGTAGAGCCGAGTCGGTCCGTCCATAAACCGACCACTCCAGGACCAGGCTCACATTGAATCGGCCGTTCTCTTTCCCGGCGACCCATGATCCTTCGTAAATGCTGCCATCGGCCGAGACCTTTGCCGGGTAAAGGTGATCGGCCGTCTTGAAAAAGACCCGCGGCGCGTTGCTTGCGGTCCAGCTCGCGTGCAATCGCACCTGAGCATGGATTTCCTCACCGGGTTTAACGTACTTCGGACTCAAGGAAGCCGTATCGATATTGATCGCTCGCACCTGCCGTACCTCATGGAGGCGCTGCCAGGGCCAATGCTTGACAACGTCGGCGATCAGCAGGGGTTCGAGTTCGGCCGTGGTTTGCGGCTCGCCGATCCCCAGGGGCTTCCGATCCTCACCGGTGCTGATGCTGGTGCAATAGCTCCAGATGGTGCGGGCGTCGCTGGTGCGCACCAGGTCCAGAGCAAGGCCCATCGATGCCTCCGGCTTCTCCTTGCGCTGGGTGACCGTACCCAACAGCACGAAATCCGCGCCCAGCTCACCTCGCGCCTGGGCAACTCGATAGGTCTCCAGGCTGCCGACGGTGCGGATACGATTATTGGCCATGAAGGCCATCACCGCATCGGAATCGATGACCTTGTTGCCAGTCTCCGCAAGGCGCTTGGCCAAATCCACGGCAAAGGCGAGGTTGGCGTCGTTGCGTCCCTGATCCAGTTCCTGGAAGGGGAAAACGGCCACCGGCGGCTCGGCCGCCAGGACGATAGTCGGCATCAAAACGCAGCTGACCGCAAGCAGCAGGATGGCAAGCAGAGAGCAGCCTTTCCGTTTCTGGGAATTTTCTTGTACGCGCCCTTTGTCGATCAAGTTGACCTGATTCCCTTGAATGTGGTGCCCTTGTCCTGCCTGCGGAGCCGACCTTTGGTGCGCCGGCAGTGTACCGTACACACCGCAAAAAACGTAGGAAAAATTAGGCACAATTTTCGAGGGAACCCCACGGTCATTCGCTGTGCAATCGCACAGTTGTCCGCTGCCGCGGGGTCTGTTGCAACGGGTCGGTCCGCCGCGTCAATGGATCGTCCTGAACAGGTCGCGCAGCAAATTCATCGTCACGATGAAGGGATCTTTCGGCGACAGACCGAAAAGACGATCCCCCAGGGAATACCCCGTGCCGCGGCCGCTGGCCTGCCAGAGGAGGGTTCCGGTCTCGGCGTCGATAAGCCGCAGCGTCATAGTGACTTCGGGAAAGCTCGCACTCCCCCTGGTTTCGTTACCCTCCTTCACCGATCCCAGGAGAAAGGCTTGCACCTTGAGACGTTGACCGAGACGCCGAAGGGTCGGGCCATCAAGGGGGGCGCCTTGGGCGATGCCCTCCTCCTGCAGAACGCTGTCAAGGCGCCCCTTGTCGACTACATCGAAGAGCTTCGAACTCAGCACCTGGGTCATGGCGAATTCGCGGATGCGCGGGGCGTTCCCCCCTCCCTCGAAGGGAAGGACGGCCACCGTCCGGATATGACCGATGCTGGCGTTCTCCCGCATGTAGGATTTGATCAAATTGGAACCGCAGCCGGCTGTGAGCAATAGCACACCTGAAAGAATCGATCCTACTAGTTTTTTGTACATGTCAGTTCCCTGTCGGTCGATGTTGATATTGCCGTCACAAAACGCTATCGAGAGCAGTAAAAGAACGGTGTTCCGGGGTCAGATTTGCAAGGCCAGCGAAATATATAGACTGTAGGTGCTGCTTGCCGCGAGGTTATAACTGGTATTGGTAGCCAACGACAAATGTCGACTGATGTCCCAGCTTCCGGACGCGGTGAAATTCCAACTTGATTGTTCCTTCCTTCGGAAGGAGGAGCGGAGGGTCAAACGGGCCTTTTCGGTTCGCAGAACCGTCAAATCCCCGCCGAGGCGCAAAGTTCCCGGCTCACTGGTCGCCAAAAGGTTCAGATCGTACAAGCCATAGATTCCCAGGAGGCTGGAGGGACGATACCGCACCTCCAGCTGTGTGACAGCACCCTGAGAAGACCCAGTTTCCCCACTCTGGCGGCTGTAATCACACTTTAATTTTGCTATCACGTCCCGCCTGAGTCGGGCATCCAGATTGAAATCGGCGGCAAAGGACCTTTTGCTGGCGGTGGTGCCATCCTCCTTCAATTGGTCGTCGAAGCGCTGAAACAACAGCAGGTTGGTATTCAGGTCCGGGTAGATCTGGGCATAGGTACCAAGACTGAACGAATTGGAAGTATGGGTTCGTCGCTGGCCCGTGTACTGTTCGACCCGGGAGGCGGCAAAGTTGGTATTCACGGTCGGAAGCAACACGGCAAAAAGCGAATAAGAATAGAGTCGATTGAGTTGTTTCTCCGCCTTGGTTCCCTGGACGGTATTTTGACTTAATCCCAGGGATTGGGTGAATCGGGAAGATGGGGTCCAGCTCAGGCGACCATTCACCGTTTTTTGGTTGTGGGTGGTTTTGCCTTCAGGGGCATCGGTACCGAAATACTCCAGCGTTGAACTGCCGGCTAGACTCAGGGTTCTGGTCAACTTGATACCGAGGCCAGCGTTGGTGAGATAATTGGACGAGGTGGTGGTGAAATTCTGCCCGCCGACGCTGCCGGCGGTCATTTCGGTAAATGCCACTGGGTTACCGGTATCGTTGACCGCCACCACCATGATCCCCTTTTCGAACTTGCCGACGGTCAGGTC
>Ga0055455_10000033_pt1 | contig 10600 bp, 8 predicted proteins | sample Goodyear_PhragC__FD_57684 | JGI IMG/M metagenome (GOLD analysis project Ga0055455, IMG submission 57684) | Wetland microbial communities from San Francisco Bay, California, USA, that impact long-term carbon sequestration - Goodyear_PhragC_D2 | ecosystem: Environmental > Aquatic > Marine >...
GCGCGTCAGCCAGGTGGGCAGGGTCGTGCTAGGTGCGTCTGGTGCCACCGAAGGCGGGAACCAGCAGCATCGCCAATCCGATCAGGATCACGATGATTCCCAGGACGTAGCTGACCAGCAGTGCCAGCGCGATCCCAACGGCGATCACCAGTATCGAACTCGGTGCCATCGACTCGTCCAGCTACCCGGGCGCCAACCTCCAAAACCCCGAGACTCCCCGCGGCTGCCTCGTGGTCGAGCGATCAGCGCCGGCAGGTCGGCGAACGCGCAGACCATCGAGCAGAGGGCGAGTACCGCGCTCATCACGGGCCGGGAGAGGCGCCCTCCATCGACTTTCGCTCCCGGGCCTCCTCCTCGAGGGCGCGCCGCAACGCCTCGTCGAAGGACTCGGGCGAGATCCCGAACGGCTCCGCCCCGGAGGGATCGGTAACTACCGTCGGCGTGGCCAGTCCCTCGACCAGCGGGCGTGCCACCCTCGTGTCAACCGGCGTGACAAGGCCGAGCCAGAGAGCCGACACCCAGGGCGTGATCAGGGGGACCGGAATCTTGGGCCTGGGCCGCTTGCCCATCGCCACCGCCATCCGGTCGAGCATCTCTCCATAGGAGAGAACGTCGGGCCCGCCGATCTGCACCTCCCTGCCCTCCGACTCGGGGACCTCCGGTGCGCGGCGCAGGTAGTCAATCGTGGCGTCGATCCCGATCGGCTGCGTGGCCGTGCGAAGCCAGGCGGGAGCGATCATCACCGGCAGCCGCCCCACCAGGTAGCGAAGCGTCCGGTAGGACTCGCTACCGGCCCCCACCACCATCGCCGCGCGAAAGTATGTGAGCGGCGGCCCCTCCGCGGAGAGGGCCCGGGCGGTCTCGTGGCGGCTGCGCAGGTGCTCGGAGACGCTCTCCTCCCCAAGACCGCCCAGGTAGATGACCCGCTCCACCCCCTCGCTGCGGGCCATGCGGGCGAAGTTGAGCGCGCCGAGGCGCTCCCGCTCCGCAAACTCCCCGCCCCCGGCCATCGAGTGGACCAGGAAGTAGGCGACGTCAATGTCCCGCCCCGCCCCGCTCAGGGAAGCCGCATCGGTGACGTCGCCGACGTGGAGGTCGAACCCGGCGCCGCGCAGCCGGTCCGCTTTGGAGAGATCGCGAACGAGGCACCTGACCGGCGCACCCGCGCCGGTCAGCGAGACCGCCAACCGGGTGCCAACGAAGCCCGTGGCTCCAGCGATGAGAGAGCTGAACGGGATCGGGTAAGGCTACCCGGCCGTTCAGCCGCGGGTGCCGCCGCCGGTGCCGTCGGGCGACCAGCCGGGGCCGCGGAAGAGATAGCCGAGCCGCTCCCGCCAGCTGTCGGCGCCGCGCACGTCGCGCGCCAGGTCGATGAACTCGTGAAAGGCGACGTGGGTGGGCCGGAAGGTGTTGATGTTCTTGGTCAGCCCGTAGCGGGGGCGCTCGGTCTCGCCCTGAAAGGTCCCGAACAGGCGGTCCCAGACGATCAGGATCCCGCCGTAGTTGCGGTCCAGGTAGACGTCGTTGGCGCCGTGGTGCACGCGGTGGTGCGATGGCGTGTTGAGCACGTACTCAAGGGGCGCCGGCAGCCGGCTGACCCGCTCGGTGTGGATCCAGAATTGGTAGATGAGGCTGATCGCCTGCTGGGTGAGGATCATCCAGGGCGCGAATCCCAGCAGCGCCAGCGGGGCCCAGAACGGCAGCGCCGTCATCGGCGTCCAGGTCTGGCGCAGCGCCGTGGAGAGGTTGTAGTGGCGCGATGAATGGTGGACGACGTGGCTCGCCCAGAAGACCCGCACCTCGTGGTGGATGCGGTGGAACCAGTAGTAGGCGAAGTCGTCGGCAAGGAATAGAAGGGCGTATGTCCACCACTGATCGGCGGGCATCCGCAGCGGGCTCAGCTCGTAGAGCCCGACATAGATGACGACCACGGCGAATTTCCAGGCCGCGTTGATCACGACATTGCCGCCGCCCATCGCGAGGCTGGTGCGCGTGTCGCGAGCCTCGTAGCCGACCAGCTCCTCGTCGCGTGCGTACCTGAACGAGAGCAACTCGACGGCGAGCAGAAGCACGAAGGCTGGGATCGCGTAGATGATCAGGTCGATCACGTCGGCGCGACGGGTTAGGGAGCGAGCCGCTCCAGCACCGTGCCGTCGGACGCCACGGCAAGGACGGTTGGCACAACGGCGATGCCATATTTGCGTGCGAGGTCGGGGCGCTCGCGCACGTCGAGGGTCACCAGCGGATCGCGCTCGCCGGCGAGGCGACCTTCCCACTCGTGGCACTCCGAGCAGAGCGGATGTGTGAACTCGACGAAGGCGCGGTCATGACCGTTGAGGAGGCCGAGGTCGACGGGGTCGATGTGGCTGTGGTGCCGCGGCGAGATGCCGCGCAGGCGCGCGCTCAGCCTGTAGATCTCGCAGCCCGTGCAGAACCCGCTGACCGCGGCCACCAGCGCCAGCGCGGCGACGAGCGCGCCGAGAACGGTGCCCGCAGTGGGCGAGCCCAGCCACCAAGCGGCCGCAGCGGCGCTCAAGAAGGCAACGCCCATCATGTTGGCGAGGCGGGGAGGTCGCGAATCCTCCAGCGAGCCCTCCCCGACGCGCGGCTGGATCAGCACAAAGTAGGCGGCGCAGGTGATGCAGAAGCGGCGCCCCAGCGTCAATCCGATCAGAAGCTGCGCGCCCATCAGCGCCCAGGCCAGAGGCCAGCCGAAGACGACGCCGGCGATTGCCACCAGTCCCACCACGAGCTGGTTGAACCGCGGCGCACGTGAGTCGATGACGTCGGTGTCCCGCCATGGGTCCGCTGTGCGAGGTCTGCCCATCAGTGACAGTTTAGGCCCGCTGACCCAGTGCGCCTGCCAAGCGCGCGCAAGATGGCGGCGCAGGCCGCTGGAGTTGGCCTCGGCAACATTGGTCGAGACGACCGGCGCGGTGCTATCTTCGGATTGCGGAACGAGAAACGGCCCATATGGCAGAGGTGGCATCACTGGAATCGCGGCGCGTCGGGCGAGCTGTCGCTTTGCTGTTGCTAATCGCGGTCTGCCTGGCGGCCCCGGCTGCGCACGCCGCCAGACCGTTCACGCTCGACCCTTCCGAGAATGCGGAATACCCCGACGTGGCCGTCGACGCGCAGGGCACCGCGCACGTCGTTTGGCAGGAGAATCGGCCCTACGTCTCAGACGATCCGGCAGCGAGCGCCGACCTGATCCACTACTGCCGCATCCCACGCGGTCACCGCGGCTGCCAGGGACGCCTGACGTTGAGCGCCCAGGCCGACTCGATCGGCCGCGACACCCGAATCCTCGCCGCCGCCGACGGCACGATCTACATCATCGCTCACCGCTGCTGCGACTTCTTCGATAGTCCCGACGCACTCGAAGCGACGTTCGCCTTTGCGTCTACCGATGGCGGGCAGACATTCGGGTCGCCGGTTCCGATCGGCACCAACGAGGTCGACGGCGATGCCGTGCTCGGCCCTGGTGGATTTTCAATCTCATCGGTGTCTCAGATCACCACCGGCGGGGTGACGTACCAGACGATGCCTCTCGCGGGACCGCCGGTCGTCCCGCAGATGGACATCGGCGCGTTCGGCTCGATCGTCATGGACGGCGAATCCTCACTCGGATTCGTCGACCCGCTCACCCCTGTCTTCGCCGGCCGCGAAATCAGCGGCCACGTCTACGTGCGGCGCTTCGGCGGCGGCACCGACTACAACTCCGCAGCCGGCTGGGGCGCGCCGATCGACCTCGGCCCTGCCGACGATCCACGCCTCGCCGACCTGCCGGGCGGGCTGCACGGCCTCTACCTGATGCTGCGCACGGGGCCTCCCGCGAAGCACCGCTACGTCGTGCGCCGCTACACCGGGGGAACCCCGGGCGTCGGCACCGACGGGCTGCACTTCGGAAAGCCGGTGCGGGTCAGCGAGGTGGGGGACCCGATCTTCCGAGAATTCTTCATGGACCCCTCGGGCCGCCTGCACGCCCTGTGGATCAACAACGAGAACAACAGCCTCGTGCACCGCAGCTCGCGCGACGGGGTGAAGTGGTCGCGGCCCCCTGAACTGCTGCTCGGACACGAACAAGCCGACAGCGTCTACAACATCGCCGCCGACGCGGCGAAGGACGGCGGCGGGGTCGCCGTCTACGACGTCGGGTCCGGCGACGGACCGGTGCGGGCGATCACCTTTGGCTCGCAGGGCCCGGTCGGTTCGGGCGGCGGCGGCTGTGTGGACTCGGTTGCGATCGGCCCCTCGGTGGCCATCGCGCAGAACGGGTGCTTCAAGCGCAAGGGAGAGCGCTTCACGACGGCCGGTGACGTACGCGTCAATGGACTCGACCTCACAACCGGCGGCGCCGGTGCCAGCGCAACCGCCGGCGGCCGGACGATCGCGACCGCCAGCGCAGGGCCCAAGATCGTGGTCGACCGGGGGGCACGGATGCTCACCACAACCGCAAATGTCGGGGTCGCGATCGGCAACGTCCAGCTCGGGAAGGAAAAACTTGCCTGGCGCCTGCCGAAGAGCAAGGGCGTCATCCGCGATCTCGCCGGAAACCCGCTGACGCTCAACACGGCGGCGATGAAGGCGCCGCTCTTCGGGCTCAAGGTCTCCGGTTACACGACGCCGCAGGTCACCGGCAAGAGCGCGATCCTCGTGCCCGTCAACGTCGCACTGCCGGCGCCGTTCGACAGCGTGTTGGGCGGCGGGGCCAGCGGCTCGGCGCAACTCCGCGCGACGAACACCGGCGGCCTCGACCTGACCGACTTCCACATCCTCATCACCGACGCCTGGCTCGGCATTGCCGAGCTCGAAAAGTTCGACCTGAAATTCTCTGGCTCGACATCGCAGCTGAGCGGGGACACCCACATCCTCCTCCCCGTTGCCGCATCGAAACTCGGCATCGCGTTCGTGCTGGAGAACGGCGATTTCGTCTCAGGCAAAGGCGAATTCACCTTCACAGCCCCGGGCCAGTTGCCGGTTGCAGCCGACGTGCTGCTGAAGCAGATTCGCTTCGCGGTCGAGAAGGCGCAGGGCTGCGCCAAACCAACGCGAATCGCCGGCGGAGTGACGTTCGTGATGGGGCCCGATCCGATCCCAAGCGTGCCGCTCGTCGGGCTCGACGGCGATGTCTCCTACTCGTTCCCCCGTGGGTCCTGCGGGCTGCCCGGAGTGCTGGACGCCTCCGGCAAGGGGAAGCTCGTCGGAATCCCGTTCGCGACCCTCGGCGCCGTCTACAAGACCGACGGCACGCTGAATTTCAACGGCAACGCGTCGTTCAGCGCGCTCGGGGCCCAGGCATCGGTGACGGCAGAGGGCGGAGTCAACATCCCCAAGAAGCAGTTCTATGCCTCAGGCAAGGCAAGCGCCTCGATCGGATCGTTCCAGCTAGCCGGCTTTGACGCGGTCGTCGCCAACAAGGGGATCGCCGCCTGCGGCACGGCGCTTCCGATTCCCAGCCCCGGCTCGGTGCTCGAAGGCGACCCCGAACCGATCAGCGCAGGCTTCGAGTACCCGTGGGGCGGCTCGTTCGATCCCGACTGGCCACCGGACTGCGACGTGAACCTTGGCGCCTACAAGTCCGCATCGGCCTCGGCGGCCGGCGGCGCCCACGCTTCAACCACGAGCACGTTCACGCTGCCCAAGGGGCTTCCATCAGTCGAAGTCAAGCTCGACGGCGAAGGCGGGGCGCCCGGACTCGCGCTCAGCGGTCCGCACGGAATTGCCAAGAGCTTCTCCCCGGCGCAGGAGAGTTCGCTGTTCGCAGGTCGCATTCAGATTGTCGCCGTGCCGCAGGCACAGCAGACATTCCTGCGCATACTCCGTCCCCCCGCGGGCGCCTACACCGTCACCGACCTCGCCGGCGCGACGCCGATCAAGGCGGCGTCAGTTGCTCGCGGCCTTCCCAAGCCGGCGGTCAAGGGGTCCGTCCGGCGCGCGAAGGGCGGCAAGCAGGAACTGCGGTATCGCATCCGGCGTATCCCGGGGCAGACCGTGCGCTTCGTCGAGGAAGGTCACGGGGTGCGCGTGCCGATCGGACTGGTGAAGCGGACCAAGGGCTTGCTGCGCTTCCGCCCCGCTGTAGGTCCGCACGGGCGGCGCACGATCGTCGCGTACGTCCTCGAGCGGGGCGTGCCGCGGGCCCTCATCCGCATCGCCCGATTCACCGCGCCGGCGACCCGGCGACCGGGGCGAGTTGGAAAGGCGCGGGTGCGCCGCAGGGGCTCGAAGGCGATCGTCACCTGGGGACGGGCCTCCGGCGCGGCGCGCTACGCGGTTGCCTGGCGACTGCGCGACGGCCGTCGTGGGGCGCGGGTGGTAAAGCGCCGCCGCTTCGCCATTGCCGGCGTGCCGGGTGTGAACGGCGGAACGTTCCGTGTCGCCGGCCTGCGCCGCGACAACGTGGCCGGCAAGGTCATCCGCGTCAAGCTGCGCCCCAAGCCCAAGCACCTCAAGCGCCAGAAGCGCGGCCGAGGGCGGCGCCGCCACAAGGGTGGAGGGGCGCAGCGGCACCTACGCCGGCACTGATTCGCGCCAGGCCCATCGCCGGGCTGGATGGCCGGGCGCGGCGTGGCCCCTATCAGCGCTTGGGCGCTCCGAAGCACATACTCAAAAAATCTGGGGAGCAGTCATGGTTTTCAGGTAGTATCAGGGCAACGCAACGAGCCTCGACGCCTTCTTGGAGCTGAAGAGCTGCTTCGCGAGATCCCCCAGGCGAAGACTTTCGAGCGCCCGGAAGGAAGGAAGTGCGGATGGCAGCGACGGCCACCAAAGCCAGTGACCGGCTCGCCGCCCAAGAGGCGGGATTCGCCCGCGCGGCCGCGAACGGGAACGGCGGCGCATTCGCGGAGCTGTACGAGCGCTACGAGCAGCGAGCCTTCAACCTCGCCTTCCGCATTGCAGGCACCGAGACCGACGCCGCCGACGCAGTCCAGGAAGCCTTTCTCAGGACGATGCAAAGGCTGCCGCGGCTGGCCGATGACGAGTTGGACTACGGCTCCCAGCTGTTCGCCGCCACGCACAACGTCTGCCACGAGCTGATGGACAGACGGCAGCGCCGGCGACTGACCGACAGGGCCCCGGAGTCAAACGGCTCGGCCGGCTCGGCCGGGACCGGTCGAGAAGCGAACCATGACGGTTCGACTCTGCCCGGGCAGGACGAGCTTCGCGAGGCGAACATGCGGTTGCCAGAGCGCCAACGGGAGGCGCTGGCGCTGCGTGAACTGGAGGACCTCGCCTACGGCGAGATCGCCACGATCATGGAGACGAATCCAGAGATGGTCGCCCAGTTGCTCTCCCGAGCGCGAATCAACCTCTGCGACGAGCTGCACGGCACGGTCCTCGCCTCGATCGGCGCCCCCTCGCCGGAGTGCGAGCGGGCTTTGCCGCTGCTCGCGATGCGCGAAGACGGGCAGCTCGAGGCCGGCTCGCGCGATGCGGCCTGGCTCGATAAGCACCTGGCAGGCTGCCAGCGTTGCCGGCTCGGGATCAAGGCTATGCAGGACGCCAGCTCCTCCTACCGCGCCTGGGTGCCGATCGCCGCGGCTCCGTGGCTGTTCAGGGAGACAATGGCGAACGCAGCCGCACTGGCCGGCACCGACTGGAGCGGGGAGATCCTCGAGACGGGGGCCGCCCGGACGCCGGCCGAGTCGCTGCCCGGCACGCCTCCCGCCTACCGGCCAAGCTCCGGCGGCTCCCGGCGCCCGCGCCGCCGCCTGGTGCTCGCGTCCGGCTTTGCGGTTCTGTTGCTCCTCGGCGGGATTACCGTGGCCCTGGCGCGGAACGACCCGCCCTCGATACCCGCGAGGCCGACGGCCGGGGCAGCGGGATCGAGGGCCGGGAAGCCCAGCGCGGAAACCCCCGCGAAGAAAAGGGCGAGACGACGGGCCGCGAGGAGCCACGCAAAGACCCAAACAGTCGCAGCGAGAAGTGCCGTCGGGACGACAAGCCCGGCGGCCAACCTCCTCCCGGGGCCGGAAGCGGCCCCGCCCGACACTCGTTCCACGCCGAGCGGGCCGGCTTCCAGCCCGAGCCGCCCAGGCGGCAATGCCGCGGTCCAAGCGGGACAGCCCACCTCCACCCCCAAGTCCAGCGCCAAGCCGCGCCCTTCGCCGACACCCACCACAGCGGCGCAGCCCGCAACGGTGACGGCGCCTACGAGCACCGAATCGCCTCCTGCCGAAGAATCGCCCAGAGAACGGCACCGGCAACACGAACCGCCCGGCAAGCCGCCGGATCGGCCACCGCGATAGCGATACCCGTTACGAGACGAACCACGCGGCGCGGCTTGATGTAGGCCCGGTCTCCTTGCGCGTAAATCGACGCTGACCGCTTCGCCCAACAGATCCCGGCCGCGCCTGCTCGGCTGCTACCTCAACCCCAAGACAGGTGACGATGGAGGAATCCGATCTGGTCGCCGGCGACATTGTCGATGTGCTCGGACCAGAAGCAGCCGAAATGATCGATTGGGTAACGCTTGAGTTCGCCGTGCGGGGCTCGCTCGGCGCTCATTTCGACCGCCCGGCGAGGTGCCATCGCATCGCGCTCACCCAGCTGGACCAGCAGCGGCGCCCGTATCCGCGAGGCATGCCGCACCGGCCGGTACAGCGCTGGCATGCCAGCGTAGTCGACCGTTACCTCGTTATGCCAGCCATTGGGCACTGCCAGCCGTTCGAAGCCTGGCAGTGCCTCGGGCTCGTCAAAAAGAGCGCGCGCGCCAGCCGGGCCGGCTGCCGGAACAGTGGCGGTGCGCTGGCGGATCGCCGCCCCGAGCGCTCCTCGCGTAACTCGCAGACGGGCTCGTCCCAGGGAGAAGGCGAGGCTGTCGGCCATCGGAACGAGTGCGATTGCGGCAGCGACCTCCGAGTCCGCCGCAGCAATGCTCAGAGAGTGGCCGCCGCCGGACGACATCCCCCAGGTCACCATGCGACCGGGGTCGACACCCCCTAGATCACGCGCGTGGGAGATCACCGTACGCCAGTCCTCAAGCTGCCGCGGCACGGAAAGCAAACGCCGCGGCTCGCCCTCGCTCTCGCCCCAATGGCGATAGTCAAAGGTAAGCGCAAAAAGGCCTGCTGCAGCAAAGCGCTCGGCGTAGTCTGGAATCCCGTCTCGCTGGGTGAGCGTGCCACCGGCGCCCATCACGACACAGGGTGCTGGTCCCCGTTCCACTCCCGGGCAATACAACGTCGCGGCGCATGCGTCCCCCGACGTAGTTGGGATCAGGAACCTGCTCAGTTGCAGCTCCGAGGAGGCACTCATCGCTTGCCAGCCTACTGGCGCGAACCGCCGCACTCGGTAGCAGAGCGATGCGCGGCCGGCTCAGACACCCCCGGCAGGATTCGAACCTGCGACCCTCGGATTAGAAGTCCGACGCTCTGTCCACTGAGCTACGGGGGCGGGTACGCCTAGATTACGGAGCGGCCGGCCGCTCCGCGTAGGATCCGCGGCGTGCCGAGCGTCGACGTTTCCGGGACCGAGCTGCATTACGTTCGAGAGGGAGGCGGCGAGCCGATCCTCCTGATCCAGGGGATGGCCGCCACGCACCTCACCTGGGGAGATCGCTTCCTCTCCACTCTCGCCCAGAGCTTCGACTGCATCGCCTTCGACAACCGCGGCATGGGGCGGTCAGGCCGCGCGGCCGTGCCGTTCACCGTCGCCGACCTGATGGCCGACGCGGTGGGGCTGCTCGACGCGCTCGAGATCGAACGCACACACGTGCTCGGCGCCTCGCTGGGCGGGATGGTCGCGCAGGAGCTTGCCCTCGCCCATCCCGAGCGAGTCCACCGCCTGATCCTGGGCGCAACCTATTGCGGCGGGTCGAAGGGGCGGCTGCCCGACCGAGCGGTCGTCGAGGGGCTCGGCGCCGCGATGGCCTCGGGGGACCGCGAGCGCGTCTACCGCACGATGTGGGAGATCATGCTCTCCCCCACCTTCCGCGCCGACGAGGAGCGCTTCGCCGAGTTTCGAGAGACGGCGGTGGCGCTGCCGGCGCCGCGAGCGGTCATCGTCGAGCAGCTCCGGGCGGGAGGCGTGCACGACGCCAGCGATCGGATCGACGGGATCTCGGCCCCGACGCTCGTCGTGCACGGCACCGCCGACAGCATCTTCTCGCCGTGGAACGGGGAGCAGATCGCGGCGTCGATACCGGCCCGGCTGGAGCTGCTGGAGGGGGTCGGCCACCTCTTCTGGTGGGAGCAGCCGGAGCGCTCCGCGGAACTGGTCGCAGAGCACGCGCTGGCGCCGGCCTGAGGATCGTCAGCTCTGGGCGCCCAGATTGGCGCAGCCGGCAGGATCGAGCTTGCCGTTGACCTCGAAGACGTAGTCGGGCTCGGGAGTGATCAGGGGCTCTTCGAGCACCAGGCCCAGTTTGGGCGCGGTTTTCAACCACGCATAGATCGGGTACCAGTACGGCGCGTCGGGGGAGTCCTGGGTGTACTGGCTGATGATCAGGTAGTCGTAATTGCCCGCGTTGATCCGGCGGCGGAACTGGCGGCAGGTCGTCGCCAGCCTGTACTGGCCGTTCGGGCCCGGCACGCCTATGTACTGGACGTAGTTGTCGAGGTTGGCGCCGTAGAAGCCGTACTGGCCGAAGAAGATC
>Ga0055455_10000034_pt1 | contig 10549 bp, 8 predicted proteins | sample Goodyear_PhragC__FD_57684 | JGI IMG/M metagenome (GOLD analysis project Ga0055455, IMG submission 57684) | Wetland microbial communities from San Francisco Bay, California, USA, that impact long-term carbon sequestration - Goodyear_PhragC_D2 | ecosystem: Environmental > Aquatic > Marine >...
TTCGACTATCTCCAGGAAGCGGCGGGCGGCGGCGGTTGGGTGGACTTGGCCTGAGGAGATCTCGAGCAGGCCGATGCAGGTGAGGTCGCGGATGGCTCGCTCGACGCCGTCGGGCCGCTTGAAGTCGTGCGGCTCGGCGTCGAGCGAGCGGGCGAGGGCGAGGATCGTCTGGCGGTCGGGGTCGAGCGCGAGGACGTGGGTGAGGACTATCGCCTGCTCGCGGACGTCCCGGGCATGGTCGGGGTTGTCGTGATTGCTCTTGCCACTAGGCTTAGCGTGCATGGGAGACCTGCCTCCTGTGCCGGGCCGGGGGCTGTTGCAGTCAGCGCCCCGGCCGTTTTCCTTGCTTGCGGGGCGAACACTAGTTCGGGCATCGGACGGCTTTGCAGAGCCGTTTGCGGCAGATTTCCCCTCCGGATATGTGTGTCTGCGGGATCGTCAGTCCGTCAACGCGCGCAATGCGTTGAGGATCACGGCGACGTCGATCCCCTCCTGGAGCAGGGCGCCGGCGAGGGGCGGCAGGTAGCCGAAGGCGGCGACCAGCATCGCGGCGGCGCTGAGGCCGATGCCGAAGACGACGCTCTGCCGGGCGATCGCCAGGGCGCGGCGGCCGATCGCGACGGCGGCGGCGACACGGTCGATGCGGTCGACGACGATCACCGCGTCGGCGGTCTCCGAGGAGATCGTCGCCCCCGGCCCGGCCATCGCGATGCCGACGTCGGCGAGCGCCAGGGCGGGCGCGTCGTTGACCCCGTCGCCGACCATCACCACCGGCGCCAGCTCGGGGTCGGCGCGCATCGAGCGCACCACCGCGAGCTTCTGCTCCGGGCTCTGCTCGGCGAAGGCCTGGTCGAGCCCGGTGTCGGCGGCGATCCGCTCGGCGACCGGGGCGCGGTCGCCGGTCACCATCGCCACCCGCCGCACGCCCGCCGCGCGCAGCTCGCCGGCCAGCTCGCGCGCGTCGTCGCGCAGCCGGTCGGCCATCACGACGACGCCGGCGAGGCGGCCGTCGACGCCGACGGCGACCTTGGCCAGGCCCGCGGCCTCGCCGTCGCCGCCGACCGCGGCCGCGCCGCCGACCTCGTAGCCGCGCGAGCGCAGCCATGAGCTGCTGCCGACGGCGACCCGCCGTCCGTCGACTGTCCCCTCGATCCCCTGGCCCGGCTCCTCGACCGCGTCGGCGGGCTCGGCGAGCGGCAGGCCGCGCCGCTCGGCCTCGTGCACCAGCGCCTCGGCGAGCACGTGGGCGGAGAGCTGGTCGACCGACGCCGCGAAGCGGAGCACCTCCTCCTCCCCGCCGGCCGGGCTCGGGTCAAACACGACGACCTCGCGCACCGCCGGCTCCCCCAGGGTCAGCGTGCCGGTCTTGTCGAGCAGCACCGTGCGCGCCTCGCCGAGCCGCTCGATCGCCGCGCCGCCCTTGACGATCACCCCGGAGCGAGCGGCGCGCGAGACGCCGGAGACGATCGCGATCGGCGCCGCGAGGATCAGCGGACAGGGCGTGGCGACGACGAGCACGGCGACGGCGCGGACCGGGTCGCCGCTCGCCGCCCAGGCGATCGCCGCCAGCGCCAGGGTGAGCGGCAGGAAGAAGGCCGCGTAGCGGTCGGCGAGGCGGACGAAGGGCGCCCGCTGCGTCTCCGCCGCGCGGACCAGCCGCACGATGTTGGCGTAGGCGCTGTCGGCGGCGAGCCGCGTCGCCCGCAGCTCGAAGGCGGCGCCGGCGTTGGCGCTGCCGCTGCGCAGCGTCGCGCCGCGCGCGTGGGTGACCGGCAGCGGCTCGCCGCTCAGCGCCGACTCGTCGACGACGGCCTCGCCCCCGAGCAGCTCGCCGTCCACCGGGACGATCTCCCCCGCCCGCACCAGCACCTCGTCGCCGACGGCGAGCTCTTCGACCGGCACCTCTTCCCAACCACCCCCCGCGCGGCGGTGGGCGATCGTCGGCATCCGCGCGAGCAGCGCGGTCAGCTCGCGGCGGGCGCGGCGCGAGGCGCTCGCCTCCAGCGCGTTGCCGCCGGAGAGCATCAGCGCGATCACCGCGCCCGCCAGGTACTGCCCGACGGCAAGTGCGCCAGCCATCGCAATCAGCGCGATCGCGTCCACCCCCACCCTGCCCGCCGCCAGCGTCCTCGCGATCGAGACGGTCAGCGGCACGAGCATCACCGCGACCGTCGCCGCCCAAACTGCATCGCCGGCGGTCGGCGCCCCGGCCAGCTGCAGGGCCGCGCCCGAGGCAATCAGCACCAGCGTCGCCACCGGAAGGACGCGGGTGCGCACGTCGGTCCTCAGAAGCTTGCTCGCGACGTTAGGCACGGCGGCGCGACCTCACGAACGCGATCCGTCCTGCCCCCACTGCCAGCGCGCAGGCGCCGACCAGGGCGAGCGCCGGGCGGTCGGAGCGGATCAGCTCGTAGAGCAACCCGGCGGCGGCGGCCATGCAGGCTGCCGTACCAAGGTAGGCGAGACCGCGGTCCATGCCGGGCGAGGCCGTGTGGCGCGCATGCATCAGATTGACGAGGCCGAACACCAGTAGAAAGGTAAGCGAGCCGAAGGCGACCACCTCGGTGATTCCGGGCAAAAGCGAGAAGCCGGCACCGAGCACGGCGATCCATACAACCGCTGCAGCCGGCAGGCCGCCACGTTCGCGGCCAAGGGCGGTGGGCAGCTCGCCGCCGGCACTGACGTCGCGGATCAGCCGAGCGGTGGAGAACAGGGTCGCGTTGATCGCCGAGCTGGTTGAGAAGACCGCTCCGATCGTCGCCGCCCAGAGCCCGAAGCTCCCCAGCGCCTCCTTGCCGACCACGGCGAAGGCGACCTCCTTTTGCTCGGCGAGAAGCCGGTCGGGGACCAGCATCTGCGAGGCCAGAGTCACCGCCACGTACACGAACACCACGATGGCGACCGAGATGTAGAGAGCGCGGGGCAGCGTGCGCCGCGGCCTGTCGAGGTCGTCGTAGTCGTAGGGCAGCATCTCGAAGCCCTCATAGGCGACGAAGATCAGCGAGGCGCCCAGGAAGACGCCGAGCAGGCCTCGATTGTCCAGCGGGGCGAGGCGGTCCGGCGAGAGCATGCCGATGCCGACCAGGGCGATTCCACCCAGCACAACCAACTTGACAAGCACGACCAGGTCCTCGCTCAGCCCTGAGGTCGCGACGCCCCGCAGGTTGACGGCGACGAAGACCCCGAGGATGGCGACGCCGCCCAACCTGGCGACCAGGACGGGCGCGCCGAGCGCGTGGGCGAGGTAGTGGCCGAAGGTGAAGGCGTAGACGGCGAGCGCGAACACGTAGCCGACGATCAACAACCACGCGACCCAGGCTGCGGCCCCTTCGTGACCCTCCTCGCGCAGGTAGGCGAACGGGCCGCCCGAGTGCCCGGATCGCAGCGCAAGGCGTGCGAAGGCGTGGGCGGTGAGCGCCGCGATCGCACCGCCGAACAGGAACGAGGCGAAGGCGAGGTGGCCGGCGAGGTCGATCGTGACGCCGAGCACGCTGAAGATGCCCCCGCCGATCATTCCGCCGATCGCCATCGCGCAGGCCTCTCGCAAGCCGAGCCGTTCGCCGCGGCGGCGGCGGGCGTGGGCCCGCGGGTGGTACGGGGAGCGACGTGCGGGTGGCGTGGGCGCGCTGCGGATCATCGCGTCACCCGCAATCATCCCGGCATCGCCGGCCAAGACCCGACATCGCGCCTGCTACTTGCGTGCCCCGACCGACCGGGGCTGATTGCCGCGGTCAGCGGCTTCCTCGCGGACGCCGGGCTCAACATCGTCGACGCCGACCAGCACTCGAGCGGTGAGGGCCGGCTGTTCATGCGGATGGTCTTCGACTCGGCGCCGGAGGACCGCCGCGAGGCGCTCTACCGGCGCTTCGAGGAGGAGGTGGCGACACCGCTGCAGATGGACCACCGTTTCGCCGAGTCGAGCGAGCGAAGGCGGATCGCGATCATGGTCTCGCGCGAGGACCACTGCCTCTCGGACCTGCTGTGGCGCTGGCGCAGCGGCGAGCTGGACGGCGATGTCGTCGCGGTCGTCTCAAACCACCCAGACCATGCCGAACAGGTCGCCTCGCTGGGACTCCCCTACCACCACATCCCGGTCGAGGAGGGAGCCAAGGACGCAGCCGAGCGCCAGGCTCTGGAGGTACTCGACGGCGAGACCGATCTGCTCGTGCTTGCCCGCTACATGCAGGTCCTCTCGGCGGGCTTCCTGAAGCGACTCGAGGCGCCCGCGATCAACATCCACCACAGCTTCCTGCCGGCCTTCGTCGGCGCCGACCCCTACGTGAGGGCCCACGAGCGGGGCGTCAAGCTGATCGGCGCCACCGCCCACTACGTCACCGAGGACCTGGATGCGGGACCGATCATCGACCAGGACGTGACCCGCGTCAGCCACCGCGACGAGGTCGACGACCTGATGCGGATCGGCCGCGACATCGAGCGCCTCGTGCTGGCCCGCGCCGTCAAGGCCCACCTCGACGACCGTGTCCTTCTCGACGGCGCCCGCACGATCGTCTTCTGATCCTGGCCCGCCGGCGCCGCCCTCACCCCGGCCGGGGTAGGCCGGATTGGGTCCGACCGGCCGCTGAGCCGGCGGCCTCTACCTCGGCTTCCGCCGCTTCCCACTGCTCGTAGAGCTCGGTGACCGCCTGCTTTGCCCTTGCGTGCCGCGCTTCGGCGGATTCGACGCGGCCCGAGCTCGACCATGCTTCCGGGTCCGACAATTCCTCCTCCAGCATGCGCAGCTCCGCCTCCGCCCGCTCGATCTGCTCGGCCAGGCGTCCGGCTCTTCGCGCCGCCTTCTTCGCCGCCCGGCCGGACCCGGACGGCGGCTTCGCCTTGGCCGCCCGAGCCTTCGCTTCCGCGGCGGCTTCGCGTTCGTCGCGCTCGCGCTGGTAGTCCGCCCAGCCGTTCTGGTACGAGCTCAACCCACCGTCCTCGCAAACGATCGTGCGGGTGCCAACCGCCTCCAGCAGTGCACGATCGTGAGAGACGAGTACGACCGCGCCCTCGAAGGCTTGGAGCGCGTCCTCGAGCGCCTCGCGGCTCTCGAGGTCAAGGTGGTTGGTGGGCTCATCGAGGATCAGCACGTTGGCGCCGGAGGCGACCAGGATCGCCAGCGAGAGACGCCTCTGCTCGCCGCCGGAGATGTCACTCAGCTGCTTCTCGGCGTCCGCGCCGGAGAAGAGGAAGCCACCAAGCAAGTCGCGTGCCTTCTTCCCGCTGAGGCCCGTCTCGCGCTGGGCCGCATCGAGAACGGTCCCATCACCCGCCGCCGTGTCGGCGTGCTGGGAGAGATAGCCGACCTTAACTTTGTGACCAAGCCGCACAGAACCAACAGCTGGCTCGCGCCGCCCGGCTAGGGCCTCGATCAACGTCGTCTTGCCGGTGCCGTTGGGCCCGACCAGGACGACGTGCTCGCCGCGCTCGATTTCGAGCCGGGCGTCTTCGAGCAGGATGCGACCGGGTACCTCGATTGTCGCGCCGACCAGTTTCAGCACCACGCGGCCGGGACGCTCCGGCTTGACGAACGAAAAGCGCAGGTTGCGATGATCGCGGCGCTCTGCCTCAACCCCCTCGCGCTTGATCTTCTCGATTTGCTTCAGCCGCGACTGTGCCTGGCGCGCCTTTGTCGCCTTGTAGCGGAAGCGCTCTACGAAGCGCTCCATTCGGGCGATCTCTGCCTCCTGTCGCTCAATCGCCTTGCCACTGGCAATCTCACGCGCCGCCTGCTCGGTGCGCCAAGCGTGCCAGGGGCCGGCGAAGAAGCGCGCTCGCCTGGCCTCCAGCTCCAGCACCGAGGTGCCAACCGCCTCGAGAAACCAACGGTCGTGGGCGACGAGCACAACGGCCGCGTCCAGCTCGGTCAGGTAGCCCTCCAGCCACTCCAGCGAGGGGATGTCGAGATGGTTGGTGGGCTCGTCGAGCAACAGCAGGTCTGGGCGGGTCGCGAGCGCTCGGGCCAGCGAGGCGCGGGTGAGCTCGCCACCGGAGAAGGTCGAGAGCGAGCGCTCGGCTTCCTTGCTGTCGAAACCGAGGCCGCGAAGGACGGCGAGCACCCTGTCGCGCCAGCGGTAGCCGCCGCCGTGCTCAAGGCGCTGCTGGGCGGCCGCGTACGCGCTCAGGGTGTCCTCGTCGGTGTCACCGCCAGACATCGCAGCCTCGTGCCGCGCCAGCTCAGCCTCGGTCTCGATCATCTCGGCGCAACCGGAGAAGACGTACTCGCCAAGAGAGACGCCGGTTCCACGCGGGGGGCGTTGATCATGCAGGGCTACACGAGCGCTCCTTTGCAGGGCCAGACTGCCGGCGTCCGGTGAGAGCTCGCCGGCCAGCATCCGCAGCAGGGTCGACTTGCCGGCGCCATTGCGGCCCGAGAGAGTCATCCGCTCGCGCGGCTCGAGCTTGAACGAGACCCCTTCGAAGAGGAGCTCGCCGCCCATGTGCATTTCTATGCTGGTTGCGGTCGCGACCGCCATCGACACCTACGTTACGAAACCGTGGCCGCTATGCGAGCAGCGTGAGGACGCCTCGAACGACCAGCAGGACGCCGATGATCGCCGCGCCGCGAATCGCCCAGGTGCGGCCGCGGCGGCTGAGCGTCTCGCGGAAGCGCGCGACGGCCCGGGGCGTCCACTCCGGCGCCAGCGTGTAGCCGACCAGTGGCAGCTCGAGCAGCATCAGCATGATCAGGTTGAAGACCAGGATGGTCGCAACGGTGGCGGGGACCGACAGGTCGTCGTCGGCGATGCGGTTGAGAGCTGCGATGTAGGTGGCTCCCGGCAGGGTGAGGAGGGCGCCAACGGCAAAGGTGGTGCGAGCCGAGCCGCGGCCGAGCGCCTGCTGCCAGCGCGGCGGCTCGCCCGTTTTCTTGGCCGCCTTGCGAGCCCGGCGGCGCTCGGTCAGGCGCTCGTCCCGGCCGGTGAGGAGGACGAACGCAACGACCAGCGCGATGCCGCCGAGGACCAGGTCAGCGCCTGGGCCCAGCTGGTTCTGCGTGGTGCTGACCAAGCCGCTGTCCTGCAGCGTGAAGACGATCAGCAGGCCGAGCGTGATGCTGGTCAGCGCCGCGCCGAACAGATAGCCGAGGAGCAATCGCTTCGGGCGGGGAAGCATCAGCATCACCGTCGTTGCCGCCAGCAGCGTCGGATAGAGCGCGGCGAGGAAGGCAAGGGGGAAGACGTCGCTCACGGTGGCGCGACCCTACATACACAGCGCGTAGGCTTGGGCAATGGAGCGGGAGCGGTTGAAGGCCATCCAGGCACCGCTGAAGGAGCGCTACGGGAACGAACCGGGGGCGGCACTGGTCACCCTCGAGGCAAACGGAGCGCTCGGCGAGGGCGTCTCCTGCTCTGTCAACACCGGGCGGGCGCTGGCCGAGGCCGGCCTGCACCCCGCCTCCGGAGGCGACGGCTCGCTGCTCTGCTCGGGCGACATGCTGCTCGAGGCGCTTGTCGCCTGCGCCGGAGTGACCCTGCGGGCGGTCGCCACCTCGCTGGGAATCTCCGTCGAGTCCGGGACGGTCCGCGCCGAGGGCGACCTCGACTTTCGCGGCACCCTCGCTGTCGACCGTGAGGCGCCGGTTGGCTTCCGCGCCATCCGCCTCAGCTTCGACCTCGACACCGACGCCGGTGAGGAGGAGCTCGCAACGCTGCTGAAGCTGACCGAGCGCTACTGCGTCGTCTTCCAAACGCTCTCCACACCCCCTGAGCTGTCGGCCGCGGTCCGCGGGGGCTAGGGACCGCCAACCGATGGCCGGCCCGCTGCGACACCTCGGCGAGCTGGCGAGGGCGCGAGCCACGAGGCGCTCCGCCGAACGCGATGACGGACAGGCCCTGCGAGAGCTGGAGCAACGGCCGCTGCAACTGCCCGACGGCCTCGAGGTCGAGTGGCTTGGCGTGTCCGGCTACCGCATCACGTTCGAGGGGCGGACCCTTTTCGTCGACCCCTACCTCTCCCGCGTGCCGTTTCGCGACCTCGTTCTGCGCCGCCAGGCCCTGCCGGACCCCGCCGCGCTGGACCGCTTCGCCGCCGCGCCTGGCGAGGTCGCGGGGGTGCTCGTCGGCCACACGCACTTCGACCACGCGGTCGACGCTCCCGCGATCGCGCGGCGCTTTGGCTGCCGCGCCTACGGATCGCACTCGCTGCTCAACTTGATGGCGCTGCACGGCTTTGCCGAGCAGGCGGTCGAGGTCGAGCCCTACTGCCGCTACGAGCTCGGCCCGTTCGGGGTCAGCTTCACTCCCAGCGTCCACTCGAAGCTGCTGCTCGGCCTCGCCGTCCCCTACGACGGCGAACTCACCTGCGAGCACCTCGACGGCCTCTCCCCTGCCGCCTACCGCTGCGGGCAGGTCTGGGGGATCTCGATCGATGTCGCCGGCCTGCGCTTCTACCACCAGGGCAGCGCCAACCTGGTCGACGAGGCGATCCGCGAGCGCGGTGTCGATGTCTTTTTGGCCGGGATCGCCGGACGCGGCTTCACCCGCGACTACTGGCGGCGGATCCTCCCCCGCCTCGACCCCGCCGTCGTCGTGCCGACCCACTACGACAACTTCTTCCGCCCGCTCGGCCGGCCGCTGGAGTTCGTCACCGACGTGCGGCTCTCCGAGCTCCCGGACGAGATCGGCGCGGTCGGCTCCGACATCGAGCTGGCCGCCCTGCCCCGTTCCGACGGCAAGCGCCCTGCGGCCGGCTGACCGCAATGACGCAGATAGTGGAGGCGGTCGGAATCGAACCGACATCCGTGGACGTAGCGCGAAGGTCTCTACAGGTATAGCCGGCGCTTGATTCTCGTCTCCCGGGGTCCGCGCCGGCGGGCACTGCGGGAGACAAAGCCCTCTGAAATGTCCCCTGGCGAACGGGGCGATCCGCCCGGGTGAGCCCGCAATTGAAGCCGGTGCCCCTCCCCGCGGGCGAGAGAGGGCCGACTCTCACTCACTTAGCTATTGACTAAGCAGCGAGGGCGAACTCATGGTCCGCACGTATTGGTTTTTGCCGGTGTTTTGCGAGGCCTCCGGCCACCTCGACCTGCAACCTTTCGCACGGATCGACCACGTCGAAGCCTGTCGCCCCCGTGCTATGTGCCATCGGATTGTACGGTGTCGGCGATGGCCGAGCGCGAATTCGACGTAATCGTGATCGGCGCCGGCGCTCCCGGCGAGGTCTGCGCCGGGCGACTTGCCGACGGTGGGATGGACGTGGCCATCGTCGAGCAGCACCTGGTCGGCGGCGAGTGCTCCTTCTACGCGTGCATGCCCTCCAAGGCGCTGCTGCGGCCCGCTGAGCTGCTGAACGAGGCGCGCCGGGTCCCCGGCGTCAACGCCGCCGTAACCGGAGAGCTCGACCCGCAGGCGGCCCTCACCCGGCGCGACGAGGTGATCCACGACCTCGACGACTCCGTGATGCTGCCGTGGCTCGAGGAACACGGAATCGTGCTGTTCCGGGGCGAGGGCCGGCTTGACGGGGAGCGCCGCGTCCTCGTCGGCGACGACGTGCTGACCGCGCGCACGGCGGTGGTCGTGGCAACGGGCAGCGGGGCTGCGATGCCGCCGATCGACGGCCTCGACTCAGTGCGGGCCTGGAACAACCGCGAGGGAACCACCTCGAAGCGCGTGCCCGAGAGCATGGTCATCCTCGGCGGCGGGCCGGTCGGCTCCGAGCTGGCCCAGGCCTGGGCGTCTTTCGGGTCGACGATCACGCTGATCGAGGGCGAGGAGCGGCTGCTGCCGCGGGAAGAGCCGTTCGCGGGCGAGCAGGTCGCCGCATCGCTGCGCGACGCCCAACGCGTCGACGTGCGCACCGGGGTCCGCGCCGAGCGGGTCCGGCCAACCGATAGCGGCGTCGAGGTCGAGCTGAATGACGGCGCCCGGGTCAAGGCCGCCGAGATCCTGGTCGCCGTCGGCCGTAAGCCGCGCACCCAGGGGATCGGGCTCGATTCCGCGGGCGTTGAGCCGGGCGAGCGGGGGTTTCTGGAAACCGACGACCGGCTCAGGGTCGGCGGCCGGGACTGGCTCTACGCGGTCGGCGACGTCAGCGGGCGGGCGCTGCTCACCCACATGGGCAAGTACCAAGCCTGGGTCGCCGCCGAGAACGCGCTCGGCCGCGACGTCAAGGCGATCGCCGAAGGCCTGGGAGCGCCGCGGGTGACCTTCACAGACCCGCAGGTCGCGGCTGTGGGCATGACCCTTGCCCAAGCAGAGGACGCCGGGGTCGACGCCCGTGCGATCGATGTCTCCACCGACGGAACCGCCGGCGCAAGCTTCCAGGGGAAGGGCACCGGGGGAACCTCGCGCCTCGTCGTCGACGCTGCGACGGAGCAAATCGTGGGCGCAACCTTCTCAGGCTTTGAGACCGCCGACTTCCTCCACGCCGCAACGATCGCCGTCGTCGCCGAGGTCCCGCTGAGCCGCCTCCGTCACGCGGTAGCCGCCTACCCCACCCGAAGCGAGGTGTGGCTCAAGCTCCTCGAGGCCTACGGCCTCTAGTGTCCCGAGTCGTCAAATTCGGGAGCAGCGTCGCGAGTGGCTGGGCGTAGCTGGGGCTGCACGCTCGGCAAACA